>SXGQ01187921.1_pt1 | contig 186801 bp, 175 predicted proteins | sample 3178371 | NCBI WGS metagenome assembly SXGQ01 (sample SAMN11356859, study PRJNA531348) | freshwater metagenome | isolation source: freshwater sample F1-20 | place: China: Fuxian Lake, Yuxi | collected 2017-12-25 | reverse complement strand
GATACCCTGACCATACCAGGTTCTTGACGAATCTTTACAAGCACCACGTTCACGAGCCAGTTCCACGGTAGCTTCCGTAAGGTAGTATGCTTGGTGCTCCATCCAACTTTTAACCTCGGCCAAAGCATCCGCATCACCGTATTGGAGTCCGCGGCGGGCATGCCAGTAAGCAAGGTTAGTAACGCCGATGCCGAGCGGCTGAATTTCGTCATTGGATAACTGCGATTGGATTGATAAGAAGTCTTGGTAGTCAAGGATATTACACAGGCTACGCTGAAGAATGCGACAAGCACGCCGCATGTCCTCTGGATTGCGGAACGCCCCCCAGTTAATCGAGCCGAGCGTACATAACGCGATCCGTCCTTCCGCATCGTCCAAGCGTTTGAAAGGTTTTGTAGGTAAGAGGATTTCACAGCAAAGGTTACTCTGGTAAATGGTATGATACTCGGGGTCAAACGGACCTTGATTCATCACGTTGTCAATAAACACTAGATAGATACGACCAGTGTCTGTTCGCTCCTTGAGTATGCCTGATTTGAACACTTCTTCAGCAGACATAGTCTTTTTGCGCAGGTCAGATCTAGCTTCATACCGGACATAAAGATCTTCAAAAAGAGCAGTGTCTCGGTAGAAGGCTTCGTATAGATCTGGCACTTCATTGGGGTCAAAGAAAGTGATATTTTCTTTGTTTCGAAATCTACGCCAAAAGAAAGCAGATAACACCACTCCGTAGTCCATGTGTCGGACTCGAGTCTCTTCGGTGCCTTGATTGTTCTTGAGAACAATGAGATCATCGAACTGATGATGCCATATGGGATAAAACACAGTGGCACTTGCATTGCGGATACCGCCTTGTGAACATGAACGTAGATCGCCAAACCATTTTTTGAGAAAAGGGATCATGCCGGTGTGCATGATTTCTCCACCGCGAATGGGACTGCCCAGCGGCCGCAGGCGCCCAATCTCCAGGCCAATGCCAGCACGTTTGCTGGCATACTTGGCCATCATTTCTCCCGAAGCAAAGATACTGTCGAGATCATCATCTGAACGAATAAGCACACAACTGCTAAACTGCTTAGTAGGAGTACCCAGGCCTGCCAACACAGGAGTAGCCAAAGTAAATAAGCCGTCACTGGCGGCGTTGTAATATTCTTTGATATAGCGCATTCTAGCCGTGTTAGGCTCTTCTCTGTGAAACACTGTGGCAGCGGCCACCATGTATCGTACCTGTGGTGTTTCATAGATTTCCTTTGTGGCACGATTGCGTACCAAGTATTTTTCTATCAGTTGTTCTATAGCAGCATAGCTGTATTGTTCATCTTTTGAGTGATCGATCATGTCATTCATGCGATCCCAGTCTTCCCGACTGTACCAAGTCAAAAGATCTGGAGTGTAGAGACCAGTGGCCACGTTGCGTTGAACAATTTCGTAAAGATGCGGAGGTTCATAGTCGCCATACACATCTTTGCGCAGCATGCTCAGCCGCTGTTTGCCTGCCACATATTGATAGTTGGTGTGTCCTACATCAGCATTTGTTTCTACATCAATGAGATCCACTATGGCTCGCAACGTGATGCCATCAATTTCCTTGGTGGTGATGCCATCATAGAAATGCAGCTGAGTGCGGATTTCAATCATGCTTTGGCTTACATCAGCTATGCCTGCACACACTTTGGCTATTTGCGCCTGCCATTTTTCCAGGGCCAAAGGCTCGCGCTGGCCATTGCGCTTGACTACCGTTATGTTTTTCATTGAAATTGCTGTTGTATTTGTTTTGTGCTAATACTGCGATGCACTGTGTTTACAGTTAGGTTGATATTTACGATACTGTCTCGTTCCCAATTCAATATATATTTCTCACCCGGTAACGTGACTAAATTGTCAGATTCACACTGAATCAAAGCAGCTGATTGCATGTCAGTGCGGTCCAACAACATAATAGTATACAGCATTCCTAGCCCTCTTGCAAGATCACAAAAAATATTATCTTCCAAAAGTTGCCAGGGATCGGGCCAACTTGGTTGGTCGTCCCAGTGCAAATGGTAGGCACACCATGGTGCGGCAAACCACCAATGGTTGATGGCTATCAGTGACGGTTCCAGAGGTTGATCGGCACACCAACTACGCAATTGGACCCAACTGGCCAATCTGGCTTCAAAAGTTTTTGGCCACATTAGGCAAGTTTGGTTATTGAGTAGTTGATTATTGCGTCTGTGCCAGTGTTGGTAGTGGCATATTGAAAACTCACGGTGCTGCCAGTCTCTGTAACAGACAAAGTCACACCTGTGTCTACATTTTGTACGTTTTCGTCAGTGTAGGCCAAATCAGCTCCATTGCCTGTGGTACTGGCCACTGCTGTGACCACACCGGTGCGAGTAGAAGTACCACGAGTGATAGTGTAGTCCACTTGAAATGCCCGAATGCTGGCTGCTGAAATTGTGAACAGAGTGGTTGTGGCTGTGTTGTTGGGCAAGGTAGCTCGCTCGCCAGTGAATCTAGTGTAAGTACCTTGTTGAATTTTGTCTGCACTGTCAAAGCCAATGCTGGCAGAAAAGTTGAGATTTATTCTGGGATAGGTAGCACTTTGAGCTGCTGTGCGTTCAAACATGTCGCCCACTGAAAGATTTTGATCAGTGTCAATGTCAATCACACTGGTTGCAGCCAAAGCTACCCCATTGAAGTGATTGCCTACATCATAGAATATGTTGTATCCACTGGCATTGAGCTGAACACCTTCCATCACAATGCCTTCGGCGTAGATGTTGTCGAACACACTGAGCAATATTCTGGTGCCAGAAGGACCGCCGTTGGTCAACACAGGACCACCAATGTAGGCCCCTTGATACAAGGTATCAAAATTGCACTGACTGAACACACAACCTTTGGTCTGTTGCGCGGTGTTTGTTCCATATGTGAAACCACTGAATCCACAGTTTTCAAGTCGAACATTGGTACATACCAAACTGGTGCTGCTAGACCAGCGTACAGCTGCCACGTCATCAACAGCTGAAACCAGCTCCACAGTGGTCAACGAGCCGCCAATGTCCACAGAATTGAACACAGTGTTGGTGCATTTTTCAATCAACACACCGTCAATGACCTGGTCAGTGGCAAATTTTATTCCTGACACAGTAATGCTTGTGGGCGGAGTGGCACCATTGCTGCCAATGTTGGCGCCTTCTTGCTGCAAACTATCCACAGTGCGAGCAATGTAACTGGGTAAACTTTGTCCACTGAGCCAGTAAGTGGCATTGCTCAATGCAGTGCCTGCAGGTACCGGCAACAATGATCTGTAGTAAGTACCACTGTTTTCTACCAGTACTCCTTCGGCATATGCCACAGTTGAACTCCAGGCCTGCACTCGTAGGTCGATGATGCTGCTTTCAGACCCTTCGCCATACAGAGTGCAATAGGGCGGAATAAGAATGGTGTCAGTGATCACATATGTGCCTGCTGGAAAAAACAGACTGCGACGTATTTGAGTGTTTACTTGGCGGCAGTACAGTTCAAACAGTGCACGATTGATGGCAGCGGTATCATCGGTCACACCATCACCAGTGGCACCAAAATCAGTGACCACTGCATAGCTGTCCAGTCTCTGCTGCAGACTCTGTGTGATAGGAGTAGCAGCAGGACCAGTTTGAACAATATAACCAGCAGCAGCTCCTTGATAGGTGTAGGCTGTGCTAAACGCCAAAATGTCAGAAAATTCAGTTAGAATTTCTGTGTTGCCCACCACAGGTGCGCCTTCGGCCAGATCGCCATTGCCAATGAACAGTCGACGTTGATCAACGGCCCAGCCCAGTTCGGCACCGGCCAGCGGTGCAGGAAGGTCTTGCTCCAAACCTTTACGTTGTGTGATTCGTGAAATTTGTACTATTGCCACAGTGATAGTCCTTGACTGATCACATATTTAGCATGTAATACTGTTCCAGTCTTTTCCACCACTGTTGCCTGAAGTGCTCAAATTCTGCGCCCTCTAGCACAAATTCCTGATATTGAGGTTGCCCTATGATGTTGTGTTGCTGGTCCAGTTCTGGTTTCACACACATCAAAACTACGCCTTTTTTAATTTGCGTACCATGCAGTTCATTGTGAGCTTCGGCGTAGGCGGCCAGCTGTATAAAATAGTCGTCAATCCATTCACGACGTTTGGGTCGATTGGTTTGCTTGTAGTCCAAGATGCTTTGGTCATTGAGATGGATGCCTGCACCATCAGTGGTGCCTGCATAAGCACCAGGAAAATACAACGGCACTTCAATGCCCCAAAATTCTGTTACCTTGCTCAATCCTTTGCTGATAATTTCTTCGGCCATGATATGGCTGGGCCAGCTAAAAGGATTGGATCCACGAGCAGGAATGGTACCTTGTTTGATGTATGTTTCCAGATAGGTGTGCATACGGGTACCACGATTGGCAGCTTCTGTGGTGATTTGCTGTGCTCGCTCATGCCCCACTCTGGCTCGCCACTGATTTAGAGCCTGCCGTTTTTCTTCAGGTTTGGTACGATCTAGAATGGTTGTTACTGAAGGTAGGTTTTTGCCATCGGGCGTGGCATAGTAGCGGCGCCCTTCTATGGTCACACGCGGAATGGGTTGATAGGCGAATTTGGGATTATACACGAAAACTTTCTCCGCAACCGCAGCGGTCGCGTTCATTGGGGTTGATAAATCTAAAACCTTCATTGAGCCCTTCACGCACATAGTCAATGGTCATGCCTTCAAGATAAGGCAACGAACGGTCATCAATGAGCAGTGCAAAATCTGGCTGTGCAAAATTGGTAATACCTATATTGGGCACATACTGATTGACGTATTCCATTACATAGGCTAGACCTGAGCAACCAGTGGTTTTTACACCAACTCGAATACCAGCGTAGTGTTTGGATTCAATAAGTTTTTTGATTTTTTTGTAAGCAGCTTCAGTCAGCGTGATCATGGCGCTTGCGATAATCTTCTACTGCGGCTTTGATAGCGTCTTCGGCAAGAATGCTGCAATGAATTTTCACTGGTGGCAATGCCAAATGCTGGGCAATCTCAGAATTTTTGATAGTGGCGGCTTCATCAAGTGTTTTGCCTTTGACCCATTCTGTTACCAAACTGGAACTGGCAATGGCCGATCCACAACCGTAGGTCTTGAATTTGGCATCAGTGATTAGGCCTGTGTTGGCGTCAACTTTGATTTGCAGTTTCATGACATCTCCACAGGCTGGAGCTCCTACCATACCTGTGCCCACCGAGTCGTCGCCTTTGTCAAACGATCCCACGTTACGAGGATTTTCATAGTGATCAATAACCGACTGACTGTAGGCCATAGAGTTTGACTTCCTTTATCCATCCAATGATGCAATTATTACCGTATTTGCGACGAAACTGATTTACTGCTTCGTACTCAGAATTCGCAGCCACTGTGGCTTCATATTGCCAAGTGTAGTTATCTGCTTTGGGCACTTTGATGTAGGCTTTCCAATGTTTCATATCAGCATCTCACCGTGCAAATATATTTTACACTATTTTCTACCAATGGTCAAGGTGATCGATCTCGATTCAGAGCAGATTTGGCCATTTTGTTGACCACTTGTTGGGCCTGGGGCACAGACATTTTGGCTGCACCGATGTCGGCACCTTTATAAAAAAGGCTGTCTGGTTGTTCTGTATTTGCAGGCTCAAAAATGCCATTCAATGGTGGCTTGGCAATGACGTCGTCTATGGTATCAGGGGTTAGCATGATTCCCAGGCTTCTGGCTGCTGATATAAATGCAGCTTTGCTGATTTGCTTTTGAGCATTGGTATCTTCGGCTCTGCTGGCCAAAAATTTTGCTAGACCCAGCAGTCGATCTGAGTCGTTGGGAGAACCAGCAACACTGACTTCATTGATGCGCATTATCTGCGTGCACGACCTAGTGCTGCAGCAGGGGCAGGTTCGGCTTCATCAGATGGCGGTGCAAGGTCAGCCTCTGCATCTGCTGCCGCTGCGTCAAGATCATCTAAGCCTGCATCGGCAGCCTGATCACCAGCGGCCATGTCTGCGCCAGCAGCAGCCAAATCAGCGCCAGCATCCATGCCAGGCACAGCACTGGGAGTTTGTCCAGTGACCACACCCAGGGCCGTGTCCATCTGCTGTTTGGCTCCTTGCAGATTCTGCATGAGGCCTGTGAGAGCAGCAGTGGCATCTGTGTTGAATTGAGTGGCTTGATCTATGCCCACTTGGTTCTTGATAGAATCAACCAAGGCTGGAAGTTCTTTGAATTGCAATTCTGAAACGTCTTCCAACATGCTCTGCATTTTGTCAACCATGTCTTGTGCGGCCAGCACCACTTGCGCCTGTTGCACTTCAGATTCTTTGAGCGTGCGATAGGCTCTACGTAGACGGCTTTCAGCCATGGCGGCTGCGTTGTCATTGACCATTTTTTGTTCTTCGGCGCTGAGGCTCAGGCCTTTTTTGATTTTGTCTTGAGCCGCCTTGAGTTTGGGATCTACTTGCACGTTATCAGCACCAGCAGGCTTGGCTCCGGCTGTGGGTGTAGCAGGCATGGTTTCTTTGAGATGAGCAGCAAGAGCCTGTTCCATCATGACCAATTTCAAATAGGCAGGATTCTGTTCGCTGCGATGAAATTGTGTACTGCGTCGAGTTTCGGCCAACACTTGTTGAACACGTGAAAGCATGTTGCGGCATTGCCGGCCAGTGAGTTGGTCAAAGGCCATGTGTGAGCCAAAATAACTTTCAAACACTCGGGCCACTTGCTTAGTGGGTTTGATTTGAGAAAACTCTTGCAGTTTCATTTTGAAATCCTTTTATTTGTAAGTATTTAGCCAAATTTATACATTTTTCCAGTTCTCTTCGTACCACGCGATACTGCTGTACCTTGGGTGCAATTTTGGTTTCAACCAGATGTCTAAAATCTGCACTGGCACTTTTTTTGGCCACTGCACGCCGGCACGCAATGTCATTGGCCAATATGCTATGTTTGGCATCCAGACTTTTGATCTGCATGGCTAAGTTCAATCTGCGAAATTTTTCAGCCACACAGTAGCTGACCGCAGATCTTTGACTGCCAAAGCTGCCAATGAGATCGCCATTGTGTCGATACAGATCTGTGCCCTGTTGACGGTTGGGTTTGATAACATAGCTGCCAAACAGGCTGTGATGGCCCGGATTGATTTCCACAATGAGATTGGTTAGAGTTTTGCGAAATTCATTGGCTGCAAAATCATCTAGTTTTTGCTGTGAGTTCATGGTGCGATGTAGAGCGACAATAGCCAGCCGCAGACTCCGGCCAACACTGCAATCAAAGCCACGCCCCATTGAATGAGGCGATCGTTGTTTTTTTCTGCCATGGTTGACACAGTGGTGTCAAGATTTTCTACCATGGCTTTGACCGAACCCACTGCTGATTCCACATTGCCAAGTTTGATCTCTAGCATTTTGTAGCGTTCGGCACAAAGCTCTACGTGAGCTTCAAGACTTTTCTTTTCAATATCAGTGGTATCAGACATCAGATATTTATGGTTTCAAACCAAATGTTTTGTTCTGCTCCTGTGGTCTCCAAAAAGTTGACCGTGGTCAGTGACTCAGTAAGCCCACAGATCATGGGAGCACCTTGACATTCAGCCAGCAAAGCAGAAGTGTCGTGAGCAGAGCCATCTTTGCTGTATACTCCAGCAGTTTCTACTTCAAATTCAAAACACCATTGACCATCTGTGTGCACAGGATTGACCACAATGTTTGGTTGTGCTCTCAAGCTGATAATTTGCATGATGGTTTCAAAATTGCGCTGTTGATTGCGGCTGAAATTCCAATCAAGTACACTGTTGATTACATACCCTGCTGCGTCTGTGTAAGGAATCTGTGCCAGTCTAAAATGACCTGTAGTGCCAGTGCGGCTACAATCAAACAACGTACGGCACAAAATTTTCATCACCCAGTATTTACAGCCAAACAAAAACCCTGGAGTTTTTATGTCCAGGGTTGATGTTAGATAAAAAACTATCAGGTTGACAGTTTGAAACCAGCGTTGGTGCAGCTATTGAGTTGGTAGCCAGTGTAAGTGATGTTGGCAGCACTTAGGAAGTTGGCAGCACTCACAGTAGCGTTACCAGCAAAAGCACCTGTGGGGTACACAGCAAAGCTCAACACTGTGGCGTCAACTTGGTACATAGCAACAGTAGCAGTTTGTTGAATGGCCTGGATCACGTTAGCCACATATTCTTGCACGCCTTGCTCGCCAGCAACTGTAGTGTTGGCTACAACGCGGAAGAAGTCAAGTTTTGGACCCTGTGGTTGAACAGGTGTACCAGCTGTGCTGGTTGAAGCGGCGATGGGACCGTTTTGAGTGTCTAACGCAAATACTGGTTGTGCATCACCATTTACAGGGGTAAAATATGCCATTTTTCGATCTCCTTAAATTATGGTCTCGGCGGACCTGCTCTTATTTATGATCTTGAAATAAAAATGCCAGTTAGGGATTGTTTCTAGCTCTGTTTCTTGCTGTGAAATCAAATCGATTTACTGCTTTGGCATAGCCATGCGGAGTAGCCATGACCCAACCTTCGTTGCCGGGAACCTGTCGATCCAGCTGCTGTTGTACATTGGTTTTGAGTTCGTGCAGCAACAAAAATAAACTGAAAGCAGCAGCCAGTGCACCAGTGTTGGACTGTGGTGATCTAAGATACTCCACAATGTTGGCAAATTTACGTGGGCTGACTTTGGTTTGTAACCATGCGCCAAAATCTGTCAACAGGTTGTCGTAGCTGCCTGTGCCTATGCGATAGTTGATATAGTCCACACACAGTTTAGCCAAATCTGTGATCTGCTGTTGGCGCAGTTCAGCAGGATTGAACAGCGTGGCCATAGCCTTGCCATCGGGGCTGCGAGCTATGGTTTTGATCTGCTGTATCAGTGCAGCATCAGGTTCCACTGGGTTGGCAGTGATCGGTTCCAACAACAAAAGACCAGGCACATCATTGAATTTGACTCTGCGCATGGGTTGGCTGGGTTCGCCTTGATCGGCATACATGGTGTGCATGGCAAGGCCTACAGAGCTGTTGCCAATGCGCTGGCCCAAGGCACTGCGTTCTGGTATGCGATATTGCACTGTGTTGGGCTGGAACACATAGTTGCCAGCTTTGAGCGGTGGTGTGTTGGTATACAACAAATCACCTTTGACATAGCCCCTGAAATTTTGGGGCACAGCAGCCTCTAGCATGGGCCACAGTGTGCGATAAAGCTCGATCAGCGCACCACGTTCGCCGCTGCGCTGCTGCTGTATTTGAGCCATCATTTCAGGAGAAGTGGCCAGGCCGTCGTAGCCCTTGGCTTCAAAGCCAGCACCGTCAGTAAGCACAAACTCACCAGTGGCTGGTTTGCGTCCAAAAATCAGTGCAGGTTTGCCGTCCCATTTTACTGTGGTCGAACTGGGATTTTGTACCACATGATCAATGATTTTGAGAGCCTGTTCGACTCCTTGAAGACCAAATCTAAAAACCAGGTCTTCAAGATGTTCAATACCTTTGGCACGGCCCCCCACACCTGCTGGTGCTGCTTCGTAAATTTTGTAAGGGTTTGCTGGTTCAGTTTCAATCAGTGGAGCATAGCCTTGGTTGACAATTCTGTCACGCAGGCGTGCCAAGAAGTGCACATCGTTGTTTTCACGTACCAAGTCAGGCTCTTGCATACCTTCGCGTTTCAAATACTCCCGGAAGTCTGCAAGTTTTTCATCCCGTTTGGGATCCTGTGCCAAGGCAGCATAGATGCTTTCAACACTTTTGAGATTTTGTCTTGTGGCTTTGCTGCCCAATAAAACCTGCGCAACATAGTCAGGATCTAGGCCACCTCGGACTGGCTCGTTGGTTGTGCGACTGATCATGCCATTGAGTCCTATTTTGAGGCCTAGAACTTTGGCCATGCTGCTCAACAACACATTGCGATGCATGCCTTTGTAGGCAGATCCTTCAGTACCACTGTAGTAAAATGTACCCCAGTCCACATTGGGCATAAACATGAAATCAGTTTGCACATAGCCGTTGCGCGGGTCGCCTTTGATAGGAGTTCTAAAATGCACTTCGCCTTTTTTGACCACAAACTCTCGGGGGTCACCACCACTGCGAGTGACCCAGTCTGTGAGTGCTGCAGCTATTTGCTCTTTGGTAGCCTGGGCTGAATCTACTGCCAGGTCTAAATCTCCAGAAGTGGCTTTGCGACCTGTGGATCCCAGCCAGCTGGTTTCGGGAAAATCCATGCCCAAGATCTTACCAACAAACGCAATGGTAGCTGGCACGTCAGCCTGATTGATGCGCTGAGTCAGTGGCTGACCTTGCTCATCTTTGAATACATTGCCGCCTTCTAACAGTCGGTTTATCATGGTGTAGAGTACAGTCCTAGGGCTTGAAACAAGGCATCTAGTTTGGGGTTAGTGCCTGGTGGAAACTTGCTTTGGAAGGCATTGATTTGATTTTGATTGATTCCCAGCTGCCGCGCAGTCATTCGACCAGCAGCCGCTGTTTGTGCCATTTTTTGTACAGCGGTGTTAGCAGCAGCAGACGCTGCTGCAGGCGGTGCACCACGACCACCAAACGCAGTTTGATCCTGATCAAATTGCAACATAACCATGGCCTCACCTGCTGCTTTGGTCAGTTCTTCCCAAACTTTGAGCTGCTGTGGTGCTGGCTGGCTACCATAAGATGACATATCTTGCAGTGTCATGATAGCAGCGTCCATGCGTGACACAATGTCTTTGGCTTTTTGTTGCACAGCTGGATCAGCCGATACTTCAGTTGGCAGTTTCTTATAATCTGTAAGTCGATTTTGCAACAAATTGGCAACAACTTGCTGGTCTAAATTTTGGCCCAGAGCTCTAGTATCCGCAGGATTCAACGAGGCAATACTGGTTACGCCTTTTTCTGCCATGAGCTGTGAAATTGCTTTGTCATACAAGGCTTTCTGTTGTTTGGCCTGAGGTTTGCTGACTGTGGCCACAGCGGCCATGGCTTTGTCCCTGGCATTGGCGCCAGCATAGGGATTGGCCTGCGGTTGAGTCAAACTGGCCAGTCCCTGTATGCCTGACTGTTTTTCAAGGTATTGACCAGCCGCTGACGCCGCGGCCTGTGGCAGAGCTTTGACAGCTGCTTTGGCAGCCGAACCCACAGACTTGGCTATGCCCCCAAGATCTATTTCGTTCATAGGCTGAGTTTTTTTACGCTGAAAGATTTCATAAATCTGCATGGGTTCTCCTGACCGATCTGGCAAATTTACCAGTGTCCCGAGTGCGTATGGCATTGAGCAACTTGCGTTGAAGATTTTCGGCCTGTTCAGGGCTGAATTCGTCTTCGATCTGTTCCAGCAATCTTATGGCACTGGAAATTATATTGTGAGCCCGATTTTCAATGAGGACTTTGGGATCACGTTCCACGTACAGATTGTCTAATTCTTCTAGTATACTACGGGTGCGTTTTTGCATAGCTCCTGGGCCTTTGGATTATTTAGTGCCAGACTGGTTCAAATAAATATCTAATCTAGGACCTACTATGACCAGTCAAATCAATCCCAACAATATCAACGGTGATTATCCCGTGCCCGGAGTGCCCAACAACAGTCAAGGCATGCGAGACAATTTTACCAACACCAAAACAAACTTTCAGTTTGCGGCCACTGAAATTTCAGACTTGCAGCTCAACGGAGTTTTCAAAGCTGCACTCACAGGCACTACCCTAGACAACAACATGAATGACAATCTCATTTATGCAGTGCAACTCAGTGATGTAAGCTGGAAATTGGTCACGCTTGCAGCCAGTTCTGGATCTGTGACCATTGATTACTCTGCAGCCAACTGGTATGTCATGCCCAGTCAAACTGGCAATGTGAGTTTGGCATTTTCAAACTTTCCAACTGCAGGCACAGCAGGTGCTGTACGTTTTAGAATTGTGGTTTCAAACACGGCTTATACACTCACCCTGCCAGCTGCGGTGAGCCTGGGAACCACTGGCATACAAGGCCTAGCGTCCAATGTGATCACATTCACTGCCACGGGCACTTATGACTTTGAGTTCTCTACCATAGATGGCGGAACCACAGTGACTGTGACAGATTTGTCTAGACCCAAACTGGGCAGCGGTCAGGCAGCCATTGGCTATGCCACTGGTGCTGGCTCTACAGTGACACAGATAACATCTAGAACCACTGGCGTCACTATCAATGCATACTCAGGGGCAATTACTCTGGTATCAGCTGCTGGATCAACTTCCTGGCAGAGTTTTACTGTGACCAATAATCTGGTGGCAGCCACAGACACTGTGATTGTGAATCAAAAATCTGGCACTGACCTTTACAGGATCAATGTCACAGCTGTTAGTGCAGGTAGCTTTAGAATTACATTTGCCACCACAGCCGGTACTACCACAGAACAGCCTGTGTTCAACTTTGCTGTGGTCAAAGCCGTGACGTCATAATTTTGCATTTGGGTTGTGTGTGCCGTAAATATTGGGTAAGGCAACTCAAAGGCAACCAATGACAGACTTAGAACAGATTGAATCACTACTTGCACAATTTCGCAGACCTTGTCCCAACACAGAAGAATATCAACTCAGACTTGTAGAAGAATTTGAAGTAATAGTAGCGCAACGCTTCACCGAATACTTTCTCAAAATCCGGCGTGTGCTGGATCTCAACTCAGACATTCCCCACATGACTCGCGGCTCAGCAGGATCCAGCCTGGTGTGCTATCTCATGGGCATCACCGACGTGGATCCTGTGGAGTGGAACATACCATTTGCACGTTTTCTCAACCCGCTACGCGACGACTTGCCTGATGTGGACATTGATGTGCCACACCACAAGCAAGAATTGGCCATGCAGCGAATATTTGATGCGTGGCCAGGCCGGACTGCTAGAATATCCAACTATGTGTTGTACAAAGAAAAGTCAGCACGCCGAGAAGCTGCTCGCAGACTGGGTGCCCGAGGCCGCCTGCCCCGAGACATAGACTACAAGAAACTAGGTGTGGATGAAACTGAAGCACGCCGCATAGAAAAAAAGCTCATGGGTAAAACACGCTGCTTATCAAAACACTGCGGCGGGGTGATAGTGTTTGATCGGCAGTTGCCCCGGAGTTTGTTCCGTGAAGACAATCTTATCTTGTTGGACAAAAACGAAGTGGAAGATCTAGAACATCTCAAAGTAGACATCTTGGCCAATCGTGGCCTGAGTCAGCTGATGGAAATAGATCCCACTCGCATGATACATGAATACCCCACCGAAGATGATGCCACAGCAGATCTGTTAGCACGTGGTGATGTGCTGGGCGTAACACAAGGCGAATCACCAGCCATGCGCAGACTGTTTCGTGCTATCAAACCTACGTCAGTAGCAGACTGTGTGTTTGCCACTGCGCTGGTGCGCCCTGTGGCCATGGAAGGTCGACGCAAAGCAGCCTGGTTCCGTGACTGGACTGCGGATGGTGTGAAGGAACGAGCCATTGTTTGCGAGGACGATGCCATAGAACGCATCATGAAGCTTATTGGTGTGAGTGCTTACGAAGCAGACATGTATCGTCGTGCGTTTGCCAAAAAGAACGAAGAAAAAGTCATGGAGTTCATGAACCGTCTGGGCGACCATCCCATGAAAGATGACATCTACAGAGAGATGCTGAACTTGTCAGGCTTTGGACTTTGTCGGGCACACGCTGTGAATCTTGGCAGGTTGATCTGGGCACTGGCCTATCAAAAGGCCCACAATCCTCTTGAGTTTTGGCGAGCAGCCCTCCAGCACTGTCAAGGTTCATACGCTCGTTGGGTCTATAGAAACGAAGCAAAGCGAGCAGGATGGGACCTACGTGACTTGGGCTTTGCCAACTGGATCACCGAAGATCCTGTGGCCAGTTTCCGAGAGCACGGCGCATGGAATTCTCCAGGTTTCTTGCCTGGCATGGGTGTGCAAGGGCTGTATTCTGAATACTATCAGTTTGCTGGTATAGTGGCCAACTCACGTGTGTTCAAGCGAGACCACAAGCAATACATTCATTTTATCACCCTGGGTGTGGGCGAAGGCGAATATGTAGACATCATTGTAGATCGTCCTGTGAAATATTTCAACGGTTCAGTGATTGTTGGCCAAGGCCGACGCCTCAGCAGAGATGGTTCACAATTTCTGCAAGTTGAGAGAAAAAACATCGAAGTAATAGACATGAAAGATTACTATGACCAGTAAGACTTTTTGTGTGTTACCATTTTATGGGTTTGAAACCTGCCACAAGACGCCAAAGACTTTTTGATGCAAAATACCAAATATCCCAATGAAGTCAATTCTTTCATTGAAATGGGTACTCATGATCCGTTGTTATGGCAAAGATTCAAAGACGAAATAAAATCTCAAGACACAATGAAAAATATTTCAATCCAGGATTACTTTCAAGGATTGCACATTACCAAAATTCTTTGAATGCAGCAAACGTTGCAGGAAATGTTTTTTCAAAACTTTGATTTCTAAACTGATCAAATTTTTTAATCTGAGCGAGCATCAGTCTAATAGACAGGTCGTTCTCTTTCCAATTACCAGGAATCAAATTATGGTGCTTGGTTTCTGACAATTCCCTGACCAATTTCTCACTGCAATTATGTAGGCCGTAGATGCCTTTAGCAAGGTGCTTTGTGGAATCAATGGGATCACCTTCTCGATTAGTAGAAAAATTATCTGTGCACCAATTGTCAAGCTGTTTCAGGTATAATACATTGAAAATAGAAATAGTTTGCTCTACCAAAAACATTACATTGCTAGGCAATTCAGTTCGCAACTGTAATAGATTGTCCTGTACCTGATGCCACAACGCAGGCCAGCGCAAATATTCAAACTGTTCACCAACACCATCCAAACTCACATGCAACTTGGTCAGGTAACAGCGTTCAATTATATCGTAATTTTTTTTGTCAATAGGTTGTGTGCCGTTAGTCTGAAACCCTATGATCAACTGGTGCTTGGCATTGGGCACGTTGTCTGTCAACCATTTGGCAATATCCCAATATGACTGTCCCAACAATGTTTCACCACCGCAAAACACCACTTGTTGTAAATTTTCTAAGTTGAGCGCACTCAGCAACTCAATCATCCTATCTTTGTCACGGGATGCCACAACTGGTCCAGACCATTCACCGTGTTCTTTTAGATGTTTTTGCCAAAAAGTGCTGGAATGCGTGCCACAGGTGCGACAGGCCAAATTGCAACTGATATCAAAAAGTAGATCTAATCTAGCTGGGCCAGTTAAATCTGTGCGGCCATTGATTTTGAGTCCAGAATTCATGCCTTGCCGCATGCTCTCAAGACCTACTTTTTCAAGACTTTGACAATTGCCACACCCTTTGTCCCATGTGTTGGCTCTGTTGACACTACGCAAATGCATCATTTTATCATTGCGCCATGGATTTGCAAAGTCAATGGGATATTTGTCTTGTCTCAGACAACAGTGATTGATGATGCCAGCGCCCTCTTTGAGATTGATGTCAAGCCCACCATGTATCATGGAACAATAAACATCGTCGCTCATGATGTCTTTATTTTTCCTAGTAGTTGTTTGAGTTTGGTAGATTGAACATCAGCATTTATTTTTCCTGGCTCGTCGGGTTCAATGGCTGTGGCCTCTCCTGGAACAATCTGGCTTTTGGCCTTGATTGATTCGTAGATGCTAGGAGCTCGTTTTTTGAACTCTTGGTATTGTTCGTCTTCGGCCAAGTCAGTAATGCGCATGGTTTCAATGTTGTACTCCAGATCAATTTTTTGTCCAACGCCCGTGGATGAGCGACTTTTCATACACTGTATTTGATATTTGCCACGCTCTTTCATAGCACGGCTGGTGAAAATACCAAACACATTATCTGCTGTGTTGATCTTGCTAATACCACCCGAGATGTGCGAGTGATCAAATTCAATTTCTTCCACAGCACTACGGTTCAACTGCGATGCAGTGACCATCAAGATACCCAGCTCTTTGGCTAGATTTCTCAATTCTTCAGATACGTATTTGTCTTTGACAAACAAGTCGTTGGGCGATACCTTGGCACTCACAGGCATCAGCAAGTCCAAGTAGTCAATCATCATGAAGTCAACTTTTCGACCTGTCTTGATCTGATATTCTTTCAAGAACGCACGAATGTCATTGATGTTGCTCTGTGCCGGCAGGGCCTTGACCTGATAGCTGCCGGCTTTTTTGCCCACCAGCCTGACCTTGAGTGCAGCAGTTTCTTTGTCCCGGCGAATCTCTTTGGTGCTCATGTTGGTCAACATAGCCGCTGTGCGCAGACCTGTAAGTTCCTCAGAAAGTTCCAAGGTAATATACACACCATGCAAACCCTGTTGTACCCAATTCAACGCAATGTTCATCATCACAAGGCTCTTGCCTGAGCCAGACCCGCCTGCAAAGATATTGAGTTCACCGCGTGAGAATCCACCATACAACAGTTTGTCTAGCTGTGGCCAACCTGTGGACACTTGTCCACCATTGTCAAAGTATTTGGCAAACATGCCTTCGGGGTCCAACCAAAAGTCTGTGCCGAGATCTTTGGTTAGGCTGATCTGCACAGCATCTTTGATCAGCTTTTCCACAGGCTCAAACTCGCCTTTTTCCAGCAAGTCTGCTGACTTGAGAATAGCACGTTCTAGCTCTTGGCGCTTGGTAAACGCTTCGAACTCAGTCATGAACCATTCAAAGTGGCCTTCGTTCAAATCAGGCACTGGTTCCAATTTCACTCCGGTGGCTGCGACAATTTGCTGTCTATCCGGCAAGGTCTTGTATCGGTCCGAGTGCTCGCGAACAAACTCCGCCACTGGTCGTAGGCTTCGATCAAAGTTCTGTGGATTGTAGATGTTTTGAACACGCACATAGCTCTGTGCATCTTCCAACATCATTTCCAAAAATAACTTTTGAACATCAACGTTGTATTCTTTAAGCAAAATTTTGCCCTTTGGTAAATGTATAATTTTTTCCTGCAGAAATCAAAAACTGTTTTGCCTCATCGACTGTGGCAGGAAAATCATCTATGGTCCATAATCTATTTTTGTCAATGCTGGACCAATTGTTTTCAAACATAAACAAACATGCCGCAATATCAAACATATCTTGGGGGTTGACCTGATTGATAATATCTTGCATGTTCTTACTGGAGCAATACAGTATGGGGGCAAACTGTTGATTAATGTATTGATTGGCCCACTCTAACTTGGCCGCATCTGGAGGTATTCCATTGACCTGTTCATACAGCATGGTCAGATATTCCACATCAGTCAGCTTGTCAAAATTTACTATGTATTCGTTTGGTCGGTCTGTGTCATGATTGTGCTGATGATAAAAATCAGCAATGTTCATCAACATGCCATCAATTTGATCTGACATTGGTAACTCAGAGCTGTCAACATTTTCCAACTGATGTTTTTTAAAGAATACATTTTTGCAATAACCAATGATGTTGGTGGTTGGCATAATTTTTCGAACCCAACACTCACTGTTGTTGTATTTGATTATTTTGCTGATGTTTCTATAATGACTGATCACTGTGCCATGAGTGTTACGATTGATCCATGTGTCTAGCGACTGCAAAAAATCTGCTTCGTGAGCTTCGGTCTTGAATTTGGATCCAATAAACTTCAACGGCGTGGCTGACTGTTTCCAATCAATTCGGAAATTAGGTGCCACCACATTCACAGTTGGCAATAAAAAATTTCCAAGAAAGTGCCCGTTGGTTCCAGCTGGAAACAAAATTATACGCTTACGAAAGTTTTTTAACAAGCTGCTTCTTCCTCAATTCAATCTTGATGCGGTTGGTTTCCCTGGCTTGCATTATAGTTAGCAATGTGGCCAGGCGTCCATACTTTCTTACTGCGTCATTGGGATCTTTGCAATCTTCCCAGTCGGGGATGCTCACTGCCCATCCTAGTTCCATGGCACGATCTATCAGTTCAATGCCGGCGCGGTCTTGATCAGGAACCACAGTGATTTCACGGCCCAGTGTGCGAATCAGTCGAGCCTGTGCATTGCTCACTGTGTTGTGAAGCAACGCCACACCACCGGTGCTCAGTGCGTCAAAAATACCTTCCATGACCAACACATGCTGCCAGTCAGCAGGTTGCAGATCTATACCAAATACATAGCCAGGTTGTGAATGGCTGATAAACTTTGGTGACCGACCATCTAACATTCTGGCGGTCCATCCCACTACCCGACCATTGTATGTAAACGGAATGGTCACATGCTCACGCACCCAATGGATACCATCAGTGCGTATGGTAGTCATGGCAGGAAAGTTTTCAGGCACTGCACGGTCTCTGAGATACTGCCAATACTTGGGCAGTGCGGGTGTGATCAACTCACTGCTGGGAGGAAAGTCGTCCATTTCCTCAAAGTCAATGGCAGTCAATGCATTAGCCACCCGAGAACGTTCATCCAAGATACCGTGCACCGACCTGTGCCGCATGCTTTCTAAATTGAGATACTCAATGTCTTGATCAGGTACATGCAATTGTTGCAACAGTCTGCGAGCCCGGATGCTCAGTGAACGCCCTAACACAAAGCTGGCAGTGTATGAGCAGTTGAAACAGTGATAGCTCCAACCTTGATCACTGGGTTTGAGTCCACCGCGGCCCCGACGATCGTCACACAAGGGACAGTTGAAACTGATCCAGCCCGAAGGAGTCTGTTTCCTTTTTGCAGGCAGATAAGTCAAGACGTCAAGCATCTTGTGATTATAGTTGGTTTTTAGGGCTAGGTCAACGATATTGAAGATTGGTCACGTAACCGTTGCTGATCAAAACTGATGCTTGCTGTGTGCCTTGATACTGCAATGGCCAATAACCAGTTCCGCCAGCTGTGACCACAATAGGACCAATGGTTCCATTTCCGCTGACACTGCTGCATTCGGCTTCGGCGCCAGCACCGTTGCCTAAAATTTGCACTTTGGGTATGCCAATATAGCCTTGTCCAGGATTGGTCACTTCAATGCTCTGTACTACGCCCAAAGATGTTACGTTCACAGTGGCCATGGCTCCGTAACCTTTCGAGTTGTTGAAAGCCACTCTCAGCAAGGGATGATATCCTTCCACATTGATATAAATGGTTCCTGTGTGAGACAGATACAAGGTACTGGGTGTGACATCGTACCAAACTGATTCATAGTTTTCAGCTGCCTGTACCTTGACAGTGCCGGTGTAGGTATCAAGATCCATTTTGATTGTTGTCAAACGTTGACCATTGGTTGGTATAAAACTGCTGAAAAATTCAGTCAGCTGCGTAGTGTTCACAGGAGGCGGGGTCAACGCCCAATCAGGCCAATTGGTAGGGCCTGGTTGCACTTGTGGAGCTTTGCCGTAGATAGTGGGTATGGTCAGTTCGCCACTGGGCACAAATGCCGGCAACACCGAGTCTACTATGTTGCAGTCAGCTCTGGCCTGGCTGTTGGCATCTACATATGCAGCTTGTACATAGGACCCTGCGGTACGTTGTATGCTGTAGCTGCCCGGCTGTGGCACAATGTCTATGGTATCTGCACTGTTAAGCACCACTTTGACACGGCCCAGTGAAGCACTGAGAATTTCCATGGGTTTTTCTACCAACAGCTCGGCGCCAGACTGACTCATCAATCTAAACACAAAGCTAGATCCAGTTATGTTCACTGGCTTTTCTTCTTGATTGATAAACTCAAAAAGCAGCACGTTGTCAACACCTTTGTTGACGGTTAGAGATTTTGCATACACAGTGTCGTACCTCGCTGTAAAGTAGCCACCGCTGGTGTCAACTAACAAAACTTTGGTAATTTGTTGATATAAGTAAACGGTGGTTGAATACATGTCATCCTCAGATAACTATTTATGGGTAGCGAAATTTTCAAAAAACTCACTGACAAATATCCATTTATCACCTTGTGTGTGTATGCCAACGAGGAATATGTAGGCATCGTACAAAATCGTGATGATGCAGTGACCACTATCTATGATTTTGGCGCTGTGACCAGTCAAACCGACAAGTTACAATATTTAGATCTAGCAGCCACTTGGTGGTGGGAGAGCAACCGAAGCATACCCATAAACATTTTTCTTCGCACAGAATGGGACAAATTTCGCCCTACTCTACGCACTTTCAGTAACAAAGATCTTGAAATTCTTCACGGCCCTGCCTGTAGCCTGTTGGACATAGCCCGTAAAAAGAGCAAACGAAAATCTATCACGCTGGTCAGACGTCTTGACTGAGCAGATTCATATGCAGTGACACCAATGCTGCATAAGAAATAGCATGGCTCTTTTTGAACGTGTAGCCCTGACTTTCATTCCCGTCCCACACAGACTCAAACACTTGATCCCACGATCTGCGCTGTAAATGTGCCTTGCCAGGACGTATGATGGATATAAACGCAGCCATGCGAGGGATAGAGTCTGGTCTCATAGCAACCAACAAATCTGTGTAGTTGCCAACGTGCACCAATTTGGCAGCCCATTCTGGATCAGTCCATAGTCTTGACCACGTGGGTTCTTGGTTCAGCATTTGCTGATAATGTTCAGGATCGCGTATGAGCTGATACACACTCATGTTCAACAAGTCAATTTTGAAGTAGCCACGCTGTTCAGCTGCTTCGTAATCAATAGCTGCACAGTCCGTGACAGGATCGCGTGGAATTTCTGTTATATAGATGCCCGAATTGTGTCTGCGACCTGTGGGCAAGCGAGCAGGCACATGCTCAATCAGACGCAACACAGCATCTCTGTTGGGCACATCAATGTCAATATCTGCACTCATGTTACCATCCTGCTTGCTTCAGTATATCTTCGGCCCAGGCCTGATCAGCTGGGTAGTCATGGAATCTCTTTTGCCATATGTCTGAGTCAATATAGGGCCAGATCATGGCCACCTGCTCCGAACTCAAGTTGCTCAAAAACTCTTGGCCCGACGCTGAATTGTATATGACCCAGGCCGAGATACGCCCGGCAGTGATTTCATAGCACAGGGCATTGGCATTGCCATAGCGCAACATATCTGCAGCAGGATGACCAGTGTTTTCTTGCCACCGCATGCTCTGTTCAATGGCTCGAGCCACAGCATCGCTCACAGCCTCCACGGTGACATACCACGTGAGATATTCTGTGTACAGCTGGTCCGACGCCCAGCGATCAATCTTTTTGCTGTGTTTGAGCAACCATGACATGTACTGACCAGGATTGATCACATGTGTGTCTACACAGTAGCGACCAAAACGTGCAAAGGCCTTGTAGTATGCCGAGTCGCAAAAGTCATCAAATGTTTTGAGTCGAGCCGTGCCCTGAGCCTGTTCATAGAATTTCACATAGGCCTGGAAACCCAACTGCACACCACGATCATCTTTGGCCATGCGTCGGCGCTTGGGTTCACACATGTGTACCGCAATTGAGGTTTCTTTCACAAACGTTTTTTTACAATAGCCGCACTCAAACGTCATCGCTTGTCTTGACCTGCTTCTCGAAAATATTGATCAATTTCTTTTTGACTCACAACCTGCATCATGACATCTAGTTCATCATCTCGATAGTGTGGATAGATTTCGGCCAACTGCTTTCGCTTGGCCGACTCGCCTGACACTTTTTTCTTTGGAGCAATCCAGGAATGTCTCTGTGCACCCAAACCGGGACTGACCGTAGTGGCCATGAGCCAGTGCAGTTTTTTGTGCCTAGTGCTGTTGATGTTGAAAAAATGTTTGTTGAGCCGTTCATTGGTAGCAATCACATAGAACTCTTGCAACTCGCGCGAACCTTCCACTGCTGATCCCCAACGAATCATGAGATAAGCTGAGAATTTTTTTTGTTGTTCTTCTGTGAGTTGATCGTAAAAATCACGACGTTTTCGATCAAACTCGCGCATTTCGTTGTTGATGTTCAGCGGGTCATTCATGTGTTTTTTTCAAATTATAAAGCACAAACAGGCGATCCAGCAACTCGCGCATGGCCGGATCTTGCTCACACATCTGAAGCACATGGTTGATTTCACTGCGGTATTCACGCATGACCGGACTGTCGTTGTCAGTCCACCCAACCAGCTGACGTCGGGTTTCCCCAAATTTGCGAGCGTAGATGCGATTGTCTTCACGCTCGTAGACGTAAGTGGCACCAGGTTCAAGTGTGCCCATGGTCATGGTGATAGTTGTATCCATACTGAGCATGTGCCCAGCGTAGGAAACGTTCTAGAGCTTCTGTGTCATTGGGATAGCTTTCTACAAAGATTTGCACCATACGGGTCAACATTTCAAAAACTTGTGGTTCTGTGTACATACCTACCATGCCTTGTTGTAGTCTACAATTTCGCAGTTGCGGCTGATGTCTTTGACAAAATACACACAGTCAGGCTCAGCTTCGTCATTCAACGGCACTGTGAGCAACTGACCATTTTTGAGTTTGGGGGCATACCAGCTGACCTCATGGTATACATCCAAAATTTCAATGTCAGGAAAACTGGGTCTGAAACTGGTCAAAGGATTGAATTGAAAAACTCGGAATCCACGATCATTGATCGATGTCAAAGGCAACACTTCAAGATCGCCTACTTCAGGTTCACCAATCAAGATCTGCCAGTCCATGGGCATGCGTATCACATGCTGACCTATGCGCAACACCAGAGCAGGTGAATTGAAACTTTCTAAAAATATCAGAGGAATAAAATGATAGTCAGGATCTGCGGGATTGGAGTTGTCCAAAATGGCAAAACGCATGTCATCAATTTCTTCAGGCAGATGATCTAGGTCATAGTGACAGTTGTCTAGGGTCAATATTCTCATATGATAGATAGTATAACGTAGCAATGCACAAATGTCAACTGCTTGTTGTCATCCATTCAAGTTTTTCTTGCGTGAATGGATAGTTGGCTTCTCGATAAAAAGTTTTACGTTTGGTGAGATGCCGCTTGGCAAATTTGCAAGTTGACGTTATGTCCCAGATTTGAACATGATCTTTGTCTTCGGCTTTTCTAATGCCTCTACCGATGCTTTGTATCACCCTGACAAAACTCTTACCTGGCTCAATAAGCACAAGGTTGAAAATCCTAGGAATATTGATTCCCACAGCAGCTACCCCATAAGTGGCCACAATGATTTTATCTGAACTTTCGGCCACTGCATCATATTCGTCCTGCCTGTCCTTGGCCTTGGTGGATCCTGACACAAACACTGCTTTGTCACCTAGGCGTTCTACTAGAGCCTGCCCTGCTGAAATACGATCTACCAACACAAGGGTGTTGCCTGTTTCGTTGACCTGCTGTATGAGACGGGCCATGGTATCAAGTCTGCCCCGTTCTTCCAACAGGTATTTCAGCTCAGTTTGATAATCTTTGTACTCAACGTGGTCTTGTAACTGCACAATATTTACATGACAGTTGGCCAGCACACCTTGCTGTTGCAGTTCATTGGCCGACAGTTTGCCTATCACTGGCCCAAGGCTCACAAGCAAAGCTTGACTCTCAAACTTTTCTTTGGGTATGGTTCCTGTAAGTCCCCAGCGAATGGGTATGCGACTCATGATACCTGTGAGCAAAGTCTTGAGCGCATCCGCTTTGGCCATGTGCACTTCGTCCACAATCACACATACCACGCCTTCGATAAAGTCTTGTATGGTGTTTGCGGCAGTGCCATTTTTGGTGTTTTTCAGCAACACATTGAGACTCTGCCATGTGCAGATAGTGTGTGTGCACCCTAGTTCTTTTCTGTCGCCAAAGTACACACCTACATCCAGGCCCACATTGCGATAGTCTTTTTCTGTTTGGGTGACTAAACTCTTGTTGGGCACAATCACTATGCTACGACCATAGGGCTCCACCGCTGCACTCAAGGTAGCAGTCATGATGGTCTTACCTGCACCTGTAGCCACTTCTTGTATACACTGCGGGTTCTCTAAAAAGTTGTTGATAATTTCAACTTGATAGTCTCGCAATCCAATTTCTTGACCAGCAGCAGGGTGTCCTGCAGGCCAGGTCTGATGATGCCAACGCATGGAGCCAACAGGATCAAATTCAAATGTTACCGAATAATCACGCTGATCGTCTAGTTCAACGTCCCAATTATGCTGCTCCAACAAGGGTAAGATTTCTGGCAACAAATTGGTGTAAGTGGATCCACCCAGCTGGAAGTACGATACCTTGCCATCCCATCGTCCCAGACGCACTGCGGGTAGATAGCGAGCATAAGGAACATCATACTTGAATTGATTGACCAGCCTGCGACGCATGTCAAGATCCAAGCCTTCAATTTTGATGTTTACTTCATCTCGTATTACAATTGTTGCTTGTTTCATTATATTATGAATTGGTTTCTCTGTAAGTCTAGCCAGTTTTGATAAAGGTTTTTGCTGCCTTTGCTTATTGAACAACTGAGCATATTTTCCAAAATAGGTATCACTGTTCCATGCTTGATATCTTCTAATTTTACAATTTTATCTGTGTGCGTAGCAAGCATATTAGAGAAGTCAATGAGAACCTGTGCATAATTTTCTACACTGTTTGCACCACAAAGGCGTTGCATTTCTTCCCAGACGTGAGGCCTATGGCAGGCACGAAATCTTTTAGCCGCCCACAGTGCTGTGTCCAAGTCTTGCACAGTAATTCCAACAAAAACATGCTGCCGTCGCACATGGTAGTCTAGGTCATGGCTCGGTATACTGGAGTAATTTTTCCTTATATCGTTAATATACTGGTCTTTGTCGGCGTCGCTGGCAAACAGATGTGGCTTTTTCAGCCGCGCTCGTTCAGGTAAGTGGACAACCGTTTTCAAAGCACAATTGAACTTGGTGTCTGAACTATCGATCAATGCTGTCACAAGATCGCCACAGGTACCACCAGTGTAGCAGACAATTGTTATATCTTGGGAGTCCACAATTCACCTTTATACACAAACCAGAACTTCAAATTACCATTGGTGGTATCTGGGTTTTCTAACTGATCATAGTAACCATTGTGATCAGGAACTTTTTTCTTGAAGTTGATTTCGTGCCATACTAATTTCAAGTCACATATGGATTCTAAGTTCTTGGCCCAGTTGTAAAAATACTGTTCCATGTCAGTGGTCAATCGATTTAGTCGTACAATCTGTGTGTCTCTAAAACTGTAAAAAAATCTACAACCTGGATTCATAGCTTTGGTATAATCAATACAATGCTGGGTAACATTTTCAAGCTCGGTCCAAATATCAGCACGATTATTGACTACTGCAAAATTGTCGGCCTTGAATGGCAATACGGACGGCAGTTGTTGCCTGTCATGGCAAATATATGTTTCTGGAAAGAACGTCTTTACCACTGGGTGCATCTCTACTACTTCAATTTCAGAGAAAATGTCCTTCATGTAGTATCCGGCACTTCCAAAAAATACTGTCTTGCCAGGCTGACAATTTTCTACAATGGAAAAATCGTAGGTATCAATGATTGCTTCATGCGGATTTTTACGATTCCACAACCAATACTGATGTTTTAGACGACCAAGTCTATATCTAATATATTGGGTTTTCCAATCGTTGCGTATGGTACTTTGATTAAAGAATTCAATTATTTTTGTCATGCAGTTGTTATAAAAAAGTGTCTGTCAGGAATAGCCCAGGTAAAAGATTGTCCACGATCAATATAATCCAAACTCAAATCAATAATCCTGGCACCTTTGAGGTTCTTACGAAGCCATTGTACTATAGCAAGGTTGAAGTTGGCGTCGAGAGCAGTGTCGTGATAGCTGTTGTCAATGTTTATATAGTGCCTGTTCAAACACAAATAAAGATTAGGACACTTAGCAAGTTGTTCTTGTATCTTTTCAATAATTATCGGGCAAGGATATCGGCTAAATTTTTGATCTGTTATTACAGTTATATCAGCATCAGCACTGTGCTTAACTGACAAGTGCGTAAGACTTTGAAACACATCAGTGTCTACTTTGAATTTTACCCGTTTGAATTCATTCAAGACTACAAAATCATGTATTTGCTTTTCCCTACGCAGTTCAACATTGTCTACAAAAAAGTTTCGTTGTAGTCGGTTGAAAATTTTAGACCACTTGTAAAGTCCTCGTGTATTTTCTATTTTGAGATTTCTATTGGGTGTCAGATGTTGCATCATTGCATATTACACAAATTTTGCAAACAAGTCAAAAAAACAGGCACCGAAGTGCCTGTTGTAAAGCCTAGAGCCGGAGCCAACCGTTTGTGTGCTCTAGGAGAAACTGTTAACTGTAGTCAGGATCCAGTCGTACACCAGTGAGCCCGGCCACGGTTTGAAACTGATGCCAGGCATCCCGAGCTGCAGGATTACGATCCAACTCACTGCTGGGCAACACAGCCTCAAGCCAAATTTCTGGCCTGCGAGCAGGGTGTGCTCCAAACTGGCGGGGCTGGTGTAGCTTGCCATCGGCCCAGAGATTCAGCGTAACATCGCGAAAAGTCTGTTCACAATCTTGCTCATAGTGCGCCCACTCACGTGGAGTGCCGAATCCGCCACGACCACGATAGCCATTCCAAATATCTGCCCACTGCTCATCGTTGTGCGGATCAAAATCTGTGCGTGAAATAATAATCAACACATCCCGGGGATCAACCACACCATCCACAATGTCCCGGATACACCGACTGTAACTGAGTCCAATTTTCATGTGTCACCAAATATCAACAAAACCAAAGCCAACATCAACGCCCAAAACAGGTGTCCCAGCATCAACAGCATTAGAACACCTATCCAGGCCATGTCAGTCCTGCTTGACACAAACCCAGCGAGTGGCTTTGGTAGTGGCCTTGGTCAATACTTCGGCAGCTCGTCCAGCAGCTTGACAATTGGCTTCGGTCTTGAATCCTGGCACTGTGGTCAAGGCCATGCTGTCTTTGTCGCTGAGCACGCCAGCATGAACAAAAAGAATCAGTATCCAAGTCATTGTGTTCTCCTTAGGCCACTTTCATACAAGTGGTCTCAGCCAAACGCTTCCAGTTCAGCACCGACAGCTTGCGCAGATCCGCAATCTTCAGTGCCATGCGCAGGCTGACTTCGCGCAAGCGATCTTTGTTGACATTCATAAAATCAATGATGTCGTCTTGAACAGCCTGATCAAACTCATAGTCTGCGAACAGCACACCGTCCTTGGCAATCTGCCGGATACGCAGGAGCTTGTCACGCATGGTGTCCAAGGTCAGGTCCAAGTAGTGACAGCGCGATTGCAGTGCGTCAAGGTGATCACGCAACTTCTGACTCTTCATGTTGTCAAACTTGAGGTTGGTGATAAAGATCACAGAGCCTTTGAACTCAAACTGGTCTGGGATGCCTTCGCGACGCAGAGTGCTAGACTCCGACAGCCACGAAATCTTGCGCTTCTTGCCCGAGTCAAGAGCACCCTTCAGTAAGTTCAGCGACACATCGTCCAGCAAGATGCTGTCACAGTCGTCAAACACCACCACGCAATTGGGATCACTGTATTTGTACAGAGTTTGGTACAGGCCAATAGGAGTGGCACTGCCTTTGACAACCTCAGCACGGAGCCGCTTGTTGGACAATTTGTCAAACAGTGTGGCCTTTTCAACTTCTTGCTCTACGCCAAAGCTCTTGCCCACACCCGGAGGGCCCGACACAATCATAGCACGGATGTCGCCACTCACACAGGCCTTGGTCATCTCAGTAAGAATCTCAAAACGCTCACGGATACGATCCATGGCTTGTTCGTCAGTTTCAGTGACCACAGCAGGCCTGTCAAATTTCACGGTGTTGTCGTTCACAGCATCTCCTGTGGTGTATTCAATGTCAGTGATAGCATCCACACGGATGCGGACAGTGTCAGGGCAACGAGGGAAGGTGCCGCCATTTTTGACTGTGACAAAGTTGCCCTTCGCACCAGTCTGAAAACCCGACACCAGTTCGAACACAGTGTTCTGAACTGGCATGCCGCGATAGTTACCGTTGATTACTCGAATTGCACTCATGGTTGGCTCCTTGTGTGTGCGTTGAACTTTACTGTCTATGATGTTATTATAGCAAATCTGGATTTATTGGTCAACCTGCTCAAGCAGGTGCAAACAGCCGACCCATTTCACGGAACACAACACTGTAGGCGCGGTATTCTTGGCTGGACAGGTCATCTTCGCAATCTTGCATCTGTTGCATGGCTTCCAGCAAGCCGGGCAAGGCCCAATCTTGCTGATACTGTTGCACAATTTTGATGGCTTGTTCAAAGTTCACTGCTGGCTCCTTTTTGCTATCTATGCCACTATTATAGCAAATTGGGAAATATTGGTCAACCAGGCAAATTGTTATTTTTTGTCAACCATTTTTTGCAGTTTTTCGCGGTATTCCAGTTGACTTTTTGTAATGTTATAAACTACAGAACCACCGCCCACAACCAAAAACCCTAAGCCTATCCAGGGCAACCAGGCCAGCGGAATCTGTTCTAAAATCTGTGCCGTGGCAAATCCAGCCACCAGTGCAGAGGCCACAAAGGCCAGGGTGTACAACAAAGCTCTAATTTGAATATTCATGACAAATCCTTTCTATGATCTAATTGTAACACCAAAGTCAATTTGGGTCAACCACTAGATCTAGTTCAATGCCACAGTTCAGTAATTATAGAATCTGTAATTTGATGTGGTTTGGGGTTGCCATGAAACACAACCACAGCACACTCTGGACTAACTTGATCTGGTGATCTAGGAATTTTTGGGCGCCGCAGTCTAAAGTCCCAACCACCTTGGGATACTTGCCACCGATAGCTTTGAAACAGTCTATCTTCAAAAAATCTTCGGTCATTATGACTCACTGTGACCTGAATAAAGTCTTGATCTCCATGATATCTCCGCACTGTTTGATCAATGCCTTGTTTGTGAAATTCTTGCCAAACATGTTCAAATTTTCTAGTGTCCCACCACATCACCGAACTGTTTACTGCGTTGATTGACGGTGATTGTAAGTATTTGAAATCTCTCAAGCACCACAGCTTGTCTGGCACAAGATCACTAACCCAATCAATGCTACGCACTATCACGCAGTCAAGATCAAAGTACAACAAGGGTCCCGCATGATGTTGTGTATTGAACAGATGCAGTTTGTACCACCATGATTTTTTTGGACCTGACACACCATGCCAATTTTCCAGACAGTGTTTGATCATGTGCGGTGGCACTGGTCTATCATGCTCAGTATACACATGAAATCGTATGGGTCGTGAAATATGTCGTGTGACCATGTTGTACAATCGTTCCACATAGGTCCAATCATATTTGTCACTGTGAATTACACAGGCCACATCTAAGCAAGTGCTGGTTCTATTCTTTTTAGCCATAGGCCACTGCGTATTTCATTGAGAGTGTATTCGGTATGACAGATCTGTGCTAGCCACCCTGTGCGGTCAACACTGTAATCGCGTTCAATATCAACCCAATTCACTGCCACTGGCCAGGCCAGGCTGGATTGATCAACCACGGGTCTCACGCCAGATATTGCAGCCTGTATGCCAGGGCCTGAATTATAGTTGATCACAGCATGACAGTCAAAATGCATATCAAAACTGTCATAGCTGTTGATCACTGGCTGTGGTTGTTGCACTGCGACATCACGAGGCAAATTGGGCAAAGTGACTCTAAATCTGGGATGCGGACGTATCACAATGGGTCTATCTGTGTGTTGACGAGCCAACTGCAAAGTATCTGCTATCCATTGGGTCATGTTGTGTATGGTTGCTACCTGTTCACTTCTACCATGCTGCAAGGCCAAAACAATGTGTGGTTTGCTGACACATTGTTTTGCCAGGCTCACTCCCAGTTTGCGTGGACGATCCCAGTCAATGTTGTCTGTGTGCCCGTAAAAACCGTGAGCATTGATATTGTTGACTGCAATCTTCCAGGTATGCCCGCGATACAGTGCGCCAATTTCTACAATGACCACAGGACGACCTAGTGCACGATAGTGTGCATATACCTGTTGATTGGCTTGCATGCGACCGTGCCACAGCACACTCCAAATCACAGCAGCATCGCTGTGCATACTGTTTTCTTGGGTCTGTATGCCTCGAGCTTGAAACCAATCCAACACAGCATCCATCACTGGTTTGCTGTTTTTGGCGCACTGCAAAGGAAAATAGGCTATGTTTTTGATCACTAAATATTTACTCTCAACACAGACAGCAAACACTTTATGCCCCAGTGGACTTATCTCAGCAAAAAGGGCCTCGACGAATACATTGATCGTATGGCTCAAGGCAGTGGTTCACCAGTCACTGTTTTAGAGCAATGGCAGTGGACTGACGATAACAATCCATTGGTATTGCGTGGTATAATGAAACACAAAATCATCAAACAGTGCTGGCAGCATGGCCGACCTTTTAGATACATCGACACTGGATATTTTGGTAACCTACCTAGTGATGTCAATCCTCACGGATGGAAATTTTGGCATAGGGTTGTGCCCAACAACTTACAACACGGAGAAATCATTGCAAGGCCTGCTGATCGCTGGCGCAAGTTGGGCATCGAACTCAAACCAAGACAGTTAGGCTCCTCAATTGTAGTAGCTGTGCCCGACGACAAACCTTGTAAATTTTATGATGTTGAACTGGATCAATGGCTTGCACAAACTCTCAAAACCATTGCCGAACACACCGACAGACCAGTAATTGTGCGTCAACGAAATCCTGACCGAACTGAAAGAAAAACCAAGTCGTTAGACAAATCGCTGGCAGACGTACATGCTGTTGTAACATTCAATAGCAATGCAGGCACAGAGGCAGTGATTGCAGGTGTACCAGTTTTTGTGTTGGCACCTTGTCATGCAGCCAAACCTGTTGGCAATGTAGACCTCACACGCATTGATAATCCTTGGTGGCCCGACAATGACTTGCGCGAGGCCTGGGCACATCATCTAGCCTATGGACAGTTTCACATCACTGAAATGCAGTCTGGACAGGCACATCGTATTTTAGATCAAACTGATCAACTCAAAGGACCACTATGGAATTCACCATTGTAACTTCGTTCAATGCTGCTGGCATGACTGGCTATGGGCAGACCATGGTTGACAGTTTTGATCTTTACTGGCCAAAATCTGTAAAACTTATGGTTTATGCAGAAAACTGCATGCCACGTATACCTAGTGCTCGAGTTCAAGTAATTGATCTCATTGAGGCCAGTGCTGACTTAGTGGCTTTCAAACAACGACACGCCGCAAATCCAATAGCCAACGGGCTCATAGCCAAAGACACCAACGTCCCGTTCAAAGACAATGCATTCAAATGGGATGCTGTAAGATTCAGCCACAAGGTATTTGCTGTGATACATGCATGCACTCACATCAATAGTGATTGGGTAATTTGGTTAGATGCTGATACCAAAACGTTTGACACAGTGCCAGACCATTTTTTGACCAGTGTATGCGACAATCGCGCATTGGCCTGCTATCTTGGACGCAGAGAAAAATACCATTCTGAATGTGGATGGGTTGCCTATAACAAAAAACATCTTGAACTTGATAAGTTTATAGGCGCCTGGCGAGACCTCTATGTCACAGACCAACTGTTTGATCTAAGAGAATATCATGACAGTTTTGTTTTTGACGAGTTACGTCGCCGCTGGCAAACACAGTTCAACACATACTTTCACAATCTCACCCCACCACTGCCAGGCAAAGGGCCTGGACACCCGTTTATTGCATCAGCTCTAGGACGGTACATGGACCATATGAAAGGCAGCAAGCGAAAAGCCTTGGGACACAGCCTGCCTGATGACTATGCTCGCAATCAAGGCCTCAATAGCTCAGTGCCCTACTGGCAGTCTATTTTTGAAAAAACGCCAACCAGCCCCTGATGCAAGATCTGCAGTAAGCCAATGACACTGAGCCAATTTGTGGTAAAACTCAGTGCGGTCAGGCAAAATGGGATTATCTATGTCTGTTAGATTGGTATTGACCCAAGGCCATGCCTGGCTTCGTTGCGGACAAGGATCTGTTACAAATGCTGGTATACCCCAAATCACACTGGCCACACCGGGGCTGGAATTATAAGTCACAGTGGCCCATGTGCTTTCTAAATCATGTCGAAGATCTGGGCTATTACTAATTTTGATGTCTGGATGTTGGCGTTGTACTTCTGGCATGATGCTCAAACTTCCAGGGTGTGGTCGAATCAAAATAGGCCGATCGGTGTAGGCTCGGACAGTGGCCACCGTGGATCCTAACCAGGTCAGCACTTCTTGACCATCCATGCTCCATCCGCCTGAGCGTTGCAGACACACAAGAATTCTTTTTCCGCGTTCGCGCCAGGGCCGCTCAACAAACCCATAGCTGGCAGCAATGCTGTGCCAGCGACTGTGATCAATTTTGTTGTCAAAATAATAGCCAGTGGTAGGAAAAATACCATCAAGACTGTAGCGCAGATATCGATTGAAATCATGTGGGGCCAAAAAACCATAGAGATTGCTGTCTATGACCATGACATGTCGACCCGCGCTGCGCTGACGATCAATGACCTGCTGCCTCAAAGCAAGGTGTGCACCAGTTTTCATACCCACCCAACCTTGGATCACAGCCAAATCAGCCTCAACTGTAACCATGCTGTCCACAAAGGTCACACGATCGCCAGCGGCCTGCACACCTTGGCCAAACGCCATCAACATGTCACGTTTGAACTTGTTTTTGGCCTTGGCCGGCACAGCAGCCAAATACACAGCTACATGCATTAGGCCTGTCCTGACAACACTGCCCAGGCATATCCAGTGGACATTTCTTCCACTGTGAATTGATGATAGGCCAAACAGCGTAGCAGCTCTGTGACCTGATCAAGACTTGGTATGAAAGGATTTTCAATTTGACTTAGATCTGTGTTGGCCAGGGGTGCGGCTGCATTGGGTCCCATGGCAAACACTGGCTTGCCATAGATCAAACTTTCCACCGCAGCAATGCTGTTGAATGTTACCATGCAATGTACATCGTCGGCCAGAGCCTGTTCCATAGTGTTGACTCGCGCTCTTTGTTCTCGTGGTTGCTTGAGACGCACTTCTATGGGCCGATCTGTAAACTTCTGTATAGTGGCAATGGTATCATCAATCCATTGCTGCTCATCCAATTCCCAGTAGCTCATGGCCTTGGCACTGGGTGGACAAATCAAGATTTTAGAACCTGGTGTCATTGGTCTAGCACGCACTCGCGTGCGTTCCAATCTATCAGCTGGTCGTATTTCTGTAGGACCCAGCCACTGCATGGCATTTTTGGTAATTCTATGATAGTCTTTGACTTTGACATTGCCAAAATATCCTGTGTCTATGTAATAGAAGTCACGACCAACTTCCAGGCAGTGCTTCATTACCTTGCGCTTGGCGATGCTGCGCAAGGCAATGGGTGCAGAAAGATCTTGCGCTCGATCCCACGAGGCCATTACCCCCGTGGCTCCTTGAACAAACGCATGTACAATACCATCCCATTTGGCCCCTTTGACAATTTGTTTTTTGTTCAAATCTGTTTCTTCGCTGAGTCCTATCACCTGTGGGGTCCTTTCCAACAAATGCGTGATTTTGGCATGAATAGTCTCTGGTGTGCTGCTATTACCAAACAACATAAATGGATCTTCGGCTGCATCTATAATTTGTACCAACAGACTTCGATACACTTCAGGCAAATGCAGATCTTTGATCTTGGTAAGATTATGATTGACGTAGGTATCTTGTAACCTTGATTGATATTCTAACCAAAGATGACCGTAGGCGCAGTCACGATAATTGGCGAACCAGGGCCCACCTTCGGTATAGTGTATGGCTTTGGGTGCGCCGTCCCAGGGCTCGTGATACCAATTTACCAACCAATTCCACTCTGGGGCGAGTGTGCCAATTTCACGATTTTTGAGCCATTGAAATCGATGTAGATATGCTCCAGACTGTGAATTTACAACGTCCAGAGTTAGTTTGCGATTGGCAGGGTGCTCGCAGTTCCATAAAATCATTGAGCTCCAGTTTTTTCTTGGATAATAACTCTGTGCTTTGCCATCCATCTTTGTTGTATTCTGAGGACGGTAATCATGTTTTACTACCATGACAGCATAGCGATCATCGGCCTTGGTCAACAGTTCTTGAATATCACCAGTCCATAAAAAATCACAGTCACAAAATACTGCCCAACCCTTGTAATCATTGAGGTGCGGCACCAAAAATCTTGTGAAAGTAAATTCCGTACTGGCCTGAGTATCAACAGGGCGTGTGTATACCCTTTGGTCTCTAAGGTCTTGCTGTTTGAGCATTTTTACTACCACTGGCTCTGATGCATTCTTGTAAATGCTCATTTCGCAGACATCTGCTGCAATGGTTTCGCGGCTGTCCCAGCCAATGTAGATGTTTGCGTTCATCAACGTCTCTCTATATCTTCTTCTACACAATTTTTGCCGAACTGTATTTCTATCAATCGCAAAGGTTGATCCGTTTCGTTACACAATTGATGCCACTCATTCAAATTGATCCAACAAGATTCGTGCATCTCCATTGAACATTTGATATCAGTATCTGTGCTGGCTGTATCTAATGTGTACACTGTGGCTTTACCTTGGGCCACAAACCAAAACTCGGCACGTTGGTCATGTCGCTGCATACTGAGGCAAGTTTTTGGCATCACAGTAAGCTCTTTGAGTTTGGTATGCGCTCCTACTTCATGCAGTACTCTGTAGTATCCCCAGGTGCGTTCTGTTTTGGGTGCTTTCCATTCTTCCAAGATCCACGAGCTTGAATTTTTCTTGTCTTCGCCGCCCACCCCAAACACAAATTCACAGCGCGGATCTGCCATATCCATCTCAGGAATGTTGTTGGCAGTGCGGTCACCACCATTGGCAAACACAAGGTCAGCATCGGGATAGTGAGCTCTAACCTGACGAATCAACTGTTTGGCTGATCCGTCTGAATCATCAAAAGTATAAACTTCGTCAACCATTGAAAGGTTGTTGATCACACACAATCTTTCATTCCAAGGCATGAATGCTCGACCCTTTTTACGAGCCAACCACTCGTCGCTGTTGAGTCCCACAATCAACATATCGCCCAGGGCCTTGGCCGCTTTGAAGTAGGCAATGTGCCCAGAATGCACTGGGTCAAATCCTCCAGTTACCAATACTATTTTCATCGTTTCACCATTATAACGTCATACTTGCTGCCCAACAGCAGAGGATGCTTTTCTCTGCGGTCAAAAGGCTCGACTCTCTCCCACACAATGTCCACACTCATGTTGGCCAATATCTTGGCACGCCACCATTCTGGTTGTTGCACAATGAGATGAGCGTTGCGCCCATCAGGCAGATTTTTTTTAGCTGGATGGCAAGCAATACGAAAAAATCCACAGCGTGCCATGGTTTGACTGATAAAGCCCAGCGTTTCATCTAGGTGTTGTGGTTCAATGTGTTCTATTGCATCGGTGCTGATCACTGCATCGTAAGCACGATCAGGCAGCCGATCAAAATCTGGATTGCCAGGATCATAACCTGCAACAGAGATGCTGGGCCATTGTTCTTGGATGGTTCTGATCAGCGCGCCTTTGCCGCAGCCAAAATCAATAAGCTCAGTGGGACTGTATTGTTCAATAAAAGGTTTCACTAGTTTGAATTGTTTTGCGCCGTTGTTGAACTTGCCTTTTTCGTGCATGGCCTGTATCTGTGCTTGGTATTCTTGATTTATTATAGTCATAAACGAAACAGCTTTCGATCTTGATGTGCATCAATGTTTATGTATCGGCGCAAACAGTTAGCACCGATGCGTGGAGTCACTCCGTGGATGGTATCTGCTGTGTTGAGAAACAGTATCATGATATTAGCACGATAAGGCACTGTTCCTGCTGCCGTCACATGAGCTGGATTGACCTCTCTGATGCCAGTGTATTCAGGCGTAGAAACCAGTTTGCGGAATACCTGGATGTCTCCGCCGGTGCTGGTGTCTTCAGGTTTGCGCATATACAGCAGACCAGCAAACAGTTCACGACTGTTGTCTAAATGTGTGGTTCTCACTGTGGTATCTTGCTGACCATTGAGCACGAACTGCACTTCCATCTGCACTGTGCCAGCGCGACCATTGTGCCGTTCTGATACTTCTGCAGCACGTAGGTCTTGTGCAAACTCTGAATAATACTTTTCCAGAGCTGGTTCAAAAAGATCCAACACACGATTTTTGAAAGACACACTGTTGTGATAAGCCACAAATTCTTTCCATAAAGATGACACAGTACCTGGAACAAATTCATGTTGTCGATATCGCCGTGCCTGGAAATGTGTTTTGCCGTCCTGCATCATATGTGCTTCGGGATATTCTGCTACCAACTGATCATACAACGGCTCGGGCAATGCATCGTGTATACAAAAATAAGGACAAGGATCCATGATGAGATCGTTTTTGGTTACTGTTTGTGTGACGTCAAGATTCATTGTGTAGTATTCCTTAGTCGTATTGTCTTTTGTCTTGGCCTACCAGCAAAGGATTGTATTCAAGACCAATTCCGTTGCGCCAGTAATCTTCAAGATTATCATGATGATGTTTACTTCGACCTTTGAAATGTCTTAGATATTGACCCAGAGGCACATGTTTGAGCGGATTGCCATAACGTTTGCCTAAATCTTGATTCAACACCCGCAAATGATTTCTAAAAGGGAGAATGCTGTTGCCGAGAACTTCTCCATCAAAAAATCTAGTGGCGCGCTCTGGCATGATCAAGTCGTGATAATATTTACGGTATCGATTGCGGAAAGAATCAAATTTTTTGTGCTTGGTGTTTATCATAACTACACCGCTTTCTACAGTCAGTATTTGATCACTGGCGCTATTGTCAAACAAGGCCGCAAGATGCCGATTGAGAAGGTTGTCTAAAATTGACAGTGACATGGGTTGTACAGTCAGCACGTCTGCATCCAACCAAAGTAGTTTAGGCGCTGAAAAGTTGTATAACAAATCACACCACACCAAACCTTTCTTAGCAAATTTGGTTTCATTACCGGCTCGCACTTTGCAAAATTCATCATACCAGGGCTGGCACGCTGCTTTCCAATCACGTGTTGTTATCCGGCAATTGTCAGGTAAGCTTATTGAATTTTCGGTATAGATTACTATTGATTCTTCTTTTGGCCAGTGATATAACCAACTGTGAAGCATTTCACGACCAATAGCATCATAATATACTTGGTCCATGGTAGTAAAGATTTGCCAGGTCATTGCTTACCAATCCTAATGGCCGGTCCATCGATTTTATCATGATCAAACTGCTCGCCAAAGTATTCATTACAGGCTTGCCTACAACCATCCCATGAATAATAATCATCTATAATAACCGTTCCGCCTAATATCACTCTGGGCCAAAGATGTTGAAGCTCTGCTAATGTGCTTGAATAAAAATCAGTATCTAATCGTAAAACTGCAATTTTTTCCGGCAGCTGGTGATTGGGCAAAGTTTGCTCGACTGGACCTATGACGTATTTCACAACTTGATCTGGTCTTCGATATCGATCTATATTGGCCTGCACCTGTGCTAATTCAGCTCGGCACCACTGTTTTGGTCCTCGTTTGCGATATGCTGTGGTATCTCGTGCGTGGCTACCGCGGCGAATATCGTAGGGACCAGGTTCAGTCATTCCATCAAACGTGTCAAACAGCCAGTAAGTACGTGGCTGAGTTGAGGCTAACAGCGCAGCAATAACATGTCCGCCTTTCCATACACCGCATTCCACAAAGTCTCCGCTGTCTGAATTTTTTACCGCCGCAATGGTGGCCAAAAGATTTGTACCACTTGTCATGGTATATGGTTTGGCGGTTATCATGATGTCCCAGTCTGTCATCGATAATTTGCAGCAATACTACCGTCGCTTATGTTTTCACCGCCATACATGTGCTGTATTGGGATTTCAAATGGTGCATCTTTGAATTTGCGAAACACAGCAGCTAACATGGGATCACTTTGCCATGAATCAAGATTCAACTTGCTTCGCCAACCTTTGTTGCGACCCAAATTGGCCACGTCTAATTTGTGAAGATATTCTGTATCACTGCTGGCTATCCATAACTCCCGCAACTCATAGCCGTTTTGATTGGCCAAACACGGAAACAGGTTGGGATTGTAGTTGAAGAATCCATGATCCACCCATCGATAGAATGGCAGAACATGGGCCATGAATCCTCCCACACGGCATAGATCATGTGCATTCTTGAACACCATGTATTGATTGAACACATGTTCACCTGTGCCATTGTTGGTCACAAGATCAAATTGTTCACGAAAATTGTAGTGTTTACCTAGATCCACGTTGAGATCCATGGCCACTGCGTCACGTTCGGTATTGACGTCAATGGCCAGGTATCGTGCAAAACCTAGACTGAGGTACCAGTCTTTGGTGCTGGTCAAAGTTGTGGATGGTGCAATGCCAAGCTGCTGATAGACTTCTGCTCTGGCTTTGCTGTTTTTGAGAGTTTGATTGCCAAGATCGCACACTGATGGTGCAGGTTTTGAAATAATTTCTTTGGCCACTGAACCCACTGCTCGGGTTATAAGGTTACTAAATCCCATTGTTTACTCCGCGGTTTTTGCATACCCAACTGTTTCACGTTGAATATCTGTGTGATCAAATTCAGCCCAGTACAGTTCAAAAGCCACAGTATCTTCCAGAGCCTCAAACTGATGATATTCTCCTGGCGCAACTTTGGTATAGTCGCCTGGACCTAACACAGTTTCGTCAACCAAGTCATAGTTGTTTTTCCACACTCTAATCAACAGTTTACCTTGCTCAACAAAAAACCCATTCCATTTGTGGCGATGCAGATGTTTGCTGCACACACCCCCGGAACGGGCGTCAATTCGGTGAAACTCTAACACACCATTGGCCTCCAACAGTTTGGTCGTGCCCCACACTTTGCCTGCTTTCATATAGATTCCTAGAAACCTATACTTATGTTGCAGTAATTATACGGTAATATCTTCCATGCCTGCGGTTCTCAGCCTCACAATGTGACCCATTTGCCATTGTTTGGTTTCTAGCCCTTTCATCACACCCAACCAGCGATTACGCAGCAAAGCCACTTCATTGATTATGGTTTCAAAGTCAATGACTTCGTCTTCTCCGTCTACGTACTTTTCAGCATCTCTAGACGTAAGAGCACGAGCATACCCTTCAAGATATTTTTGAAAATGCCGTCTGCGTATTTTGCGCAATTGAATGTTCAAATACTGAAGCACAGCTTCAATTTCTTGTAGTTGATTGAATCTGTGCTCGGTGTGTCCTGGTAGTTGTTTGATATTGGTTTCTACCTGGCCGGCAATTCTACACTCACGTTTGGCTTCTTCTAGCTCGCGGTCATAGTGTGCAATAAAATCAGGTATAGCGCCAAGATTGGCCACAACCTTGCTGTACCACATCACTCATCCCAATCTTCAAGATCTTCTTCATCAGAATCTAATTCTTCCGCCTCATCTTCGGTATAATTGGCCAAAGCTGTTTTGATATCTCGATCGCCGGCAAAAGCTGTGCGAATGTCGTTGGTGTTGCAGTTATTGTCGATCAAAATGTTGACCAAAGCATCGGCCGCTTCTGGTCGATCCACTGTATTGATATAGCGTTTGAGTTCGCCCCAGATAGTGCTGGCAAATTGTTCGTCCATTATTCTGACTCCTCTTCGGCCGTACTTACCTCAGTTTTTTGATTTTTGAAATCAGACATAAGCCGGTCCAAGCAGCCATCTTCGTTTGATTCCCAGCCCTTGCGGAAGTACTTGATGATCTCACCATCCGAAGTTACAAACATCAATCTGTTGCCATCTTTCTTCAACAGCCCTTTTTTCTCTGCTAGATCCGTGAGGCCTGAATAAGGGTTCATGCCGGTCTCATAGGGAATCTTGACCTGTACACCTTCAAAGGGTTTGGCATAGCGAGTTTTCATGACCTTACAGGCTGAACGAATGCCCATGACTTCAGAGATCTTGTTGCCGTCCTCGTCTTCTTTGAGCTTGAGCTTTTTCATGGCCACCACAATTGACGAAGCGTAAATGAAACCTTGCCCGCCGGAGATTTTGTCATCAGGATCAAACATATCCTGGCTTGCGTATGTGTGATTGGTACATACCAGGCCCACATTGTATGAACCAAACATATTCACACAGTTACGCACCAAGGCGGTGAGAGCTTTGGGTTTCCTTCCTAGATCACCCTTCATTTCGCCTGCATCAAACTGGTTCACATCAGTGGGTGTGAGTAACATACCCAGCGAATCAATCACAAACATGACCTTGGGACGCTCGCCTTCAGCCAAGGCCTTGTAATCCGACATGAACGTGGAGATAGTCTTGGCCACGTCGTCAATCATGGCCATTGACAGTTTGAGCAGTTTGCTCTCGCTTGTGTCCACGCCCAAGGCCTTGAGCCAGTCTTCATCCAGGGCGTTTTCTGAGTCAATCAAGACCACAAAGATGCCTTGCTGTTGTGCGTTCTTGATAATGTTGCCAGAGCAGATGTAGCTCTTGCCAGCGCCTGACTCGCCAGCAAACACAGTGACCTTGCCCAAGGGAATGCCACGATTGAAATCGCCAGAAATAAGATAGTTCAAGGCATAGTTGCCTGTAGAGACCCAGTCAGTGGGGTCATTGAATCCAATTGACAAGCCGTCAATTGATTTGGTAATTTCTTTACGAAACTTTGATACGTCAAATGGTTTAGCCATGTTTACTCCAGTGTAATAGATGTTATTTTAGCAGCTTTTTCTACTTTTTCAAAACAATTTTTGTCAACTATTTTTCCCAAACACAGTTGTCCTCGCTCAGTCAAGGGTATGTCTATGATACCCTGGCTAGCACACCAGTCTACAAAAGCAGGATTTGGTTTTTGAGGTTCAAATTGTAAAATAAAATTTGCACAATAATGCTGTTGCAATTTCATTCCAGCATAATTGGCAGCAAGCCTGTCTTCAAAGCATTCATACAAAGACTTGCCCAATGTTGAGTAATCTAAAACTACGGTGTTGTGATCGTGCACAGGTTTGAACATCGCAATATCATCGGGCTTCAATAATTTGCGACGACTGGTATTGAATTCTACTCGCACGTGGTCGAGCTGTTTATAAGGTCTGCGTTCCAAGCGATGACAATATCGATTGATATGGCGCACGGCCAACTTTACAGATTCAGGTGCTATGATCATGAGTCGGCTAGGCTTACTCCAATCTGGGCCTGCTAATTTTTCAAATTTTTCATGTAATTGATTATAGAATGTAGGATCTTCATAGTCTTCAGATTTTGGTACAGCAATAAATTCAAGTTTCAAAAAAGCATTTACTTGATCAATGGCTTGTTCTAACCTTTGTCTAGCTTGCTGCTCCGAACAGAAACTACTAAATGTGTCCTGTTGAAGAAGAGTGTCGAGTTTTAGCTCATGCCTCAACAATTTTGCCCAACGACAAACAAAATCATTATCAAACAGATCAATGACTAAGAAATAACCAGTATCAAACTCAATTCCCATTCGCATAGAAAAAATGCCGCACATAGTACGGCACTTTGCTGTTTACTGTTTGTTTTGACGAGCACGAATCATGGCCAAGATGTCTTGAGCATTTTGTCCACTGGCTTTGGCTGGCTGTACTGGCGCTGCTGCCGATGGCTCGTCTGTGTCAAACGGCGGATCTTCGTCTTGGGACACTGGTGCAGCTGCCTTGGTCACAGCCGCTGCTTTGGTCACGGGTGCTGGTGCAGCATCTTCACTGTCAGCTTTGCCCGGAGCCTGTACGCCAGCGGGTCGGAAGTACTGACCCCAGCGCTCAGTATCGTAGGGCTGACCGTCCACAGACGCTTCAAACATTTCTTTGATGACCTTGAGCTCTACATCAGTGGGCTTCTTGGGCAAGAATGTTGACAGATCAAACAGGCCATACTTTTCCACGGCCGCTTGCTCTGCTTCGGTCAGTGCAGTTTCTTTTCTAGCCCATTTGCTGCCATTGTAGTCAGCAAAACCACCTTTTGATCCTTTGGTAATGCGGAAGTCCAGCCCGCGCAGGTAGTCTGTGGGCAATTCTTCTAGCTCAGGATCCATCAAGGCGCCTTTGATAGTGGTAAAGATCTGGGGACCAATAATAAAACGCCTAATGGGATTGTCTGGCATTTTGTCGTCGGCTAGAGGATTCTCGCGTACAAATCCTTGGAAAATGTAGCTGCGTTTTTTCCAGTACTTGCGACCCATGTCTTCAAGGCTTTTGTCTTTGAACCAAGTACGAACCTCGGCCAAGATTGGGCAAGCATCGCCCCACATTTCCACGCAGGGCACTTGCACCATGACCTGTTTTGATTCCATTTCACCTCGGACGCCAGCAAATGGCAGGCGAATCATGGCGCGCTCAGCCCAGAAAAATGTGTTCTTGTTGTTGCCGTCTGGAAGGAAACGTAGTGTGGCCGATTGGCCTTCTTCCATGTTCCAGTGTGGGTAAATGGAGTTGTCTCCACCGGTGGATTGCCCACCTTGTTTGTTTTCAGCTGCCTGTAAACGTGCTCTAATTTCTGCTAAAGATGCCATAGTATGTTTCCTTTCAATGGTTGCCTATGTTGTGTTGCCTATCTATCTAAATAGATTGTGTTGCCTGTGACACAGAGCAAAAAAGCGCATACACCTGTGTAGTATATGCGCTCTTAGCACTGGTGTCAAGAGTATTTATGAATTACTTGCCCAAAGCTAGTTTTTTCATTCGGGCCAGTTCTGATTCGTAAAAACTACTGGTCACAGCAGAGTTGGAGTTGATTGGGTCATCTACACCTTCCATGGTACCGCACTCTGACAGACCATGTTCGGGGCAGTATTCACCTTCGGTAGTCATGTTGCAGCCACTAGCTTCGCCCACTCCTACCATTTGGCCACCCATGGCTGGGCCCATCACGCCCATTTCAAAAGTGTCCATGGGATCAGCTTCTGCCATTCTGGGTGCATAGTTTCCTGTGCCCAGTTCTTGGTCCAGCCGATCTGTGACCCACTCAAAGGGATCGCCAGTGCGACCTTTGGCAATGCCGTAAGGCATAGCGCCAGCATCGCTGTAATAGTCGTACAAAGCATGGTACAAGTCGGTGTCAAGATCTTCGCCTTGCTCAAATTGTTGTACTTCGTGTTTGAACCGATTGAGAATGTGTTGCAGAGTTTCCCCCGATTCGTCTAACATGCGACCTTCGGTCACACCTTGCTGTGGTGGATCCCAATCTCGGTCTCCCGGGGCTCTTGGTTCTTTACGGTCAATGTATTTCTGAAATTTGCTTCTCTGCTTTTCACTATAACCGTAGGGCCGATCCCGCATGTCGTCATAGTCCATGTCAACAAAGTACTCGGCCTTGTCTCTGGCTCTTTTTGCTAGATCTACACTGACTTCTTCCAAGGGGCCCTTGTCTGCGCCTTGCTGCGCCGGTGCTTGATCTCGTGCCACATCAGCAGGTTCAGCTTCAGTGCTCTGAGGTGTTTGAATGCCCAGTTCTGCCAATCGAGCTTGTACATCCGAATCGTCCCAGATGTTGGCACGAGGATCTTTACGGGCCAGGTCGCTGAGAATGTCAAATAGCTCATCGTCCCCAACAACATCATAGAGATTTTCTGTGGCATTGGTAGCATCAGGCCCCACAATCAGTTCTTGTTTCATGAGATTGTTGAGCTTGGTTTGAGACTCAGGAGTGTCAGGCAACGCCCATGTACCTTCGGCCAAGCGATTGATCCAGTTTTCAAATACAGCAACTTCTTTCATTTTAGCACCTTGTTGTAAACGAGCCAATATAGGAGCAGCAGCTTCTATTCTGGCATCAATGGTCTGTTCTACAAACAGTTGTTTGATATCTTCAACCAGGGCATCACCATCACCAATGTCTGCGGGTGTCCATGATTCAAAATATTGTTGGTATCCACGCCCAGTGGCCATGGATTTGAGACTGTCTTGAAGGCCAGCATAGTACTCACGAGCTGCTTCTACCAGCTGCTGAGTTTGGCCTTCAAAAATTCTGCTATGACTGGCACGGTTGAATCTGGCCAGTACGTTCATTTCTTGCACCATGGCCTTGATGTGTTGACCACGCACATCATATGGGTTACCACCTTGACGCACATGTTCTAACATGGCTCGGCCGCCAGCCAGCTTGGTAAATGGCAGTTTGAAACGCTCACCGTCTTGTGTTTCTATAAACAAACTTTCTACATAACGATAACGTTTGTCATTTTCGCCAATCATGCGATTGTGACGTATTACCAATCGAGCTTCTGTGGCTTCGCCCATATAACTGGTCTTGCGTGTGCCATAGTAGCCTTCAAACAGGCCTTCTTTGATGGCAGCCATACCAGCCATGGTATGCTTGAGGCGGTTGATATCCAGCGGCGTAAATGTACCAATGTTGTGGCGAGTGGCAAAATCTTTGATCTGTTTCATGAATGCAAACCATGAATCTTTGTCTTCGGGATTAGACATGCTCTTCCCTAGGTTGTCCCCAAAATACAACTGCAACTCATTTTCTTCGCCCAGCACAATCACTGCTGTGCCATAGTTTTTGCCTGACACAGGGCTGATCCAATCAAAGGCAAATACCTTGGCTTGCTCGGGTGAACTGTCACGGCCTTGCTCGTTGGTGTATTTGACTTCAAAGTTTTTGGTAGCCAAAAAATCACTGAGATCTTGGGCTAAATTTTCTTTTGCCATAGTGTGTTATTTAGCGCATGATGCTGATGAATGGCAGCGGCTCTACCACTGTGTCCATATGATCGCGCAGATGGCTGTCTAATTCTTGGTGGTAAGTCTGCAAAATCATGAGCATGCGCACTACCAACAGTGTGGCCATGATTAGGTCATCGGTTTCCCCTTGCTTGGCTGCATAACCGCTGCCCACGGCCACAAAAGTTTTGAGCTCTGATACCAGTGGTCGGCTCTTGATTTTCATCCTGTGGCTTTCTATTAGAATTTTGAGCTTGTTACATGCAGTTAGCTTGCTTTTGTTGGTGGTATTGAATCCTTTACGCCAGCGACGACCGTTGCCAGCTGTGACTGTGTTGTCACTCAAAAAATACCCTGGAATGTTTTGCTCGCCATATTCACTGATACTGATAAGTGCAGCTTCGCCTATTGTGTTGTTTTCTACACTGTAGTAAATGCTTTTTTCATCTTTGATAACAGCATTGAGTTCACGTATGATATCAACCATGATACGTATTTGATTTGGTATATCGGTTTTGTTGTGCCTCCATTCTGCAATTTGTTCAGCAGTGTCAGCTTCAAACACTTGAATAGCCGCAGGATCACCCCCTGTGCCCAAACTGGGATCCAAGGCCACAATATATTTGCGGCCTAAAATAGGATTTTGATACCAACGTACCTGTCCTGATTTACGCAACGGTTCGTGACCTTCTAGCTCGAGCAAAGTGATTGGGGAAATCAATGTTTCATCTTGTATAACAAATTCGCAATCCATTTCTCGACGAAATCGTTCATCGCCTAGTTGGGATCGTTGTTCGGCTGCCCAGCTATCGTCTCTGTCAGGATGTTCGCGCCAGTAAGCTCGATAGGCCTTGAATCCGTTGACTCCCACACCTGTGGGATTTTCATTGCCAAAGTCGTCCTGTGTTTTCAGCGCACCTTTCCAGATCAAGGCAAACTGATCTTCGTCTGAGTTAGGTGTTGATGTAATAATGGCCTTACCACCAGTGCTCAGTGTGGGTGTGATTGACGTCCAAAACTCAGTGGCAATAGTGGGCCGCACAAAAGCAAACTCATCCAAATACAGCAGTGTAATACTCATACCTCGGCCAGTGTTTTCAGTAGTGGTCTGACTCACTATGCGTGATCCATTTTCAAACTCTATAGATCCCTTGTTGTAGCTGGTAGCACCTGCGCGAATGTGATTGGGGCACAATTCATAAGCGTAGCGGATACGCTGCATGATCTCTTGAGCGCCTAAGTATTTGTGCGCAGCAATAAGAATGGTTGAGTCAGGTACAAACATGGCATACCACAATAGATAACCAGCTGCTGATGTTGACTTGCCGGTCTGCCTGGGCATGAGACTGATAGAAAAACGATTGTGGTGATAGTGCTCAATCAGCCTACGCTGGTATTCATAGGGATGGTACACCATCTTGCCTCGCACAGGATGCTGAATAAAAAAGAAATTGTCAAGAAAGTAGATGGGTCCAGTGGCAGGATCAGCACACCGTGCAAATTCCTCCAGTTCTTGTTCTGTGTAAACTTGCCGGCGATGTGGTGCTTTGACCAGCACAGTATCAAGCGTGTTTGATTTCATTCCAATCATTGAGTATTTTATCAGCTAAAAATTTGTGCCCAGCAGGGCCACCATGCATGTAATCTCTGGCAAAGCCAATTTCTTCTCTGCTCTTGCCAAACCATTCGTAGGCATCGTAACACAGTGCAGGGACGCCTACTTGCCGACACAACGCCAAAAAAGCCAAGCGATTTTTGACACTGTTCAACCTGGCGTTTTCACTGTAGGCAAACCACGACTGCAAAAATTTGTCCGATTCAATGTCTTGTGCAGAGTATGCATATCCAGTGCCCAGATGATCTACAACCAATTCTAATCTTTCATGTGCAGGCGCCAACATCACTGCCAACACTGGTCTTTTTTCGGGCACCCAGTATTCAGCCATTCTAAAACACCAATCACTAGACATGCCACCCATACTGAAATTTACCACAGGCAGGTTCAAGGCTGCGCCCACTAACCAGGGCCAAACTACAGTCTGTGGTAGGCCAATGCCCATGGTCCAACTACATCCAAAGGTCATCAACAAGGGATTTTTCCAGTCTGGTTCGTTGCCTCTAAAGCCCAGCGAATTGAATTGGTAAGTTATGGCGCCTGGCAGATGCCAGCCAAACGACTCAATTTGCTGACGCAGTTGGGGCTGTGCTATGAGTTTGTTGAAGCTTTCTTCCGAGTCAGTGGGCCACCAATCTAGTTCGCAACTGTGCACTGCATTGCACAGGGGCGGAGGTTGTCGGGTCAAACGCACAGTTGATGTCATAGATCTAAAACAGTTGCTATCTTGTTTTTGGTATAGTTTGCCCAGTCCGTGTTCATGCACACATTATAGTTATGTTCTACAATGGGTCTAATTTTATCAAATACAACCAATTGATCTTGGCTGCATAGACGTTTTACTTGCTCAAATGCTGCTGACCATCGTGTATTATCATCAACAATGTTGTCATAGGATTCGTCAATCACACCATCAAAAGTTTGAAATCCTAGCTGTCGCAAAGTGCGCAGATAATGCACGCCAGAAAATACCACAAACAGCCGTTGTGCTATCATGGGTTTGATCACCTTCTCAGTGGGAAAACTGTATCGGTTATCTGCACTGGTTTCGGCCACAATTGAATAAGCAGATTGATTATAGATAGAAATTGGCACAATTCGACTCAGCGGCATGATCTCATCAAAATATCTTACCATATTGGCCGACATTTCCACTGGTGCAAAATATTGAACTTCAGGTTCCCAGAGAAAATCTGTGCAAAAATCTCTGATCAAGCCATTCATGTAACGATAAACACTTTTGTGCCTGACCTGTGGGTCATTCATCACTGCATTGTGCACATAGTCTCGGTGTGGCCTTGGCCACCCCAACAAAGCATCAAACCAGTAAGGTTTGGTATCAAAGGGTTTGAGTTTTTTGAGCTGTGCTGCAAGTTGTCGCCGATAAGGCTCTACTGTCCAGCCAAACTGAAAAGCATTGAACACACAAGGCGCAAGCTGTTGATTACAGACCACGGGCACAACCCAATGCACTGGTTGGCCATTGAATCTAGTCAACAAGTCGCAGTGATAAGAATGAAATTCGTTGTCAAAAGCAAATGTCAATGCACTGTGGTGCGCCACAGCATCTATTTCTTCAGCAAACTTTGTGCCGTTGGCAGCCCAGGACGCTCGTTCAGCTTCATTGGCAGGAAGGCAGTATTGATTGATATGATTTACAAATGCCAACTTTGTGACCGCGCTTGCCTGCACATACTGATTGATATCATGGTATACCTTCACAGAGTGTTGAGCCAGACAGTGTTCAATCACAGAATCTGTGTAAATATTGTTGCTGTAAACTGCAATCATTGACATAACGCGGCGTGTAGGTCTGGCCAAAGAATTTCAAACTGCCCTTTGCTATCCCGATGATATTGGTGTTCTATCTGTTGGATATGCTGACGAAACTTGTGCTCAATGCCTGGGCGAGCTTTGGCAATAGTTTGATAAGTTGACTTGGCATTGTCAAAAAACTGCTGATCCGCTGCGGTCACCTGGCCAGTTGCATAAAACTTCTCAATTTCTGCCATGGCAAGATCCGCCACTGCTGGTCCGTGCAAAAAAGGATCAAGATAATCAGGTTGAAAAAGATTTTGCCACAACACCGTGGTTTCAGTTTGATCGGCAAATGCTCTAAGCTCACTGAAATTGGTAGCATTGTAGATGTTGTACACTGCATGAATGCCGCCCCACTGCCCTTGAGTGCGCATGAGATCTTTGACCACAGCAAGATTGTGTTGAATCTGAGACCATTGTGCTCCGTGGCGCACATACTCCAATTTGGAACCAATGTTGTCAAAACTCATTGACCAGCCCACTCGGTGGCGATCTCTGAGTTTACGGAAAATACGGTTAGATTCAAGATCCACACTGAGATTGGTTATCAGGGTCACAATGGCATCCTGAGGTATTACATCCAACAATCGCTCGTTCTCAGGCAATAGCAAAGGTTCGCCGCCCACCAAGGCCACTTCGTGAATGTGTTCGAAGTGCTTTTCAATAAAATCACACACCGAATCATAATAAGGTCGAGCTCCAGACTTGAAGGGCACGGCCTTGATTGCTGCCCATCGAGAACTGCAAGCTTCGCCACAATAGTTGCAGCTGAGATTGCAAGTGGTATTCCAGCGCACATCTACAATCACAGGATAGTGGTATCGACGGCCTGCCGTGGCATAGTCAAAATCAGGATTTACGTTGTTATGCCAAGCTCGTTCGCTGTCTGCACCAAATCTTTCTGCTCGCACACAGTTAGAACAATATTCATGCGGCAAACCCTGAGCCAAGCTGGCTCGAATTTCTGTCATGAGATCACTGTTGAGTATTTGTTCAATGGTCTGTGTGTTGAGATTGCCCAGCAGGTTGGGGTTTCCCGCACAACAAGTCTTGACATCACCACGAGGATTGATGTGCAGTCCACGCCAAGGTGCTGCACAGTAGAAATTGGTCATAGGATCTATTTACTGTTGGCTCAGTGTGTCTAGCAGTTTTGGATACCAGCTTGCAAACCAAGGTCTAGTTTGAATGGGTTTATCATGACCAAACCACTCAAAATTGTGATCAATTTGACACTGGTGATCATGACTGTAGGCAATGGCATCGGCTGCGGTGTCAAACTGTTTGCAAATTTTTACAATGGGTTTGATATTGAATTCTTGAGCATGTGCAGGAAAAAATCTAGGCGCAAATCCAAGATCTTCCAACACACGATATCCTACATCATGCATGTACACAGAGAAACAACTGCGACTCAAAATACCTTTGGCTGTTTTTTCACAAATCAAAGTGCGATGGTCAACTTCAGTTTCTGTAATAATAACCACACCAGTGTGCCAAGCTGGATGGACTGTGCCATAATCATTGGGGAAGTTGTCAGGGTGTGTTTGAATCTGTGTGGGCCATTGCATTTGCGCAGCATTGAACCAATCAATGCCCAGGGTCGAATCCACATCAATATAATGCCCATCCCAGAGGTTCGTGAAAGAAACACTGTAGCTGTCCTGATTGGGATCTAGTAATTTGCGCTGTAACAAATGATGCATCAACCACACTCTATGTGGTGCATTGCGTCGATTCAAACAACCAATTCTGCCAGCCTTGGGACGTTGATATAAATCAGGATATTGTAGCATGGCAAACATTGGCCAGTACAAACAACCTGGTATGTGATCGTAAAAATGTTGCGCCCTTGAACTCAGCAACAACACCCGGGAGTTACAAAAAATATCGCGTAAACTATTGAGATAGGCCACAATAGAGTTATTGTCAAGATGCACCGGATCCCAGGCTGCATCAACAAATACCCAATCAGGGGCGGATATTTCTTTTCTTAGCTCGTGGCAGGCTGCAAAAAATTCATGCCAACGGTGCAAATCAAGTGTTGGGCTGAGTACAGGTGTATTGTGCAGTACTATGTGATTGTTTGGCAAAAACTGGGCACCAACAAACGCACTGTTGATATAAGGGTGTAAATGATTGTTTTGAAAAATGTAACATGACATTTGCTGTTGTCAGGGACACCAAGACGTTTTGGCTTCACCAAAGTATTCTCGGGCAAAGCCATTGGCAATCAGGCCTTGACGCAGACTCCGTCCATCTAGAATGATGTCTCCCAGCACACGACCACCAAATTTGTCCCAGCCATATAGCGTGACCTGTCTCTGACGACTGGCCGCAACCTGAGCTTTGGTGAACTCGGTGGCGGCTTGGCCTCGAGCATTTTCTTGAGCACACTGTGCTCGGTGTCCTTTTTCGGGTGTGTCAACGCCAAAGATTCGGACAGCGAGTTCGGGCTTGAGAGGCGGGGGTAGAAAGGGTGCGGCTATGACCACCGTGTCACCGTCGTTGATTCGCACAATCTCAGCAGGATAAGTCACACCCTGTGGTGTTCGTTGCGCCAAAGCTGGCATAGTAAGTGCCATGATCATGGCTAAGAAAATGTATCGTTTCATATGATTCCTTTAGTTTGAAACTTCTTCCCAGCCAAGTTTGTACAACATATCAGCGTTGGTTTGGGTGTAAGACACACACAAAGTTAGAGTCTCACTTACGCCATCTACATCTCGACCTAGTTGTAAACGTCGTCGAATGTCTTCTGATATTTCCACTTCGTCTCGGCTGCTGGTCAGTCCGGCATAGACCACAGTGCCGTCCCCGATGGTGAATCTAGCTTCGTTGGATTGCACCACAGAGTTGGTGACATTGGCCCATTGAGTATTGGCTATGGCATTTGACGCATTCAATACTAACTGGAACTGTCCGTATCTCACGTCAACTAACAGCAAATCAATCTGCGATGCTATCACCGCAGCATCAGGATAGGCATTGCCTAGTCTTATGCTGGCAAGATTGACACGAGTATTGGCCACAGGAACTCGATAGACATTTGTGCCATTGGTCACATAGTTTATAGTAGTAATGGGATTGTAGCCACCTTCAGATATCACTGTTGAGCAGATCTGCCTCATGGTAGCAGAACCAGCTGTGGCTGCGGTATTGGTTATTTCGTAACGGCAGTTCAAAGTGGCAGTGGCCATATACACATTGGTTTCAGAGTTGGCATGGTTGAACACATGGCAGATATAAAAGATACCATTGATCACAAAGCCCACACGCACTGATCCCACGCCTAGCCATTCTATGTCAGTCCACCAAATCTGTGTCTTAGTTGGATCTAGTGTTATGCCCGACGGGCCTGTGCCGTCCATGGGGTCTTGGTTCCAGTCAGCTTGTGCCACACGATTTTCCAGCACTGCACCTGACACCGAACTGCGAATTACCATGTTGAGGTCTTCGCCATCGGCTTCAAAGTACACACCATCATTGGCAGTAAAATATCCTACTCTCTGGCGGCATCCAGTTTGTAGTGTGCCCATAGCAAAAGTATTGAGAACTAATAGACTTTTGCCGGGCTGATATACCTGCACTGTTCGGCATTGACTGACCACTGAATCACCGTTGGCTGCGGTCACCGACAAGGTAAAGCTGCTGGAGTTGGCATTGTAAGTGAATGCTCCCGATCCTGCGGTTTTTTGTGCAAACTGATTGCCATTGAGATAGCGATTTTGGCTATCAAACAAAGTAAATGGTTGTGTGACTCGCAGACGTCCAAAAGCATCTGTGCCTGTGTTGCCATTGATCACTGTGTTGCCATAGCCTGAAGATCCTGTGCTCACACGAATGATTGGCTGACCAGCAGCATTGTAGTCCATGGCCTGATGCAGGTCATTCAACTGATAGTTGGGCCACGGATGTTGGTAATCAGTGGGTCCTTGTATGCTCATCTAGGGTATCCTTTGAATGCTTTGACTGGACTGTGAGTTTCTACCGAAGCAGGTTCTTCACTAGGTCCCGAGCTCACTAACTTTTTGCCGCCAGGTGTTTTGGTCATAGCCAGTGCATCATCTATAACATCCGCAATGCTGTCGGTCATGCCTGCTACCACACCGTGTTCGCCAAAAGCTGTTTCTGCTGACCATTCAGGTTTGAAATTGTTGACACCATCGTCAAGGCCTTTGTTGGCACGGCTCCGAGCCAAGGCCACACCAAATCTATAATTTTTGTAAGGATCAGCGGCACTGAGCCCAGGCAACACATACGTCCAGCGCATGGGATCTGATTCTTCAGGTGGCAAATCTGCTTGTTCTGTGATAAATTCTCGAGCTCTCATCTTGCATATCCTTGAAAACTTTTCACAGGACTCTGTTTGTTGACCCAGTCAGCTTCGGTACTGCGGTTGTCGGTGATTTTTTTGACCAATCCTGCACCAACATTACGAGCTGCTGCGTTGATGATGTCTAAATCTACGTCGGTATAGGTAGCCAGCAACGGATCGCCTGCAAAAGCTCCTGCTGGTTCGGTAGGATAATCAGGAGCACCTGCCATAGCTATGCCAAATCGCCATTGAGTATACGGGCTGCCACCCTGTTTGGTTTGTGAAATGTCAGGCATAGAAATTGCACCTTTCACAGCAGACACCACACTGGCAGGCAGTTTACTTGCCGAGGCTGGCACATCTTTGGCTGCGCCGTATCTGTTTTCTGCCACAAACTCTCGTGCTCTCATTTTATATCTTTCAATTCAACGTCACCAAACGGTGGTTCGCCTTGCTTGCGCTGCCATAACTCTCTATTACTTAGCAGTTCAACCCAGACTTTGCGTTGTGGTTTGTTGAGGCGCCAAAAATCAAACTGTAAATTACTGCTCACAGGCCTGCAATATAAAGTGCGTTGTGCAGGCACACACAATTGCTGGCTTGTGGTTCTAAACTGATTTTTGCCTGTGCTGGTGCGCATGATGTTGAGCTGTGGATGATCCATAAACACCTGACACATACCGTCTACTAGATCTTGCGGTTTTCTGGACTGGCGAGCCACCGCCTGTGCTTGTAGCAATCTTGATTCGCTGGAGATACGATCGCGCATTTCCTGCTGGTTGCGCCCGCGACGTTGAAATCCTGCCCACTCCAGCCATTGTCCGTGATTGGTTCGTACCAGAGCATGATCTTGGGGTATTTCTTGTAGCCTGTATCGGTAAGGTTCAGTACCGTCTTGATCGCTGGCTTCTATCAGATAGCAATGATCACGATCAAAAACCATGGTGCAACCTACCAGTTGGCTGCGTACTAACTGTTTGGCAGCGGACAGAGGATCGGTGTGTTTCAACGCTGCACGAATTATTTCACCGTCGGGGCTGGTTTTTGCTGATCCACTTTGAACTTCGGGCTCGTCTTCCAACACATCCAAACTGGTGTTCAAGATGCTCACTCCCTCACTGTTGATACCTTCTCGGTAACCAGTGATTTGATCATGCAGCAGAGCTTGCTCTAGACCGCCATCTTCGTGAATTTCAAAATCCAGTGTGGGCACATATTTGCGATCTCTATTTTTTGCTCCAGCCCATCCAATGCCAGGAAAGTACTTGGCCACAATAATGCACATTGTTTATCTCTTGTAGCCTTTGAATCCTTGCACAGGACTCTTGGTGTTTACATAGTCTGGTTCAAAACTGCCAGGCTCCACATGCTCAGTGGGTTTCATTTGCAGTTTTTTCATAATGGCCTTGAGCTTTTGCCTATCATATTCGGTATAGGCACTGAAGATAGGAAGGTTACCAAAAAAGCTGATATCGTCAGCTTGTTCCAATCTATCAATGGACATACCTGCAAGGCTGGCCACTCTATAGAAATCATAGTAACGACCCCAATAGGTATCACCATCTGCTGCTGGTCCAATAATGCCAGGATGAGCTACGTCAAACTCATGATTGGCTTTGGCTCTTGTGCCCCTGCCATTGGTGCCTTCAACAACAAATTCACGAGCACGCATCAGGCGCTCCCGTAACCAATTACACCTGAAGTAGCTGAACTAGCAGTGCCCAGCTCTAGAGCAGTAAAGGCCCCAGCACTGACCACAGTCACTTTGTTACCTGCACCCACGTATGTCTGATACACTGTTTGTGCAGGAATGTTTATAGGCTGGCTGTAGATATTCCCTACAGCAGCGGCTGAGCCTAAACCCACAGCATAAACCTGCAAGGTAGCATTGGCAGTAGTGGTACTGATTTCTAGTTTGTCAGTGTATACCACTGCATTGCTCAAACTGGTGTAGACGTTGGCTGGCATTATTTGTTATCTTTCTGCGGCGTGTAGGGTTGATACAGTCCACGAGTTTGATCCAACACACCAGGAATGTCAACAGGCTGCTGTCGATATCCATTGGTAGCAGGTGAGTGAGGATTGGCCACTGGTGGTGTGGTCAATGGCTGGGAGGGAGTATAAGGTTGATAGCTCATGGTGTGTCCTTACCAAGCGCGGCAGCTCCAGTACCGGGCCTTCCAACGAGGTCCTGGGTTGTCACAGTTGTGACGAGCACGAAAATTCTTTCTACGACCCGGAATATTCTTTTTGATTTTCATGCCTTTTTGACCAAAATTTACTTTGACCACATTGCCTTTGGGTCCTCGGACATAGACCTTGCTTTTCTTTACGTCGCCTTTCATGGGCTTGCCCAGCGGAACTTCACGGCCTTGGTACTTGGCTTCGTCCATGTCTGATTCTGACATGTCATAGGTACTGCCTCGCATGTGTTCGTGGCTAGAAAGGCTGTCTTGATTGTGAATTCCTCTACGTCCCTGTGCTTGTTGTTTGGCTTGTTGACCCATGCGTTGATAATCGCTGGTCTCATCATCTGGCATAGATTTATCATCACGAGGTGCAAAGACTTTTTTTATATTATCCCAAACTCCTTCGTCCACTGCTCGCTCTTTGTTACTTTCAATATAGTCAGCAGCTGTGTCTACATAGTCAGCAGCTTTGTTGATTTTGCTTTGCACCCACTCAGGCAAGTTTTCATCATCGTCCAACATGCCAGTGAGTCTGCGAGCAGCACGCACAATGGTTGCCAGGTCGTCTTTGGCCATATCGCCTTCTTGATCATATTCGCCCCGGTCAACAACATCAACATCGTCTTCTTCACTGTCAATGTCAAAGTCATGACCTTCAGAAATGGCCTCGCCAAGATAGCCATAGTCTTCCAGCAACTGCATGCCTGTGCTATCAGCGTAAATCACAATGCCGTCGCAAGTCTCATCGCATACCCAGGTTTCAAACAAAGTTTCTTCGCGAATATTGATCGCAAAGTAGTCACCAGGCACTGGCTTAGACCAGGCCTGTTCGCTTTCAGCAATGTATTCACGCAGACTTTTCATAGTTATCCTTTGTAGGCTTTCCAAAGATTGGTCATAGCAAGAATGCTTTCTTCAACTTTTTTATCTTTTTCTTTGTCGTCAGCAGCTTTCTTCATTGATTCTTTGCGGTCGCCATCCTTGTCAAGATCTATGTAGTCTGGTTTTGCAGCTTCACGTATGCCAGCCATTTCACGCATGCGCTGAAGTGCTTCGTCAAGTTCTTTGTCATCACTTTCTGGAGCCATCACTTGTTCTTGTTCGTCTAGTTCTTCTTCAGTTTCTTCGCGCACTTGCACTGCTGTCACAGGCACCGTGGTCTGCCCGTCCCCTGCCACAGTGGTCTTGGGCTTGTTCAAGCCACCTGCATATTGTAAAGCATCATTGGATGTTTCGGTGTCAGTGGGCCAGTCAGGCTGGTTCTCAGCCACTGGTTCTGCTGAGTTGCATGAGCAGGGTTGTGTGTTGCAACCGCAGCCACCAGCACTGCCGCCCATGCCAGCCATTTTCAACAGTTTGCCCAGCATTTCTGCATCTTCGTCAGTGGCAGTTACAGTAAGGCTTTTGGTAGGGCCACCGTGAGCATCATTGCTCATGTTCATGGAAATGTTCATGCTTTCGGCAATCATTTGCTCCAGCTCTCGATTCATTGAATCATAGATACCTTTACCAAATGTCATACCACCCTTACCTTTGCTTTTTGGAGCTTCAGGAGCAGTGGCCACAGAACCACTCACAGTGGTTTCATCCACTTCTTCTTTGGCCTTGACTTTTTTTGGCAGGCCTTTGGTATCTGTTTTGGCAAACTTTTTGAGCTCTTTGGGCTCACTCTTGGCCATCTCTGCGCTGGCCGAACCAGGCTTGGCCTTGACTTCGCCTTTTTGTACACCGCGAGCGATTCTTGCTGCCACAGCCTGCGACTTGCTTACTGCTTTTTCTGTTACAGGCTGATCTTTTTCTGCCAGTTTGGCACGAGGCGCTGCTTTGACCACAAATCCAGCTCTGGTCAAAAGATCTTTGGCTGCTTCTATCTCATCAGCTTCAGCGCCGCCTACCCCTTTGACTGCACCTTGGTATCCTTTTTTTACAGCTCGCGCCACACCTTTGGGAATACCTGCAATGGCTCCGGCAGTTTTGCCAATGCCACCAATCACGCTGCCCACACCTCGACCAATCTTATCTAAACTCACTTCATCAAGTTCTTGTTCTTTGGTCATGAGTTTGCTCTTGCCTGACGGTCCTTTGGCGCCAATTTTGCCTGTGCTGCCTTTTGGACGGCCACGACCACGTTTTTGTGTCTCGGCTCCTGTTTCATCGCCTGAGTCTGTTTCACCAGTCTTGGGGTCATATCTACGAGTATGACGGATGCCAGTGGCAGTTTTTTCAATGTCGCCTTTGGCACCGGCCACTTTGTGTCCTGGTTTGACTTCGCTGCGACGACGTTCAACATCCCGCATCATGTCATCCCAGCCTTCGTCCATTTTGTCATGCTGGTCACGAATACGATCCATCTTTTCTTTGCTGGCGCCTTCGCGGCCAGCTTGTTGCAAGGCCTTCATGCCTTTTTCGCCATATTTCTTTTTGCCTAGATAGGCCTGCAGTGCACTTTCGTCCATGTCTGCTTCTTTGACTGGATATTCTTTGCCGCCCACTGTGATCTTTTCGCCAGGCTGGATGCCGTCAGATTTGGCCTTGCGTACTGCCAGTGCAAATGCATTGCCTTCGCCCATGTCTGCTTGTTTTTCTTCTAGTGGACCGTATTCTTCTTTGGCAATGGGAGTGCGTGGCTTGTGACCTGTCTGTGGCATACCTGTTTTTTTCTGTAGATCTTTGAGTAAATCTTCGTCACCAGGTGCAATACGGTCCATGGCACGACCAGCGGCTTTTTTCATACCACCGCCTAATTTTTTGACCAAATTTCCCAAACTTTCACTGGCTGGCAAAGTATCCAGTCTTTGAGTGGCCAGGCCGCCGCCGCCAGTGGCTGCTGTGGCAGCAGCTTTCATCAAAGAACTAGTTGTGTTACTGGGAACAGGTACATTTTGTTCTTGAACATTTTCGTCGTACTTGTTGTACTTGTCACGAATAGGATCCAGTGCTTTGCCTTCGCGACCGGCCTTGGCCAAAGCTTCCATGCCTTTTTTGCCATACTTTTCGTAGCCCTTGGCAGCACGACTCATGTCACGCTCGTTCAATTGTTTGTGTGTGGTCTCTGGCTTTTCGCGAATGCTGTCCAGACGTTTGTTGAGATCGTAAAAAAATGTCATTTGAATTATCCTCGGGGGTTAGCGCCAGTGGCAGGTTTGGCAGGACGAACAATCTTGGTCATGGGACTCTTGACGCCCATGGGCAAATCGTTTGTGGTCATGGCTTTGGGAGTTTTGCCACCAGCCACGGTAAAGTCTGATCTATATGCATTTTTCAACACCACATGATTGTGAGGCTCTGCTGAGTAATCTTTCTTGAGACCTTTTTGCTCAGCATCTGGCGCTGGATAGTCGGTGTCGGCCAAAAGATCTTTGTTTTCCGCATCAATCTTTTCATACTCGTCTACCATACTTTCATTGTAGTCACGTGTGGTCATGACCACACGGTTGGGATCCATGCCCATGAGCTGGGCCAGCTGTTTGATTTGTGGCTCAATGGCAGGATATCTAAAACTTACATCAAACATGGTCACTGACTCATTTTTGTGATTGGGAAAATCAGTGGGAATGATTTGAATAGGTGTGGTGCGAATATCGCCCATCTTGACTGGATCAAACTGATCCAGTTTGCTTTTGAGTTCGCGAATGAATTCAGTTGAAGGATTACCGCAAATTTTTATGCGATAATCATAGGTTCTTTCGCTTTCGGCAAGATATTGAGCAAGTCTTTTCATGAGAAGTTCCTGTGACATATTTATTCTTTTTGCACGTTTTGTTTGTTGCCAGCAATGATACGTTCCAACAAATCATTGCGACTCAGCAATTGGCCTTGACCTTGCTGCGCAGTTGCAGATTCTTGATCTGGTGCTGACTGGTCCAGCCGCATTTTTTTCAGCTGTAGATCAATCATCTTTAGTTTTTTATCCAGCTTGGCTGTTTTGGCAGTGATAGCATGACCCAGCATGTTAGATGCCACTGAAAATATTTCTGCTGCAAATCTTGAATCTACCTGCATGCCCAGATCCATGAGATCTTGATAACTGGAGGTGGCTTTGGACGCCAAATCGTCCATTTCTGAATCAGTGGCTTCTAGTCCCCGCACTGCAGGCAGTGCAGCATCTATTTTGTCTATGGTGTCGTCCAATGCTGCCAAGGTATCGCGGTTTGTGACCAAAGCAGGCACAGCAGCGTCTACTTCTTGAGCAGTGGGTGGGAGGTCAAACAGTTCCTCTAATTTTCTGGTCATGACCTATTTATGGGTCATTTAGAACCGTTTCTAAACATATGATCTTCTGTGATCACTCTGAAGCTGATGCCTTGTTTGCGGCACCATTTGGTTGCCGCGTCCCATTTGGCCATATTTACAGCAACCACAGCACGGTCACGGGGGCGCTGGCCTTCTTGAATTGTGGCCTGACCACGAGGTTTGATTTCTATCAGTTCGGCCTTGAGTGTATTGTTGCGATCTCGATAGGTTATGAGAAAGTCGGGCACATAGTGTGTGAGTCGTCCTGTGACAGGATTACGATAAGGTATTTGAATTGACTCTGATGCCCATTGAATCACATTGGGATTGGTGTCACAGAATTTCATAAAGCTCATTTCCCAACCAGATCTATAACGGGGCCGGCGCTTGCCCACATATTTGTCAGGATTTTGAACTTCGTAGATTCCTTGTGCCCAAGAGCGGCTCATTGCAACACAGCTCGAGCAGCATAGTAGTTAGGAACCACTTGCGAATTCACACCCAGCAGTGTGGCTGTACTGCGTATCTGATTGAGGTAGTAAGCCATGTTGAGTTTGAGATCTAATCCTGTGGCTCCTTTGAGACTGTCCAACAGCGTTAGCGCATCTATTCCAGTGCGGTCAGCCACTTGAAACAAGCTGACTGTAAAGTTACCAGCCACTGTTTTGTCGCCCATCTCTCGTACAAAGTAACTGTTGACAATATCATACTGTGCAGCAGGAACGTCTACATTGTAGTTGTAAAACTGGTCAAAAATTCTAACAGTTTGATCCAATGAAGTATTGGCATAGTTTACTGTACCTTGAGCCATCACACACCTCCACCTCTGGCCAATATAGCTGCTGCATTGGGGTTGCTGGCAGCAGCAGTGAGAGCACGCTGCGATGCTTGTGTGGGAAACACCCACCCATCAGTTTTGTTGATGGCCGCTCTGGTAGCACCTGGGCCAAATGTTTTCAATGCATCTCTACCCAGTGCATTGGCTTCACTTTGTACCACTGACCGAAGATTTTTGCCTTTGAAGGTATTATAGGCAGTGCCAGCCTTTTGTGCTGCACCGATCAAGCCTGCCACTGATCCCGACTGTAGATCGCTCAGTATGCCTTGACCTGTACTGAGCAGACCACCTTGCCCAAATACTGAAGCTGTGGATCCTGCGCGACTCAGTGGACTGCGTTTGGTATCATAGTGAGCTGTGTCGGGCCAGCTGACATTGGCATCAGGTTGACCCAGTGCACCATTGAAATATTTCACGGCTTCATAAGCAATAGACATTGAATTCTGCATGATGCCAGCACTGTCTTCATAACCATACTGGTCGTGACTCCAACTGGTTATTATGGGGTTGATCAAGATGTATCTTGCATACTTGTGTTGATCAAAACCAAAAATCTGAATGTCTTTGAAAAATGGTGGTTTTCCATTGCTTGTACTAGATCCATCCAAATAACTTTCGCCTATGAATCCCCAGTCATTTACGTTGCCACTGCGAGTTTGTTCATAGATATCTCGTGAATTGTAATCAAACCCGTTGGCTTTTTGACTCACAGTGCCTATGCTGCCATTGGTAGGAGGAGCTGACGACAAGTATTGTTGTCTAGGATCATTGAAGTAATAGCTGTAGTACTGATACCACATCTCGCGCACATTGTCACCACTGTCGTCATGAAAAGTCACATTGATAGGTTCATATCGAATGCTTTTTTGTATGATGCGTTTGCGATTGTACTGATTCAATACTTCATTGTCCACTGTGTACTTGGGTAAGTCAATGGTCTTGACAGTGAGGCTGAGATTGGGGAGGTTTTGAGCTTGAAACACCGGTACATTGCGCAAGGCAGGAATTTGTTCAATGTTGGGCGTGAACAATACGTGAAAAAGAAACTTGAATCTGGGTTTGAGTTCCCAGCTGTTGGTAGCAAAAGTCTTACTTGCGTGACTGTAGTCACGCAAGTTTTCTACTGCTGTAAAGCCTTTGAGAAAGTCCTGGCCAAAGGTTGGCACGATCAGTCCTGATTAGGCCGTGGTACCAATGCCTGTGACCACATCACCCAGTGTGCGACCAACTGCTAAACCAATACCGCCGCCGCCTTGGTTGCCTTGGTTGGCGTTGTCGTAGCCTAGAGTAATTGTGATGGCAGCTGCTTCATTGGTGCCGTAGTTCATTGGACCATAGTCGCTGCTCTTGATGTAGCAGCCATACAGTTCCCATTGCTCCAACACCACTGGTTCGTTGGCTCCATTGCCACCGTCAAGCACTTCAAAACGTGTGAGAAATTTGTAATCAATACCAGCAGCAGCTGAACTCATTTCTAAAAAGTCCATTTGCTTTTGAATCTGCTCACCAATCAATTTTGACACGTTACCATTGGCATCATCACGTATCTCCACTGAACAATCGGCCCAGCTATGACGACCAGCCAACTTCACAGTGCTGTTGTAAATTGGCAGCGCAATTTCTTCAAATGTTAGATTGGGACGAGTAAAGCTCACCACTTGTTTGGTAAGTTCTGTAGTCGGTGTGCTCACGCCCAAATTTTCAAATATCACTCTGAAGCGATATCTTAGTTTTGGCATCAACAGGCCCTGTGTGGTCGCGCTTTGATCGCTGGCCAGAGGCACTGTCATTCTGTTTAGTGATGAACTTGGCATGTGTTTCTCCTATGTTTATTTACCTGAAGCAAGAACCAAAAAATAGGGCCGGAGCCCTACTTTTATGCTCCGGCAGCTATCTCCCCTGTGTTCTTGATGCGTAGCGGAATGTATATGAATTCCACGGCCTTCACAGGCTCAATAGCAATATCCACCCATAGTTCATTTCTGTCGATACGGGCTGGCGTATTGTTGCTCAAGTCGCACACAACCAAATAATCATACAGAGCTCTCTTGGCCACCAAGTCAACCATGAGACTGTTGATGGTGTTGGTGATTTCGTTGCGTGTGATCTGATCATTGGGTTCAAACAAGTACAGCTTGCCAATCTGCTCCAATCTACCACGCAAGAATGCCACAAGACGTGCCACGTTGATGCGGTCTAGAGCTGTGGTCACCGTGGTAGAAGTTTTATTACCAAAGTTTGTGATACCCACACCTGGAATAAAGGTAATTGGGTTTACATTTCTTTCGTACAACACATCTCTCAACGCCTGACTCACTGATAGAGGCTGGAATTCTCCAGTGGCTGCATCAATAAAACCAATTTGTATTGCATTGTCAACCACGCCACGCCGGGTGCCAGCTGGTGCCAACCATGGATATGCCACTTCGTCACTGCGAATAATTGTGCGCACCATCATGTGGCTGGGCGGTTGTACCACAGTTTGGCCGCCCAAATCTGTGGTAGTACAGCTGGGATAGAAAGTGGCCATGTAGTTGCTGGTTGCTGTCAACCCATCTTCTGTAGGCAGTCCCAGTCCGTTGTTGTTGGTAGCCCAGGTGACCAAATCATTGCCGTTGCCTGCCAAGCGCATGGGAGTGTCGCCCACAACAAAAATAGTATTGTTGCGTTCGTTGCTGAGGGCAATCATATTGGGGATCAACTCAGGATAACCAGGTGTGGCCAGCAAAGTATACTGTGCAGTGTCTTCACGTGGACCCAACGAAGTGTCAAGACTGCTCTTGAGAGCTTCTACAATGATTTGTCGTTGCGCCAGGCGCCCTGAATACATAGCACCATTCTGCTTGTTGCCGCTGACCGTGAGCCAAGTGCTTTGAACAGCAGGAGGGGTGATGTCAGGGAAGTTGGCATTGGTAAAATATGCTGACTGATAGCTTTTGACATTGTAACCACTGCGACGAGTGTTGAACAACAGCATACCTTGTGGATACAGTGCAGGATCTGGGGCATCATAGTCTAGATAGTTGCTGGTCAGCAAACTTTCAATAGTTGGAAATGGATCACTCACAGGATCGGTTGAGCCATTGGTAGCCCATCGTGCATCCGCAAACAAAATGCCATTGCTGGTCACTTGATCGGAAGTGTCTATTTGTACCCATTGGTCAACATTGTCCACAGATTCATAACGATACAGCACTGGATAGTTTTCAAGGTCGCTGGAATCAATCCAGAGATCACCCAATTCTAGAGCACTTTGTGCGGCATCGTTTTGTGTGGTGGGTTTGGTTGCTGATATGATTGGACCCGACGCATTGGTGTTGGCCAAATTGAAACCTCGTGTGTCATTGGTACAGTTTTGATATCCAATCCAGGCACCATTGTTTTGAATCATGATGTCTGCTTGAGTGACATCGCTGTAGTACCAAAGTCGACCGTTGGCCGGATCCTGGTCTGGCGCAGTATCGCTGGCTGTGTAGGTAAAAGTTGGTGCAGTCACAAAGTTACTCAACACCAGCTGGTCTGCGTCTGGATTGTAAGTTCTTACAAAAGGTGTGGCAAGATTGAAACCAGCAGTGGCCACTGGTGTACCACTGGTTTGATTGAGCAAAATGGTTCCACCTTGACTGTGTGTGAACACAATATTGCCAGCAGAATTTACGCTGGCACTGACAAATGGCACATTGGCTGCACTCACAGCTGTGATAAAATCAGCCACTGTACCTGTGCCGCCGATGGTCACTGTCACAGCCGTGGAGAAACTGCTGGAACCAGCTGCTGTGGCACTGATGGTAAATGTGTTGCCAGGCGTAAATGCCGTACCAGTGGGAGTAGTGGAGCCAGTGACCACTGTGGCTCCCAGAGCTGCTCGTTCTAAAATTTGAAAACTGCCCGATTGATTGGGTGTGGTATTCCAAAACCAAGCGTTGGGTATCACAATTGTGGTTCCCAATGGGATATTGCGGCCGCCGCCAGATGGATCAAGACCATTGATCGCAGTGGCATCATTGTAATAGGCCGGCGTATTTTGTGCTATCCATTCGCCCAATGCAGCACTGTATTTTTTCAAACTCAGTTTCAAACCATTGTTGATTGGGCTGATGTTGTTCCAAACAGAACCCGATGGACGATTTAGTGTTGGGCCGTCTGAAAATCTCCAGCGAGGAAAATTTTGATTGTATGATGCTTCGTAGACGGGGCACAGGTATTCCCGGGATTCCACACCAATGGCTGTGAGCAGAGCAGATCCACCACTGGGACCCGGTTCAATACTGATCACACCATTGGTTGCAGTAGATCCATCGTTGGTTGCAGTATTGTCACCAAAAATTCGCAGTTGTCCACCAGTGCTGACAGCAGCAGTAACGCCAGTGATTGATGCGTTGTTGATGGCTTGCACAAAACCAGCCAAGGTCAACGCTGTGCCGCCGGCGCCCACAGTGACCAAGACGTCATTGATATAGATGTTTTGACCATTGGTCAAAGACGCAGGTGAAGTTGAGCCATAGATTGTGGGCCATGAGGTCTGCCAGTCTGTGCTGCCTACCAGTACCCAATCGTTGCTGTTGTTTTTGTACCACAGCAAATTGTAATAGTCGTCAGTTTGATTGGTGGCCACTACAGCATAATCACCAATGCTGCCAATGTCGTCGTTGGGAATCCAATAATCGCTGCCAGTACCAGGCCACGAAGCCTGTGTTACATCAGCAGGATTGGTAATCACCAATGGTGTCTGAACTGTGAATTCAGTGTTCAAATTGCTCCATTGCTGAATACCCCAAACAGTGGCCGAAGTATCTAACCAGTATGCTCCGTCATCAGGTGTGCCAAGTGGTCTTGACAAGCTGGCAGTCAACTCAGTGAGATCAATGTCGGCTCGTTGCACATAGGCACGATTGGAAATTCCCAGTGCTGAATATGCTGCCAACAAACCATATTCATTGAGCTCATAGCCATTGATAGGAGTACCAGTGGTAGTTTGGTAGAAAAATGGTGTACCAAAAGTGGCTGCCAGATCTCGCTGACTGGTTATGAGATAGGTTTTGTTGGCATTGGCAGCCAAAGTGCCTGCTGCCACGCCAACTCCGTTGCCGCTGACTTTGTTTTGAGCAGTGGCAATCAAAAAGAAGGGTACTGTGTTTACCGCAGATGGAATGTATTGACTTTCATCAATTACTGTTACTTCTACGCCGGGTGATACTAGAGCCATGGTGGGTTCCTTTTCAAGTTGCAGATATTTATTGTCTGAACTCAAAAAAGGTGTGGTTGCTTGCCCTTACCTAAGGTTTGCCAATAAATATCACATGCGACCCATGTGTAATGTGTGTAATCAGCGGCCTAGGGCCATTAACTGCTATCGCGGCAGCCAAGTCTACTATCGTAGCAGGTGCGATCACTGTATCAAAAAAAACAAAAAAATCAAGGTCAGCGCACCGCGTTGGCAAACCAAAGGCTACAAGAAAAAACTCACATGCGATCGCTGCGGTTTCAGATCAAGATACTCAACTCAGCTGCTGGTTTACCATGTTGATGGTAATCTCAATAACTGCGGACTGAGAAATTTGCGTACAGTGTGTTTGAACTGTGTGGAAGATATCAAACGCTGTGATCTGCCTTGGCGACCAGGGGATCTTGAACCAGATCTATGACTTGATTGTATAAGTGATCCAACGACCCATTGTTGTCTAACACACTGTCAAAATCAGTACCTATCCAAGCAGTTTCGCTGGCATGAATACCCAAAGTTTTCAGACGTTCTTTGCTGATCATCCAGCTCATGTTTGACCTGCCCGAGTTGGCGTTGACAGCATGCTGATACCATTCGGGTTCAGGCCCTCTAATCACTCTAACCACTTTGCCGCCCGACGCTTTGATAGCTTGTATTTCGTTAGGGAATCTACAATCGCTGATCACAATGTCATCTTCACTGTTTCTCAACTTATTTTCCAAAGCAGCGATCCAAATATCGTCATGGAACGCCCGTCTACAGACTTCAGTTCCCCACTGCTGGAGAATCCAGCGTGGAGTAAGATGTGGCATTTTCAGTCTATTAGCCCACCAAGTATCTACTTGCTCCCGCCACTCTCGCGCTTGTTTGGTGCGGCCTTCTAGCATGGTTCGATCCCACCCAAATACCTGTGACACTGCATCTTTGAGACTGTTGGCAAAACTTTCTCGACGAAATCCATGAAAATTTACCAGATAATCAGCAATGGTATCTTTGCCTGATCCAATGAAGCCACAAATTCCTATGATCATCGCAGTTCCTTGATTTTGAGATATTCTAATGCATCATGCAACAGATCAATTTGACGTCGGCAATCTTCCAGTGCGTGATGGCTTGCAGGATACTTATTCAAGTCAGGTACCAGGCCATACACAGTTCTGGCGTCACGTATTTTGTAGTATTGCCAAGGCAAAGGCATGCCGTAGCTTTTGTAGGCATGTTCCAAAATGTTGGCATCATAGGTAGGGCCATTCATCCAGATACGATTGCATTTCCAGCACAATCGATGCAGTTCTTGCAAGGCCTGGTTCAGGGGAATTCTGTTGTCAGGATGAAACGCTTCTTCCTGCGCAGCTTTTTGTGTGGCCCACCAGTCAATGGTACCTTGTTCAACTCTACGATCTTCTTGACTTTCTAGGGTGATTCGAGCATAGTATTGTTGCTCATAGTAGCCACGTGTAAACGGGTCAAAGCACTGTGCAGCAATGGTTAGAATAGTTGCGTCAGGCCCGGTGGCCAGACCCTCAATGTCGATCATGCAGTCCATTTTGCTATTATAGCAAAATACGCTGCTATGTCAATTAGCCAATGACCCAAGTTAGTGGTTGGCTGGCGTCAACATAATTGACCAGTTGGCCAATCAGTTCGTCCTGTGCTGTTTTGGCTTCAGATTTCATGGCAGTGCCATTTAGGGTGCCTCCGCCCTGTGGACCAGCAATGGTACCAAACTTTTCTCTAGCTTCACCAATGATCATCTTGCAAGTAGCAACCATGTAGTCGCGAATCCACTGCTGAATCTGCATGTCACTTAGCAGTTGAATTTCGGGTTTGAGTTGATAAGTCCACAGCAGCACTGCCTCCCCTGTGCCCTTGGGATCGCGTATCAACTGCAGTTTTTTGGTCACAGGGTTGAATGTGTAGTTCATATAACCGCCAAACATTCTGGCGGCCAATTCAGTGTACTGACTGTAAAAATCGTAAGTGGCCAGGCCACCAGCCACGTTGAAGTTCATAAGGTAAACTTGCAAACTGGCCTGTGAGAACGGATCAAAGTTGGAAGCAAACGGGCCTGTGGCATCGCCAAAAGTTCTTCGAAACACCTGTCGCACACTCATGACTTCTTGGGGCAAGGTGTAAATGTTTTCGTCTTTGACTAGATAAAAAAATATGTAGGCTTCTTCGTAGGCATTGTTGGCACGCTGGCGGTAGGTGCCTACAGTTTTTTGATAGGCAGTTTCGTAGTGAGCAGGGTCCAGTTCCAGATCAATAATCTGATTACCCAGCATGAGCTGGCAATATTCTATGAGATTTTGTTTGAGTTCGGCTAATGCGTCTTGTTGTTCGGCCATGGTGCAATATTTAGCTTGTTACCATGCTTTGAGAACAATGAGATTTTCAGTGCCGCGAGCATTCCAGGCTGTGGCTGTGGTTGACAAGTCTTTGAACAGCTTGCGGGCAGCTGGTTTGCCTGCGGCCGCAATGGCCTTGACAGTTTCTGCGGGTTTGCGTAGAGTTTTTTGCTGTGTTTCCACTGTGGAAAAACCAATCACTGAGTTATTTTTTACAGTGAATGCTTTGGCATGTTCGTCGGCCACCAGGTGAATTAATTTGCGTTTTTTGGTATCGTACAGCCAGGCTTCAGTTTTGTCTACCAAGCTGGCAGCAGGCAGGCCTTTGAGTTTGAACTCTGCATACTCCATGATGTGCTTGAATTTGGCTGTGCGCTTTTCTGGTGTAATGGGTTTGACTTTGCGAGGCTTGCGCTCCACTTTCTTGATCTGAACATAAGCGCCACAGTCTGTGATCACCAACTCACAAAATTTCACACAGGCCTTGAGCTGTGTTCGAGTCAAGAAATCGTAGCCTTTGGTCAAATCAGCGTCACGCTCTTCCACAGCTGATTCAAACTCTTGCTGTTTGCGAGTCCAGGTTTCACGAATTATGTGAGTGAGCTGTGGCGCAATATTCATGCTACGCATTACCGAAGCGGGTTTGAAGTCAGCATTCAATTTGGCACCGCTGGCAATAAAATCATCAAACAGGCCATCCAGCTCGCCCAGGCACTCTGAAACTTTTTCACGTAGTCGATCTTGAATGTTGGGGCGGGCAGCTGGGGACTCATTCACAGCAGCCACGGGCTCTGCTGCCTGCTGGTCTTGCAAGATATCGGCAATCATATTGTCCAGTTTGATTTGCTCATGTTCGTCCAGCTGCAGGCCCATGAGACTCATGCGACTGAGCCAGGCAGGAGTTAGGCGAATTTGGCTGTCAGGCAAGGATCGCAGTCGCTTGGCGTCTCGAGCACGGTCATGATGTTCTAAATAATGAGCCAACATGTCTTTGGCTTCTTTTTTGCCGTAAAAATAACCATACCAGTTGAATGCTCTGGTCATTGCAGCAAAACGATTGTCTGTGGGCTGCTGGGTCCAGCGTGGCTCGTCTCCCATGTATTTGGTATCGGGGTTACGAGGATTCAAGGGTTTGATCACAGCAGTTTTCATACAGGCTCCTTTGGATGTAATTATAGCAGCTCTAAAATATTTGGTCAACCAGCCCATAAATACTTGATCATGCCACGTCTCAGCCTTTATCGCCCAAATCGCACTAGAGATTATCAATTTTTAGACAGAACCATTTCAGAAATGTACACAGTGGGCGGTCTTGACATTTTTGTGCACAAATACATGGGGCCGCAGGCTGGTGGTGAAGATTCGGCACTGAGTGGCAACGGTGATGCCACTCAGCCCATTTACGAAGATGTAGATGTTCTAAACATACAAGATTTGCTGTTGTTGGAAAACCGTGATAGAATTTACGATCCTGACATCTATGTCATGCGTGGTGTATACCGTGTGCAAGATGTAGATTTTGATCTCACACAGTTTGGCCTGTTTTTAAACACTGATACCCTGTTTATCACTTTTCACTACAACGACATGATTGACACCTTTGGGCGAAAACTCATGGTGGGTGATGTAATCGAAGTGCCTAACTTAAAAGACTATCATCCTCTGAATTCTGCACTGCCACTGGCGTTGCCTAGATACTATGTGATACAAGATGCTGCTTTTGCATCTGAAGGTTTTTCAGTTACATGGCAACCACACCTATGGCGTGTGAAAGCATCGCCATTGACCAATGCACAAGAATACAAAGATATTTTGAACAAACCTTTTGTGGCCGAATACATCTGGGATCCAGGTGACTTTTATCCCATGGGATCCATTGTAAACTATGGTGATGTCTACTACAGAGCTTTGCAAAATGTGCCTGCGGGCACACAAATTACCAATACCACATATTGGACTGTGTATACGCCTCCAACAATTTCAGACATGCAGAGCACTCGTCCCAAAGATCAGCAAATCAACGATGACATTCTTGCGCAAGCCAATGTTGATGTGCCACTGTCAGGATACGACGTTGAAAACTTCTATGTAGTGCCTACGCTGGAAAACGGGGAACCAGCCAATCCTGTTGGCTTATCTGCCGACGGCACAACCACTGTGGACGGCACCGAAGGCGGACAAAATGTCACTCCCAGAGCCGACGGATATACTGCGGGATATCTCACTGGAGATGGCCTTGCACCCAATGGTTTTCCAGTGACGCCGGGTGTGACTTTTCCTTTAGGTGCTGTGGCTGGCGATTACTGTTTGAGGTTAGACTACAAGCCAAATCGATTGTTTAGATATAATGGACGCCGATGGATAAAAATTGAAGAAAAAGTTCGGACTCAGCTGGACAACGGACCTACCAACGAAACTTTGCGTTCAGGTTTTGTAAACAATACATACACTACCAACACCACTGACATGGGCGCTATCCCGCAGCGGCAAAGCCTGAGTCAAGCCCTGCGTCCCAAAGCTGACAACGGCGATCAAGGTGGTAATTTGCCACCCAACCCACCGCCTAACTACGGTTGATAACATGCAAAATTTTTTTTATGACGCTCAGATTAGACGGTTTTTGATACAATTTACCCGAGTGTTTTCTGGCTTTCAAGTAATGTATGGCAACGAAACCGATGGAGTCAATGACGCCAGTCTTTTGCGAGTACCAGTACGCTATGGTGACGCCAGTCGCAATGCACAAACTATAATTCAAGAAAACTCCGCAAGTTCGTTGCCGTCAACTCCATTGATGACATTCTATATTCAGGCTCTAGAGTATGATCGTCCACGCATTCAAGAACCTTATTTTGTTGACAAAATTGCTGTGCGTCAGCGTACCTATGATCAAACCACAGAAACATTTGAAACCACACAGGGCAACGCATTTACAATAGAACGCTTGATGCCTGTGCCTTACAAGCTCACTGTGAATCTTGATATCTGGACTTCAAACACAAATCAAAAATTGCAATTGATGGAACAGATTCTTACGCTTTTCAATCCCAGTTTGGAAATTCAGAGCACTGACAATTACATTGACTGGAGCAGTCTTTCAGTGATGTATCTTGACCGGGTGAATTGGAGCAGCAGAACAATACCTCAAGGCACTGAAAATCCCATTGACATAGCACAACTGACTTTCAGCATGCCTATTTGGATTTCAAGCCCAGCCAAAATCAAAAAACTGGGAGTGGTAGAAAGAATTGTAGCTGGTATTTTCAACTCACAAGGAGATGCTGCCGAAGCCATAGCAGATAGCGATCTACTGTTGGGCACCAGAGCCATGTTTACTCCTTGGAACTATCAACTGGTAATCATTGACAATCGGATTCAAATTTTAGAACACAAATCTGTAGTGCCCAATGGCAGTTATCAAGATCTCGATCCCACTGAGCTGGTATCTAATTCGCCATTGCTCTGGCCAGCTGTACTCAATGCGTTTGGAACCTACAGGCCAGGTATCAGTCAAATTAGACTCAATCGGCCTCCAGTGGATGCCAATGACACAGTGCCTGCTATTATTGGCACCATTGTTGTGGATCCATCAGACGAAAGATTGGTATTGTTTACCCCTGACCAGGATACCTTGCCCCAAAACAGCCTAGACCCAATTGATGCTATTATAAATCCTCTGTTGAGCAGTCCCAACCACGGACTTCCTGCCCCAGTGACTGGCACAAGATATTTGCTCACTGAAGACACTGGCAGTAGCTCCAATGTATACAACCCGCAAGGCTGGCTGGGAGACAATGCACAGCCGCTGATTGCCAAAGCCAATGATATTGTTGAATGGAATGGTCAACGTTGGCGCATTGCGTTTATTGCAGACCAAGAAACTGCTGTGCAGTACGTGACCAATATAACTACGGGTATACAGTATGAATGGACCGGGCAGCAATGGATAAAAAGTTATCAAGGCGCATACCAACCGGGAGCATGGGCACTGGTATTGTAAAAGCTGTTGGTGTTTGGTTTTTGTCTAGACAGACTCAGCGATATCTATATCTACTGCGCAATGATGCCAAACATCCCAACACGTGGGCTTTGCCTGGTGGCAAAATTGAACCAGGAGAAACTTTGTTGGGTGGCATGCAGCGCGAATGCGAAGAAGAATTAGGTTGCTTTCCTTCCTACACCAGACTAATCCCATTGGAAAGATTTACATCAGCTGATCAAAGATTTGAATACAACACATGGGTTTGCATCATTGATCAAGAGTTTCAACCCACACTGAATCAAGAACATCTGGGATACGCTTGGATCAAAACCAGCATATGGCCAAGGCCCATGCATCCAGGCCTATGGAGCACTGTGAATATTGAAGAAGTGCAGAGTAAACTGGCAGCAGTAGAAAATTCAGAGTTGGGCTAGTCAAAGAAAAACATTTGCCACAACCTACCATTTTGAGCGTTGTATCCAAAATATTCTGACGCCGAATGCAGATAGCCAGCATTGAATATTACCAGCCTATTGTAGACATTGCCAAATACATCTACTGGTTCAAAAATTGTGCGATCAAAATTGCGACTTTCTGGATGAAAGCAACTGTAGATTTCTGGGTCAGAAATATGCCTCACACCAGTTCCACGTTTGGCCCAGGTAGAAGTACCGCACGAATAAGGCGCATTGGGTGTGAGATATAACATGCCTGCCCAGGCTTGGTGATCGCAATGATATACCAATGGATCACCAGCAATGCAGGTCTGAAATCTACCGTTCATGCCATGATCTTGCCAACGCACAATAGATCGACCCATGATACGTTCAAATTCTTCTTTGAGTCCTGGAAACAAATATTGTTTGACTGTGCGTGTGCCAATGTATCCCTGCTCGCCGTCGTTGTTGGTTTGATATGGTTGCGCCAGCGCGAACTCACGCATGGCATCAGGATCATGAAGAAAGTTGTCTACAATCCAAACTCCAGGACGATAGTTTGAGTTCACATGTTCACACTTGATATCTGACACCAGTACTGCTGGCGCCTGCGAGATCACAGCATCTGTTTGGTGCTCAACAATGGCAGGAAACATGTAGTCGAGCGCATATTTGACCTCGGCTGTGACATCTTGTAGTTTTTGTATCACGTCGGCCGACACCAGTTCAGGATGCACCCACCAGTCTTCGTAGCTGTGTAATTTGTTGTAGGCCACATCACTGACTACCAGTTCGTAGCCTTGCTGTCGTAGGTATTGTCGGCTGACATCTCTAATAGCGGTGTTCCAATAATAGTCGTGTTCAAATGTTATCACAGCAAACTTGTGTGTGTCAAATGGTATTTTTTGAAGGATTTCAAAAGTGACTTCAGGAGGATCACAATCTAACTGAAGGTAGTCTATCACAGTAGGCAGGCCAAAACTGGACATGATTTTTTTATAATCAATTTTGGTTGCATCTACACACAGCACCCAATTATCGCGTTCAGCCATAAACTGTTCAACTTTGCGTTGATTGAGATCAACACTGAGGCCGCGCCAACCAAACTGTTTTTCCAACAGTGCGGTATTGTTACCTTTGAATGGTTCTGCGCTACCTATTTCTAGATAATGACCATTTTGTTTGCCTTGCAATGCTGCCAAGACAAATAAGTCTTGAAAACTTTGGCTGTAATTTTTTTCCAAACTTTCAAAACCAGGCCACGGTGCTCGCATACGTTCTCTTAGATCATTGTGGTAAGGAGTATGTGTAAAAGGATAACCAAGATTTTTGAGATTGTTGTCTACAGCACGGGCAAACATATCATTCATCTTATATGTGACTTTGAGATGATACATGAGCTCACGGCTTTCATCACAGTTGCCAACCCACCACAATGCCACTGCTTTTTGAAACCATAAAGCATATTCGCCTGGATACTGTAGATCCGTACCCATGGGATAAGCAGCAAAATCAGCCGTGTTGCAACCCACCGACGCTACAAAATAACTTTCATGCCATTTCTTTTGCCATTCATACAGTCGGGCCAGCAAAAAGTATGCTTCAGGCCGTTTGGGCATCAGAGCAATGGCTTTTTGCAAGATCACAGCCTCTGTGTCATCTCGTGTTTGTTGCCGCTCAAAACACAGTGCCATGCGTAGCAAAGCATGATATTGCTGTAGATCACTGGCGCTGCGTTCTGCTGTGCGCAGATAGAAACTGATGGCTGATCCTGTTTGACCCTGTGCTTCGTATTCTTGACCCAATGCAAAGTTGGCATCTGGGTCTTCGGTATTGTGAATAAAATTATCTAGATTTTTCATCACACAAAATTTATTATTTGAGACTGTGGTGTAGGATTCACACCATTTTCACAGTTGTTGCATAGATCAAAACAGGTCTGTGCCTGAGGTATGACATCTTCGTAATTTTGTTCAAATAAATTACCAATGATATGATCAAGACCATAGTCCATACAACAGAGACTGACATCGCCATTGGGCAGCAGTACATTGTGATAAAGATGTTCTACACAGCCACAGGTGCGATTTTTGTCTGGGTGCTCAATGGCATTCCAACGATCTTTGAGCGTGATCAACTGTGGTTTGAGCAGAGCTTCGCGGTGCAAATTGCCTGCCCGACTGTACATTTGATAGTAAGGGGCTGTGTCAAAAATATGACGTATGGACGGGTGCAGTTCAGGACCCATGCTCATGATTTGAAAATTCTTGATCCGATGTTGGTTGTCACGCAACCATTCCAGTGTACGGACAAAACTGGGAGTAATGGGATGCCGCGCCAGCATTTCTGAATCAGGCAAGTGCAAACAAAACCCGCCGTTGGGATTGCCAGCAAATGGTATGTGCGCCATGGCTTCGCAATCTTCCACACTCAGCCCCACTGCTGTGGTAAACACACTTACAGGGTGCCCTTGTTCATGTGCATACAGCACCATGTCGGTGGCATACTTGTTCATCCATGGCTCTGTAAAGCCAGCAAAAGTAATTCTTACATCTTTGGGTACTTTGTCCACTGCTCGTTTGAAATTGTCCAAGGTAAGAATTCTGGTGCCTGTGTACTGTTTTTCCAGTGTGCGTTGAGGACAGAACACACAGTCAACTATGCAGCCTTTTTCTGGAATGATGGTTGTGATTTCCATGGTAGGCGCAGGGTAGTGTTGCCATTTTTTCTTTGGTGCCAGATCAATCTGGACCTGTTGTGTGGGATCTCTGTTGTCAATGTAGAGATTTACAGCACTGTACTTTTCAATGAACCACTCATCCCATAGAGCCCATTTCATGTCAACATAATCCAAGCTCAACATTTGATGATTGGGCAAAGCTTTTAGATAGGTATCTCTAAATCTACGAAACTTTTGTTTTTGTTCGGGCGTGTGCAAATGAAATTCGCCAGCAATTTTGCGCACATTTTTCAGGACCCATTCAAAATTGTCATCGTTGAATAAATTGTACTCAGCACCCTCACAGTCAGTTTTGATAAAATCTATGTGATGCAATCCAAATTGATCCCTCAACGTTGGCCAGCTGATACATTCAACAGTTTCTCCGTCAGTACCATCGCTGATATGCAATTTTTCTGGATCAAACTTGCCTGTGATGTAACAAGACCCGTCTGTAGGACCAAATGCTTTGGGTATCACATCAGCTTGAATACCGTTGCGCTCAAAGTTTTCACGCATGGTTTTCACAAGATCTGATTCCATTTCTAAACACACTGTTTTGCTTACGCCAATATCTTTGATGGAATAAGGAAATATGCCCACGCTGGCTCCGAGATCCAATACAACATCTCCAGACTCCACTGCAAAATATCGTTGGTATACATTGTCGTTGAAAATTTCAGCCTGTAGCTGTTTGTGAAACCAAGGATGTTGAGCAATTTTGCCCCAGTTGAAATTGCCATGACTGTGTGAAGTAACATCACAAGTGATGGCTTCACTGCCCCAGATTATCTGGTCAAGCTGAGCTTTGGGCATGCGTAAAATAAAGGCAGCGTTGTCTTGAAACCCAAAACTGATCAATAAATCACCTTGCCACCAGGCGGCTCCGCAACAAAACTCAATGTCAGCTCGCAAAAAATTGAAACTGTCTGTGTACTTGATAAGATTCCAATTGCGGTCCCAGATCAAAAAACGATGTTCATATACTGCATCTTTTTCGCCAGTTTCATGTTTGGTTAGATCAACTTCGTGCGTAAGTGCTAGATAGTAATCACCATAAGGTATTACCTGACTGCCACCTCGAAAATCAGGCAGCCCAGGAATATAACTGTTGTTGTCAAGATGCACAGTGACTGTGGTTTTGGTCACAGGATCAAATTTGACCACTTCGGTAGGGTTAGACCATTTTACATAATGGTATGGTTGATCCAGCACAGGCATCCAATTTTTTTCACAGTAAGTGGCATTTGTTCCCGGGGCAGGTATTCTTACTCGAGAAATTTCTTCTACAAAAGTTGTTTTGGCACGCAGTGCACTGAGTTCCATACGGCCTTGACCATTGGTTGTGGTGTCCCGTCTCACACCACTTAGATACAGTGTGTTGGCCCATCTAAACAATCGGGCATCTTCTAGTCCAACAAATTCCCAGATTGGTTCGACGTCCAATTTACTGGTGTCTACACTGGCAATGTGCCGGATTGAACAGTCTGCATCTAAAATTGCAAGATAGTTCCAGGTTCTTAGATGTCTGTCGTTTTCAGGATGTAGATATTGCAGTGGGCCATATCTGTGTTGAAACTTTTTGACTTCTGAATGATACAAAGTGTAGTTCACGTGCCGTATATTGCACATCAACACTCCGTTGTCCACATACACACTGGGATTCATCAAGCCAGTGCCATTGGTCATTTCAGCTGGAATAATAAGCGGATGCAGGCTTCCTCCAGCGTCAACTATGGTTTTGACCAAACCATTGCGTTTGATTGCTTGTGATAAAGTGAGAGTGGGCACCCTGTAATTTATCTCTACTACCAAATACCCTGTTTCTTTATGATCTTCCCACTGCTACTTCAATCATACCTGGCATATCAGAATTATAATCTTGAAGGGCTTTGCCAATCAACACACCTGGCTGATGTGACCCTTGAGGCATTTTCATAGCCACTCCGGGTATATCACTGGTAACCAACCGGTCACCTTTGTGAATTTGTCCAACAACCTTGCAAGGAACACGACCAACCAGTGCTACATTTACAATGTGTGATCCAATTTGAAATGCATTCATTAGGTGCGCAGGATCAGTACTGACAACACCTGCTACACTGGGGTCTATGGCTTTTGTAGATTGTGTAATCTCGGCTGTGCCTCCAAAAGTCATCACTGTACCTGGATCATATGTTTGATCTGCTGCGTAGCTTTCTGCCAAGTCAGCATAGCGGGCCTGAGTAGACGTTACGGTTAGCACATTGGTTGCAGCATCAAACGAGAATGCAGTGGCTGTGGTTCGCACACTGGGAGTTTGATTGGAACCAGCTGCTGCTACAAAAACAGGATAAAATGTGCCTGTGGTCACTGCTGTGGCATTGATTGCTGTGCTGGGTCCAGTAGCACCTTGAGTTCCTGTGGTTCCTTGTGCCCCTGTTACACCTTGCGTGCCAGTTACACCTTGAGAACCAGTAGCACCTGTAGTACCTTGAGCACCTGTGGCTCCAGTAGTACCTGTGGTGCCTTGTGCACCTGTAGCGCCTTGGCTACCAGTAGCCCCTGTGGTGCCTTGTGCACCTGTAGTTCCCTGAGAACCAGTAGCACCTGTGGTTCCCTGAGAACCAGTAGCACCTGTGGTTCCCTGAGAACCAGTAGCACCTGTGGTTCCTTGTGCACCTGTGGTGCCTTGTGCACCTGTGGTGCCTTGTGTTCCTGTGGTGCCCTGAGCACCAGTAGCACCTTGTGCCCCTGTTGTGCCTTGAACGCCTTGGATGCCTTGAGAACCAGTAGCACCTGTGGTGCCTTGTGCACCTGTGGTTCCTTGTGCACCTGTGGTGCCTTGTGCACCTGTGGTTCCTTGTGCACCTGTGGTGCCTTGAGCACCTGTAGTGCCTTGAGCACCAGATCCTTGTACTGGAACACCATTGGCATACACAAATCCAGCTGCTGCAATATTACCTGCAGCACTGAGACGCCCAATGTTTACATTGCCAGTGCCGTCGGGTGTGAGCACAATATTAGCGTTGGAGGCCGTAGTTGAAATATCTAACTGTGCACTGTCAGAGATACTGCCTGACAACAGTAAGTTACCAGCTATGACATTGCCTGTACCAACAGACAAATTGCCACCAGTGATGTTGCCAGTCGCAGAAACTAAACCAACTGTGAGAATATTGCCACCAGTGACGTTGCCTGCGGCTGTGATCAAACCACCGGTGCTTATATTTGCACCAACAACGTTGCCAGTTGAAATCACTGTGCCATATGCACTGGCATCAATTTTTCCAACCGGAGCACTGATATTGCCAGCTGTGATGTTGCCTGTGGCACTGATCTGCCCAGCAGTGGTGATATTGCCACCAGTTACATTGCCCACTGCTACCACTGCACCAGTAGCTGACACATCCACAGATTGCAAGGTGCTAGTGACTTTGACCAACCCAGAAGAAGGTATAAGATCAATGTTGCCACCTGGTGAATTTGATCTCAAGGTCAATGTGCCTGATGCAGTGGTCAGACTGCTGGCAATAAGATTGCCACCTGTGACATTGCCAGTGGCAGATATCAGACCGGTGGTGAGCAAATTACCACTGGTAGTGTTGCCAGACACGCTTAGAGATCCCAAAGTACCTAGTGCGGTGATTTGTGTTTGGCTGGCGTTGACAGAAAATGTGGTGTTTGCAAGTGTGAGTCCAGTGCCAGCTTCATAAACTTGACTTGAAGAAAACTGAGCAAACTGTATATTGGAAGTTCCAAAAGTTATAGTGCCTGAAGGACTGTCAACCACCCAAGCTGTGCCTTTGTTGACATTGCCGCTGCTGACAAAGAAATAATCATTGATGCTGAAACTATTGGCATCTAAGCCGTATTCGTCTGCATCAGTGGCCCTGGTAATTACTGTGGCATTGCTCCAGACATAGACGCCGTTGAGCACTGCATTGCCTTCGTCTTTGACCAAGATACGAGTATTGGCTGTTTGTACGTTGGCTGTGTCAATAAGATTGAAAGAGCCTGTGGTTGTAATTGTTGCTCCAATACCATTGCCAGCACCGTTGGGCTGCGCATAGGTAATGGTACCACCTGAAGTTGTGGCTAGATTGGCCGTGGTTGCTGCTACTACACCTTCATGATATACCAAAGCAGTTGATGCCAAACTGTCTACATAGGATTTAGTAGCAACATCTTGATTTTGAACTGGATCAGCAACGCCATTGATAAAACGTGAATTTACCACAATGTTGCCTGTGCCATTGGGGCTGATATTCACATTGCCGTTACTGGCAGTGCTGATGGTCAATGCACCACTGAGATTGGTCACAGTAGGTGCACTTACCAATCCTGTGACATTCAAATTGCCGCCTGACACATTGCCAGCTGCTGAAATCAAACCACCAGTAGTAATGTTGCCGCCAGTGATATTTGCAGTGGCTGTGATCAAACCACCAGTAGTAATGTTGCCGCCAGTGATATTTGCAGTGGATATTATATTGCCAGTAGCAGTGATCAACCCAACTGTGTTGATATTACCACCAGTGACGTTGCCTGTGGCTGAAATCAAACCACTAGTGGTTATGTTTGCGCCAGAGATGTTGCCGGTTGAAATAATTGTACCATACGCACTGGCATCAATTTTTCCAACTGGAGCACTGATATTTCCACCAGTTATATTGCCAGTGGCACTGATCTGCCCAGCAGTGGTTATGTTACCACCAATAACATTGGCTGTAGCACTTACAGTAGTGCCTCTGACTTGAGTTGTAGCAATGATGTTGCCACCTGCAACATTGGCAGCAGACGTAATATTACCAGTTGAACTGATCAATCCACCTGTGAGCAAATTGCCACCTGTGATATTACCAGTTGAACTGATCAATCCACCTGTGAGCAAATTGCCACCTGTGATATTACCAGTTGAACTGATCAATCCACCTGTACGTATATTTCCACCTGTTATATTGCCTGTAGCTGTGATCAGTCCACTAGTGTCAATGTTACCACCAGTGACATTGGCTGAAACACTTACTGAAGTGCCACTGATCTGACTTGTAGCAATGATGTTGCCACCTGCAACATTGGCAGCAGACGTTATATTACCAGTTGAACTGATCAATCCACCTGTGAGCAAATTGCCACCAGTGACATTGGCGGTAGCACTAACTTGGCCAGCAGTGTTGATGTTACCACCAGTGACATTGGCAACGGCACTAACTTGGCCACCAGTATTGATGTTACCACCAACCACATTGGCTGTGGCAATCAATGTATTAGATGAAATTACATTGGCTCCACTAATATTACCATCTGATCCGCTGGTAGTGATGCTTCCGCCTGTTCCGCTGGTGATCACATTGCCAGCAGTGACATTACCAGCTGAAGTTATGTTTCCTGTAGCCGAAATCAATCCAGCGGTGGTTATATTTCCACCAACCACATTACCAGCTACTGACAATATGTTACCAGCAGTATCAAAACGCAATCCTACTGTGTCAACATTTGCAGTTTGGTTTGAACCAGCTGCACCTACCATTACAGGATACAGTGTGCCAGCTGAAACTACATCAGTAGCATTGATAACATTACTGGGTCCAGTTGCACCTTGCGTTCCAACAGTTCCCTGCGTACCAGTTGTGCCCTGCGTACCAGTTGTGCCTTGAGTACCAACAGTTCCCTGAGCTCCTGTGGTGCCTTGTGTACCAACAGTGCCTTGAGCACCAGTTACGCCTTGACCGCCAACAACTCCTTGTACTCCTTGTGCCCCTGTGATGCCTTGAGAGCCAACAGTGCCTTGCGTTCCATCTGTGCCTTGTGCTCCAGTTGCGCCTTGAGAGCCAACAGTGCCTTGTGTTCCGTCTGTGCCTTGTGCACCTACCACACCTTGAATGCCTTGTGCGCCCACAGTGCCTTGACTGCCTGTTACACCTTGCGTTCCTATAACACCTTGGGTACCTGCTGTGCCCTGCACGCCTTCAACACCTTGTGCTCCAGTAGCTCCTTGACTGCCAACTACCCCTTGTACTCCTTGCGTTCCATCTGTGCCTTGTGCTCCTGTAGTGCCTTGTGACCCAACTACTCCTTGAGCACCTGTGACACCTTGAGTGCCTTGTACTCCTTGAGTGCCTGTGATTCCCTGTGTGCCTACAGTGCCTTGTGCACCTGTGATTCCTTGTGTGCCTACAGTGCCCTGGTTGCCTGTGGCACCTTGTGCACCTGTGGCACCTTGAACTAGTGCCAAAAAGATATTGAGATTATCAGCAAATCCAGAACTTCCAGTGCCGCCTGAGTTGTCAAGAGTCACAGGAATTGTAGTGTACGTTGGATTTTGTGTGATGGCACCAGAAACTGTCCACGTTTGGTAATTGTTGCTGTTGCCTGCGTCTTGAATAATAAATTTTTCAGTTGCAGTAATGGTAGCTAAGAAAATATCAATATCTATACCAGCCGAAGTCAAATGGCTGACATTGATTTGAGTTGCAGATGTTTGAACAACATTGTTCCAGATTATAAAACCACTGCCTGGGTCGCCACTGGTGCTGCCAGTGTCAGCTTGATAATCAAAAAAGCTGCTCGAAGAACCTGTAGACCCTTGTGAGCCCACTGTGCCCTGAGTTCCATTGGTACCTTGTGTGCCTTGAACGCCTTGAACGCCTTGGATGCCTTGGATGCCTTGTGCACCAATTACTCCCTGTGCTCCAGTGATGCCTTGAGTGCCCTGCACTCCTTGGGTACCTACAGTGCCTTGTGTACCTGTGGTGCCTTGTGCCCCAGTTACGCCTTGCGTTCCAATAACACCTTGCACTCCTTGGGTACCTATAGCACCTTGAGCCCCTGTAGTGCCTTGTGTTCCGTCTGTGCCTTGTGCACCTGTGATGCCTTGAGTGCCTGTGGCGCCTTGTGCACCCACAGTTCCTTGTGCCCCAATTACTCCTTGCGCACCTGTGACACCTTGAGTACCCTGCACTCCTTGCGTGCCATCTGTGCCTTGAACACCTACAGTGCCTTGAGCACCTGTGGCGCCCTGAGCTCCGGTAGCACCTGTGGTGCCTTGAGCTCCTGCAGTTCCTTGAGCACCTTCAATGCCTTGTGTACCTACAGTGCCTTGTGTACCTGTTGTTCCTTGAGCACCTGTTGTTCCTTGAGCACCTTCAATGCCTTGTGCTCCTGTAGTACCTTGAGTACCGGTAGTTCCTTGTGTTCCATCTGTGCCCTGTGCACCTGTGGTGCCCTGTGTGCCAACAGTGCCTTGTGATCCGTTGGTTCCTGCAGTGCCTTGTGATCCGTTGGTTCCTGCAGTGCCTTGTGATCCGTTGGTTCCTGCAGTGCCTTGTGCACCTGTGGGACCAGCAGCACCAGCCAAATTTACAGCCCAACTACTGAAGTTACCACTTCCTGTGGTAGAAGTCACATTGACTACCAAAGACCCTGTGCCAGAATCGTAACTGGTAACAGTGCCTTCCATTTTGTTGGAGCCATCGTAGGCAATAATCACTGTTTGACCCGGACTGTAACTGAGTCCAGTTGACACTGTCAAAGTTTGAGATCCTGTACCAATGGTTAGATTGGTAGAACTGGTAGTTTGATATCTGTCTCCTAGACCTTGTACACCCTGGGTGCCGGTAACACCTTGAGATCCGGTAGTGCCCTGGGTACCTGTGGTGCCTTGTGCTCCTGTGGTTCCTTGTGTGCCCAAATCGCCAGAGGCTGCAAAAAACGACATACATGACAGCAGGTTAGTGCCCAAACTGCCCGATACATAAGTTACACCAATTTTATAATACCCAGTCGCCGGAGTCACACTGGTCACTTTGAATATGTTTTGCAACGTGCTGGCCGCTGCGGCACCATACACATAGAAGTAACCTTCGTTTGCAGTATTTGTACTATCGTCCCAGGTGTCGTACCAAGCAGTTTGTGAGTTACTATTGGCATCAAAGTTATCAATGTAAATCTGTGTTACCAATGCGATATTAGAATTGTTGTATCTAAATTGCCCAACGCCTGGATCAGAATCAGTGGTAGTGGTAGAGAAGGTATATGGAACACCACCTTTTTGTCCTGCTGTACCAGTTCCGCCAGTAGTACCTTGTGTACCTGTGATACCCTGAACACCTTGAATGCCTGTGGTACCTTGGGCACCCACAGTGCCTTGAGTGCCGGTTGTGCCCTGTGTGCCCACGATACCTTGAGAACCCACATTGCCTTGAGTGCCGGTTGTTCCCTGTGTGCCCACAGAACCTTGAACACCAGTTGTTCCTTGACTGCCAATAATGCCTTGCACACCTTGAGCTCCAGTTGCGCCTTGAGCTCCTGTAGTGCCTTGTGTACCAATTGGACCTTGAGTACCTTGACTACCAATAACTCCTTGAACACCCTGAGTACCAGTTGTGCCTTGAGTGCCTGGAGCGCCAGGTGCACCTTGACTGCCTGTAGCTCCTAAGGTGCCTTGTGTACCAACTGTACCTTGGGTACCAACTGTACCTTGTGTTCCGTTGGTTCCTGTAGTGCCTTGAGACCCTGTAGTGCCCTGAATGCCTGTAGTTCCAGTTGTACCTTGTGCACCAGTGCCTCCTGTAGTACCTTGTGTGCCTACAGTGCCTTGTGATCCGGTGATACCTTGTGAGCTTGTGATGCCTGTAAGTTGTGATCCATTGCCAATGAAATAACTGCCAATCACATTACCTTGAACCGACAATGGAACATTTTGCACAATTACATCAGTTGGCAACACCAAAAGATTGTTGAAGCCACCAGCTGAAATGTTCACTCCGTTGTTGCCTACCAATGCACTGATGTTTTCTACAGTGAAATTCAAGCTGTCAAGATTGGTAATGCTTCCTACAAGAGCACTCACACTGTTGGCTGTGACATTGCCTGTGGTTGATATCAAACCTGTGGTCAGTAAGTTGCCACCAGTGATGTTGGCTGTGGTGGTCACTGGGCCAGTCAAACTGACCAAGTTGCCAGTGTAAGTGGGCAAGTAGGCAGCCACATTTGCGTTGCCGTACGCTGTCAGCGTGCCTGCCCCAGACAAAATCAGAACTTGTCCACTTTCATTGGTCAAAGTGAAACCAGATGAATTGGCACTGAGTGACGCATTACCCAGATACAAACTGTTGTTACTGAGATACAGCTCATTGAATATGCTGGTTGGGCTGCCTAAATTTTGAGTTCCGTTGCCAAATGGCAACACATTGCCTTTGAAAGTAACTGTGGTATTGCCAAACACAGCCACATTGCTGGTACCATTGATGCCTATGGTAACATTGGAATTGGCCGACAACACTGCCACATTGCTCAGCCCGTTGGCAATGGCTGTGCCATTGCCGCTGCCGCCGGATACACCAGTTAGAAAAGCACCATTGCCATAAAAGTATTGAGCGTGGACTTCGCTAAAAGGCAAAGCACTGCTGCCCAAATCGTAAACTCCTGCAATTTTGGGCAAGGTAGTACTGGCCAAAGTGATATTGCCAATACCGTTGCCAGAAATTTCAATGTCAAGATTGAGTTCGCTGGTACTGACCACATTGTTGCTGATCACAACATTGGTGTTCACTGGCCCATAGGCCCAGACATTAGCAAAGTTATTGTTTACTGCTGTAAATGCATTGCGCAGTGATTCTCCTGTGCCATCATTGGGAGAAGTGCCAGTGTCGATAACTTGCTGTGGTGTGCTCATTTTGTTCCAAAATGTCCTATCCTATATTTAGCACACTGGTTCCAGATGTCAAATGCCAAAATTTTTGCAAAAATTTTCCATGCTGAGATCTTGTATGTTGAACACCGAACGAAAATCAGGCACATCGGCAGATTCTGACCCACGCACTCTGATCAACTGGCACTCTGGAAAGTCTCTGGCTATCTGTATGATTTGTCGAATCCAATTTCCAGCATAGGTTGGCCTTGCATGGCTGGCTTTGTAAAATTCAGTGTCAGCATACACATTGTTGAACCGTTCGTTGGTTGAACCCAAATCAAACCCAAGCATGTACACTGGATTATGACGATCAATGCAGGCAATGGCTACAGCGGCCTGGCCTGAACTGTAACCCCAATACCGATCAGGTATGCGTCGGGCTCCAAGTCCAGGCAGTGGCTTGCGTGTGTACATCATGTGTTGCTGCGCATATCCCAAATGCTGGATAGTTTCGCTGATGGCTCGGTCTGCGGCCACCAATACACAAGGCGTAAATTCACGGTACAAAGCATTGCAGCCATAAATCACACCACGAGCTTGCAAATTTTCAAGATTGATACATCCACGGCTACGTCCATTGCCCAGCACAAATGCTTCGGTCATAAAAAATCCTCCCAGTATGTAGCTGAGAGGATTGTGACAAAACCAAAATCAGGAGGTTGCTTTGACCACTTGAGCCAGTTGCAAACTGCCATTTTGAGCATTGGCACTGTTGATGATTTCAGCTCCAGACCAAGTCACTGTGCCTTCGTCTGTGAAGAAGTTGGTTGGGTAGAAGTTTTCGCTGGCATAGTTATTGGTGCCAGTGTTAGAATCGCTGTAGTCGCCATAGGTCATGCCGTTCCAATCGCGAATCCACTTGTTGGTAATGTAGCTGGCATAAACGGCAGAGCTGTCGCCTACAGAGAATTCAATGCTCATGTAGCCTGCTGCAGGCGTACCTGTGTTGTCCAACACACACTGCCCCACAGGATATGCAGTTCCGTCGCCAGATCCAACAGCCACAGCAGTAAAGATATCGCCCACTGCCACATTACCATCGGCGTGTCCCACTGCGTTCCAGTCAGTGGTAGTGCCCACTGATGCCACTTGGTAGGCTTGGCCAACAATAAAGCTACCTGCAGATGTGGTGGCTGCTACATAGGCTACCAAAAACTTGTGTGCACCTTTTTGCCGAATAATACGGCCGTTGCCTGCACCAGTTGAACTACCGTCGGCAGTGCTGATATTGACTTGTGGCAGTATGATTGGATTGGTAGTTGAAGTAGCAGCAGTGCTGAGACCACCCACCACACCAAGGTAATCTGCAGGGCTCAGAGTTCCTGCTGAGTTATAAACTGGATTTGTCAGACTAGCAAAGTCTGGATAGCCAACGTCAATACCAACAGCAGCAGCTGGTTGATTCACAGTACCATTGGCATTGATGGTGATACCTTGAGAAGTACCATATTTTTGAATTTTGATTGAGCGTCCCATTGTTTTCTCCTATAAAGAAGCCCTATGCCAGTTCTAGTGGCTACGCAGTGGTTGCTGCATAAAACGCCTGATTGCGTTGACAAGTATTTACCATTTTTTGTAAACTAGCCTTGAAGGCCCGTAAATATTGCCATGACTGCCAGTGATCTAATTGCCCAGGGCAACCAATTCAGAGCCCAACATCAGCCACAACAGGCCTTGGCCTGTTACGCACAGGCTTTTGTGATCGATCCAGACAGTGCAGCGGCCTGGAACAACTATGGCAACGTTCTGCGAGAATGTGGTCAGCCTCACAGAGCTATACCTTTTTTACAACATGCCATTGCACTAGATCCCAACAGCAGCACTGCGCTGTTCAACTTGGCCGTGGCTTACCTTGCGCAAGGCAACTGGAGTCAAGGATGGCAATGGTATGAGCATCGTTGGAATTTTGAACACATGGCTGGCACTCTGCCACAGCTTCAACAACCACGATGGCAGGGACAAGACATCAAAAATTGCACAGTCTTGGTGATAGGCGAGCAAGGACATGGTGACAATATTCAGTTTGTGAGATATCTGTACAATCTACATGTAGCTGGAGCCAAACTTGTTTTTGCTACCACTGAAGGATTGATTCCATTATTGGCCAATCGATCAATTGTGGACCATGTTGTTGGTTATGATCAGGTGCCTGATCATTTTGACTATTGGACACCTTTGATGAGTATACCTGGCATTCTTGGAATCACCTTAGAAAACTTTCCCTCGACTATCAGTTATATAAATCCTGATCCTGTGCTGGCAGGTCAATGGCAACAACGACTTGGACCAAAAACTCGTATGCGTGTTGGATTTGCATGGAGTGGTCGAAAAGACAATTGGCTCAATGAACACAAAGGCATGCCGTTTGAAACAATGTTGGATTTGATAAAAAAACAGCCCACCGTTGAGTGGATAAATTTGCAGGCTGACGCAGATGCAGATCAATGTCAGGCACTGCGAGCAGCTGGTGTAAAGTTGTTTGAAAATTCCATTGCCAACTTTGCTGACACCGCAGCTTTAGTGTGTCATTGCGACGTGGTAGTGTGTGTTGATACTGCAATTGCGCATCTCAGCGGTGCTATGGGACGGCCCACATGGTTGATGCTGAACTGGTTTGGTGCTTGCTGGCGTTGGTTGATCAACAGAGACGATAGTCCTTGGTATCCAAACATGAGAATCTTTCGTCAAACTGCGCAAGACGACTGGTCTGGGGTCACTGATCGTATTAGTCAGTATCTAAGCTGGTTCAAAGTTTAGATAGGCGAGTCAACAAAAAACCCGCCGAAGCGGGTCTTTTGATTTGCTTGCAATCCAGATTGGATTAGCTGAAGCTGAGGTTGCTGACTGCGATTTCTCCAACGTAGTCACCGGCGTTACCAAAGCTGCTTGCAGTGTTGGTAAGTTCGATGTATCCGTAACGAGTCATGAAGCTCACGACTGGTTCGAATGTTGTTGGGTCAAGCACAACACCACTGCTCATCAGAGGAATGTATGGGCAGTAGAATGCAGGAGCGTCGGCTTCTGAGCTACCTTTGTAACCAACCAGCACAGGAGTGGTGTCAGCAGCATAGCTGTCAACAAACACACGCATAGCGCCGTTCAGTGTACCCACAAACTTGGTGTTGGTAGGTGCTTCAAAAGTACCTTCAGTGGTACGAGCAAACGCAGAAGTAGTAGCACTTTGCAGCACGGTGAGGGCAGCAGAGCTGACCACTGCATAGTTACCAGCACCACGACGTGTACGCTGAGCGATCAAGTTAGCAACACGGTTGATCAGAACAGCTAGAGCAGCGTGTTCGTCACCAACGAATGTAGCAGTACCAGAAACGGTAGCTTGGTTGTATGTGAACTCAGTAGAAGCCAGTGAGCGCAGGCTCAACAGGATCTCTTGGTCAATTTCAGCTGTGATTTCTTGTGCCAGAGCAGCCATGATTTCTGCCTCAACGTCAATGCCGTGCATGGCTTGAGCGTCTTGAGCAGCTTCAAAAGTCCAACGAGCTTGCAGCTTGCGGGTCTTGGCTTCAACAGCTTGTTTCAGGATCTGCACGGAAATTTGCTTACCGCCAGTACCTTCCATGGTAGCTGTGTTACCACCAGTGTAAGCAGTGGCTGTACCAGTACCTTGTGGTACGGTAGAGTATGCTGTGGCAATGGTGAATGGGCTCAGTGCTTCCTGACCAGCTGTGACGCTTGTAGCGGCAGCAGAAGAATCAGTCAAGCTCTGTGCATAACGCACACGCAGAGTGTGGATTTGACCCACTGGGCCTGTCATGGGCTGAACACCAACCAACTCGTTAGCAATAACGGTTGGCATCACACGACGAATCACTGGCAGAATCACACGGTTCAGTGTGGCAATGTTGCCAGAAGCAGTTGAGCCAGAACTTGCGTTCTCTTTCAAATACTTGCGAGTGTTCTCAAGGATCACACTCATACTATTGCGCTTGGTGCCGTTCAAACCTTCGAGCAGAGCTTCTTTGGTCTCGCCCCAGCGACTTTCAAGTAGTTCTTGTGACATCTAAGTCTCCTATTTTCTTAAAATCACAGTCCTGCCAGACGCTTCAGATCAATCACATTGCTGCGATTGTCTTCACTAGGCGCTGTTTGGTTTGGAACTGTCTTATCACCAGTGACTTCGGTGACCGACTCTGCAATTACTTTACGGGCTTTTGCAGAACGATCTTCCAGCACGGCTGGTAGATACTTTTCAAAAGCTGACTTCAAACGTGAAGTTTGAACGCTTTCGAGCAAATTACGCATGACTTCTTGCTTGTCCTTGTTTAGAGGACGCAACAGTTCATCCATTGTGCTTTCACGCTCGTTGGATTCACGTATCATACGCAGTTCGCGTTCTTTGTTCTCAACGAGCACTCGGGCTTTTTCGCTGAGATTGATTGCTTCAGCCAGACGCCGATCTTTGTGAGCAATCAGAGCATGCAGTTTCTTGACTTCGGCTTTTTCATTGAGATGAGTAGCTCCAAATTCTGCTGCATAGGCTTCAAAAATTCTACGTCCAAAATTGTTCTCGCGAGCAACTTGAATGTCTTCTTGAAGCTGGGTAAGTTCGGCCTTCAAATGACGGCTAACAGCATCACTCATTTTGGCACTGGATTCTTTGATGAATCTAGCACGCAGTGATTCCAGTTTTTCACGAGCTTCACGCACAAGACGCACTTTGGTTTCTACCACGTCACGCTTGTCTCGGGCAAACTCAGTGATTTCTCTGGCAAGCGCACTGACCACAAAACCTTCCAGTTTTGTGAGTCCTTCAGCGTGCGTCTTGCGGTCCTTACGCAGTTCACCAATTTCTTCAGCCAGCTTGGTTACCAAGAAACTGTTGAACTTGGTAGCTGACTCTTTCATTTTGGCATGAAATTTCACGCGATCTTCAGCCAACTGCTGCTTTTCAGCAGCAATTTGCTCCAGTTCGCTCTGCAGACCTTCTGTTACCATCTTATCTAGGGCTTCAACCATGACTGACTTGTCATGCTCATAGCGTTGTGCAAACTCTTCTCTGAGCTCTGCACGCACTGATTCACGAGCTTCGTTCAGCTTGGCTTCCCACGCTTCGGTGAGTTCCTTGCTGACTTCTTCGTTGATCAGGCCACTTTCGAGCAATGGTTTAATAGCATCAAACATGCCTGGTTCTCCTTAGATTTTGAGATCCTGAATCAGGCGTTTGATTTCCTGACGCAGATATCTCTGCAGTTTGTCACTTTCCCCACTCTCGCGAGCTATCTCCATGATACGGTGACCATGACGCATGTTCATGAGTCCCTCGTAGATTGCCTGGGGATAAGCGTTGGGTGCGCTGGGTTGAGCAACTACATCTATAGTGACTATTTCAAAGTCACTAACATGTCCAGTTCTGTCGTCTACATTACCTGAGCCTCGGCTTGACACGCCCAGTTTCACGCCCGATTGCAGCAAAGTTTTGATGAGATTACCCATGGGTGTGGGCAAGATTTTGAGCTTGCCGCAACCAGCATGTCCGTCCATCCACATGCCTTCTACAGCATGACACACGCGATCAAGATTGATTTTGAGGTCGTCTGGATGGTCCACTTCACCTAACACGGAGTTACCGTCACGGATCTGCTCGTTGATGGTCTCAACTGCTTTCATTATTTCGTGGCGTGGATAGATGCGATCATTGGCATTGCGTTTGTCACCTTCGATGCAGATGCCTTTGAGGTAGAGATTCTTACCACCGCTAACATCGGCCTCTTCCAAGACTTGGATGTTAGCTTGTGTAAAAGTAAGATCTTCTCTTAGGTACTTAGACATCTATCTTAGCCTTTGCGACCACCAGGCAATGGGCTCTTGGTGTTGACACCAGTGGCCTGTGCCAAATGTGGCTTGGTAGCAGGACTCATGTCTTTCATACCAGCGCCGGCTTTGTTCTGAAAGTCACCAATTAGATCTTTGGTTGTGGGCGCAGGACGACCTTTGGCTTCTGTGCCTGTAGCATGCACTGGCTTGGCAGCCATACCTGCAGCGCCACTGTTGGCAGCTACTGTAGATTTTTTGTTGATACCGCCTTCTTCAGAAGTCACTGGCTTGGGTGCTGCTTTTAGAGTCACAGCTTCGGCCATGGGCATCATTTCTTCAGTGTCATCAACTTCAATGGCATCGCCACCTTCGTCAGCACCAAAATCGTCGCCGTCGCCCATATCACCACCGCCCATAGCAGCTTCAAATTCGGCCATGAGCTCGTCTAGCTTGTCTTCAAGATTCATGATGTCATCTTTGGTTGCAGGCTCATCGCTGCTGCCCATGTCATCGCCGCCCATGTCGTCATCGGCGGTCATATCTTCGTCTTCGTCTTCGCCTTCCATGCTCATGTCTTGCTCTTCGTCGGTTTCAACTTCGTCGATCAAGTCATCTTGTGCGTCACCACCCATGGCACCTTCGTCCATTTCTTCAGCTTCGTCTAGATCTTCATCTTTGGCTTCATCTAGATCTTCATCTTTGGCTTCATCTAGATCTTCATCTTTGGCTTCATCTAGATCTTCGTCGGCCTCTTCTTGCATGAGGTTTTCGTAGATTTCGCGACTTTTGGCCACAACAATGTCATGAAAAAGTTCGCGAGCTTTTTGCTCTTCATCATTGATCACATATTCGATCAACTGTTCAAATTTGTTCATAAGGGAAAACTCCTATAGGTAAAGTGTGTTGTTATTTACAAAGCACACCAAAAAACTACAGAGTTAACTGCAAAAACTGATGTTTTTATTGATTGGCCACTTAGGCTACTGGTTGAGCCGGTGGTGCATACTGCTGACGCACCAATTTTAGTTTTTCTTTTTGTTCGTAGGCTCTGATGTCATTCATTTTGCGCAGCTTGTTGAGTTGGCGCAGAGTCAGCCGTGTTTTGCGCAAGTCTTTGAGAGTGACTTGCGAATTATCAGCCGACAAATCTTGTAGTGCAGGTGGCTGACGTTCAAAAACTTCTATGAGTGTCATGAGGTATTTATACGCCTGGCGCTCCGCCTGGCCCACCAGGCGCTGCAGGAGCCGCTGGTGCTGCACCAGGTGCACCTAGAGCAGCGCCCGGCTGTGTTTCTTGCCCGGCTGGTACCATGTTTTGTGACACATCTTGCCCCATGGCAATGTCACTTTCCATGCCTGCAGGACTCACGCCCACTGATCTCAAGTCGCTGCCAGCGGGCGGCTGTTGATCAACTTCTGCTCGTTCTTCACGCCATAACCGCTCGTTGTCTGCAATTTCGTCTTCGGTCAGTCCCAAGAATCGTTGAAGCATGAATCTTTTGCTCATGTAAGGCAACTGTTCCAGAGAAGTAAATGCTTGAATTCTGGTGTTGTCCAGTTCGCTTTGCCGATAGCTGGCAAAGTTTTGAGGTGCGCAAAATTTGAGATTGAACAGGCCAGAGTCAATGTTGAATCCACGCCATTTCAAAAACATTTTGAATTCGTCGTCTAATTTTTGAGCAATCAGTGTCTGCAGACGTTCGCAATACTGATTGAAACGATACTCTTGAATCAGTGCTGTGCCCACTTTGCCGTCGTTGAGTGCACGATCTGAATCGTCGGGACCAGTGGGCAAGTAACTGGAAGGCACACGCAGCCCGCGAGCCATTTTGTTGTTGAAATATTTGAGGTCGTCAATTTCGCCGAGATTTTGGCCGCCGGGCAAAGTTTCCACGGACGATCCGCGACCGTCTTGTCCTTGTGGAAAAAAGTAATCTTCGCCCACTGACAGTGGGTTGTAGCTGGCATCCATGATATTGGCGCCGCCACCGGTCACAGTGGGAATACGCCTTTGATGCATTTCATTTTTCACACGTTCCACAAACTGCATGGCCAAATGACTGGGCATGTTGCCCACGTCAATCTTGAATATTCTACGCTCAGGTGCACGTTGCACACGATAAATCAGGATAGAATCTTCCAGCAGTTCTTTTTGTTTGAACACTTTCCAGATATTTTCCAAGATTGAGCGTCCAAAAGGCCAAAAAGTGTCCAAACCTTCATTGAGACTCATGTGCACCACATGCTTGGCATCGATACAGGTTTCGTTCATGGCCACCATAAAACGGCTATTGCCAACACCGCCGCCCATGCCGCCATTGGGCATGGTATAGTTGGCATTGCCGGATATAGACCCTGTCACAGGATTGGTCATGTAGTCAGTGGTTGTTTTGGCTGCCACTGTGAGATTTTGAAAATTGGGGTTGATGTCGCGAATTACATACTGTTCAGGGCGTTTGCCTTCTGATTCGTTCACAATCACGCGAGCTACCTTGCTCATGTCTACCCAATACAGCTCAAAGGTTTCAGGATCTCTCACAAAAATTTGATCGCCATATTTGATGGTGTTGCGAAACAGTTTGAAAATTCTCTGATCCAGTTCGTTCATTTTGACCCACTGTTTGAGCTGTTTACGCAGTATATCTACTTCGTGGTCAGTGGGATCTTCATTGTAGTTGATTTCAAACGGGGTAGAATTTTGTTCGTTGAGTTGAGTGCTAAACTCAGCAATGATATCCAAACAGGCATTGACTTCTGAGTCCATGTCCATGTTTTCATACTGATTGTAACGTTCTACTCTGTTGGGGTGACCCGAATACACTTCTGGCAGGCGGCTGGCGTAGTTTCGAAATGTAAACATATCAGTATTGTTTACACTGCCGTCGTTGCGTCCATACCCTGGCAATCCAAACTGGCTAGTTCCTGAAATTGGACTCATCTGACCAGATGTGTCTGCCACTTTGAAATACTTTCGCCAACCTCTGCTTTGTTCTGCCATAGTGAGTTATTTACCGAGTCATAGGCTGGTTTGCAGTATCTTTTGAGATACCTCAGCTGTTTGTTTGTGTGCGGTCAACATGTTTTCTATTACTGCACGATCAGCAACACCTTGCTCTCTCACTGAACGAGTCATTTGTTCAAACGCTTTGACAATGTCTGACCCCATGGTTCGCGCACTGACCAGAGCGCTGCCTATTTGTTGCACTGCTGCGCTCGAAGTTTGTCCACCTGGTGTGAGTTCACTTACCAAGCGGTTGACATCAACCAGACTTGAGGTAAAATCTCTAGGCATACTCACTGGCACTGATCCATTTTTCAGCGGAATTACGGCTTCGTTGCCGTGCATGGTTATACTGTAACCTGACATGGGGCCCTTGAAAATACCACCATCTTTTGCTGTTGCAATATCGCCATATTGCGCAGCTCCAGCTTGTGTCTTAGATAAAATTTCCGCTGCAATTTTTTTCTTCGTGATGTCACCACCAGCAATTTGACTGGCTACCAATATTCTAGCATTTTCTGGGGTCAATGGACCTTGCGGAATCCCCAACATCTTACGCATAGCAGCTTCATTTTTTCTCAGAAAAAGCGCCGCAGCCATGGCTCCATATTTGGGATCATTGATTAGCTCAGGATTGGTGACCAATCTATCGTCGCCAAAGATTTCTCTAGATCTGGCTCGGTAGTTTGATTTACCAGTAATACCAATAAAGCCTCTACCACGATATTTCCATCCGTCGCCCTTTTGAGTATGCTCAAAAGCCTTACCAGTTGGAGTTTCAAACCCATAGATTACCTCAGACCATTTTTCCATAAATGAGTCGGTATCTTGTGATTTGAACGCATTGAGTTTGGCGTTTTGTTCAGCAAGATCTTCTGGCGTATATGTGTAGCTAATTTGTTTTGTTTTACCTTGACTGATCATGTCTTTGATATAATCAGTCAATCTTTTTGGACCAAATGCCAAGGGAATGCGATATCCAAAATAATCGCGAATTCGGTCATTGGCGGTGAACTTCCATCGGAACAAATCTTCATTGACGTATCTGCCCGAAGATTCAGCAATTGTTTTACCAATAACGGCTTTGAGATACTCAGTATCACTAAATGGACTGTATCCACCTTTGCCCTGTTGTGGATCAAATTTTTTCAATTCAGCAACAAGAGCTTTCAAATTACCGGGTACATCTTGAGGAATATAGCCCGCAGCCAACATTGCTTTTGCAGTTGCAGCATCGATACTGCCTGGAGTCCGTGTGTTGATTTTATTTTCTAGTTGGAAAGCGTAGACGTCTTCGCTGGCCACGGGAAAATAATATTTGCCACTGGGACTCATCACTGATGATGCATATTTTTTACCGCTGGGTGCGCCAGTTGATGGAGCAGCCGCAGGCTCTGGTGGTCTTGCAGCAGGCGCAGCAGGTGCAGCAGCAGGTGCAGCAGCAGGTGCAGCAGGTGCAGCAGCAGGCGCTGGTGGCCTTGCAGCAGGAGCAGCTGGCCGACCTGGAGCAGAAGTTCGTGGTGGCGATGGCTGTGCTGTAGTTTGCGAAGGTGCTGCTGCAGGAGCTGGCGGCCTAGATCCAGTTCTTCCTGGTGCGGTCCCTTGCATTTCTGTGGCTGCTCGATCATAGTCGTAACCAGGCGGTGGCGGTGGTGTGGGTGCAGCTTGTCCTGATTTACGTAGTGCTATTTCTTGTTGCAGCACTCGTCTTTCTTCAATCAGTGTGGTGGCTCTTTCTTTGGCCAACCGCAACTGTTCTTTGGCTGCTTCTGCATCTTTGGCATCACGAGCACTGTCCACGCGAGCCTGAGCTTCAACAACTTTTTGAGTGGCGTCTTGAACTTCTTGCTCTTTTTTGAACAAATCAGCCTGTTGTTGTTTTTCTCTTTCGTACTCTTGTTCAAACTTGCCAGACCCTGGCAGCATTTTGCTGATTTTTTCCAGCGTTCTAGCAAAAAATGATGTAGCCTGAGTGGCAGGGTTTACCCCTACTCTCACAAAATCTTGCGTGTTTTGCATGGCTCGCTGTTGAACCAATCGCAGTTTGGTTTGACGTTCTATTTCTCGATCCAGCACTGCGTCGCCAGTGACGCCCATTTTTTTACTTTCACGGTCGGCATCTTCAGCTGCTTTTTGGAATCCTCCCAACAGCAATCTAGTGACCAGCGCCACTTGTTCTGTGAGATTGCCAAAGTTATCATTGTAGTTTGACAGTGTGCCTTGGGTCTCACCGTAGATGTCAATGTTGCGTTTTAGAGATTGAGCTATGCGATCAGCTGCTTCAGCAGCAGTGATTTGTTTTTCATTCAGCAGTCTGGCCACTTCCATGGATTCACCACGAGTGGCTCGATACAGTTTTCTGGCTTCTTCATTTTTGAGGTTGCCGCTGAGTGTGGCCGCAAAACCTTGTGCTATTCCGTTGCTTTCTCCTCCCAACAAGTTGAATGTAGAAATCAGCTCTTCGGCAAGGCCTTCTTCACCTCTTCTACGCAGTTCCAGCAGTTTGGCTTGAAAAATTTCGCTGCCTTGCAAAGCTTCTCTATTTTTTTCCTGCTCTGCTCTGCTGATACCTAAAATTTTGGTCAGACGATCTTGATTGCGCAAGTATTTTACAGTGGCATCGGCTAACTCAGCACTGCTGCGACGCTGTGTCAATCCTACTTTGCTTTGCAGAGCGAGATAACGCACACTGGCTTCGTTGATTTCGTCCTGGCTCATGCCAGCGTTCATCAATGATTGACGAAACGGCTCCAGTTCTTTGCCCAGTCTGGCAAATGCACGTCTACCTTCAAAAACTGTGCCTGAAAACTGTGCCAATCCTGCAGCATTGTCGTTGACCAGCCGGACAAACTGGTTCAGATTTTGAATGCCGCCACCTAGCTTTTGTACGTCGCTGTATAGGCCATTGAGGCCATCTGCTGCTGCCCCACCAGAACGTGACATCTGCTGATAGGCTTCATACAGTTTGTCACTTTGTTCGTTGGCAGCTTTGACATACTTGGCACCACCACCAATAAACAATTTTAGGCCAGCAGCCAAAACTGTGATAGGACCACCCAACAGAGCCAACGCTGTGGACAGTCCTTGCAGTACCGACGCAGCACCATCTATGCTTTTGTTGAATGCAGCCAGACCTTGTTGGCCTTCGTACACTGCTTTGGCCGTTTCGCCAAATGCTTTGAGAGCTTCGGTGGCTCCTTTGCCCACTGCTGTCAATGCTGCACCAGCTTTGGGCCCTACTTTGGTGCCAACTGTGTCCAAGGCTTTCTGCTGACCTGGCAGCAGTTGCCCCATGGTTTCATACTGCCGAATAATCTGGTCTAGCGTTTCTGAGTACTGTTGATCTTGTGCCATGGTGTTTTAGTTTACGCTGCGGTTCTCAGGATTTTTTGCGAAATACTCACGGTGTTTTCTTGAGCTCGTACCACACTTTCCATCAGTCTACGATTTTCAGCACTTTGACTGTGCATTTCATCCATCATTTGTCTAAAAGCAGTCATTATTTCAGATCCACTGCCTTCTGACCCAATCACACTGCTGGCAATTTTGTTTGCTAGATTTGCATTTTTACCAGATTCTACCACTGTGTTGCCACGTATCTGTTCAACCAGCTGTGTAACTTTTATCATATTTGCAGTGAAATCTCGAGGCATTGTCACTGGCACACTGCCATTTTTGAGTGGTATCACTGCTTCATTGCCGTGCAACATGGCACGATATCCTGACATGGGGCCGTCAAACACTCCGCCATCTCGAGCTTGCGGCATGTTGGCCTGTGAGACGGCCAGGCCGCCTTTGACAGCATCAACCAAAGCCTTGCCTTCGTCAGCCATTTTTGCTGAGCTGACTCCGCCGTGCCCAAAAACATTTTGAGTTGAAAAACCAAAATTGCCAGCCAGTTCTCGAGTGAGATTGACAGCAGCGGCCATTTGTTCTTTGGTTACGTCTGTGTTGTCTTTGGCCACTGCCGCTACACCCAGGGTATTCCAATTGCCAAATTTAGGATTTTTATCAGTTTTGCCTGCATGATAGGCCACAGCCCCTGCGTTCAAAAACGGAACCACGGTGCCGTCTCGATCAAGCATGTAGTGATAGGCCAGGCCACGAGATTTCAAAGTTGCCACTGCGGTGTTCAATCCTCGGCCGCCAGTGTGATGAAACACCACTCCTTCAGTTTTTTTTCTTGGAGATCCTTGTTGACCACTGGCCGGAGTAGGTCTGCTGGGTTCTGTTTGTCCGCCCCCAGTGGCTTTGCCTTCAGCAGAATAATCTGGTCTTGGCCCACTGGGTACTGCTGCTGTTGCAGGGGCTGCTGGAGCCGCTGTTGGGGCTGCTGCTGGGGCTGTTGCTGGTCTTGCCGGAGCAGCTACACCTCCAGCAGTGGACGCTCCTGGCATACGATTGAATTGCCCCATTCTGGCTGGAGCCGCTGGTGCTGCTGCTGGTGCTGCTACTGGTCTTGCTGGTGCTGCTGGTCGTTGACCAATCTCTCCAGGCATAGTGCCTTGCATGTCCGTGGCTGCCTGATCGTAATCATAGCCAGGTGGCGGTGGTTCAGCTGGTTTTCTAAAGTTTCCTGACTCAATCTGTTGTCGCAACAGATCGCGCTCCATCATTGCATTGCGAGCAGCATCTTTGGCCGTTTCAAACTCTCTTGTGGCAACTGCTTTCTCTTCAGCAGTTTTGGCAGCGTCCAATTTTTTGCGTGCCTCTGTGACAGCTTGAATTTTTTCTGTGGTCTCTTCTTCTTTTTTTACTAGATCTTCACGGGCTTTTTTCTCTGTTTCATAATCTTTGGCAAATTTGCCTGAGCCCGGCAACAATCTTGTAAATCTCTCAATCACGCGACCAAAGAACCCCAGTGCTCGAGTTGCAGGCTCCATGCCCAATCGCACAAAATCCTGCATGTTTTGCATGGCTCGTTGTTGTGCCAGGCGAGTGTCGGTTTGCCGTTGAATTTCGGCATCCAAGGCCTTGTCACCAGTGATGCCCATTTTTTCGCCCATTTGCTGAGCAGCAGCAGTGGCCGCAGTAAAGCCTCCAGTCAACAATCTAGTCACTATTTCTGTTTGCTGTGCTAGATTACCAAAAATTTCATTGTAGTTTTGGAACTTGCCCTGTGTTTCACCAAAAGTATCAATGTTTTGTTTGAGAGCCTGCGCCACTCGGTCTGCGGCTTCGGCTGGAGAGATCAGTCCTGCGGCCAGTGCTTCAGCAGCACGTTGCGATTCACCGTTGGTTGCACGATACAGCCGCTCGGCATCTCTGTCCAAGAGATTGCCACTGAGTGTGGCTGCAAAGCCGCGACCCACTTCGTTGCTTTGGCCTCCCAGCAGGTTGAATGCAGACACCAATTTTTCAGCTTGATCGCCCAGACCTTTTCTACGCAGTTCCAACAGCTTGGCTTGAAATATCTGTTGATTGATCAAGTAGTTGCGGTTGTCTTCTTGAGCTTTGCGGTTTAGCCCTGTGATTTTGGTCAAGGCATCTTGTTCGATGAGATAGCGGCGGGTACTGGCAGCCAGTTCTTCTGTGGTTTGATTTTGAGTGGCACCAATGCGACTCTGCAGTCTGAGATAACCAGCTGTGGCTTCGTTGATTTCTTTCTGCGTCATGCCAGCGTTCATCAACGCTGCGCGGAAAGGCTGCATCTCCTTGCTGAGGTTGGCAAACTGCTGTCGTCCCCGGAACACTGTGCCAGAAAACTGTGCAAAGCCTTCGGCGTTTTCAGCAACTAGGTTGGCAAATTCTCCAAGATTTTGAATGCCACCGCCCAGTTTCTGCACGTCATTGTACAGGCCTTGCAGGCCATCTGATGCCGCAGCACCATAGCGACTGACCTGTTGAAAAGTTTCATAGAGTTTGTCACTTTGTTCTGTGGTGGCTTTGACATACTTGGCCCCTGCCGCTGACACTGCAGTGATACCAGCTGCGGCTATGCCCAACAAGGGGTTGATCAGCAGCAGTCCTGCACTCAACACTCCCAAAAACGTCACAGCCTGATCTATGGATGAATTGAACGCAGTGAACCCTTGTTTGCCTTGGTACATTTCGCCCATGGCAGTGGTAAACACTTTGCCCAATTCTACTGCACTTTTGCCTGCTGCTTTGAGACCCAGTTGTGCTTTGAGACCACCGGCATTGACCTGCTCCAAGGCTGCCTGCTGTTGAGGCATGAGAGCCCCCATGGTTTCATACTGACGTATGATGTTTTCTAGTGTTTGGGAATACTGTTGCTCTTGTTCTTGTGAGGCCATCAAATCTTCGCCTATAAGTAGAAGTATATTTATAGGTGCTCAAATGACCCAATCTGTCAATCCTCTTCGAAATTATTTTCGTGCTCCAGCGCTGCATCTGCGTTTGCCCAGTGGCGGACAACATTGGCCTACAGGCAGTTTGGACTTGCCGCCCACAGGCGAAATACCTGTGCTGCCCATGACAGCCATCGATGAAATTACCTATCGCACACCCGATGCTCTGTTCAATGGATCAGCGGTGGTTTCAGTAATCCAAAGCTGCTGTCCCAATATTCGCAATGCATGGCATGCACCCAGCATAGATGTCACTGCATTGTTGATTGCTATCAGACTGGCCAGTTATGGATCTGACATGGAAATTGGCAGTGAATGTCCGGCCTGCAACACCCCAGGAGATTACACACTGAGACTGCAAGATGCCATGGACAAACTGCAGGCACCAGACTATGCCACACCGATCAAACATGGAGATCTTGAAATCTTTTTTCGTCCATTGATCTATCAAACTCAAAATCATATCAATATCAAACAGTATGAAAATCAACGCACCATCATGCAGGCCAGATCTGGAGAATTGCCCGAAGCCGAAGTAAGCAAAATACTGGAAGCTGGACTGAAAGAAATCACAGCACTCACTGTACAAATTCTGGCTGCCAATATCAAGACCATTCGCACACCACAGGCTTTGGTCAGCGAAACTCCATTGATTCAAGAATTTATTGAAAACTGCGATCGCAAACTGTTCCGAGAAATTCGAGACCATGCCATGAAACTGCGTGAACAAGGCGAAATTCCTCCACTCAATGTCAAGTGCGCCAATTGTGAACACGAATATCAGCAACCCATTGTGATGGACGCCACAAGTTTTTTCGAAGCCGCCTCCTGAGAGCCAAGGCTGAAGAAATAGAAACCATAGTGGAAAACATGGATCAGGAGGCTGCTGGAATCAAAGAAAACTGTATCAAGCTCAGCTGGTACATGCGAGGCGGCATCACTTATGATCAGACGCTCATGCTCAGTCCCGACGAACGTCGCATGATCAGTGACTTGGCCAAAGAAAACATAGAAACTACCAAAAAATCTGGCTTGCCATGGTTCTAGATCTTGACACAGTGCGCCAAGACATTGAACAGTGGTTGATCACTTTTGTTGAACAACCACACCCGGCTCTGGGCAACTGGCCGCCTTGCCCCTATGCTCGTGCAGCCAGAATGAAAAAAAGCTATGAAATAATTTTGGGCACTGATCCTTATTTTGATTTGAAAAATCGTGGCTGCTGGGGGCTGGAAGATCGTGAAGTCTGGATCTATGTGTATGATGCCACACAGTGGAACCATGCTGTTTTTTCAGCCAGCCTACATGCAGCTAATCAAGAACATCTGTTACAGCGCGACATCATTGCTCTGGAAGACCACCCTGACGATGTAGAAATGGTCAACGGTGTGTGTATGAATCAAGGCACCTATGCCTTGGCTTTGGTGCAGAGTCTTACGGATCTCAATGCCAAAGCTCGTGTGATGGCTGACCGAGGATTTTACCATGCATGGCCCGAGCCTTACTTACAAGGCCTGTTTCAACACAGACAGGATCCCAGAAAATGACTTATCAATTTGCCAGAATTGATCTTGCTCAAACCAACTATGAGCCTACAGTGGATTGGCGCTATATTACCGAACGTGATCGACTCACGCTAGACAAGCTAGATCACATCTATCGTACCTACTGTGTGTATAAACATTTTGCATCAGTGATGCCCATGTTCCACAGCAGATACTTGGATCCCATGGCCGATATCATTGGCTACCATGATCAAGAGCGACTGGTGGCCTGGAGCCTTATCCGCCGATTTGACGAACGCAATGCACTGTGTGATCAGTTTGCTTGGACTTATCACAAACCAAAACTGAGGCTGGGCATTGAAACAATGAAAACCGAATGCGCAATTTATAAACAACGCGGTTATCAATATCTCTATCTTGAGCAGGCACACTTATACAAAAGTGAAATTGACGGATTTGAAATTTTAGGACCCTTGGAGTAAACATGGCAGATTTATACACAATATGGGCCGACAAAGAAGGCAACATATCAGACCTTGACTGGGTCAACGGCATGCGGAGTTTTTTTGATCACTTGATATCTGAAGGCAAGATGGAAACTTATCGCATCACGCGATGCAAAATGGGATTCCGTAGCATTGCTGACATGCCTGAATGGATGATACTCATGGAGTTTCGAGATATGGCTCAGATGGATCAAGCGTTTAGACGTGTGGCACCACTACAAGGCGAACTAGAAACCAAACATCGCAGTTTCAACCAGTTTGTTTCAGGCAACATTCAACATGCTTTGTTTAGAGATTGGCCAGATCAAAATTTAGAAAATAATGATAGTCTGTAGCACAAGTACCCACTCAGTGGGATGCACTTTTCTTGACTGGTCTATTCATTTTCTTGCAGGTGCAAATAAATTTTTCAGTGTTTACAACAATCAATGGATACCGTTAGTTGCCAATCCGTTGCACAAACTCAATGCACACGGTCACAAAAAAAATCATCCGCATGGTATAGATGAAACCAAAAAGTTTGTGCATACCTTGCGAGAACACAGTGATTTGACCAGCATATTTCCAGCAGCAATACACATAGATCGTGCAGCAAAACAACTAAACATTGATATTGATAATTGCACTGCAGATCAATGGCAACAAATATTTGATTTGCAAATGACAGATTACAATGCAATGTTACAAATGTGTGCCGCACAAAATGTCAAAATAATTTTTGTATCTCTAGACGATAATTTTGTAATCTACGCCAAACAAACAAGATCTTTGGACCGCATGATCGATGCGCCTAGACCAGCAAAATCCACAGAAGAAATACAAAACAGGCTTGACGAGCTATTTTTCAAAGATAGTATTTTAGACTGGCAACAACAAGACATGTGTAACATTTGGGACATTAGAGAACGTTGGGCACTAAAAACAAACACTCTAACATGGAGGCCAATCACTGTAGACTTGAAATTTGAACATTACTGGATTGACGCTCAGAATCTATGGTATAATGGCCAAAGAGAAATTCCAAAAATTATGCAGTGGTTAGGACTCGATGTTGACTGTAACAGATTCAATTCATGGCTGCCCATTTACCAAGAATGGCAAAAACAACAATTAGATACGTTGCAATTTCAATACAACTACAAACACATTGTGGATTGCATTGTGCACAATTGGTGGTATCCTATTGATTTGACTTTTGACCAAGAAGTCATTGTACAACATTGTTTGATATTCAATCATGGGCTGAATTTGAAAACTTGGCAATTAGAAAAATTTCCTAACAACACACAAGATTTACACAAATTGTTAGAGCCAAATATACATCCCTTGTAAGACTTGCTACGCAAGTCTGTTGATTCACTTCGTTCATCAACATTTTTTTTCTAGTATCATCCAGATTGTTTGGTCACACTTTGCCCACACAGGGCAAAGATTGGCATCATCCGAGTCGACTCAGTCACTGATATTGGGGTATTTGGCAGAGGCGGTTGTCCGGTACCTCCATCCCCGTCTTTGTTACAACGGCGCCAGTGAAGTCAAATATCAGCTTGAATCACTGGGTGCACAATCACTTGTGCGTCTTTGGGCCTAAAAAATTCTGTTCAAACAGCAAAACCGCGGCATTTTGCGATCGTCGTCCGGTCAAGGATAGTTGCTGAGTGCTCACTAGCGCGGTGAGACTTCCACTCCCTGTGATCCGAGATCCAGGTCTAGGGCACACGATTTTGGCCTGTGCGAGCCTTAACTGCTGAGTCGGTTGATTATGTGGCTGCCGTGAACACGTACTTGAATGTGACCGTTGTACCAGTCAGTGCTTTCAAGCACACGCCTTGCAAATTGTTCTCTAGCTTCTATATAACTGCATTCTGATTTGGACCGACAGTAATAAAGTATTTCTCGTTGAAATTGATCTTTGCCTAACAGTTCTATGTCTTTCAACAGCTCTGGCGAACTACCGTAGTAGTCGCGCCAGTCTGAATCGACTTTTGATCGAATCTTGCGTTTTTTCTTGGTGCCGTTTTTGAGTTTGACTGTGCGTTGAGCGGTGCGAGAGAATTTGGCTAGTTTTTTGCCTATGTATTTGCGTTGATTTGTACAGTTTGTGATCATGTAGACAAAGCCTACACAATCTTCTGGGAGCGTTTTCACTGGTTGATTGTTGTATAGCCAAGTCATTCATTGATAATTACCTTGTTGCTGCCTGTGTGATAAATTTTACCATTCTGTGGTGTGAAACAGATCTTTCAATCGGTCTGGGGTGCATTTGGTCTTACATTCTAAGTTGTCAAACTGCAAAAATTCGCTGTTCCAAAAAGCATCTGACATTATTTCACTAAAAGTTTTGTCGTGTAGATTGAACTTGCCATGCCATGATTTGTTGTGTGGATATCGATTTGCAACCCAACAGCAAGGATAGAATTCTCCCCTACTGTTGAGAAATACACCTTTGTTGCCAATCAAACAAATACCTGCGTGGCTGCCTAGCTGTGTGGCTCGTCGTTGAAATTCTATTTTGAGTTCATTGCCCGGTCTAGTTTTGGTAGTGAGTGGTAAGATCACACGTTCAAATCTGTGTGCAGATGCCACTAATCCAGGATCAGTGGGTTCTAAAGAATCCTCGACTCCGTAGGCACTGGGGTATTTACTGCCAAATTTGGTGGATTTTGTAAGCTGAAAACAGTCAAAACCCAGTGTGTTGGCCTGTGCTTCCATGTGCTTGATATGGGCTTGATTGAATCTAAACGCTATTGCGGCCCAGACAAGATACGTAGAACTATTGAATTTCTTAAATGCTTGTATGCCTTGCATGATGCTGATCCAGTCGCTCCAAATACGGTATGCCTGATTGCTTTCCTGATTCCAGCCGTCAAGACTCCAGTGGACTTCGTCATGCTGGTTTAAAGTTTTGCCCAAGGATTCCCACCAGTGTACAGGCTTGTAACTGCCGTTGGTGATGATCACTATTTGTATAGTGGGATTCACAGTCTTGAACCAGAGCACGATGTCAACTAAATCTCGGCAGTAGATTGGATCGCCATCGTTACCGCAAAATGTAATTTTGCAAATTTGTCTAGCAATATCTTCCCCAACTTGTTTTGTAAAAAAATCCAAAGTCAGTTGCCGGTTCAACAAACTTTCAGGAACTTCGGCACGCGGACACCTAGGACATCGCAATGCACACACACTGGATGCTTCAATGTGCCAGTGATCCCACTTCAACATAGTTGGATCTCTCGTTGCCATTGATTGACAAAACTGTTTTGCTTTGAAGAGCAAATTTGTTTGCACACCGGGTGTGGTGTAGTGGCCCAAGACTGCTGAACCTGGGCCATGGTAACAAAATCTTTTTGTGTATTGCCCAACCAGCAGCACGGATGTTCTCGTCCTTGTGCGTCAATATACATGGATGCTTCTTGAAGTGCTTGGCAATGTATAGAGCCAGTTTGTTGCACAGGATCGCGCCATCCCAGTGGAAACTCTAGGCCGTTGATAAACGGCCGTTTGGATACTTTGGCTCTAAACCAACTGAATCCCAATTTTCGAGCCAGTTGTTCACAGGCATCTACCTGATGCTGGTTGTGCCTATAAACCAACATATCCCAGTGTGCCGATCCGCCGGCAGCAATAAAAGCCTGGACATTGTTCATGAGATTGCGCCAATTTACATTTCGTCTATAAATGTGATTGGTGTCTTCTAACCCATCTATGCTGAATACAACATAGTCACGGGGCTGGTGTAAAATTTTGGCCAAATCACGCCACCACTCAGTTTTTCGCAGTGCGCCGTTGGTATTCATGCCTAACACAATATCTGGATTGAGTTTTCTAAATGTCCTGTAGATTTTCTGCGTATGCCGACCAGCAGCAGGATCTCCGTAGTCGCCGCACATAAACATTTTGTCTAGTCGCGCAATTTTCTCAGAATCTATAATGCCAAATATATCTTTGATTGACAGATGATGGGTTTGCTGCTTGTTGAAATTTGTATCAGTTTCTCTAATGCAAAGCGGGCAGGCCGCCTGACACACATCAGTTGGCTCTAGATGTAAAACTTTTATGTCACGCAATGTCGACATCGGTGTTGTATTGTGTGAATCCATTCTCTTTCACAACTCGAAGTATGTTTTCTACTCGACCAGCTAGTTCGTCTTTGTGACTCACCAGCCAGATAGATTTGTGACGTTCTCTACTCATCTTCTTCAGCAAGGCCAGACCATTTTCCACACCCTGGGTGTCTAAACCATTGTCCATGAGTTCGTCAATGAACAAGAGATTGATAGGCTGATACAGGCTTTCCCACACATCTCTAAACGCCCACGACATTGAAAGAATCAATCTAGTGCGTTCGCCGCGGCTGAGATTGTCAAAGTCCAGTTCACGCCCCAGCTCTTCGATACTGACTGTGAGATCGTTTTGAAACCGCACTGTGTGCGGCAAACCAATTCTATCCAAGTAGTGCGTCATGCGCTGATTGAGATAGCTGAGATTTTGATCAATGATCTTTTTGCGCACAAAGCTGTCTTTGCTGGTCAACAATTTGAGTAAAAAGTCTTGATGTTCTTGTAGTCTTGTGAGTTCGTTCAAGGTGTCATAACTCACCGCTTGCAGGGCCTGTCCCTGCATGTCTGTGATCTGTTCGCCGTAGGGATCTGCTTCGGCCTGCCGAGTTACAAGATTGGTTTGCAGTGTGGCCAGGCTGTTTTTGTGATTCAAGGCATCCTCTAAGGTATCGTAGAACACAGTGGGTGCAGTGCCCAGAGGTCCCAGCTGACCTAGTTTGGTCATGTGCTCTTGACGTTGTGTGTCATTGGCCAACAGTTGTAGTGCGTGTTCTTGTAGAGTTTTTTCACGCTCGGCTCTGACTGTGTCTAGACTGTTGTCGTGAATTTCTGTTCCACAGGCAAAACAACGATGCTGCGTGATCTGTTCAAGATCTTTTTTGAGCTGCATCATGACTTTTTCTAGTTTGGCATCTTCAACTGCAATCTGTTTGATGTAGCGATTGGCTTCGTTGATGGCTGCTTGTCTAATATGATAGGCTTCAAGATCTCTATGTGCTTGAACTTCGACTTCGATGTCAATGTGTTCTAAGTCTGCTATGGCCTGAGCCAGCGTGGCACAATCTTCGTCGCGTTTTTTGATCCACAGAGTTTGTCTTTTGCGCAGGCTTTCAATCTGTTCTTCGATGCGCCGGTTAGCTTCTTGCACAGCACGAATGCGAAATTCTTCTTGTTGTATGGCGTCACGGGTTTCGCGGTTTAGCTCTTTTATGCGTTCAGCTCGTTCACTTAGCAATGTAATACCCAGTAACTGCTCAATGATAGTGCGTTGGTCATTGGCCTTCAAACTTAGAAAGGCTTCTGTATAAGTGTTGAGAGCCAGGATGTGTCGGAACATGTCGTGGCTCATGCCCAGCACATGTTCTATGGCATCCTGTGTTTCGCGGCTGTCGCCCTGTGATTCATCTGTGGCCGACTGTTCTTCGTTGTTGACATAGAATTTCAACACATTGGGCTTGCGTCCGCGCTCAATTCTGTAGTCTCTGCCACCTGCAGAGAAATCCAAACTGACCAACATGTGTTTGGTATTGGTCTTGTTTACCAGATTGTCTTTGCGAATATTTGACAATGCATTGCCATACAGAGCGTAGCTCAAGGCATTGATGATAGTGGTCTTGCCTGTTCCGTTTCTTGAGCCATCTCCGCCGAGATCAAGATTTTCGCCCAGTACCAGAGTAAGATCTTGACGATCAAAATCAATGCCCTGTGTGGCATTGCCTACACTCATAAAGTTTTTCACAGTTAAAGTTTTAAAAATTATCATGTGGGTCTTAGAGTTTTAGCGTGTTTGTATTTTCTTAACAACATATTTTCCACAGCATCTAGCTCTGTGGCCGAGCGCCATGGCAAGTCAAACGCTGGCATGATGTAAGTTTTAATAAAATCAAATTGTATCGGCGAAATGGGTTGCGTGAACCCAAAGTCAAGATCAGCAAACTTGCTAACTTTTCTAAAGCTGTGCATGCCTTTGAATTCTTGATGCCAGCACCAGTTGCCAACATCTGAAACTACTGGTGCTAGATAATCACTGTCCCATGTTAGGAAAAACTTGTAATCAATAAGGTTGTGTTTGAGTAACAGTGTAGCATGTTCTACAAACATCTGCGACCTAAATTGATGCTGCTGTAAACTAACGTACCTGGTGTGATATTCTTTTACATGCCTATTGGTGCTGCCACTGGATAACCACCAACGCTGTGGGCCTAATGTTACAGTGTTGTTGGCATATACAGGATCAGCAGCAATTTCTTTGTGCCAAAAATCATCGAAATCATTCAACATCAAATCTAACCTGGCAGGAATAGCCCATTGTATCAACACACGCTGCTGATTAGGCCAATTATGGCGCAGGCACTGAAGTATATACTCATTGCCAGCACCGTATCTTGACAAGTCTGTAATGTTGACCCCTTTGGTCATAAACCAAATGATTTTTGGCCATTTGTAAAAGTCAGGATACCAGCTGGGAGAATGAACAGTGTCGCCAAAACCATCAGCAATAGTCAACAACTTCATGATATCAAGTCAAGTATCTCACCAGTGTGAGAAAAAAAATTTGCAAAATCATTGTGTGGAACTTCGATACCATGATGCAACCAAACAAAATAGTACAATACAGCCTGCGACCATGTATCTGTGATATGGTCTAATTTACACTGTGTTTTGGTATTGACAAGATCTAAAACTTTTTGGGCAGTGACCACAGGATCAATGTAGGCAGCGTTGGCCCTGCGCCATTTTATCCAAACAGGTTGAAAATCATCAATGGCTACAATTGAATTTATTTGGCGTTGCAAAGTTTGATATTCAAGCATGCAATCGACCCACAATGGTTCATCATCATTATCTTTGACCTTCCAACCTTTACGCAACATATGATCACGTAGATACAAAAAATATTTTTCTCTGCGAGCCCAAGGCTCTTGAGTGTCCCATTTGGTGAGTTGCATCTCTTGATCAAAATCTTGTTTCATTGCTTTGACAATCATAGTTTTGGCCACAATTGGCCAACTATAATCAGAGTAACAGATTTTTATAATCTTGGAGTTTGAAAAAAAATTTCTAAATGTTTCACTCTCGTCAGTAATTCCGTTGTCAATAAGAACGCTGTAATTTTTGTCGGCACTGAATTCAAAGTATGTTGACCAGACATTGTGAGAATATTTTGGAGCCACAAGATCAAGCATATGACTGTCGCCTGATTCAGAAAAAGTCAAACTGTTTTTGGGTCTTGCAAAGTTGTGCCCGTACAATGTCAATAATGCGTTGATAAAATGACCAAAGCCACCTGACGGGTACCACACACAGTAAATCATAAATTTTGATAGATTTTCAACAGCAGTCGATTGTCATAAAACTCTGATTCAATAGCTGTGAGTTGGTCTGTGACAATTTGATCTACTGATTCAAATTTTATTTCGCCAGGTGCAAGATCTTCGTCCACTCCAGCAGTCTTGTTGGGAATCAATGCCATCTCTCTCAGCCGATACTGTTCAATAAATGTTTCTTTGATGAAGTTGGCTTCTTCGTAGCTTATTTCAATGTCGAGATTGACTCTAACGTGCATTCGGGGTCGCAGAAGCGTTGTAGCGTTGTCAATAAGGTTCGCCAATCCGTACACACGGTACGTTGGTTGATCAGGCCATTGATGAAACTCAGGCGGTCTTCCCCACTCCAATACAGTGAGACCTCGCTGGTCGTCACCAGCATCCGCATAATTGTGCGGGAACGCATTGCCGATGTAGGTAATGTTTTTCTTGGTCTGTCGTTTGTGGAAGTGCCCAGTGTAAACATGTTCAAACCCAGATAGATGTTCTCTTTGTATTTCTCCATGGTCAGGCATCTCCACCATGGCGTTCATCAAGTATCCTGGCAACTCAAAATGGCCAAACAAGTACTGGCCTTGCATTTTGATCAGCCGCCGATGGTCATCACCCACCAGCCAAGGCGCAATAACAACGCCACCACTGTCAAACCAATCATTGCAAATATTGACATTAGGTAAATGTCTTGCCCATTCAACGCTTTGGATATCGCGTTTGTCGCGATAGTAAAGATCATGATTACCAGGAATAAAGTACACAGCGTCAAAATTGTCATTGAGATGCTCCAGTGCCCTGAGGCTGTAGTTCAAGGTGACAATGTTGAGACTGGCTCGGTTGTTGTGCCAGTCGCCTAGAAACAAACATGTTTCGCAGCCCAATTCTCGGGCCTTGGCAGTGGCCCACTTGACAAAAGCCAAACAGTCTTCGTTGTGTTGTGTACTGTTAGACTTGAGTCCAAAATGGATGTCAGTGAAGATTGCGGCTCGTTGAAAGAGATTGGTCATCCTAGCAGTATACTATTCTTCGTAGGTAGTTACAACTGGACCGGACATTTCTGCTGCACTACGAGATCCAGAGTTCTGTCTGGTCCATGACGGGTTCAACCCGTTCATTTCCAAGATGTCATCTCGGATGTTTTGATTTTTCTTCTCAATGTTAAGAATGCGTGTAAAACTATTAGTGATCGCAGCGGTATAGTAAGCGAACGGATTTTGGCTTTTCGATTCGTCAAACTGTAGACCAATTTGACTAAGTTGTAAAAGAGCTTGTCCACGCATTTCCTCGTTGTAGGTGTAGCCACGCCAGTTTGAGCGTGTGGCATAGCGTTCGCACAGCTTCATAAACATCATGGCCAGCTTGCGAGTCATTTCGCCGTGTTCTTTTGAAAACGCACCTGTCACTAGGTCTCCTTTCCAATGTGAGCGTCCCACAACATAAGGTTTCTTATCGTTGTCAATTCTCCAGTGTTCAAACGGTGGAAAGTTTACCCGCACATGATTCATGTCCAGCACAGGCACGTCAACTAGATCTTCAAGAGGATCTGTGTCTACTTCGTCCAGTTCAAAAATATCTTCTAATTTTTTCTTTTTTTGTTCGGCTTTGGTTATTTTTTTAGGTGCTTTGGGGATGTGTTCCCAGGTCATTATGCGAAATACACAGTCTGTGTTGGCAATTTTTTTAGGGTCAACGATTTCGCCAGTTTCTCGACGGACACGATCGGCACGATTTCTACGAGCTTCGGCAATGGTGCGTTGATTGATTCGGTCTACACTGGGCAAGATCATGTCGTACTGATGATCCAGATTGCGATCTCTAAACCAGCAGTATGAGTTTTTGCTGAGATGAATTTCTTTGAGTATGTCTCTGTTGTTGAGATAGTTGACCTTGGCAGGTGTTTTTACCAGAGGTTCAGTCATGTGGCAGTCTCCTTGTATATTTATTGTAGCACAAATGCCACAGTTGTCAACCTTTTTATAAACTGCCCACAAAAAGATTTGGGTAAATACAGATAGGATAAAATTTTCTTATGGCAACCAGCAACGTTTCTGCACAAAACAATGTGATTACAGCAGCTGAATATCAGCAGGCTGCAGACGAAATCACAGAGATTATCAATGCTCAACGAGCTGAACGAGCGCCCATAGAAGCTGAACAAGAACTGCTGCGCAATCGACAAGAACTGCTGATAGCTAGACAACAGTCGGCATTGAACACATTGCGAGCAGCTGAAGCAGATCCTGGTGATACGGCTTTTCTTGAACAATCAAGAACAGCCTATGCTCGCGCTACCGGTGAAGTCAATGCAACTGCTGCAGCCATTCAACAGAATAGATCTGTGTTGGCACAGAGCAGACAAAGCACAGCTGAACTTCAAGATCAACGCGGCGCTCTTGAGGTCAAGGCAGAATTTGCAGAGCAGGGCCCACCAAACCAAAATTCACTGCCACCGCCAGCTACAACAACACCCGGGCAATCTGCTACGTTTGTGCCCGCCCCCCCGGCACCAATACCGCCCACAGTAACTCCGGCCTCGCAACCCGCGGCTGCTACGCCCACGACCACAGCTAGTGCTCAGAACAATGTGACCACTGCGGCTGAATATCAACAGGCCGCTGACGAAATCACAGAAATCATCAATGTGCAACGAGCCGAACGTGCTCCACTAGAAGCTGAATTAGATCAATTGCGTGTGAGAGCAGACACTCAAGCCCAACGACAGCAAGTGGCTTTGGATGCGCTGAGAGATGCTGAAGACATTGGCGATCCCGCAGCAATTGCTGCTGCTACCACTGCATATCAACGAGCCACCAACGATCTTGTGGTTACCAGTCAGGCACAACAGCAAATAAGGTCCTCGCTGGCTCAAAGCAGACAAAGCACAGCCGAATTGCAAGAGCAACGTGGCGCTCTTGAAGTCAAAGCAGAATTTGCAGCTTCTGGGCCGCCCAATCAAAACAGCTTGCCTCCACCAGCTACGGTGGTACCTGGTCAGTCTGCTACCTATGTACCACCGCCGCCGCCCCCGGTACTGGTTGAAACGTCGCCAAAGTTGCTGACAGATGCTGAAATAGAAGCAATCTATCCTGCCACAGATCCGCAAGAAGTAGGAGCTTTGAGAGGCACTACCATTATCACAGATTCTGCACGGCAACTTTTGAGTGATCCTGCTGTGATTGCACAGCAACAAGCAGAAAATGCAAGAGCTGTGTCACCGGTGCCACCTACAGTCACCGCTCGCGAACTCACAGCGGAAGAAGCTGGTCGCTTGTTGGACGAAGCTGAAAATCCGCCAGCACAGAACAATGTGAGTACGGCCAATCAGTGGCTGGAAACTGAAATTCAAATTGCCGCAGCATCACGTGACATTCGTGCAGAAAATGTTGCAATTACAGCCAACATTGAGTCGTTGCAATCTCAGCAGGCTGCAGCCGCTCGCGCTGACAGAGCCTTAGAAAATCAAGTGATTGATGCCAGACTAGCAGGTGCCAGTGATGCAGAAATCAGCCAACTTGAAGCACAGCAAATTCAGGCAGCTGCTCGCACTGCAGAAATTACCAATCAAATTAGACGCGAAGAATCTGTGTTGTTTCAAAATCAAGAAACCCTAGGGCAACTAGATCAACAACGGTTTATCGCAGAAGAAGCACAATTCACAGCAGCGTCGGGGCCACCGGGGTTGAATTCAGTGCCACCGCCGGCCACAGTTATACCGGGTCAAGACCCAGCTGCTTATGATTTGCCACCGCAAACTTATGCTGAAAATTTTCAAGCAAGTCCGGTGCTACCCGATGGCGATGAAGCACTGCAAGCCTTTGACGAAGCGCAGCTGGCTCAGCAAGAAGGTCGTGCATTTGCACAACCAGAAATATCTGCTGCTGGCGACGAAGCATTACAGGCCTATGAAGAAGCACTGTTAGCTCAAACAGAAGGTCGTGCATTTGCACAACCAGAAATATCTGCTGCTGGCGACGAAGCATTACAGGCCTATGAAGAAGCACTGTTAGCTCAAACAGAAGGTCGTGCATTTGCTACTCAACCGCGTGACATCAATGATCCATACTATGGACTAAGCCCCGAACAACTTGAAGCCCTGGGTGGTGCAGATCCCACCGATCCCTACATACGTGCCAGACTGGGCATACCGCAACTGCCAGGATCTGAATTGGCAGCAACTCCGGGGTTTGGCACAATCAAAACCGGCGTTCCGCTTATTGATAATGCACTGAGTTTTCTTGGCGGCCTTTTTGGCACAACGCCAACACCGCCCACACCTGCTGCTGCTTCAGTGAATCCAGCAGTCAATGGTTTAGATCTACCAGCCGAAGAACCCGTCAATGGCCTTGACTTACCTGAGCAAGTTGATCCTGCCATCAATGGTCTAGATCTACCAGCCGAAGAACCCGTCAATGGCCTTGATTTGCCTGAGCAAGTTGATCCAGCTGTCAATGGCCTTGAACTACCACCAGAGTTTGGTACCAATGGCCTTGACTTACCTGAGCCTGTAAATCCAAATGTCAATGGCCTTGATTTACCAACCGAAGCTGAAATAGCAGCAACCAATGCTCAAACTGCAGCAGATGCAGCCATTCTGTCTCAAACTCAAGATAATACCAATCTGCGTAACATTTCTGAAGCTAATGCGGCCATTGAGGCCAATCAAGCTGGTATTGCTAACGCCCAAGAAATTATTGCTCGCAATAATGCAGAATTAGCTGACCCTAATATTTCTGACGAACGCAGGGCTGAGCTGCTAGAAAACAATGCTGCACAAGAAAATTATATTGCCCTGGCTGAAAGCAACACAGCCGAAAATGAGTTAGTTATTGAGGCCAATGCTGACGCTTACCTTGCTGGCGCCGGCGGGCCCGATAATGGTCAGACACCGCCCCCAGTTGATCCAGCAGTCAATGGTCTAGATCTGCCACCTGACGAGCCTATCAATGGACTTGATTTGCCTGAACAAGTTGATCCAGCAGTCAATGGTCTAGATCTGCCACCTGACGAGCCTATCAATGGACTTGATTTGCCTGAGCCTGTCAACACCTTAGATGATCCTGAAGCCAGAGCTATTCAAGATGCAGTGGATGCAGATCTAGCAGCACAAGAAGGATCAGCGTTTCCTTCAGTGGAAGCTCCAACACCAGTGGGTGACGAAGCCCTGCAAGCTATTGAAGACGCCGAAGCTGCTGAATTGGCTGCTGCCGAAGGATCAGCTTTTGCTGAGCCACCACCAGTGAGCACACTGGACGATCCTGAAGCCAGAGCAATTCAAGACGCCGTAGATGCAGATCTTGCAGCACAGGAAGGATCAGCATTTCCGCCAGTGGAAGCTCCAACACCAGTGGGCGACGAAGCCCTGCAGGCCATTGAAGACAATCAAGCAGCTGAATTGGCTGCTGCTGAAGGATCAGCCTTTGCTGAGCCACCACCAGTGAATCCTGAACTAGACGAGCAACTGGCTCAGTCCACCCAGGCCATTGAAGACACAGCCGCAGCCGAGTTGGCAGCACAAGAAGGTTCAGCCTTTGCACCACCAGTGGATGCAGGCAGTTCTGCAGAAATACAGGCCATTGAAGATGCACAAGCAGCTGATTTGGCCGCACAAGAAGGTTCAGCATTTGGCGCACAGCCTACCGAACAAGGCGCAACCAAAGCACTCACAGTTGATGCCCAGACACAAAATACTCTCAATGACAGAGTAAATCTACCAGCAGCCGCAGATTGGCGAGTGCGATTGAGCTTGGCCAATGGTGCTAATTACCTTTATCGTGCCAAAGATGCAGAAAAATCAATTCTTGGACCTCTAGCTCGAACCAATGGCGTAGTTTTTCCTTACACACCGTCTATTGAAACTGCTTATCAGGCCAAGTACGACAGTGTGGATCTCACACACTCTAACTATCGTGGTTATTTTTATCGTGGCAGTTCTGTAGATCAGATCAGCATCAGAGGCACGTTTACAGCTCAAGACACCAGAGAAGCTGAATATCTATTGGCAGTGATCACTTTCTTCAAATCTGTGACCAAGATGTTTTATGGAGCCACAGATCCACTAGCCGGCACACCTCCGCCTTTGGTATTTTTGTCAGGTCTGGGACAGTATCAATTCAACAACAATCCCTGTGTGGTGGCCAGTTTCAACTACAGCCTGCCACCAGATGTAGACTATATCAGGGCCAATGGTTTCAATAACTATGGAATAAATTTAGACAATCGGCGTCAGCAAAGTTCTGGACCACCAGCCACTGGAGCATTGGGAGCCATTGCATCAGTAAATCGACTGACCAACAATGCACTGTTTCCAGGAGCCATCAAAGGCAATACCACAGTGTCAAATCCAGTTAGTCAAAACAACAGCAAAACAAACTATACCAATTCAACTTATGTGCCTACAAAAATGGAAATCGGCCTGACTCTGTTGCCTATACAGACTCGCAGTCAGATCAGCTCGCAGTTTGATCTGCAAAAGTTTGCCACAGGCAGACTGTTACAACAAGGATTCTGGTAATGGCTTTATATGATGCAACCAGTCCCTACTATCTCACAGGACTGGATCAGTTTTATTTGGATGTCATGGTGGACCGCCCCATCCCCAAACTCAGCGACGATGAAGTTTGGATCATCACACAGACCTATCAATACAGGCCAGATCTCTTGGCCTTTGACCTGTATCAAAATGCTGGGTTGTGGTGGGTTTTTTACCAACGCAATCCCAACACTTTGACTGCTCCACCTTTAGATTTTGCGCCTGGCACGCAAATTTATCTACCACGTATCACTACACTGAAATCAGTGTTGGGGTTCTAAGTGTCAAAATCAATTATTATCAATGGATACACATTTAGGCTGACTGCTTCTCTGGGTGTGGCAGTGGTAGGGCCAGGCCTGCCTTCCAACGGTGGATTTGGAATACAAATCACAGGAGACGTTGATAATTTGTCCTTGGGCATGCTTCAAGGACTGGCAAGTATTCCAGGAGTTAGTCCTGAAGCTGCGGCTGTGATAGCTTCATTTACTCAAGCAGACGTACAAGCAATCAAAGCACTGGCAATACCAACACCACCACCGCCTGAACCACCAGTGGTTACCAGCCCTGCGCCGCCCACTGACGATCCTGCTGCCAGACCTGCTGGATCTCCGCAAACAGAACCCACACCCAAAACAGCTGCCTTGCCAGCACCAGCCGCACCACCCACGGCCGCTGCTGCAGATGCAGTGTCTTCGCCCAGTGTAGTAGTCAATCCTGTGCCAGGCGGAGCACCTCCACCGCCAGCCACTGTAAATGCTGGCAACAATTTGGCCAACGAAGACAATCCACAGGCCTCCAACAGAGGCCTGACAGCAGCAGGACCAAGCACTGCGGCCACAGCAGCTGACCAAAATCAAACGCCAACCACAGGCGACTTTGCTCGTGCTGATCGAGGTCAAGTTGGCTCAGCCAACTCTACCACTGCCACAGTGTCAGGCACTCTCAATGCCGGCACTAGGCCACAGATCATACCTCAATCCAATATTTTAGATACCTTTAGTAGCTACACATACAGACTCAGTGTGTATCTCATGACACCACAACAATACACCGAGTTTATCAAGAGCAACAAGAAGACAGTCAATGGTTATAATTTGCTATTTCAAAGCGGTGGTGCACCTACCAATGTGGGAGGCTTTCAAGGTGCGTTGAGTGCAGCTTTTGCAGCCACACAAGCCGATCTTGAAAGTGAAGGCATTGGTTTTCAACCCACTGTGAACACACCTGGTGGTGCTCAACCTGACGCTGGTCGTAATCCTGCTTTTCCTTTGGACTTTTACATTGAATCTTGCACGGTTGTAAATCAAATGCAGGGGCAAGCCACAGGTACAGCTCACAGTGTGGATTCTCTAAAATTTACTGTGATTGAGCCTGTGGGCATCACTCTGTTGGACCGCATGTATGAAGCTGTGCAAGATGCTGCACCTCGCAACAGTGCAGGAGCCATCAACTACCAAAATGCTCAGTATCTCATGATTGTACGGTGGTATGGATATGATGCCAATGGTAACATAGTGGGCGGTTCTCCCAGTAATTCTGATCCCAGGGCCGTTGTTGAAAAGTACATTCCATTTACTATAAAAACCATCAATTGGAGAGTGAGCAGCAAGGCCACTGAGTATGAATTTGATTGTGTGCCAGTGGGTCAATTGGTAGCGTCGGGCACACGCCGTGGAGTCATTCCGTTTGACATTCAGCTCAGTCAAGGCACCGTGGGCACTATTTTGGGCGGAGAGTTGGCCTATGTTGATAGGCCTCCCACAGCGGCTGATCCAGGTGCTGCCACTACACCTACCACTGGCGATTTTGCCCGAGCTGATCGTGGGCAGACCACAGTGACCGCACCGGCCAAGGCCAATGCAGCAGCCACGCCCAAACGCACTGTGAAACAAGGACTCATGGCCGCAATGAATGAATTTGCAAAAAATCTCACGCAAGGTCAAAATCCTGTGTATGAGCTTGCAGATCAGTATGAAATTGTGTTCGCACCTGGCGCTGAAGCTATCAGAGACGCATCTATTGTGCTGCCAGATCGTCGTAAAGAAGCACGTAGCAGTGCTATCACTGCACCAGCCACATCAAATCCACAGAGTCTCAATCCAGACACTCAAAGCAAAGACACCAGTGTGGCGTCCAAAAGCATCTTTGCAGGTCAGAGCATAGTGCAGGTCATTGATCAAGTGATTCGCAACAGCAGCTACATTACCAGTCAAGCACTGACTCGCTATGACGGTGACAAAGAAGTCAGCAACGATGATGTAATGAAAAAAACCAAACCGGTAGATTGGTTTCGTATCAATTTTGAAGCAGTGCCTATTGGCTCTACACCTGACAGCCGACGCAACGACTATGCTTACAAGATTAGGTATATTATTACAGCATACAAAATTGACAACTACGACAGCAAGTATTTTCCTCTGGGCAGTTTTCGAGGAGTGCACAAAAGTTATCCTTACTGGTTCACTGGCAAAAACACAGCAGTGTTAGACTACAGCGAAACACTGAACAATGCCTACAACATGCTGGTATCAGGATCAGATCCCACAAACAGTGCTGCTGAACGCGAACGTAGAAAAGTTGCTTCGACCATGCGCGAACTGATCAACTACACCTATGGTCCTGCCAGTGGCGAAACTCGTCAAGGTACCAGGGGCAAAGGCAATGAGATAGGAGCCAATCTTGCAGACAGTTTGTATGGCGGGGCCGATCTTGCCAATACCAAACTGCAAATTATTGGCGATCCTGCCTGGATTCAACAGGGTTCTTTGGTGGGCGGAATCAAAGCAGAGCTATTCAATCCAAGTAGTTTTTTGCCAGACGGCACCATAAACTTTGATGCTGAACAAGTGAATTTTGAAGTGACCTGGAATAGACCAGCAGACTACAACATACAGACAGGTCTGGCTGATCCAAACTCTATCAACAAACCGCCAATCAGCAGAGTATACACAGCACGACAGTGTACCAGCGAATTCAGGCAAGGCACATTCACACAGACCATTGATGGCCTCTTGTTCAACATGCCCAAACCCGACGGATCAAACAAAGCTGCTACAGCTTCCATGCCAGAAGCCACCAACGAAGGACGACAGCCGCCAACCACAGGAGATTTTGCTCGTGCCGATCGGGCCAGCGCCGCGGCTTCAGGTGCCTCCAATCCTGTGTTGCGCAGCGAACCACCTGCGGCATTGCCTACCAAGTCTCAAATCTATGGGTCTGCTCCTGGGCGCACCACAGCACAGGCACCCAAAGATACGCTACGCACCACGCCACCACCTGGTGCTCCTACCACTGCCACTGGAGAAAGCCTGGCAGTGGCGGATCCGTTTGTGCCGCCCGATACTTTGACCACGGATCAAGCTGGCAGCAGTTTTGACCGTTTAGAAGCTGCCCGCCTGGCACGACTGCGCGGAGCCAACCCCGGCCAATTGATTGACCAACCAGGCGGCGCTCAGCTAAACACTAGTCAAATCATGACCTGGGAGCCCTAAATGGCCGAACAAATTCAACGCAGTCGCGGACGCAGTCAAAATTACAAACTGGATAGAGGCGGCCAAGCCGCAGATTTTGGACCGTTCTACGGCATTGTAAAAAACACTTCTGACAACCTACGCAGCGGTCGCATACAGGTATTCATTCCTACATTTGCCGACGGCGACGAAAACGATCCAGAAAAGTGGATCACAGTGAGTTATGCGCCGCCTTATTTTGGATCCACCCCTTACAATCCCAGCCAAACTGGTTGGGGCAAGTACATTGACGGCAACTCAAATGCCTACGGCATGTGGTTTACACCCCCTGACGTGGGTATCACAGTGTTGTGCGTGTTTGTCAACGGCGATCGGTCGCAAGGTTACTACATTGGTTGTGTGCCAGATCAAAGCATTGGCCGTATGGTGCCGGCTATTGGTGCAGTAGACAACTATGTGCCCGAAAACGAAAATCAAGCCGCATATTTTTTGAATGCCAATCGTTTGCCAGTGGTTGAAATCAATACCAACAATTTGCAGATTGAGGAATCACCAGAATTTTTTGATCAACCCAAGCCTATTCATGCTGTGGTAGCACAGACCATGCTGCGACAAGGCATTGTCAATGATCCCGAACGCGGGCCCATCAGCAGCAGCAGTCAGCGAGAATCTCCATCTGCGGTGTTTGGCATCAGCACTCCAGGTGTGGCCACTTACAGTGGCGGCCTCAAACCTGGTGAGATCAAGGCCAAAGTCAGTGCTGGTGAAGTGCGCCCCGAAGATGCCAAAGTCATCGGACGTACAGGTGGACACACATTGGTAATGGACGACGGCGACGTCAACGGCGCCAACAGACTCACTAGAATTCGCACTATATCTGGTCACCAAATCACCATGAGCGATTCTGGTCAGTTTATCTACATTGTGCATGCCAACGGACTGAGCTGGATTGAAATGGGCAGCGAAGGCACCGTAGATGTGTATGCTGCCAATTCTATCAATTTACGCACTCAGGGCGATTTCAACATCCATGCAGATAGAGACATCAATATGTTTGCTGGAAGATTTTTTCAAGCCAAAGCCGGTCAGGGCATGAACTTGCAGACCGAAGGCGATCTCAACGTAATATGTAAAACCACTGCCAAAATCTATGGTGCCAAAACACTGGAAGTCAAAAGCAACGGAGCCTTGGCATTCAACAGTCAATCAGGCACCTGGAACGGCGGAGAAAGCATGTTGTTCACTGCTGGTGGTATTGATTTCAATGGCCCCGTAGCTCCAACATTGACAGCACCTGAAGATATCACCACCACTGTGCTTGACAGTACAGAATTTGACAGCTCCACTGGATGGCAAGTAGTACCTGGGGGACTGGACAGCATTGTGAGCAGAACTACCACTCACGAACCTTGGCCCTATCACAATCGAGGAGTAGATGTGGCAATCAAATTGGAACCTGGAAATCCCACACCACCACCTGGGGCCATACCAGTACCTCCAGGTGTGGAAATTGAAAGAACAGAATGAGCTCATTCAGTTTTACTGATCCTGCAACCCAACGCACTTTTACCGTAAAAGTTCCTGCCGGTGTCACTGAAGATCAGGCTCGCACAGTGTTTCAGCAACAATTGACCACTGGCAGTTTGGTTGGAGTAGAAGTAGGGGCTACTTTGAGTGCAGCCACTCAAGCCGCTGCTGGCTTACCAGCTGCACAAGCGGTATTGGCACAAGCAGCCAGTGTGGCTGCTGGCAAGCTGCCAGGAGCATCTGCACTGAATACCATCACCAGTCAGTTGGGTGCCGTGCCTGGTGTGGTTGGCGGCTTGCAATCAGCTCTGCCCACAGCAGCCGCGTTGCAAAGTCAGTTATCAGCAGCTGTCACTCAAGCTGGCAGTGATTTTACAGCCGCTGCAGGACAGTTGGGACAGTTGACCAATCAATTGCAATCTGCAGCTGGCACAGGCATTAGAGCAGTGACTGGAGCCATAGCTGGCTTACCAGGCGCGGGGCAAGTGGTCAGTGCTCTTACAGGTGCAGGCGCTGCGTTAGCTTCTACTGCTATTGGAGTGCCTGTGAATGCAGCACTGGCAGCTTCTCGTGCAGCCAGTGCTATTGGCACTGGTGTGGCTGGCGCAGTGACAGCCACTGGCAGTTTTATATCACAACAGGCTTCAGCTTTGGCCGGAGCAGCAACCACGGCTGTGACCAGTCCAGGATCAGTGTTAGGTGCAGCCACTGCTTTGGTTGGCAAAGCTGGTACGGCCATCGCAGGAGCTGTGGATCAAGCAGGCAGTTTTGTTGGCACTGCTGTGAAAAATCTAGCAACTGGATTGACAGGCACAGTGACCAACGGCATCAATACCGCAGATCTTATCAAACAAGGCACTGCTTTGCCAGTGCCAGATCTAGGCTCAGTTGACACACAGGCCGCACTGAGCCAAGCTGCCAAATTGGTTGGACAACCTCGTAACAAGATGAGCGACACATTGGGTCTTGGCAAGTTTGGTCTAGATCTTGGTCAATTGGAAAAATCTGGCTATGTCAAACCAGGCACAGCAGCTTCGGTCACAGCTGCCGCGGCTGCGGGTGTGGCAGGCGCCACTCTGACCAAAGTTCTGGCCAGTCCAGCTGTGTTCACTGGCAAAGACGGCATCAAAACAGTGCAAGGTTTGCTGAACAACGACGCCATACAAAACACAATTCAATCAGACCTCATGACCAAAGGACTCAACGAATTGAAATCTGCAGGTATTCCTATCTCTAATCTCAACGCTGGGGCAGTGGCTGGGTTGGCCAACAATGCAGCCAAAAGTTTGCCCGACACTGTTAGCAGTCTATTGGGCACTGCTGCACCAGATGTCAAAGCTGCATTTGACTCCACTATCAAAAATTCTGCATTTGCGGTAAGTCTGGCCAATACCAAAACAGATCCAGCAGTGGTTGGAGAAGTCAGTGCTGCGCCAGCATCAAATACTGTGAACAATGAAACACTGAATGCTGCTGCCACTCGTGTGGTGGGCAATGCCAAAGTGCCTTCGGTCACAGAGCCTCCAAAGCGAGATGCCTACGACGTAGTGTTTGCGGCTCTAGAATGGATCAAACAGCTGGCCAATCGAGGCATACCTGTTGACAAAGGAGTAACACAAGCTCAAAAAGATGGTGCAATTTCGCAGGCCGAGTGGGATCGTTTGGATGCTTTGTACAAAAGTGTGGCTCGAGAATTCAACCAAGAAAATGCCAAATACATTGCTGAGGTAACTCAAGCAGTAAAAGAACTACCTGAAGGTAACAAAAAAAACACCCTGACCGAAAGTGCCAATGTGTTTTTTAGAAACTGTGAAAGAGTGGTAGTGATTCTTACAAAATTGCGAACCGAGCTCAACGAATTGCGTGAAAAAATTCAGGCATAAGTATTGACATGACCACTTTTATTGGGTTCAACACACAGGGCCAGTTCAAAAAGTTCACACTCACTGATTTTGAACTGGTCAAACGCGACCTGCTGAATGCGTTCAACATTCGTCAGGGCCAGCTACCTGGCCGCCCTGGCTATGGAACCACACTGTGGGAATATTTGTTTGAGAATCAAGTGGAAACTGTGCAAGAAGGTATCATACAAGAAGTTCAACGAGTGGCCGGTGGCGATCCTCGCATAGTGGTCAACAGTGTAAATATCTACCCTGAACAAAATGGAATCCTGTTGGAAGTTGAACTGGTATACAACAGTTCCAGCAATGCTGAAATCTTGAGTGTGTTTTTTGATCAGCAAACCAGATCTGCCAGCTACGTATAACTACCCAGTTTTTTGTTACCATAAATACAAGATCAAACTGAGGTAGACAGATGGCACAGACCACGCGACAAACTGCAATCTTTGGTGTTGAAGACTGGAAACAGATCTATCAAACCTATCGCGAAGCAGACTTTCAAAGCTATGATTTTGAAACTCTCCGCAAGAGTTTTGTTGACTATCTGCGTCTGTATTATCCTGAAACTTTCAATGACTACATTGAATCATCAGAATTCATTGCTCTGCTAGACATCATTGCCTTCATGGGTCAGTCTCTGGCCTTTAGAACTGACCTCAACACTCGCGAAAACTATCTTGACACTGCTGAACGACGAGATTCCGTGGTACGGCTGGCCAACCTAGTAAGTTACACTGCCAAACGCAATACTGCTGCCGAAGGTTTACTCAAAGTTTTTTCCATCTCTACCACAGAAACTGTCACAGACTACAATGGCGTGAATCTATCAAACATCACCATCAACTGGGCAGATCCTACCAATTTTGATTGGTTAGAACAGTGGAACACAGTAATGAATGCAGCCATGCTGGACACTCAAAAAGTTGGCCGTCCTGCCAACCGCTCAGAAATTTTGGGGGTTGACACTGCTGAGTATGCCTTGAATCTTGTGCCTGGTTTCTTGCCTGTGATTCCTTACACCGCTGTTGTTGACGGTATCAACATGCCTTTTGAGGCAGTGACCAGTTCCATTGCCAACAGTGACCGTATATACGAACCCAGCCCTGTGCCAAATACCACGTTCAATGTGATGTATCGCAATGATAGATTGGGTTTTCAAAGTGCCAACAACGGTTGGTTCTTTTTGTTCAAACAAGGCACCTTGCTCAATCAAGATTTCAACTTGGCCGAACGAGTGGCCAATCGCACTGTAAACATCAACATCGACGGCGTCAACAACACTGATCGTTGGTTGTTTCAACTAGACAACGTGGGCAGTGTGGCTCGCGAATGGACCTACACTGACAATATCTACACAGCCGCTGGCGAGCAAACAGCAGCTCTGCGTCCTATCTACTCTGTGACCAGTAGGGCCAACGATCAGATCACATTGGTTTTTGGTGACGGGGTGTTTTCAGAAATTCCTGTGGGGCAATATCGGTGCTACGTGCGCAGCAGCAACGGCTTGCAATACATCATCAATCCTGCTGAAATGCAGAATGTGATCATACCCATCAGCTACATTGATCGCAACGGCAATTTACAAACTCTTACTTTTAGCTGCGGTATCACACAGCCTGTGAGCAACAGCCAAAGTCGCGAAACCATTGACGCTATCAAGCAACGAGCTCCAGCTAGATACTACACACAGAATCGCATGGTCAACGGCGAAGATTACAACCTGTTTCCATTCACTCTGTACAACTCCATCATCAAGAGCAAAGCTGTGAATCGCGCATCTATTGGTACCAGTCGTTACCTTGATCTAGTGGACAACACCGGCAAGTACAGTTCTACCAACAGCTTTGGCAGCGACGGTGCAATCTGGCAACAAGATGTGTTGCCAAGCTATCTGTTTTCCTGGACCAATCGCAACGAAATTGCAGATGTAATCACCAATCAAGTAGTGCCCAGCTTGGCAGCCGCCACTCTCAAGCAGTTTTATTATTCAAACTTTCCCAGAATCAACATCAACACTGGTCTAACAGCACTGAGCACCTGGAATCAAAGTACCACAGTGGCCAATGAAACTTCAGGCTACTTCAAAAATGCTGCTGGTGCAGCCATACCTGTGGGCTTGAGCTATACTACCAGTGGTTTCAAATATGTGATTCCGCGTTGCTTGATAAAGTTCACAGCACCCACCATCAATGGACAACCTTACTATTTTGATGCCAACAACCGCTTGCAGCCTGGCTTGCCAACCCGACCTGAAGACCATCTTGAAATCTGGGCCAGTCCCTTGGATGTGATTGGCGATGGTTACAACGGAGGTCAAGGCAATCTCAGCACAGGTCAAGGACCTGTTGTGCTCAACAACTTTGTGCCCACAGGTGCAGTGGTCAGTGTTATCATTCCGTTGTTTGTTACTGATTTGCCCACAGATCTGCAGCAGTCCATGACTGAACAGATTTTGTTGTATAGAAATTTTGGCATTGGCTATGACAATGATGGCTCAGTAACAGGCGTGCCTTACGCTTGGTATATTATTACCAGCAGCAATCTTGATCAAGACGCTGAGTGGAGCCAACAGTATGCAGGCAATCAGTCTGGTACCAATCTAGATGCATCTTGGTTGATTCAGTTTGTGGCCGTAAATCAGAACTATACCATAACCAATCGTGGCCTAGCTTACTCATTTGGTTCAGTGTTGAGCACACGATTTTTCTTCTACGGTGATCAAAAGATCTATGACAGTCGCACAGGCACCACAATCAAAGACTTTGTGAATGTGCTGGCAGTGAATACTCAGCCTGACAGTTCCAGTCCTCTGCCAGGGGATATAGTCACTACTATCATTGACCAACCAGTGGAAAGTGACGGTTTTGTAGACGACTTTCAAGTTTTGATCAGTTATCGTGACGTAGACAGCGATGGTGTGCCAGACAATCCAGATTTTTTCTCTGAGATTGTGGCACCCACAGTGAACCCCAATCTCAAATTAGTGTTTTTCCAGCAAACAGTGGATTTTGACAATCTACAGAGGTATCTTTTGGTAGCACCGGGAGTGGTCAACAGCACATATGCAACACTGGACGACATTGAACTGGTCAAGTTTCAATTCAGTGCTGGGCAGATGTTTTATGCTTATACCGATGAACTGTTTTTTCGGCTCAGCATAGATGTTGATGGGTCACGCACTTTGGTACCACAAACAGACTGGATCGCTCACACTGGCCGAGGTGGTTTGTATTTTCAGTACCGCCATAATTCACCATTGACCACTAGAATTGATCCTGGCACAACCAACATCATTGATCTATATGTGGTTACCTTGCAATATTACACTGCATATCAAAATTGGTTGAGAGACACCACAGGCACTGTGCAACAACCTGCCCAGCCCACTATAGAGGAACTGAATACAGCGTACCAAGATCTAAATGAGTACAAAATGCTCAGCGACAACATTGTGTTGAATGCTGTCACATTCAAACCATTGTTTGGTCCCAAAGCTGAACCCACACTGAGAGCCACTATCAAAGTCATTAGAGCACAAAATTCTGTGGCTTCTGTGAGTGAAATTCAAAGTTCTGTATTGGCGGCCATGAATACCTATTTCAGCATAGACAAATGGAATTTTGGCGACACATTTTATTTTTCAGAATTGGCAGCGTTTTTGCACCGCACATTGGGAACCATTATCAGTTCAGTAGTACTGGTACCGCTGGATCCGCAAAAATATTTTGGCGACATGTACGAAATAAGAGCACAGCCTAATGAAATTTTTGCCAATGGTGCCACCGTGGACAACATAGTGGTAATTGAAGCTTTGACCAGCAGCAATCTTAGAACCGCACCTGGTAGTGGAGTGATCTAATGGCTCGTGTAAGAAGTGTTGATTTTTTACCTGAAATTTTTCAGACTGACGCCAATCGTCAATTTTTAGCTGCGACTCTGGATCAACTGACTCAAGAGCCCAGATATAAAAAAACACAAGGCTATATTGGGAGAACAGTGGGACCAGGTGTAAATCCTGCGGATACCTATGTGTCTGAACCCACAAAAAGCCGCACAGATTATCAACTGGAACCTGGGGTAATCAGTCTTGATCCCACAGACACAAAAAAAATCAACAATGCCATCACCTACCCTGGCATACTGGATGCATTTGATCTGCAAGGGGCCAATACTCAAAGACCTGATAGGTTGTGGCAAAACGAATATTATAGCTGGGATCCATTTGTCAACTTTGATTCTTTTGTCAACTTCAGCGAATACTATTGGATAGAGAATGGACCTGCGCCTGTGCAGGTCACAGCCACCGGCGTGCCACTGGAACAAACTTTTGTGGTCAACCGTGGCGACAACACCTATACTTTTGATGACATCTCGGGCAATCTACCCACTTTGAGTGTGGTACGCGGTGGCAATTATCGATTCCAGCTGTCACAGAATCCCAAAAGCACTGTGAATTTCACAGTGACTCGTACCAATGTTACCAGCTTCAACATTGACCAACAAGCCAATCAAACTCTGACCTTGATTCGTGGCAACACCTATGTGTTTGCTCTCAACATCAACGGCGATTTTCCATTCTGGATCAAAACAGCACCCAGTGTTGGTTTAGGCGATCAATACAACAATGGAGTCACACGCAATGGTGCCGTGATTGGTACAGTGACTTTTGTGGTTCCTCAAGACGCTCCCGACACACTGTTTTACCAGTGCCAGTCACAGAGCTTGATGGGAGGTCAGATCAATGTTGTCAACGGTGAGCCAGGCAACGGTCCAAAATTTTGGATACAAACAGACCCAGGCGTCAGTGGTCGTAATCCTACCACACCCAATATCAGTTCACGTGAAGTGTTGGGAGTTACCAACAATGGCATAGATCTTGGCACCATAGAATTCAATGTGCCCACTGCCAACGCTCAGGCATTTTATTACAATCTCAATGACATTGGCACAGTAGATTTGGTCACTGAACTCAAGTTTGACCAAATCAACGGAATCAAGCTCAGTGACTTTGTGTCTCAATACGGTGGAATCGATGGCATCACTGACCTCAACACTCGCACACTGATTTTTGTCAACAACTACACTGATCCAGTGGAAGGCGGTTGGTTTTATCCCAATGGCAGTCCGGTAGATCCCACTCAATGGTTCAATATTTGGCGTATTCAGTACACCACTGTGGGCACTGATGTGTATCTGTCTTTGGGCAGCATTACCACAGTGCCACAACTGAGCAAGCTCACTGTGCTGTATGGTCAAACTTGGAGTTCCACAGCCTGGTTCAAAAATCAAAGTGATTTGTTTGAACAAATACCTGTACTCAGTGCCGAACAGAACATCTTGTATTATCAAGACAGCGACAATCCTGACATGTTTGGCCAGATTCAAGTGCTGGAACCGCAAGAAGCCAGCACTCTTTACATTGCTAACATTTTGGGTCAGCCAACATATACCAGTCCCAACGGTGTGGTGTTTACCAATGGACTCAAAGTGCAGTTTCCCACAGTTACCACCAATGGCTTGCCTTGCGATGTGGTTCCTGGTACCTATGCCACACGAACCACAGTAGTCAACTGTGTGAGCACAGCAGCCGGTCTAAATTTGATTTCTTGTACCAGCACTGACAATCTATTGGTTGGCCAGACCATTACTTTTACTGGCACTGTGTTTGGTGGTATTGCTACCAACACCACTTATTTTGTGAGATCAGTGTTCAGCAGCAGTCAATTCACAGTTAGCACAGTGCGCGGCGGCCCAGCAGTGGCTTTGACATCAGCGTTTGGTACTATGACAGGCACTGCCGTACAAACCAAACAATACTATGTCAGTGGAGTAGGCACTGCCATTGAGTTGCTGGATGTAGATATTTTTTCAGTGCTGCCTGAAACTTCTATCAGTACCTACGGTAGCAACAGCAGACCAGACTATCTAACCATTGACAGAGCCAGCCCAGATCGCAATGCATGGTCAAGATCAAATCGTTGGTTCCACATAGATGTGTTGAATGCCACTGGTCAATACAACAATACGCCAGTGGATCTCAACAATTCTCTGCGTGCCAAACGTCCAATTTTGCAATTCCGCTCAGGTACCAGACTGTTCAACATGGGCACCCAAGGCAAAGATCCAGTGGATGTAATTGATTTTCTAGAAACTGATGCTCTTAGCAATGTTGAAGGAGCCACGGCTTACACCATTTACAGTTTGCCAGTGCCAGCCAACGAACTACGTGTTGGAACCACTTATGAAATTGTCACAGTAGGTAACACTGATTGGAACACCGTGGCTGGCACCAATGGAATTGTGTACTCTGTAGGAGACACTGTGACAGCTGTGTCTGCTGGCACAGGAACTGGCCGTGCAAAATCGCCGTTGGCGTTGACCAACGGCATGCGTGTGATTTTTGCAGCCGACGAAGATGCCAATGTTAGAAATAAAATTTATGTAGTGAACTTTATTGTACCTGACACAGTGCCTCCTTTGATTGCTCAGCCCATCATTCATTTAGAATTAGCTGCCGATGGCACAGTGTTGATTGATCAGGCCACAGTGGTTATTCAAGGAGAACAAACGGGTAAAACTTTTTGGTATGATGGAGAGTTTTGGCAACAGGCACAGTCAAAAACTAGCATACAACAGGCACCATTGTTCAATGTGTATGACGCCAATGGTATCAGCTTTGGCAATCGTGCAACATATCCAAGCTCTACTTTTGTAGGGTCTAAGTTGTTTAGCTATGCACCTGGCGAAGGCGCAGTGGATCCAATTTTGCAGTTTAGATTGCAGTATCTTACTCTAGAGAATGTTGGTGATATAGTTTTTGACAACAATCTCTACAAAGACACATTTGATTTTGTGGTTGACAATGCTGGTGTGACGGCCAACATCAGTGAAGGTTTTGTATACCAGTACAACAATCGCACTGCCTATGTGCGTGAATTAGGGTGGCAGACTGCTCCTATACAATCTCGTGCTGCTCAGCAGTTTCAGTTTGTATTTGATGGACTGCCTCTAAAATTGGATGTGAGAGCGCTGCTGGACAGCGAAACTGTTGTGCCAGCAATCAAAGTGTTTGTAAACAATCAGTTTCAAGATCCAGATACCTACACTGTGGTGCGCACAGACACAACCACTTCAATCAGTTTTGCCACAGCACCAGTGTTGGAATCAGTAATTGAAGTGCTGGTTCTCAGTGACCAAATCAGCAGCACAGGTTTTTTCCAAGTGCCTGTCAATCTTGATCAAAATCCATTCAATCGCAACAGCACATTCTTTACACTAGGCACAATTCGTACTCATTACGAATCTATCTGCCAAAATCTCACAACATTCACTGGGCGCATCAACGGTGCCAACAATACCAGAGATCTTGGCAACATTGTACCTTATGGGCAAATTATTCTGCAACAAAGTGCGCCGTTGACTCTGGCTGGATTTTTTGCTCGCAGTGAACAATACAATATTTTTGCTGCACTAGAATACAATTCACGTGAATATCAAAAATTCAAAAATCAGTTGATGGAAGCGGTGGCTCAACAAAACATTGAATTTTTTACCGCAGCACAAATTTTAGACACAGCAGTGGCATCAATCACACTGGGCAGAACCGAAGACAGTCCATTCTATTGGTCTGACATGTTGCCCAGCAGCAGTGAATTTACAACCACAGTGTACACTGTGAGCTTGATATCTACCAATGTGTTTGACACTGTACAGGTTTACAACTACACCAGTGCCAATTATCTTGGTATGAATGTGTATCTAAATAATGTGATTCTCACTCGTGGCCAAGATTATACAGTGGCCACTGACGGCCCTAGAATCACTGTGTTGGTCAATCTTGTGCCCGGTGACCAATTGGTCATACAAGAGTACAGTGCTACCTATGGCAATTTTGTGCCCAACACGCCCAGCAAGATGGGTTTGTACCCACTGTGGCAACCAACCATACTTGAGGTAAAAACAACCTCAGGCACTCAAACAGTAATCCTGGGTCATGATGGCAGTCAAACTCCCACCTTTGGTGATCTGCGGGACAATGTGCTGTTGGAATTTGAAACTAGAATTTTCAACAACTGCAAGCTGGATGGCAATCCTGTGCCTTTGTCTATAGTGGATGTGTTGCCAGGGCAGTTTAGACAGACTGGATTTGACTGGCAAGAAATCAATGACCTTTTGGCTCAAAATTTCTTGACATACGTGGGATGGAACAAACTGGACTACACCACTCAAAACTATGATGCCAACAATAGTTTTTCTTACAACTATTCCAACGCAGAAAATAGATTGGACAACACCAACTTGCTGGGTGCGTGGCGCGGCATTTATCGCTATTTCTACGATACCCAGCAACCAGAGCTTACTCCTTGGGAAATGTTGGGTTTCGCCATCAAACCTGACTGGTGGCAAGAAGCATACAGCAATGGTCCATGGACAGAAAACAACTTGAATCTCTGGGACGATCTTGAGTTGGGACTGGTCAAAGACCCAGCAGGCGAATATATTTTGCCACAGTATGCTCGCCCCGGCCTGTCAAAAGTTATTCCCACCGGTGACGAAGGTCAGCTGCTGAGTCCATTGGATTCGGTCACTGGCAATTACAACAATTTTCAATGGCAAAAAAGTTGGAAAGTGGGCGACGGTGGCCCAGTGGAAGCTTCGTGGTGGAACAGCAGTGACTATCCTTTCTCAGTGATGCGATTACTGGCGCTGACTAGACCAGGCAAATTTTTTGCTCTTTTTGTGGATCGAGATTTGTATCGCTACAGTACAGAATTTGAACAGTATCTCTACAATCAACGTTACCGTTTGGATGCCAACGGTATTGAACTCTACGGCGACGGTACCAGCAAAGCCAGTTATGTAAACTGGATAGTAGATTACAACAAGATCACTGGCACCAATACAACTCAGGACTTAGAATCGCAGTTGCAAAATCTTGATGTGCGATTGTGCTACCGCATGGCCAGTTTTTCAGACAAACAGTATATCAAACTCTACGTTGAAAAATCCAGTCCAAATACCTTGAACACTTCGTTGTTGATTCCAGACGACAGCTATCAGCTGTTAGTTTATAAAAATCAGCCATTTGACCGCGCAACATATAGCTCGGTGGTTATCCAAATTGTAGAAGGTGGATACGCTGTTTATGGATACAGCACTACCAGACCATACTTTGAAATATTGAACAGTGTACCAGCCGGTGTGTTTGAGTCATTCAGTGTGGCTGGCACCACAGTACAGGTACCAACCTACTATTCTCAGCAAACCAGTTTGATACCCTATGGCTTTGTGTATTCAACCAAAGCCAGCGTTGCTGACTTTTTGCTGGGTTATGGTCGTTTGTTAGACCAACAAGGTCTTAGATTTGCCAATCGTGCCAATGGTTACATTTTGGACTGGAACCAAATGGTTCGAGAATTCCTGTACTGGAGTCAGCAAGGTTGGGGAGTGGGCTCACTGATCAATCTCAACCCATTGGCTCAAGGACTTGAAATAACCAAACCACAGGCCATCGTGGATGCAGTGAATGTACGCACAGTAGAAAACTCTGTGTTGGATCAGAACAAACGAGAATTACCTACCAGAGACCTCAACATTGTGCGGTTGGAAAACACATTCCGCATGCAGCCATTGGTTGACAACAGTGTAAGCTATGCAGATCTCAAGTTTGTGAGCTATGAAAGCATGATTGTGCTGGACAACAGAAGCTTGTTTGGAGATTTGATTTTTGATGCCACCACTGGTGCAAGACAGAGTCGACTCAACTTGATTGCCTATACTTCCACAGATTGGAACGGCACAGTGGATGCTCCTGGCTTTGTGCTCAATCAAGACAACGTTGAAGAGTGGGATGGCCTAAGAGTTTACACCAAAGGCGAGTTGGTCAAATACAAAAACAATTACTGGTCAGCTGCTACCATAGTACAACCCAGCGCCACTTTCAATTACAATGATTGGTTGCAGAGTGACTACACTCAGATAGAACTGGGTTTGTTGCCAAACATTGCCAACAAAGCCGATCAACTAGCAAACAGCTATAATATCAACGCAGCCAACCTTGAGTCTGACAACGACCTGTTGAGCTACGGACTGATTGGCTACCGCCCTCGACAGTATTTTGCTGCGCTGAATCTAGACGATGTCAGCCAAATCAATGTATACAGACAGTTTTTGGCTACCAAAGGTACCCGACTCAGTGTAGATCTTCTGGGCCAGGCCCGCCTCAACAAAGAGGTAGCCGACTACACAGTGTTTGAAAACTGGGCTGTTCTGCGCAGCACCTACGGTGCCAATGCCAATAGAGCCTACATTGATCTCCGACTCAATCGCGCTTTGTTGAATAGCAACCCCAGTTTGGTACAGCTTACCACACCCAATCAACCCAGCGAAGCAGATCAAACCATTGGTATTGGTAGTGTGTGGAAAGCCAGTTTTGCTGTGAACAGTCCCAATGTTTTTCCAGTGACTACCTCCAGTATCACAGACACTGCTTTGCCCACCGCTGGCTATGTCAATATTGATGATGCAGACATCACAGTTTTTGACATCAACAATCCAGCCAGCCTGGATGCCAATCTTGACAGTATCAATGTTGGTACGTCAATCTGGGTAGCCAAAGTCAATGCATATGATTGGAACATCTACCGCGCCCAAAACATAGCTGGCAAAATTACACATGTGTGCGAAAATCTTGATGGCACATGTTTGGTGCGTTTCTCGGCACCACACAATTTGAGTCGCGATGACTATTTGATCATTAGATTCATGGACTCAGAAGTAGACGGCGTATATCGTGTGCAGAGAGTGGTGGATGTCAACAGTGTAAACATTGTGTTGAATTTAGCCGGACAACGCACAGTGGTCAACGGCAATGGCATTGGATTTACTCTCAAAACCATGCGAGTGAGTCAGGCCAGCGATGTGCTTGATTTGTCTTACACCCGTGAACTACAGCCAGGAGCTCGTGTGTGGGTAGACAACGATGGCACCAATCATTGGGCAGTGTTGCAAAAACAAAATCCTTTCACAGAAACCAAAACATTGGCACCTGTGTTGTTGGATGCTTCTGAAGCCTACGGTGCTGCTGTGGCACAAACCAACGATCGCGCTGCGCTGTTTATTGGCAGTCCACGTTATGGATTTGGCAGTGGCACGGAAAAAGGCGCAGTCTATCTCTATGTAAAAAACACAACCACGCAGTACGACCCTGTGAGCGCATTGGGCAGTGTAGATGACATTTTTACTCTCAACGCCACAGGAGTGCGAGGATATGGTGCTGCAATCAGTGCAGGAGCCACGCGATTTGCAGTGGCTGGCGCCAGTGCCAGCCTTGGTCCTGCTGGCCAGGTCAACAACGGCTATGCCTGTGTGTTATGGCGCGATCCCAGTCTTGGGTTCTTTGGTACCAGTCCTTGGACACAACTTCAGCTGTTGACACTGCCAGGCACCACACCCAGTAGCACCCCCGGCGCTGGAGAATTTGGTTATTCAGTGGCCATCAGTTTGGACGAACGCTGGATTTATGTGGGTGCTCCTGGACTCAACACTGTGTACGCCTATGGCTTGGTTGACTGGCAAGATCAGTCTCTAACATTTGTAGCCTCCGGATCACAGACTCAGGTCAATTTTGCCAGCAACATACGTATCGACAATGCCAATCAAATCACAGTGTTGGAAAATGGTCGTTTGTTGACGCTGGGTGCAGATTACACAGTCAACAGCAACTTCAGCACAATAACATTTGTGTCTGCACCACCAGCTGGGGCTGTGTGCAGAATACTTCGACGTTCTTCATACAACTACACCGGCGACGGTGCTACAACCACATTCAATGTGGTAAATTTCTTGTATGATGTGTCCAACATCAACAGTGTGTCTGTTGCTGTGGGCGGCGTACTGCAAAGACCCAACATTGACTACACATTTGATGGAACCAACATTGTTTTTCAAGCAGGCAGTGTGCCTGCTGTGAGTGCACAGATCACACTGTCACGACGTTGGTATTATCAGTATGTGGCTGCTCTCACTGCAGCTGGACTCAGTGGCACCGATAGGTTTGGCCAAAGTGTGGCATGCTCCACTGATGGTCGTCAAGTTATTGTAGGGTGTTCAAAATCTACTGAATCTAGCAAAGCTGAAGCCGGATCAGTGTATGTGTTTGATCGCAATGTGCAACGTTTTGTTTATGGTTCTGATCCCAGCTCAGTGTCCTTCACAGTGCTAGGCACAGTCACCGCCCCCGTGACTGTGACCGTCAACAACCAATTGCTGTTGAATCAAGAGGACACCACAGTTGATGCATCCAACACTTTTACTGTGGCTGGCAACGTAGTCACAATCAACAGTGATCTAGCTGTGGGCGATGTGATTGATATTGAAATCAATCAATTCTCTCAACAACAAAAAATCACACAAAATGTCATTGAAACATTTGCCAATTTTGGGCAAGCTCTGGATCTCTGCGTGTACGATTGCAGTCTGTACGTGGGTGCTCCGCAAAGCAGTGTGTCTATCTTCAAAGGTGGAGTAGTTGAACGAGCTGTAAATCAGGCCAGAGTGTATGGGTCAATTCAAAGCGTGAATGCCAACCCCAGTCTCACTGTGGGTCATACCCTCAGAGTAAACAATGTGGATTGTGTGGTACCGGCTGCATCTGGTGCAGTGACCAGTTTGCAAGGCCTAGCCAACAATATTTCGGCCAATGCACCCAATGCCACAGCGTCAGTGGCCAACGGATTGCTCACAATCACAGTGACTAACCCAGATGCAGCTGTAACAGGCAATAAACTGCAGGTGCAGCCCGGCAGTGTAGGCACTGCATTTGACGTTCTAGGCTTCAATACATTTGTGTTTGCTCAAACTATTGAAAGTCCTTATCCTGTGGACCAGGCCGCATTTGGCAGTGCGCTGAGCATCAATGACACCGCAGAAAACTTGGTGGTAGGCGCCCCCAAAGGCAGCTACTATTATATGATTGAATTTGACGTGGACCCTGTGTCTCTCAAAGCTACCACATTCTTTGACGCTGATGCCACAGAATTTTATACGTTGGTGCCACAGAGTGGTGCAGTGTACACATTTGATTTGTTGTTGGCTGCTAATGGGTCGGTCAACAACCCAGACAATTTTGTGTTTGGTCAACAGATCAGCGCAGACTCATTGGCCAGCTTAGATCAGTTTGGTCAGGCTGTAAGTTACCAAGATGGTATATTGGTGGCCACTGCGCCGGGACACGACTTCGAAGACAGCCAGGCCGGGTTTGGTGCTGCATATGTGTACGAAAATCCTGACAGGTCGCCGGCCTGGACAGTGCAATACAGACAGCAACCAGTGGTCGATATAAGGTTGATCACTTCGGCCTATCTATATGATCGGATCACTTCGGCCAAAACAGAATTTTTTGACTTTTTTGATCCATTGCAAGGCAAAATTTTGGGTGCTGCTGCACAAAACATTGACTATGTCAGTGCAGTAGATCCAGCACAGTACAATGTGGGTGCTTTCAATAATCATGGGCAGACTTGGGCACAGAACAATGTGGGACAGGTATGGTGGAACATTGGCACTGTGAGATTTGTGGATCCTAATCAAGATGATATTGTATATGCCAGCCGACGCTGGGCGCAGATTTTCCCCGGCAGTTCTGTGGATGTATATCAATGGATTCAGAGCACTGTGGCACCTGCCAGCTACGCAGGCCCCGGCATACCGCTGAGTATAGATAGATATTCAGTCAGCACCAGACTCAATGCCAGCGGTACTTTTACCACTGAATATTACTTCTGGGTGAGAGGGTTGACCACAGTGTCTACTCATTTAGGCAAAACACTGAGTGTGGCCACAGTGGCCGACTACATTAGAGATCCCAGAGGTAGTGGTATTGCCTACATTGCTCCAATCAATGCCAGCACCATAGCTATCTACAATGCTTTGGATAGTATACAGGCTTTTGATACCATTATCAGCATTGAATTTGATCAAACTGCCACAGATGCCAATGTACACCAAGAGTATGAATTGGTCGCACAGGGCAGACCAGATGCGTTTCTCAGCGACAATCTATATCGCAAAATGCAAGACAGTTTCTGTGGAGTAGACACTTTTGGTAATCTTGTGCCAGATCCCAATCTGTCCCCAGCTCTGCGATACGGAGTCAGCTATAGACCCAGACAGAGCATGTTTGTAGATAGATTTTTGGCTCTGGAAAATTATATCACCAGAGTCAACTCTGTGTTGGCTAAATTTCCCATATCAGAGATCAGCAGCTTCAATCTGTTGAACAGTCAAGAACCTGTGCCTTCTGCCACAATCACTGTGGGTAACTTGATCGAAACTGTTTGGAATCTTGAAGTAGCGGATCTTGAAATCTTGAGTTTTCAAAATATCTATGCAGTGCCACTGGGCTACAAATATCTTGTGCTCAGCGACAGCAATAATCGTGGACTCTGGACCATATACACAGTGATCACAGATGTGTTGGCTGTGAGATCACTGCAACTTACTCGAGTGCAAAATTACAAAACCAGTGATTATTGGAGCTACATTGACTGGTACCAGCCTGGTTACAACAGCAGCACCAAAGTGTTGTTTACAGTGCCTAACTATGCCAGTCTGGCCACGCTAGATGCTGCTGTGGGTACCAGTGTCAAAGTGTCTGCCAATGCTCAGGGCAAATTTGAAATCTATCTTTTGACCGACACAGGATGGAATCGTGTGGGTGTGCAAGACGGAACCATAAGCATCAACGCTGAAATCTATGACTACGCATTGGGTAGATTTGGTTTTGATGTCGAAGTGTTCGATGCACAATACTTTGACCAGGAGCCTGTGATTGAAACCAGACAAATCATACAGGCCATCAATCAAGAACTGTTGGTTGGTGAGTTGTTGATCGAGCGCAATCGTTGTTTGACTTTGATGTTTGATTATGTGCTCAGCGAGCAGCTGGCACCAGAATGGTTGACCAAAACTTCTTTGATTGACGTTGAGCATCGAATTCGCGAATTGGTCCCTTTCCAAAATTACATTCGTGACAATCAGGATTTTGTCAGCGACTATATCCAAGAAGTCAAACCGTACCATGTGCAAATTCGTGAGTTCAATTTGGAATACAATGGCTTGGATCAATATTTAGGCAGTGTAACAGATTTTGATTTGCCTGCATATTTTGACACCAACATTGTACCGAATCAGTATGTGAGTCCAATTCTTTTGCCTTACACGCTGACTTCCTATCAACCATTCAATATCAACAGTGATACTCCTGCCAACAGTCCCCTGTGGACCGAATGGCCATATAGTCAATGGTTTGGCAATCATACCATGACTTTGACTGCTGTGCGTATTGTGGATGGCGGCTCGGGCTATACCGAACCACCACAGGTCATTGTTGAAACAGCTGACGGCGATACCGGCTCTGGTGCCGAAGCCATTGCATTTGTGACCAACGGTTTGGTGACTTCAATTTTGGTGGTCAATCCTGGTCAAGGTTATACCATGACCCCAAGAATTTTGTTTGATGGTGGCAACGGTACCAGTGCGCAGGCCTATGCAGTGATGAACGCTAGACAGCCTGCAGATGTCAATGCCTATGTATACAATGTTGTTCCTGCGGTGTCGCAGTCACAGTGGGAAGATAACACTGATCGTGTACTGGTGCCCAATGTGCCACGCACTTTCAAAACCATTATTCGTTATGATCGCTATCAATACAACACAGATATCCAAACTTGGTCTGAATCAGGAACCTATCTCAACGGCACCCTGGTACGTTTTGACAATCGAGTCTGGCGCGCTCAAAGCGAAGATGGCAGTTCAGCGGTAATCGGTCCAGAGTTCAGTCTAGCTGATTGGCAATTGGTACCTGCTGCAGAACTCAGCGGCGTGAATAGAACCATGGGGTACTACCAACCATCAGTCAATGAACTGGGTTTAGACATCCATCAGTTGATTCCTGGAACCAGCTATCCTGGGGTGCAGGTCTGGGGAGATTACTTTTTGGGCAGTTCGCCCAGCCCGCTGATTGTGCTTTGCACAGCAACAACTGCAAGCAACAATGCCATTACGTGCGCCAGTACAATCAAGTTTGTGGTAGACAGTCCTGTGAGATTTTACGGCGACACTTTTGGCGGCATTGTGGCCAACACAGTGTATTATGTCAAAGCCATTGTTTCACCCACAGAGTTTTCGATCAGTACGGTACCCGGCGGTTCAGTTTTTGCACTGACCACAGCCACTGGGTTGATGAGCGCTTTTATCCCACTGCCCATTGATGCCACTTATGCCAGCAGCTTCACAGATCAATTTCTTGGTCTGCGTCCCACAGATATCAATGTAGACGGCGGTGAGTTTATTGGAACTTACGAAGGGCATGCTCCTGAAGAACTGGTCAACGGCAGTGAATTTGACACTGTTGACATCCGTGTATATACTCGCCCCGGAAGTGATTGGACTGACGACGGTCATGGATTTGAGTTTGCAACCACAAATTTTGTGTACGACAGTGCTATTACAACTTACAGTTGGGCAAATTTGATAGAAATACCCACCGAAGTTATTGTGTTCAATGCCACTTCGGGTCTGGTGTTTGTGACAGATCAACAGTACACCATTGATTGGGATGATCAAACCATAACCATCTTGTCTGGCGCAAACGATGGTGACGTAATCACTGTCACTGTGTATGAAATTGGTGGCGGTAGTCAACTGTTTAGAGCCGTATACACAGGCACTCAAGCGGGAAATAGTGTAATTGTACCAGTAAACGCTGCTGAAATATATGAAATTCCTGTGTTTAGAAATGGTGTGTTGTTTACAGGAGTGACTTGGCAACCCTATACGGCCAGTGTGCCCTGGGCCATAACCAACAGCTACAGCAAACAAACAGTGGTCACAGCCACAGGCAATTTTTATCGTGCTCTGCAATCAGTGCCGGCGGGTATTGAAATCACAGACTTAGATTACTGGTTTGAATTTGTGCCCACTGTGCAAACTCAGGTGTCATTCAACACCACATTTGGAGCCAATGATGGAATTGCACTGGTGGTAATGGGCACACAGAATCCACAAAAGAGTTGGAGCACGCCGCAGACAGAAACATTTGTGGCCGACGATGCCATTGTCAACACCAAAATTATTACCTGTGCCAACCCATTGATTGGTACCAACCCTGCTAATCTGATTGTGAATCGCAATGGTATAAGATTGCGTCCGCCCGCAGACATCCAATGGACAGGAGACGACACGTCGGTGTCGTTTGGACTGCCACAAAGACTGGGATTTGATCAAGACATCATAAACCCCATTACTGACGTTGCCGTTTGGGTCGACAATGTGTTGCAGACACAGAGTTTTGGTGCTGTGGTAGGTGACTACTCGGTAACCAATTGGACTGGCAGCAACGAGCCAGGACGTCAAGTGTTGTTCAACACACCGCCGGCAGCAGGTGCACAGATCTTGATCAGCGTTAGCACTGAAGCTTGGTATTATGTGATACCAGGCAATCGCATTGAGATCATTGCCACATTGAATCTAGGCGATATAATCACTGTGACATCTTGGAATGACACCAGCGAACAAGATCTGTGTACGTTGGTTTATGTGGGACCAGTGGTTACAGGACTCACAGTTGTTGAAGGCTACGACGAAGTGGCCTACGATGCTGCCACAGTGAGCGACACTCCAGGTTCGTTTGATTACAGTGTGGGCATAGCCATATCACAAAATAATTTTGATCTGCGTCCAGGACAGTCAGCCAACAGACTGTGGGTCACTCTCAACGGACTGCGCCTAGCTGAAGGTCAAGATTTCACTGTACAAAATGATCAACTGATTTTGGCTGCAGGAGCCATAGCCACTAACGATGTCATGGTAATCACACAATTTGCCATGGACACAGTTCCAGAAGCCATGGCATTTCGTATTTTTCAAGATATGCGTGGTACTCAAACCACATTTAGAATCACTGCAGCTACCACAACCACGCTAGTGCAGGATTTGTCGGCCACTGCAGATATAATCCACGTAGCAGATGCCAGTGCACTCAGCGAACCAAACTTGGCACTGGGGGTGTTTGGTGTAGTAACCATTGACGGCGAACGCATACTTTACCGTGAACGACACTTGGCCAATAACACTGTGAGCGGACTGCACAGAGGCACGGCTGGTACAGGTGCCAGTGCTCATTTCACAGGTGCTGAAGTATATGACATGGGGCTTGGCAATCAGATGCCAGCCAGTGATCAAAACTATGTGGTCAGTAACACCAGTACTGGTGATGGGTCCACAGTGTTTTTTGCAGCACCCGATCTTGGCGCATCGGGGTTTGGCGACAGCAGCACTATTTTTGCCGAGAGCATAGAAGTGTATGTAGGCGGAATACGTGCTAGACCAGGAGTGTTGGCCAGCCAGGCCACAGTGGGTCGTAGTTACACCATTGCCAGCCTAGGCACAACCAATTGGAACACAGTGGCTGGTACAACAAACGTCACTTATCAAGTTGGCGATGTAATCACTGTGGCAGTGCTGGGCACCGGCACTGGAATTTTGGGACAAAGTTTGACCACTCATTACTATCAAATCAGCACCTGGGATACATTGGTTATTGAGTTTTTCACTGCTGATGATTTGCCAGCACCGGCCGAAGGGTTAGAAATCACCATCTTGGAACGCCGGGGCGTAAATTGGTATCAGCCAGGGCTAAACACAGCCAGCGATGGTCAACCGTTACAAATCACAGAAACTACCCAAGCAAGGTTTTTGCGCGGAGAATAACAAGGTAAATATTTGATCATGTCAAAACAACAGCAAAATCAGCAGTCAGTGGCCCAACCCGCAGCCAAACCCGCAAATCGCCCCAATGAACATGGTTCTATTGTGGTGCAAGCGCACATGAAAATTTTTGACCCCAAAAGTAAAAAAGTATATGTGGAGGGACGGGCATGATTGAACCAGGATTGGCTCGCATTGAAGGATTTGTCAAGATATTTGATCCCAACAGTGGCGAAATATTTGTAGACAAACGCAACGCTATTCATTACGAAAACATCAGCATTGCGTTGGCACAGGCACTGAGCAATCGTCTTGATGCCAATGGATCAAGACTGGGTATCATTTATCAAATGGCCTTTGGCAATGGCGGCAGTTCTGTGGACCCCACTGGCGTGATCACTTATCTGCCCCCAAACACTGTGGGTCAAAATGCAGACTTGTACAACGAAACCTACGCCAAAGTTGTGGATGATAATTCGGCTGCTGACACAGATCCTGAAAACAACAATATGACAGTGTTGCACACATCAGGAACAGTGTACACTGACATTTTGGTCACTTGTTTACTGGACTATGGAGAACCACCCGGGCAACAAGTTTTTGACAACTCAACCAATTTTGATGGTGAATTTGTGTTTGATGAACTGGGTTTGAAATCATGGAATGGCGGAGTAGATCAGTTGCGTTTGATCACTCACGTGATATTTCACCCTGTGCAAAAAAGTCTGAATCGCCAGATTCAAATTGATTATACTCTGCGCATACAGACACTGAGCAACATAAACGCAGTATAAATATACAATCACAGGACCGAGGCGACCAGAATGGCTTATACAATAAATCTCACAAATGGCACAGTGTTTGCAACTGTGGCAGATGGCACCACCAACACCGACAGCAGCGTTACCCTGATTGGTAAAAACTATGCTGGCTATGGTGAGTTTTTGGATGAAAACTTCATCACAATGTTGGAAAATTTCAGCAGCGCAAGTTCTGGAGGCAATCCAACCAATGCCAAACTGGCAGCACCGCTGACCGGGCAACTGTGGTGGGACAGTACCAATGGTGTGATGAAAGTCTATACTGGCACTGGTTGGAAAATTCCCACTGGATCCACAGCCAGTGCTTCTACTCCTGCAGTAAGTGTGAAAACTGGTGATCTATGGTTTGATACCACCAATCAACAGCTCAAAGTTTACAACGGAACCAGTTTTATTGTGGCTGGTCCTGCTTTCTCTTCCAGTCAAGGTACATCTGGTGCCATTCCTCTCAGTATCAATGACACCGGCGGCACCCCTCACGTGGTCACTGGCATCTATGCTGCTAACACCCTGGTGGCCATTACCAGCCCTGATTCTACATTTGTGCCTGTGGCACCGTTTGCTACACAGTTCCCACAGATTTTTCAAGGCACCACAGTATACAACACTGGTGTAATGAGTGGTAACATAGCATCAAACACAGCCATTACCGTAAGCTCTGCAGGTTCTGTTATTCTAAACATCAGTTCAGCTGCGCTGAGTGTGGCTGGTATTGTGAGCGCATCAGGCAATGTTACTGGGGCCAATCTTTTGACCACAGGTCTAGTCACTGTTTCGGGCAATGTGATTGGTGGCAATGTGACCACAGCTGGACAAGTCAGTGCCACTGCCAATGTCACTGGTGGCAATCTGCTTACCGGTGGACTGATTTCTGCCACTGGCAACATCACTGGCGGCAATGTGATCACAGGTGGTCTGGTGTCTGCAACTGGAAATCTAAACACTGCTGCAGGTGTCAGTGCCACTGGTAATGTGTCAGGCGGCAACATCCGCACTGCAGGCCTGATTTCTGCCACTGGCAACATCACTGGCGGCAATGTGATCACTGGTATTGTGAGTGCATCGGGCAATGTAAGTGCAGCTGGCAATATTCTTGTGGCCAGTGGCAAATATTTCTTGGGTGACGGCGGGTTGCTGACCAATGTGTCAGCAGCAGTGTCAGTGACCAAAATTGAAAATGGCACATCCAAAGCAGAAATAAACTCTACTGGTGGCAATTTGGCAGTGACCATTGGCGGCACTGCCAATGTCATGGTGGTGACTACCAACAACGCTATTGTACCAAACTTGACTGTGGCTACCAATATTACCACCACAAGCAACGGCACTGGCAATATTGGCAGTGCTGCCAACACATTCAATACCATTTTTGCCAAAGCTACCACTGCTCAGTATGCGGACGTTGCAGAACGTTTTGCTGCAGACGAAGTACTGGCTCCAGGCACAGTGGTTGAATTAGGCGGATCCAAAGAAATTACCAGAGTAAAAGCAGATCTCAGCGACAAAGTGTTTGGCGTGATAAGTACAAGAGCAGCCTATCTAATGAATGGTGGTGCAGGTCCAGATGAAACTCATCCCCCAGTGGCCATGACAGGCAGGGTACCTGTACAAGTAATAGGTACAGTGAACAAAGGTGACAGATTGGTGGCGGCGGGCAATGGCATTGCCAGAGCAGCCGCACCCGGAGAAGCCACTGCTTTCAACGTAATTGGTCGGGCACTGGAGCACAAACTCAGTGCTGATCTGGGATCCATAGAAGCCATTGTGACCATCAAGTAACAGGAAAATAAAATGACATACAGTGTTGGTGGATTGATTGAAGCAGCTGATTACAATGGTTTTATCACTAATAATGCTAATAATGTGAATCAGGTTTGGAGCACCGGCAGCACTGATCTGGGCTGGGGTCAAAGTGCACTGAGTTCAGTGTCAGTGGGCGGCACAGTAACAGCTACCAACTGGGCCAGTTTGGTCAACACTTTGGCTTCCATGGGTAATCAAACCAATACCACAATCACTTCTCGCACTGCTCCAGTCACAGGCAACACCATTAGTATATTGGCCAACGTGGCCACGGACATCAACAACCTCAAAACCAATCGTGGCAATGCAGCACTGAGTGGTACCATTGATAACAGTTTCACAGGCACCATCAGCAAAACAGCTGCCACAGCTCAGAATGCTGCAGGTTGGACAATTACATTTACCCATACAGTGACTTTTGGATCCGCCGATCAAGCACGGTATTTTTGGAACGCTGGTGGTCTAGTGCGCATAGACATGAGCAAAACCTCCACCGGCACAGACAAAGACGCAGACTGGAACAGCTTTGTGGGCACAGTGGGCACTCTATTTTTGTCTGGCCGCGTAAACAGCGCCAATCAAACCATTGCAGGCACAGTGTACACTGGTTTCACCAGATCAGGCGGATCGGGCACTCCCAGCCCAAATCTCACAACCACAGGTTGGTACACTCTTGTCAGTGGCGCAGCCGCTACTACCATGTTTCAATTGAACTCTGCAACTAGTCCATACACTGGCGATTTTGTGAGAATCACTGCTGCTGTGGATGCTGGTCGTACGGTGCTCACATTGGTCACAACCTGGGTAGACGGCGGTTACGTGGGAGCCGGCAAAGACAATGCCATTTCGGGTGGCACCGCCACAACCAGCCCTTACAGCACTTTTGGCACAGCACCTACGGTTTTGGTTAGAGAAATCCCACCAAGTTCCACTTACCTTACAGCCACCTGGGGCACTCCCACAACCAACGGCGCAGTGACCTAACCTCTAGACACTGCAACAGTTTTCCTGTAAAATAAATCTATGAACACTGATGATTTAGTGGCACATGGTCGTGCCCGTTTTGACCATTATGCCCATAAGAAGGTGCTGCGAGAAAAATACGAATCTCGTATGCTATTTGCTCACGCTGGTGGTATGTGGCGTGCTGGTCCTGAGCTTCAGAGCACACTGCTGACCTGTCCAGATATAGAAGCTGTGATTTTAGATCTGTATCAAAATCCTATCAAAATCAACACCAGAGAGCTGATGACTCTGAGCCAAAGCCGTTGGCAAGAGCAAATGACAGCTTGGTTGATAGAACATGACCAGTCACAGAAATCACAATGACCACTGGTGCCTTGATTTTTGCTTTCAACAATGATCACACTGATTACCTGAGTATGGCAGCGTGGTGTGCCAACAATGTGCGGCGCTATCTTGACATACCAGTGGCTGTGATTACCAATGCTGTAGATCACAGTGCGCTGGCCAGCTTTGACCAGGTGATTTTTGTTGATCCGCAATCTGGCGGAAGCCGTTGGTTTGCAGATTATCAAACACACGTGACCTGGTACAATGCTGGTCGTGCAGACGCCTACGATCTGTCGCCTTGGGACAACACCCTGGTGCTGGACAGTGATTTTGTAGTGAACTCTGGTAGTCTTGCACAGTTGTTTGATAGCCCGCAGGATTTTTTGTGTTTTAGACACTGTTCCAACATCGTAGATCCAGACCAGATGTTGTTGCCTACCTTTGGCAGATTTCACATGCCAATGTGGTGGGCTACAGTGATGTGGTTTAGGCGCAGCAACACAGCACACTATATTTTTGATTCAATGAAAATGATTCGCAGTCACTGGACTCATTACCGAGACTTATACGGCATTGCGGAAGAAACTTTTAGAAATGACTATGCGCTCAGCATAGCTATTGGCATTGTGTCAGGGCACACCTGGCAGGCCAATGAAATACCATGGAACATGTTGGCCAGTTTGCCCGAGCATCGGCTGGCTTTACGACAAATCTCAGATCAACAGTACTGGATCATTGACTATCAAAACAGCCAAGGCAAAGATAGAACCATGAGCCTAGTTGGTGTAGATTTCCATGCCATGGGCAAACAGAGTTTGGGAGCAGTCATTGCTGGTCGATGATGAACAAGGCTATGTGATCATGGCCCTGCAGCATGAGCAACTAGATTACCATGCTTGTGCAGCCCAGTTGGCGCAGTCAGTCAAACACTGGAATCCTGCTGCCAGGATTTGTTTGATCACTGACTGTTTACAACCACAGGATTCGGTGTTTGACATTGTGAAAACTATTCAAAGAACTGATGTTGAAAACCCCTGGGCCGATGACTGGCAAGTGTTTTTTCAGACACCATTCAAAGAAACAGTGAAACTAGAAGCTGATATGTTGATTGTGAGTAACATTGATCATTGGTGGGATTTGTTTAGACATCGTGATGTTGTAGTCTCCACTGGTTGTAGAACCTGGCGGGATCAGACCAGTGATAGCAGACACTACAGACGTGTGTTTGACGCCAACGGCCTGCCAGATGTTTACAATGCCATTACCTACTGGCGACGTAGCCAAACAGCCAGAGATTTTTTTGTGCAAGTTCGTGATATTTTTGCACATTGGAATCTGTGGCAACGCACCATCAAATACGCCGACCTAAAGCCCAGCACTGATTTAGTGTATGCAATGGCTGCTGTGCTGACCGGCGTTGAAAAAGTCACATTGCCATTTGCCAGCTATCCCAAAATTGTACACATGAAACCTCATCACAGCAGCACTGTCACAGACCGATGGACTCAGGAGTTGGTATGGGAATATGACCAAGGGCATTTGAGAATTCAAACACAGACGCAATGGGGAGCAGTTCACTATCATGTCAAGGACTGGCGACCATGATGACCTGGGAACAATTGCTGGCCTGCTATGAGAATTTGCCTGAACCCCAGCCAGTATTTTACAGATTGTATTATGATGATCAAGGTTGTCCCATTACCTACACTATGGAAGACTTGCCAGGTAACTACATTGAAATAGATCCTGAAACTTATGTTGAAGCGCCCACCAGGGTGCGAGTGATCAAAGGCCACCTGGTACGACTCACACTCAGACACAGTGAAAAGTTGCGACCCAGCGAATCGGGCATGCCCTGCCACCCTCAAGATGTGGCCATTGTAGATCCTACCAGCAAAATTTATTGGAGCAAACATTTTTATGGCCAATCAAGTTGACATTGCAGATCTAGACTGCATTTATCTCTCCTATGATGAACCCCAGCGTGAAGAATTCTGGGTAAAAGTAAAAAACATGGTGCCCTGGGCCCGCCGAGTGGACGGAGTAAAAGGCAGTGATGCTGCACACAAGGCCGCTGCTCAAGTTGCCACCACTGATCGCTTTGTGCTCATAGATGGCGACAACTTACCTGATGCTGCATTTTTCAATCAAACGCTGGTATATCATACAGCGGAGCACGAACGTGCTGTGTATCGTTGGCGTGCCAGGAATCATATCAATGGACTAATGTATGGCAACGGAGGGATGAGTTCGTGGACTCGAGACTTTGTGATGAACATGCGCACTCACGAAGCTTCCGATGGGCGTTCTGAAACCGAAGTTGAATTTTGTTTTGATCCCTTGTATTGGCCCATGTACGATTGTTGGTCAACCACATACCCCAACGGATCTGCGTTTCATGCCTGGAGAGCTGGATTTCGCGAAGGTGTGAAAATGTGTTTGGATCGCGGACGCAAACCCACTGTTGATGAATTTCGCGATAGGGTGGTAAAAAGAAATCTTGACAACCTCTCCATTTGGCACAATGTGGGTGCAGATGTGGAACATGGTTATTGGGCCATGGCAGGCGCAAGACAGGGCACTTATATGACCATGCTTACTGCCTGGGATCATCGCCAAGTGCAGTGGTTTGATTCTCTGGCCGAACTATGGAAAACTGTGGAAAATTCAGATCCTAGAATGTTGGCAGGCCGCCTGGCCGAAGATTTACATTACCAATTGGGTTTACCCATGATTGTGTTAGAAGGCGAAGCCAGTGCTTTTTTCAAACATCATTACAGATCCAACTGGCATAATCAAGGTGTAATGGTCAGAGAAATTGATGTGATAAGGCGGCAAGAAGGATGGTGAAAGTATTGACCAGCCATCATAGTATTTGGCATCCTGAGCAGGCAGTCGCTGCAATTATCAAAGAATACCAGACCACTGGTCAATGCACAGTGGATCTAAACGACGAAGGACCGTGCGCTGATACCATTGGGTTATACAGATTATTGGACTATGTTTGCGAAACTTTTGCGTTTGATTGCAAAAATATCTCAGTCATAACGGCTAATTTAGAAGAACACAGTGCAAAATACAATATCAAGATATCTAACAATCGGCATTGGTTTGCCCCCACCATCCAGGCCTATCACCAGCTGCCACCGTTGCAGCCCAAGACTTTTACAAATTTATTTGGATGCCTGTACAACGTGCCCAGTTGGGACAGATTATGCCTGTTGAGTTATGTGTGGAAAAACTCTCCTCATCCTAACACATTGACTTGCAATGGCACCTGGCAAGCAGATCACTACAACACTTATTATCTAAACACTATTGTTGATCACGCCCCAGCAGAATTGATCAATGTGGCTCAATATCTCAACACTGATCCTAGGCCAGCATTGACTGATACAGTGAATGGTAAACCGCTCACTGCCACACACATGATGCAGGTATGGCCATTGTATACAGATTTTTTTGTTGATATTGTGGCAGAAACTTACAATATGGGATTGAGTTTTTTTTGCACAGAAAAAACTCTGAGGCCAATGCTGGCTCTCACACCGTTTATTATCAATGCTCCTTGTGGCTATCTCAGCGTGCTGCGTCATGATTTTGGATTTCAAACTTTCAGTGAGTGGTGGAATGAAGACTACGACAATTTTCAAGGGTATCAAAGGTTACAAAAAATACACACTGTTATTGATTTTTTGAACAACCTACAACCTAAACAATGGCAACAGATGTATACAGAAATGTTGCCAATTCTCAAACACAACCAACAACATCTTTTGACCTATGAACAAAGGCGATGAATCAGTGGGCACTCAAAGCCGTTTTCTAAATGCAGCCGAGGACATGAAACTCAAACTTGGACATGGACTGTGCTTGGCCAAATGGAAGCAGGTCAGTTTGCATCTTACCACTGGTCATACCAACTCGTGTTATCATCCGCCGTTGCACCGCATCGAGCCGTTGGATATTGAACTTGATCCCGCAGGCATTCATAACACTGCCTATAAAAAAGAACAACGAAAGATAATGTTACGCAATGAGCGACCATCTGAATGTCAGTATTGCTGGAACATGGAAGATCAGGGCAAGTTGTCGGACCGGCACTATAGATCTGGCGAGCCTTGGGCCGCAGTAGACTTTGAAAAGATCAAAAATTCAACTGGAGACGAAAATGACGTTGTTCCTAGCTATGTCGAAGTCAATTTTAATAGTGCTTGTAACCTCAAGTGCAGTTATTGTTCTCCCCAGTTTAGCTCTAGCTGGGCAGACGAATCTAACCGTTATGGCGCTTATGCTACTGCCACACCACATAATGCTCCTGAACATTTTACAGGGTCTAGACGTGTTATTCCCGCTAGGGAACATAATCCCTATGTTGAAGCATTTTGGGCTTGGTGGCCTCAACTTTATCCCGAGCTCTCACATTTTAGAATGACAGGTGGTGAGCCTTTGCTTGACCGCAATACCTATCGAGTGTTTGATTATGTGTTGGCCAATCCCAGTCCCCGGCTGCATCTATGTGTTACTTCAAATTTCTCAGTGGACGAAAAATCTTGGCAACGTTACAAAGGCTACATCAAGCGCCTGTGCCAAGAAGATACCATTGAGCATTTCATGCAGTATGTAAGCCTAGACGGCTGGGGTGCACAGGCAGAATATATCCGTCATCCTATGAACTTTGAATTGGTGTGGGACAGAGTCAATCAGTTCTTGGCAGAAATACCCTATCGCAACAGCCTTACGTTTATTGTGACCATGAACAACCTGTCAGTGACCAGTCTAGACAAACTGTTTGCTGGTATTTTGGGCTTGAGGAAAACCTACAGCCAAACTTATCAACGTGTGTGGTTTGATACACCTGTGCTACGTCAGCCCGAGTGGCAGAGTCTGCAGATCCTGCCCGAAAGTTATGCAGACCGACTGGAACATCTCTGGGCCTGGATGATTACGCAAGTTGAAACTGTGCAGGATCCATTTCATGGTTTCAAAGACTATGAGTTGGCTAGATTAGACAGAGACATAGCTTGGATGCGAGCTGGCCAACAAATGCATCCCAAACAACGTCAACACCATCTGGCAGATTTTTATAGATTTTTTGCAGAGCATGACCAACGGCGCGGCACTGATTTTTTGAAAACATTTCCTGAAATGCGAGCATGGTGGGAGGAATGCAGATACTGGAGTAATCGATGAAAATATTGGTTACTGGTAGCAGCGGGTTCTTAGGATCTCACGCCGTGATTCATTTGCGCAAAGCTGGGCACCAAATCACTGGTATCGATATCACAGCTTCGCCCACCACTGACATTGTGTGCGATGTGCAAGAATATTTTCTTACCAATTCAAATTCTACAGATGTCTTGCTGCATTTTGCAGCCAATGTTGGGGGTCGGTTGAATATAGAAAATAACTATTTGGAAATTGTAGCCAACATTGAACTGGATCGCATGGCATTCAAATGGGCTACCAAAAATGTCAAACATATCATCTATCCAAGCAGTAGTGCTGTGTACCCTGCAAACTATCAGCACACACCGGGTACTCGTTTGTCAGAAAACATGATAGATTTTGCGCAAAATGTTATAGGAGTCAGTGATCATCTGTATGGTTGGTGTAAACTTACAGCAGAGCGCATGCTATGGCAACTGCATCAAACCCATGACATTCAAATTCACATTGTACGACCTTTCAGCGGTTATGGCCCTGGGCAAAACTTATCATATCCCATGGCTAACTTGGTACGGCTGATCAAAACTCGACCAGATCGACTTGAAGTTTGGGGGTCAGGCAATCAGACTCGGGATTGGGTGCATGTATATGATATAATGCGTACTTTGGAATGGTGTGTCAATGACACTACACCATATCAATCAATCAACATTGGCACAGGAGTGGCCACAACATTCAACGAGTTAATTGACATAATTCATACCACTGTCTATGGCTTGCCTGCAGCTGAGGTTAGAAAACTTGCAAAACAACCCACAGGCGTGCAATATAGAGTAGCGGACACCAGTCTGCAACGCAGTTTGAATGTGTTGCCACAGATTACATTATCTCAGGGTATTCAAACTTTGTTATGAGCACACAGATCATTGGTACCACGTTTCCGCCAGCAAGTGATTGGTCAACGGACGAAAAAAATCTTATAACAAATATTCAAAATCAAATTGACTCTGCCTGGTCACACACAAAAAATTTGTTGATCAATACCACTTGGTTTGGTCCACAGTTTGACAATAACCAATGGAACAATTACCTTACTGCCACACACAATCAAAAATTTGATTGTTTGTTCTTGTTGGCAGCAGCAGACCCTGTTTTTTTGAATAGCTCTCAAATTGCAGAGATGCAGCACCGCACGGGGGCGCAATTATATCTGCTGGGTCATTTTGACGGCGTTTACTATTTCAATTTTCATTCACAGGTATTGTCTAAGTATTTTGTAAATTACACTCAATCACAACTGACCATGATTTGGCCCAAATATGTGTATGTAAATTACAACCGCAAGCCTAGAGATCATAGATCTGCCTTGGTAAATGAATTGATCAAACAAGATTTGTTGAAAATGGGCATAGTCACTTTGGGCAAAGCCGACAAGGTATTCAGTCAAACAGTGACCCCATCTCAGCATCTTAGTCTGAGCGAAACTGTAGACACAGCAGTAGGCAATTGGGGAATGGATATGAGTTTGGGAATTCCACACGATATACATAGTTTAGGCCGTCTTGACATATGGCAGCACCACTTTCTCAATGTTGTTGGCGAAACTGAATTTTTGCCCTGGGACAATATGTTTATTTCAGAAAAAACTTGGAAGCCTATACTGGGACTGAGACCATTTGTAATCAACGGACAGACAAAGATATATCAGTATCTTAGAGACAATGGATTCAAAACATTCAACCATTATTGGTCACACATCGATGTCGAAACTGTAGACGAAACGCAGGTACATCAAGCCGTTGTTGCTGTGATCAAACATCTGTGCAGTCTCACACAAGATCAATTAAGTAAAATGTATCAGTCAATGTTCACAGACCTCGTGCATAATCGTGAAAGATTCTTTCAGTATTCTGCAGAGCAACAGTTCAAAATAAACAACTTATTTTCACATGCTAGGTAAACATTGTTTGGTCTTGGACAATTTTTGCGAAATGGCCGATCAACTGCGTCCGTATGCCGATGACATTTTTTGGGATTTTGGTCAGCACACACCTGTGGCCAACAGTGTGACGGTGTTGTCTAGGCAAACTCTAAATCAGCACTATGCCATCATAAAAGAACTAGCACAATGTGATTTTTTTTTACCAGTGTTGGTCAATCCCACTGAAGGCAGTCAAATAATCAAATTGCAGTGCCAACGCCTGGGTTTGTTGGATTTATGCCGTGCTGGAAAATTTTTGATTGTTGGCTGCGGCGCAATCGAACCTGAATATCCTAACATGTGGTATGACAGCTACAGATACAAACCCTATGACTATGCAGAAAATCTTGAAGCTTGCACTCAAGCCCGGGAAATCTTTACCAAGCTATCTAAACCCTACAATTTTCTTTTTCTCAATGGTCGCACACGCCCGCATCGAAAATATCTGATAGAATTGTTTAGGGATCGTGGGCTGCTGGATCGCAGTTTATGGACCTGTTTAGACAGCAGCCCGGTTCCAGTTTCATATAGTTATTATGGAGAACTGTGCGATCGGCCCAGTGACTTGCGGTTTTTGCCCCCCGAATATGAAGTAGAACAGTACAGAGTTGGAATAAAATCTGACTACACGCATCACTTTGTCAAAGACCAATTGTTCGCGGGCACCTGGGGAGAAATTTATCTCAATGCTCGTGCTTACATAGATACTTTTTTTTCTGTAGTGTCGGAAACTGTGTTTGAATATCCCTACAGCCTGCGGTCAGAGAAGATTTATAAACCCATAGCCATTGGTCATCCATTTGTGGTAGCAGCCAATGCTGGCTTTTATCATGATTTGCATCAAGCTGGATTTCGAACATTTGGTCATTTGATAGACGAACAGTTTGATTGCATAGACAACAATCAAGATAGGTTGCAACGAATTTGCGATTCAGTAGCAGATCTATGCAGCCAAGACTTAGCAGCCTTTGTGATTGCAGCACAGGAAATATGTGTGTATAATCAACAACACATGCGAGAAACAGCACCCAAAATCAAAGCGGAGTTTGTGCCTAGATTTCAAACTTTTTTAGATCAATATACATGACAGATATAGAATTTCGTCAGCAGGTGCTGAATCCCATTTCCAACAGTTTTTGTGCAGCCAAGTGGTACAATGCTACCATTTGGTTGGGTTCAGGCATGACCACATCGTGCCATCACCCGCCGGCTCATTTGGTGGACAAAGATAAAGTTCGTGCCAACCCTAGGCTGCTGCACAATACCGATCAGAAAAAAGACGATAGGCGCAAGATGTTGGCTGGTGAACGTCCAGCGGGCTGTGAATACTGCTGGAAAATTGAAGACATTGGTCGCGACAATATATCTGACAGAGTTTACAAGAGCAAGATTTATCCCATAGAGGCGCTGCATGAAGCTAGAAATACACCCAGTGATCAGGATGTCAATCTCCGTACCTTGGAAATTGCTTTTGATCGTACTTGCCAGTTTGCTTGTAGCTACTGTAATCCTGCATTTAGCACAACTTGGGTCAACGACATTAGGCGTAACGGGCCTTACACAGGGCTTGTCAGCGATGGTCGCAACCACTTCACTCACAGTCATGATAGTGCTCAACCCTATAGGATTACCGAGAGCAATCCGTACATTGATGCATTTTTTGCATGGTGGGAGACGGATCTACATCGTACACTACAAGAGCTCAGAATCACAGGAGGAGAGCCCCTCATGTCCAGCCACACCTGGCGGCTCATTGACTGGTTCCGGGACAATCGCGGCCGTAGCTCAACTCGTTTGGCCATCAACTCCAATCTTGGCACCGACGTTGACATAGACCGATTGCTGGCCAGCACTGCAGGCCTGAACATTGAAATTTACACATCTCAAGAAGCTGTGGGCACTCAGGCTGAATACATCCGTGATGGGCTGGTCTATGCTGATTGGCAACGCAACGTGGTCCGACTGTTGGATGCTGGCATCACTGTGCACTGTATGTGCACCATCAATGCATTGTGTTTGCCCAGCCTTGACCAGCATCTGGAGCAATTGGTTGCTTGGAAAAAGATCTATGGCAGAGATCGCATCAACTACACACTGAATATATTGCGTTTCCCCAGTTTTCAATCGCCCCTGGTGCTGAGCAATCAACTGCGCGATCAATACAAACAAAAATTAGTGGAATTTATGGTACGTCACAAAGGTCATAGTTACCTACACGAGCATGAGTGGAATCACCTACAACGACTTGTTGACTATCTTGATGTAGTCAAAACTCCGCATTCTGAAGCATTTGAATTGCCTAAGTTGAGAAATGATTTTCGGCAGTTTTATGCACAGTATGATCAACGCAGGAGTAAAGATCTTGTATCTGCATTTCCTGCGTTACAACAATGGTATCAAAGTTTATGAAATCACGATATAAACATCTGGTTGTGTCGGGGTGTAGTTTCACTACCAACGAACATGTGCCAGACAAGAGTGACTGGAATTGGCCCAATATTTTGGCCAAAGACACAGGGATGATCATACACAATTTGGCCACAGCTGGCGCTGGCAATAGGCACATTGCTCAAAGCATCATTGTTTACCTGGAAAAAAATAAATTGCCAATGGATGAAACTTTGGTCATTGCCATGTGGTCTGGAGTTGGTAGAATAGATTTTACTGTGTCTGCAGATCTTGCACCAAGAGATACATACCTTTGGAATTATTTTTATACGCCGCAATGCAGGCTTCACCAAGGTGGACATTGGTGGAATATTAGAAATCCTTCCTTGATTGACAAAACTTTGATTGATTTCAGCAAACATCAAGACGATTATACCATGGCATTAGACACCTGGATGGCCATGATAAGTCTGGAATCATATCTAAAGAGTCAAAATGTCAAATATTTTTTTACATCTTTTTTGCATTTTGATTCCAATCGCATGTACTTTGATGCTGCGCATGTTGATCTTGATCAAACCTTACATGCAATGGGATTGCACGTTGATTACTCCAATTGGTTGAAATTGGCTGCCAGCGACTATTACGGCGATTGGTGTAAACAACGCCAACTGCTGGTGTCAGATGGTTTCCATCCTGGACTTGACGGGCCTCAACGTTGGCCACGTGAAGTACTGATGCCTTTGCTGGCAAGTCTGGGCATTCTATATGACCTATAGTTACAATTCTGCGGAGCTTGTACGGCCAATATCTCTCACTGAACGTGAAGAATTTTTGCTCAAAGATTCTCAAACATTCTGTATCTACCCCTGGATACACCTGCATGCCTATCCCACAGGCGAAGCTTATCCTTGCTGTCACGCCGAAATGAAACCTGGTGTTGTGGGAAATTGCCGCACACAGACCCTGGAACAGATTTGGCACGGGGAGCCTATGCAACGTCTGCGCGATGACATGTTGAATGAAAGACCCAATGCTGCTTGTACAAGATGTTACGAACAAGAACAGTCAGGATTTTTCTCAGGTCGAAAGTCGGCCAACAAACATCATGGACATCATATCAAGAAGTTGGATTCTAATCCGTTTGAGATGACTTATTGGGACATACGCTTCTCAAATCTCTGCAACTTGAAATGTCGTAGCTGCGGCCACATTTTCAGTTCACAATGGTATCAAGATCAAGCCCGTCTAGCAGGCGGCGACTGGAAGGAACGCAACGCAGTGTTGAACTATGCTGGTCGCACAGAAACCGACATGTGGCAACAACTAGAGCCACATCTAGATTTTGTGGAGCAGATTTATTTTGCCGGCGGCGAGCCTCTGCTGATGGAAGAACATTATCGCATATTGGACGAACTGGAACGTCGTGGTAGATTTGATGTGCGACTGATTTACAACACCAATTTCACCCACACTGATTTGAAAGGTCGATCAGTGTTTGATTATTGGAAGAAATTTCAATCGGTGGCAGTGGGAGCCAGTCTAGATGCCATGGGCCCAAGGGCTGAATATATCCGCAAAGGTACAGACTGGGCTCGAGTTGAGCAGAATCGCAGAGACATGATGGCTATCTGCCCCGAAGTTGATTTTTATATTTCTCCCACACTCAGCATCATGAATGCTTTGCATTTGCCGCAGTTTCATTGTGAATGGGTGCAACAAGGGCTGATTCGCCCGCAAGATCTCAATGTGAACATATTGCAAGATCCTGTGCATTATAGAATAGACATTGCCCCTGCAGCATACAAATCTCATTTGCAATCAGTGTATCACAGTCACCTACAATGGCTGAAAGCAGTTGGTGATCCGTTGGGTCGAGCCACACAGGGTTTTCAAAGTGCCATGCAGTTCATGAACGCCACAGACAACACACACTTGATTGACACTTTCTGGCAGCGAACACATCAGCTTGACAGCATTCGCAACGAAAACATTTTAGATATCATCCCTGAATTGGAGGCAGTGAAGTGAACTTACCAAATCAAACTTTTTGTGTGTTACCCTGGATCAGCCTTGAAGCTTCGCCCATTGGTACTGTGAGACCGTGTTGTCTTGCCGACGATGAGCTAATAAACAATTCGGGAGAAAAATTTCATTTGACCTCAGCAGGGTTCACAGAAATTCAAAACAGCGACAGCATGAAGTCATTGAGACAGCAGTTTTTACAAGGCAAAAAACCTCAAACCTGTCGCAAGTGTTGGAATGAAGAACGTGCGGGTCGTACCTCCAAGCGCATGCATACATTGGATCGTCTCAAACACACAGTGAAAGACACTGAATGGACTTTGGACGCCAAACCTTTGATGTTTCTTGATCTCAAACTGGGCAATATATGCAATCTCAAATGCAGAATCTGTGGTTCTTGGTCAAGCTCACAGTTTGCCACTGAAGAAGTCAATGATGCGCCACCCACAGAAAAGAAACATACGTTTGCATATCAAATGCTAAAGGCCGGGGCCTGGCCACAGGAAAACGAAAACTTCTGGAAAGAGATTGATCAAAATCTAAATTCTATACGCTACATAGAATTCACTGGCGGCGAGCCCTTTATGATTCAACAACACTTTGACATGTTGCAGGCCATTGTAGACCGGGGCATCGCACATCAGGTAGAAATACATTACAATACCAATGGTACACATTTCCCCGAGCATGCCAAAGAAATATGGCGCCATTTTCAAACTGTGGAAATTGCTGTGAGTGTGGACGATATTGGTCAAAGATTTGAGTATCAGAGAACCAATGCCAAATGGACAGAAGTAGAAGGCAATGTTGAACGATTTCGTCAACTGCGTCGCGAGTTACCAAACATCAGGCTGCAGTGCTGCATCACTGTGAATGTGTTCAATGTACGATACCTAGACGCAGTGGCCAATTGGGTCGCAATGCAAAGTTTTGATTTTGTATATTGGAACATGATGCATGATGCTTGGTACTTCAGTATTGGTTGCTTGCCAGATCAAGCCAAACAGGCCATTGAACGACACTTGCGATCCACTGACATACCGCCGCAGTATTCACAAGAATTTGAACGTATCATTGAGTTTATGAATCGAGGTGCCAGCACCGACGGTTTTATGACTTGTATGAAAATTGCAGATCTTGATCGTAAACGTCAGCAAAATCTCAATGAAGTACAGCCAGAATTGGCCAACCTCTTGAACTATGTCAAAACCTAGACTTATATCAAACAAACCTTTGACTTTACACTCAAACTGGTTGGTACCGTTGGTCTCTCAGTATTTTGACTTAGTGGTGTCAGAAGGTGACCCTACATTGACCTCCAGTGATTGTTGGTACACAAATTATTGGGATGCAACGTCCAAAAACTTGGCACAATCGGGCAAAAAAATAGTGATTGATCAGTTATGGGAACCGGCCAGCCAATCAAGCAACCCATATCCTTGCCATGTGTTACAAAACTGGAATTGGCTTTGGTATCAAGAAAGTTTATGGTATAGATATTTAGATTATCATTTATATGTTCCCCACAGAGATTGGCAATACCGCGCTCTGTTACCAATGCGCAGAGTGAAAAAATCAAGAGATTACATTGTGACTTATTTGGGACAACGGATTGATGAATTTTTATGGAGCTATCAAGACAAAGGACGTCATCTTCCCAACGGCGGCGATCCCAATGACTGGGGCTCTCAAAGATTGTTTCAGCCCGATTGGTACAATCAATGTGCAATGAGCTTGGTAGCCGAAACTGCCGCAGACAGTGATATCTGTCAGACTCCTTTGGTATCAGAAAAAACTTTCAAGCCTTTGGCATTTTATCATCCATTTGTGGTATGCGGTGACAGTAACACTTTGAACTATTTGCAAAGTCTTGGATTTGAAACTTTTTCAAATCTTTTTGATGAAAGCTACGACACCATTACTAATTGGCAACACAGATGTGGTGCTGCGATGAATCAATGCCTGTCCGCTCAATTTGATGGTGATTGCTATGATTCCGTTACCAAAGCAAAACTGCTGCACAATCACAATCATTTTTTTGATCAGTCGTTGGTCGAACGTAAAATCACAACAGAAATTTTAGAACCGTTGTTACATTATGCACAAACCTGACTCACTGTGTCTAGCACCTTGGACACATACCTATCTGTCGCCGCAGACCGAGAGACGTATGTGTTGTGCTTCACGCGAACCTGCACAAAATTTTCGTCAATACATTGACACTGAATCTGGCACCGGACAGTATATTCCCATTTCACTGGATCAGCATTGGAATGGTGAACACATGCGGTCAGTGCGCCGACGCATGTTGGCCGGTGAAACATTGCCTGAGTGCGAAGTTTGCAACAATAAATTACTCAATACCAATGTCTACAGAGATTACTTTACTCACTTATTTGGACACAAACTCCCAGAGGTATACCAATCAACAGATGCGGCAACTGGCCACACGAGCATGGATCCAGTGTCTTGGGATTATAGATTTTCAAACTTCTGTAACTTTAAGTGTAGGACCTGTGGCGATATGTTATCCTCGTCTTGGGAGACTGAGCAGAGGGTTCACGACATGGTTGATTGGCATAATCCAAAAAATAATTGGATGCGAACAGATATACGTTCCAGTATCTCACAATTTCAAGACAGTGTGGTTGAGGCCGAATTTGCTGCCGCCGTGGAATCACACCGAGTGGAGGAAATCTACTGGGTTGGAGGAGAACCCTTGATGTATGAGCAGCACTGGCGCTACATGCCCAGGATCATTGAACTGGGTGACGGACCAAAACTATATGCTAGATACAACACTAACCTTAGTAGGATACAGTACAGGGGCCTGGATCTCTATCGCGATATTCTCGCTCATGTACGAGATTGGCAAATATGTGCTTCATTGGATGGCACTGACCAGATTGGGGAATATATTAGGACAGGATTGGATTATGAACAGTTCTGTCGTAATTTTGAACAAGGGTTGCAATACGCAACTCATCCCCGACAGATGCGTCTTGATTTTACCCTCACTTTGCCTGGAATGTTCGAAGTACCAGCAATGGAAAGACTATCACAGACGTATGGGGTACTTTTGTTAGCCAAAGTAATATTTTCTTTTTCACCAGACATTGTGATGAGTCCGTTGGCGTTGCCCAGATCTATCTTGGAGCCCTGGATTGATGAGTTAACGCCACAGTGTTCAGGCGCACTACAAGATGTATTGGTACAGCTCCGAACCAGGCCAACTTTTGAAGAACAGTGGCCTGATCATCATCGTGAGGCCATTGCTCGGGGCAAGGCTCGGGTGCTGAAATTAGAGTCAATTCGAACACAGAAAACAACCATTAGCAAAATTCTCAGCAGTAGACCAGACGTGGCAAGGTGGTGGCATGCCATTGCTTGATCAAATTGTAATGACCCTGCGAGGCGAGGCCAGTGAATTGTGTGTGTACATTGATGTGCACGACAACTCACTGAGTCGCAAGTGGCTGGCAGCACTGAATCAACTGCTTGCATCTCAACTGCACCTTGAAAAAAATTACTGCTGGATAGGGTGGACTGAAAGCCGGCGCACAGCTCAATATCTCTGTGATCAGATCAATGCCAGTATTGCTGCTATCAATGCCAGTGATCTTGAGTATCACATAGACTGTGAACCATACACAGTGGCCAATACTATCCAACCTGATTTGGATGTCAATCATGAGCGCATGAATTGGCTACATAGATATTTTGAAGATCTGCAAGGCTGGAGTGGGGGCATCAGCAATCATTACCAACAGGCCAACACAGCCACACGTTGGCATATCCGCCAGCTGAACCTGCTGTGTCATGAATACGAAAGCCTGATTCTAAGCATGCGTAAACAAGTACAGGCTCCTGAGTGGCGCCGGCCCAGTCAACTCTTGTGTTGGCTCAATGCACCTCGATTTACGTTAGAACCACAAGACTACGAATTATTTGGCATTGACAAAATAAATCGCACCCTGGGTGGTTTGTATGTGGGAGTCAACAAAGCAGTAGGCAAACATCACTGGGAAGTGTTCAACGACGAAGGTCGGGACAGTAGAATCTCAGAGTTAGTGACCACTGGTCTGAGAACTCAAACTGAAGCTGCAGGTGATTTTGACATTGAATGGGCACGTGACCCTGGGGCATATCATTGGCAAAAGACCAAACTTCAAGAGTTTAGACAATGGCTTGTTGACAACAATTTTGATCCTGATGATAAAACGCTGACCATTGGGCATCCCAAAGTGGGCCAGGTCAATCTTGAACTCAGCTTTGGGACCACAGACTACCAGCAAATCTGGTTTCAGCTGGCTCAACACTTAGATGTGCATAAAATCAAAACATCCACAGCCGAAGCTACATACAACTATAGATGGAGCGATCCTGACTATATGCAACAACAATGCGAGGTACTGCGATGAAATGGTTACAAAGAATTTGGGACAGAATCACACTGGAATACAGATATCGTAAGAAGCTCAAAGAACTGAGAAAAAGAGATCCGTTTATATACAAATGAACATTCTTGGAATATCGGCCGGATTCCACGATGCAGCCGCCACAGTGGTATCTCCGCAGGGTGACATACTGTTTGCTGGCCATTCAGAACGTTATTCCCGCAAAAAAAACGATGCCAACATTTGCCAAGGTCTGTTGGACGAAGTGCTAGAATATGGTCCTGATGTGGTGGCGTATTATGAACGCCCGTGGCTCAAGCAGTTGAGACAATGCTATGCTGGACAGGGCATAGAGTGGAACAAACTGTTTGTAAGGCAAGTATTGAATCATCAGTTAGGCCGGCAAATTGACTTTGAACGAACATTCAGTTTCAATCATCATTTGTCACATGCTGCTGCTGGCTTTCAAACTTCGTGGTTTGACCGTGCCACTGTGGTTGTGATTGATGCAGTGGGAGAATGGGACACAGTGTCTATTTGGGCTGCTGAATATAATGGTCGTGGTCACGCCAAGTACAAAAAACTATGGAGTCAACGTTATCCACACTCAATTGGACTTTTTTACAGTGCAGTTACCAAACGTGTGGGTCTACACCCATTGGATGAAGAATATATCACCATGGGCATGGCTGCCTGGGGACGCAATCAGTATGAAATGTGCATGGAAGAACTGGTGCTGGATGATGCTTGGGAAATACGATTCAAAAACAATTTACACGCAGGCCTGTCACCAGATTGGATGTCAGGACTCAGCCACGAAGACATTGCTGCCACAGCTCAGGCTGTGACTGAAAAGTTGATCAACAATGTCATGATTCGAGCCAGGAGCTATAAGTGGAGCGAAAATTTAGTGTATCAGGGCGGCGTGGCTTTGAATTGTTTGGCCAATAGAAACTTAGGTCAATATTTTGATGATATCTGGATCATGCCCAATCCCGGCGATGCTGGATCAAGCCTAGGTGCAGCAGCGTTGGCATATGGCAAAAGAATCAAATGGAACACAGCATTCCTCGGGCATGACATTGTGGGAACGTATCCAGTTGACGACTTGGTGAAAACTTTGCTGTCAGATCAAATTGTGGGTGTGGCTTCGGGCCGTGCAGAGTTTGGACCTAGAGCCCTGGGCAATCGCAGTTTGCTGGCTGACCCACGTGGTAGCGCCATCAAAGATCAAGTAAACAGTATCAAACGCAGACAAAAGTTTAGACCTTTTGCACCTGTGATTTTGGCCGAAAAAGTCAATGCCTATTTTGACATGCCCAGGGGTTGGGGCCACAGTCCATACATGCAGTCAGTGGCCAGTTGTTTGGCACCGGAGCAATTTCCAGCAATATGTCATGTAGACAATACAGGTCGGGTGCAGACAGTGCCGCCAGATGGGTCAGGTATCCGCCAGCTATTAGAAAAATGGTACACTCGTACAGGATGCCCCATGCTGCTGAACACCAGCCTCAACATACGCGGCGAACCCATGGTCAATGACCGAGCAGATGCTGATAGATTTGAAATGTTGTACGGCGTGAAAGTTTGCAGTTAGAGATAAGTCTCTAAACCGCCGCGACGACGGATATCCTGTGTGCAACAAGATATACCGCCGTCCCAGAAGTAGCTGTGACGCAACTCACATATAATCGGATTGATCCGATGCTTCTTACAGTAATCAAACACTGTTTTGTTATAGGCCGAGAAGATTACATTCTCTTCGTCCAGCACAAGACAGTTCACATCAAACACAGTTTCGGCTACAAAACCAGTCCATTTGGTTAGATAAGTGTTGACAAAGGTAGTGAATTCAGGCGTAGGTGTTTGGCCTTGCACATACCATGCACCTGGCGATTGCTCGTATTTGAATTTGCCAACTTCCATAGCAGCCCAAATTGAGCTGTCCCAAATTTTGCACACATCCCAACCAGGGAAATCTGTAGCTAGATCTAGATTGACATCGTGCTTGCTGCTCAGTAGCACACCAGGTTTGAGTATGGCAAAAACAGCATCGCCATGACCGTCTGTGATGGCCTCGTGCACACGATACTGTGCACCCAATACATTGTCCACGATCCATCTCGTTTGATCAGGACGCAAGAAGTCTGAATTGTCAAAAAACACATCACGGCCTACACGCACAATGCAGCTGGCCGACGCACCATTGAGGATGCAGTCTGGGTCCCACTGTCCGCGATGCGGGTTGATCACTGCACTGCCGTATGATGCACATATTCGATCCAGTTCAGGAACTGCCAGAACACGTAGCAGTTTGTTACCAAGAGTGATTTGCCAATCTCTAGGAGTCAGTGGCGGCAACGGAGCACCACCACCTTCGGTTTGAAACCAAACAAATTGGTCCAGATCTGGAAGATCAGGTCGCAGCACCCGAGCTCCATAGGCTTCAATGGTGCGTTGTAAGTTATCAAGGTCTTCGGCTGTTTCGGCCAAGATTTGTTGCAGCTGATTGCGTACCTGTGGGTTGTCAATAAAGTCAAAGTAATCTGGGCTATAGGCACGACCCACAATGACTTCTTCCAAAGGTTGCCAGCTGGTGTAACTACTAACAGTGTTCATAGATTTGTTGAGCCAGTTTACTTAACCTAGCATGTTTGCTGGCACAAAATAAAGTTTGATTGTGTATGCAGTCTGCCTGGCAGGCCAAGGCCAGCGCCCAAGTGTCTTGTTTGGCTGTTTGCACTATGGATTCTCTCAAAGCCAGCCATCGTTGAGTATTGTTTTCAACACTGTCATAGCTGTTGTCAATCACATGATCAAACGTTCGATAACCAAGATCTCTAAGGCATTGTAAACTGCCTGCAGGTCCTACCACAAAAAAAGGCTGTGCGTGTTTGATAGGTTTGAAAGTTTTTTCACTTAAGAGAGTACCACCACTTTGATCTGCATCAAAATGTGTTTCCAACACAATGTGGAAATAGCTGTCATTGAAATAAGATTCTACTATGTGACCGTGATCATTTCTCTGTTGTTGAGTGAGGTCATCGGCCAATTGCGGAACTTGTTTTTGAAATTGCTCAATGGTTGACCAAAGGTCAGAAATTTCGTCGATGGCAACGGGGCACTGGTCCACTGCTATATTGCCAGGTTCACAATAGCTCCAGTAACTTTGATCTAAAATTCCAAGCCTCCATAGATCAGCCATCACTGCCATTCTATAATCTTTGTGCGTTCTAACCAATGCTGTGAATTTGCGAGATCTAGAATTGCGGTTGAAAGGCAAAGCTGGTACTCTACGGTTACGTTGCCAAAACCAAAGTTCAGAATCAGGAAAAAAAATAAAATTTTGAATTTTTCCAGCAGCTGAGTTGTTTATTACAAATAGGTAGCAGTTGGGATCACAAGAATGAATCTCACACAAGCAATCAAGTCTATGGCGGATTCTTGCTGGATTGTCGCCTTCGTGATAATAAAAAAGCAATTTGATTGAGCCTTGTTGCACACTGTTGAGAACAACAGAGGGTAACAGTGCAAAATAGTCAATGTCAAAGTCAAACCATCCCAATGCAATTGGGTACCATCCTGCCGCAGCTGATTGATCACTGTGATACAGTGCAATGCTGGCGTCATGGCTGTCGCAGTATTCTTGCAGGCGCAAAGGTACGGTATAAGGCCAATGTTGGTCAAACTCTCGCCATGCCATTGTATAAGGCTCGGCTTGATGTTGTGCCATGGCTGGATAAATTCGTCCGTGAATGGAACGATCGACCACAAACTCAAAAGTGGATGCCATTGAGCATGTCTCCTAGATCTTGCCACAGTATCTGTTCAAACCCCCCATGATAAAAGTGATTCCAGTTGTGTTCTATAATGGGCCAACACTGCTTATACAAATCATATCTCTGAGCCGCAGTCATTGAGTCTAAGTCATGCAACAATTTGGCAATGTGATGCGCTCTGTGATTGTCGTCTGCGTTATCATAGCTTTCGTCCCACACAGTGTCAAACGTGCGAAAACCATAGCTGCGCAAATACTGCAGACTGTGACGAGTGCCCAACACAATAAAAGGCATGCCCATGGCAATGGGTTTGAAAGTTTTTTCTGTGAGATGTTGTCGGACACCAGTGGCCACAGTTTCAGTCACCAGGTATGCCAAACTGTCTGCTGATTCGTCAAACAAGCTCAACCAACAACTGTGCATGGGATGGTCGTGCTCGCCTTGGAAATTCATTGGCAAAGGAGCAGATCTAAAAATCATGTCTGTATCATGGTAAGGCAATGTTTGGATAGCATCAAAGATGTTGATATTTTCTGCTGGACAAGACAACGGACAAGAAATATAATTGTTCATCAGCTGGTATTTGAAAATCCAATACAACATGTCTAACCTATGCTGCCGCTGTCCAGCAATGATTCTGTTGGGTGCAAGAAATGTTTTGGTTGGTTGTCTTTGTTGCCACGGTGTGATCAAAAAAGTTCGATCATAGCCTCTATACCAATCCAAAGCTGCCCAGCCGTGGAAAAAATAATAGTGGTGGGTCCAGCCGTGTTTGTCACACAACAATGTGACATTTTCGCTGTGTTTTTCACTGGTACAGATAGCACCTTGCGCACCTTCAATGTCTCTGTTTCGGTGTATGATTTCGTCAAAGGTCGCAGTGTGAATGTTCAAATGAATTGGCTCTTGATCAAAAAAGAATATATAATTGTGTTCGTGAATATCTTCCTGACCAAAGTTTACCACACTGTCAACATCACTGCGCCCAAACGGATCGCACATGAACATTCTATAACCAGGCCGATTTTTTTTCAACCAAGGCCAAAATGTATGATTGTAGATTTCGTCTATTCTAATCATGTTTGATGTTTTTTATTCAGGAAATCCGCCTGGCTTGTTCTTACACGAACAAAAAGCCACAGACATTGAGCAGGCCAAAACACTGAGTCGCACAAGATATTTTTGGTGGATCACATACTTAGCAGATCTGTCACAGTGGGATTGGCTTTGGGAACCACCGCCATGGCAAAGTCATCAGCGACATGCCTGGTCCAGCCAACATCAAAAAGATGCTGGTGTATACCTTATTCCGCAACAATGGAACAGGCAAGATACCAATTATCACACAGACAAAATTATAACGACGTTGCCAGATAAATTGGCATGGAAGCAAAACGAAAACATTGTTGAAGATCAATGGGACTGGTCCTGGCACCCCGATCCCAGCGATCCACCTTATATCTATGTGTTTGGCAATCAGTGGAATCCACCGGAGTTCAAGGCCAGTGTGGAATATCATGTGCCTGGCGCAACCGAACGCAAATACATGACTGCACGAACCACTCGCTTGCCCAATTATGGCAATCAGTGGCGTGTGTATTTGCCTGTGGAAGAATTTGACTACAGCTGGGAACCCAATCCATTTGATCCGCCCTATATCTATGTGTTTGGCAATCAATGGTATTCGGCCGAATCAGAAGCCACAGTAGAATATCATGTGCCCAACGCCACCGAGCGCAAGTACATGCATGATATTGTGGCTCGTGTGGCGCCTAACACTAGGCCATACTATCAGCACTGTGCTGTGAAATCTTTTGATTATTCGTGGCATCCTGATCCAGGTGACCCCCCCTATATCTATGTGTTTGGTAATCAATGGTGGCCGGCTGAAACAATGCCCACAGTAGAATATCTGGTGCCTGGTGCCACAGAACGCAAATACATGGATCACCCACGAGCACAGTTGCCCGAGCGTCATGACAATCGCTGGCATACTCTAGAAGATTGTGCGTGGGATTATAGCTGGGTGCCCGACCCTGGTGATCCTCCCTACATCTATGTGTTTGGCAATCAATGGTGGCCTGCAGAGTCGTGGCCCACTGTGACCTACACTGTGCCTGGAGCCACTGAACACAAATACATGGACGAACCTAGGGCCAAATTATTGCCGCATGATCAAGGATGGCTACCCCTTTGCAACAAAAAGTTTATTTTTGATTATTCGTGGAAGCCAGACCCAGGAGATCCGCCTTACACATACATATTTGGAAATCAATGGCACGCGGCAGAAATCATGCCGACTCTGCAATGGCAACACCCCCAGGCCAACAAAGATTCTGCTGTAAAATACGTAGAATGGCCGCGAGCAGAATTATTGCCTGACAACACATTTTGGACCATACCTGAAACCATTGATAAAACTCAAATAGATCTGTCATGGACTCCTGATCCCGGCGAACCTCCTTATATCTACCAGTTTGCCACACAACATCAAAAAACTGGCGGTCCTATATATATTGTACCTGGCGCCACCGAAACCAAGTATCTTGAAAACATACAAATCAAGGTAGATATACAAACAGTGCCAGTGGTTGAAATTGATCATCTTGACGGGCACGACGGTCAAATACCCAACACTATCAAAAAAATACGCTACTTTGACAACTATCGTGACACTTTGATCAGACTGGCCAAGAATCTCCAAGATGAGCATGAATTTGTGTGGGTCTGTAGCAGCATATGTGATTACTCCAACTTTGATTTTACTTGGCATCCTGAAAAATGGCAACAGACTATGCTGCACGTATTTGCCAGCGATGATCAAAAATTTGGTGATACCTTTTACATGCACGTTCCTACTTTTGCTAAACGGGCTGAAAAAAAAGCACTCCTGGAGTGGTATAATATCAATTTTGTGCCGCGTAAAGTTGTGCCTAGAAGATCTTTACCTGTAGTATTGCACAACGAAAACACACATGTTGAAAAAGTAAAAAGTGCACAGTGGTCGGGACCCTTGGCCATTTTTACCACAGGTGAATTACCAAACAAAGTTCCTGCAGTGAACTTGTGGCGCGCCGAGACCAAAGCAATTGTTCCTTTGTCAAACAGCGCCGACGTAACCATAGTGCCAAGAATGGCGGTATCTTCTGTCAAGACTCAGCTGTACGATTATGCATACATTGATAAGACTCATAGAAATCACTGTGCCAGATTGTGTATGGACATTATTTTTATAAGTTATGATGAACCTGAAGCCGATCGCAATTGGCAAATACTGCATGACAAATTTCCAAAGTCAAAACGTGTGCACGGTATAGCTGGTATGGAAAACGCTCTGGAAGCTGCTGCCAATGTCAGTGACACACCGTGGTATTGGGCAGTTTTTGCAAAAACTGAATTGGCACCAGATTTTGATTTTAGTTATATGCCAGATTACCTGCAACAGCCAAAGCATTATATCTTCAATTGTTTCAATGTAGTAAATGGGCTCGAATACGGACACATGGGAGTGGTGCTCTATAATTGTCAAGGTATTCGGGGACTCAATCAAAGAGGAAATTTTGGTTTAGATTATACCTTGAGCTTTGCGCATGAGAGTGTGCCCATACTAAGTTGTATAGGTAGATTCAATACCACACCTTACCATACCTGGAGAACCGCTTTTAGAGAAACTGCCAAGTTGGCTTTTTTTGAAAGTCAACAAAACACTGTTGAAGGTCAATACCGATTACGTGCTTGGTTAGAAAAAGCTCAAGGACATAATGCTGAATGGTGTTTGAAAGGTGCTCGCGATGGGGTTGACTTTTTTGACAGCACCAATGGTGATCTTGAAAAGTTGAAACAAAGTTTTCGTTGGGAATGGTTGCGATCTTACTTCAATCACCGTTACGGTGATCTAGAGTAAAGTTTTTACCTGGTCAATCACAGATGCAACAGCTCGAGCAGCAGACACTCCAGTTGCAGGTTGATTACGCTGTTTGACGCAAGTTATCCAGTGTTGCAATTCGGATTCTAAAGGAGTCAACTCATAGTTGTAATGTTGAACGTTGGGATGGCTATCAATCAGAGCACGTTTATCAGATATACTATGTTTGGTAATAGTTACAGTGTTACTGTCTTGATCCCATAGTAATTGGCCAGTAGAGCCAATTACAATAGTCTGTCTAATACGAGTTGGCCAGTACCAAGAAACGTCAATGTCAAAAGTTATAGCATTGTCACAATGACCGGTAAAAAATACTCTGTCGGGTTGAGTGTTGTTGCTGAGATTCCATGATTGTGCAAACAAAGCAGTCAAAGTTTTATTGGTAAAAGTTTGTATGATTGAAATATCATGTGTGGCCAAACTAAGCAATGGATCAGTCTGTGTCTGATATATTCCCCAGTTCAATCGACGGCTAGAGATGTGTAGTAAATCTCCAATTACTCCGTCACTGATGAGTTTGCGTACTTCATTCATTTGCGGATGGTACACAAACAAATGGCCTACCATAACAATTTGACCAGGTGCAATAAATTGTGCAATATCATCGATCTGCTGTGCAGTTTCGGCCATGGGCTTTTCTACATAGACATCGTGGCCACGCCTGATCAAAAATTTAGCCTGCTCACAGTGTTGCCACAGAGGCGTTGCTAACATGACCGGGTCCAGAGTTGAAATATCTTCAACAGTTTGATTCTTTTTGATATCAATTATGTGGGCATCTACACCAAATTTTTCTAAGTTTGTCAAAAGTTTGCTGCCCCAATATCCAGCACCTACCAGCCACATTTTCATAAAAAAAATTCCTTTACAGATTGGACAACCTTGTTGATCTGAGCTTGAGTCATGCTATACCAACAAGGAAGACTCAAAATTTCCTTGACAGTCTGCTCGGCCACGGTGCAGGGTGTGTACCAAGTTCTAAATGCTGGCTGTGTGTGAGTGGTGGTAGCATAGTGTATGTTGGTTTCAATGCCACAGCTGGTCAAATGTGCTCTCAATTGATCGCGTTGTGGTGTCTGGATAACGTATACGTAACGCCCGTTGGTTGATCCTGGCTGTGGTTTGATTGTTTTTACAAATTGTGCTAACTCTTGATCATACTGATAACAAATTTGCTGTTTGCTCAAGATCCAATCTTTGAGTCTGGGCAATTTGGCCAAAACAATATTGGCTTGGATATTATCAATTCTTGCATTATATCCTAATTCGCTGAATTCATATCTGCTGGTACGGCCGTGATCTCTAAACACACGAACGCGATCCATGTTTGCTTTTGATCCTGTTACACAACCTGCATCGCCCATAGCGCCTAGATTTTTTACTGGATTGAAACTAAAACATGTATAGTCGGCCTGACTACCTATGACCGTTCCTTGCCAAGTGGCTCCCAAACTGTGAGCTGCATCTTCTATCATAATCAAGTGGTGAGCATCACACAACTGGCGCAGCATGGTGAGATCGGGACATTGACCGTAGATATCTACAAACAGAACAGCCTTGGTTCTAGCGGAAATCTTAGTCTGCAGTTGGTTGATATCAATAAGGTGTGTGTCTGGATCAATGTCTACAAATACTGGTGTAGCACCTACCACAGCAATGGCCTCAGTGGTGGCTACAAATGTGTGGGGGGTGGTCAATACTTCGTCGCCAGGGCCTATACCAGCTGCTTTGAGAGAACAAATCAGAGCAGTGGTACCTGAACCAGTTGATGCACAATCTTCTGCACCTACGTAACTGGCCATTTCAGTTTCAAATCGTGTAACATCTAGACCAGTAATAAAGCTGCTGCTTTTGATCGTCTCAGCAATTGCTAGATCAATTGGGACCTGGCAATCCAAGTATTGTTGATATAAGTTTGTAAATGGTATTGATGTCATAGCAATTTTTGCCAGTATTCACTGTTTTTGAGCCAATTGTGGTAGTGTTGAAATCCTTCGTCTACATCCACCTTGGGGTCATAACCAAGAATAGTTCGCGCACGATCAATGTTCAGCGCACCACGGCTAGGAAAGTCAAGATCTCGATCTCTACACTCTATGGATCCCTTCCCAACCAAGGCGACGATTCGTTCGGCGGCTTCAAGCAGGCTAACGGAATGCGACTTGGTGATGTTGTAAGTATTGTTTCGCGCCATGATGCGAGTCGCAGCCGCCACAATTCCCGCCGCAGCGTCTTCCACGTAGGTGAAGTCGAGTGTTTCTTGGGCTCCATTAACTCTGAGAGTCTGACCACGCATGGCCTGGAGCATAAATTTTGCCACAACACGATCCTCCACATCCAGAGGACCATATACCGCACTCGGGCGGACAATAGCGTATTCAAACCAGCCTCTTCGATGATAATCTTTGACAATGTGTTCTCCTGCCAGTTTCATGATGCCATACTGCCCTTGTGGTCGACACTCGTCATCTTCTAGTACATCATCTTCAAAGTCTCCGTAAACCATTGAACTAGATATGTACACCAACCGCTCAACACCATGTTTTTTGGCACTCTCGCAGACGTTGATCAAGCCCTCCATCATTACCCTAGAACCCCAGGCAGGGTTGGCATTGACCACTTTTTGTCGGGGAAAACTGGCGCAGTGAATAATCACATTGGGTTTGTGCAGCTCGACCAGCCAGTCAAAACTGTCTGCGTCAGTGATGTCAATGTGATAGATTCTGTCAGTGCGAATCTTTTTCAGACGTTCATGCACGAGATAGTTCAACTCAGCTTGATCAATGATGCCATAGTTGGTACGAGTGTCAGTGATCACAACTTCGTGATCTCGGGCCTCTAGCTGTGCTACCACATTGTGGCCAATCAGACCCAGGCCACCAGTTACCAAAAATTTGCTCATTTTGTTCCCCACTTCATTTTATACCACATGTAAACCTGTTCATCCATCACAGTAAAATTACCAGATTTACTGTAATCCCAATATCTTCCATTGACGTAAGTTCCCGGCCGACCGTAAGTTTTTTCCAACCAGAGTAGTTTCTCATCATTGGGCATACCATTGTGCCTGTGCAGTGTCATAGGCACAAACTTTTCACCGTCCCAAACTTGTTTGCGCACCGGCGGCGGAAGCATCACTTGATCTGCATCAACCAAATCTATTTGTTGAGTCCACCCCACCGGAGCCTCCAATATGTTTCGTTTGGTGCACTGAGTCTGGCCATGATTCGGTATAGATAACCATAGGTAACATGATCTACATGCTGCACCCAATAAGGTTGATCATCGGCATGCTCCATGACAAATTTACCAGCGTCCGACTGCTGCCAGCGCAAGATATGGTCAGCTACCCAGATGTCAGGGTCTTCCACATCAGTGAGACGTATCTGATGCACTTCTACGTCACGAAATCTCACAGGCTGACCATTTACCATTGTAGTGTAAGGGCGGCGATAGCGATCAGATCCTACTGGGTTCATTGGCCAAGGAATTGACATAGTAATATTATACAGTAAAAGTCTTGCTAGAAATTGATTTGCTTGACCTTTTTATAAATTTCCTTGGCATAAAATTCATGAGTAATGGGCCCTGGATGAATTTCGTCTGTGCCCAAGTCAAAAAACATGTTTTCAATATCTCGTCCTAAAAGGCCTGCAAGCATAACCAAATGCACATTTTTTGGTAGATAATTCACTACCACGGTGTCAATTAAAGATGCCAGGATCAAATGTGCTTTGACTTTTTTACAGAAATTTATCACTTGTAGTACAGATGTCACAGATTGATACAATGTGTGATCGCTGTCCATGAAGTCAATCAGGGTTTTTGATACAAAAGGAGTTCTAACAGTAAGATACTCCATTTTGTTTTTATTGAATCTTGAGAAACGACGATGGCCAGTCAAACCCCAGACCACAAGGTCATTCTCTTTTATGTCTGACCTAAGAATTTGATTAGCAGCCCATTCAAGTGAACTGCCTCCCTTCGTAAGAAAGCTCGCTTCAAGATTTAGATATTCGGATAAAAGTTGACCGTACCTAGTTTGTGGTGTGACGCCTATGCCGTGACTTATGCTGCACCCTGCAACCCATAGTTGTGGATGCGGAGTTTTCCTATGATCAGCAAGAAATGCAATATTGTCAAATTCATTTATGGTATTGAAATTTTTGACAGTGCATCTAAACTTATAGACATTGAGATAATCATTGTACCACTGACACATAGCACTGACACCTTTGTGCTCGTCAGACCATTTAGTTGGCGGCGCATACACAATTACATTGGCTTGGTTGAGTACTAAACTCAATGTGTGGAGATCCTTGACATCTCCTAAGCTGGTGAAATACGTGCCTGTTTTTAGATTTTGATAGTTAGTGTGATTTACGAGTTGCGCCTGGGGATCAGCTGATATTGCTAAATCGGCCAAATCTCTTGTGACATCACCTAGATATATGGTAATCATTTTGCCACAAGGTCATGAGCCAGTGGAAAGATTTTGCCGATAACTTGGGCACAGGCCAAGGCAATTTGCTGATGTTCGCGCTGAGTGCCATTACCCGATCTTAGTTCAATAAAATGTATCCATGACCTCAGGGTGCCGTTCATGTACATGCGACTCACAGTGAGTCCTTCAGGTAACACAGCACGAGCTTGTTCTTTGGCGATGCCGTTTTTGATAGCCCACTCGTATTCCTGTTTGACTGCGAACAACACTCGTTTCTGAGCACGTTCCCAGTCATAACTGAGCAAACGCTGTTGTTCGTCGGTGATGTCAATGTCTATGCTGTTCTGTCGATTCTTGGTGTCCTGCAGTCTACAGTCACGTAGCACAAACGCTTCATCGAGTTCAGCTGTAGGATCACTATATCGCTGGGAAAACTCTTGGAATGAGAAACTTCTGTGACGCAGAATCTGTCTGGCAATGTCGCGGGTGGTGGTGATTTCGCAACAGGCTGACACCATTTCCAGTGGGCTCCAGTGTTGGTGCCGGACCAAGTATCTGATGAGTCGATCTGATGTCTCTGTGTTGAATTGGTTGGCAGGGTTGGACACACGGGCGCAGTACGCAATGAGTTCCTGCGCATCCGTGATGCCCAGGTTGCTGAATTCCTCAGTGGGTTCACTGTATGATACCAGTCGAACATTCATAGATTCTTCAATAGTTGATTGGTTTGTGGTTGCACAATTTCTGCCACGGCAGTCACATCCACCACCCAGGTGACATCTCGAACATCAGGTTCTAGTTCTAGGAGGCTGCGACTCAACACTGCTTCTATTTCTTCCCAACTTAGTCCTTGCTTACGCAAGCTCATCAAGTTTATGGTTTTTCTCTTGTTGTCGCGCAGCTTGATGGTGACTTTTTTCATACACTCCAGAGGAATCTCTGTGGTGTTGACTTGACTGATTATGTGTTCCCATTGACGAAGAAACTCTTCACTGAACTGCTGCATCTGCTGTTACCCTTTTGCCGGTACGGCTGCGTTTCTTTGTCGCAGAGGCTTCGGGAGAGGCCACGGTGGTGCTAGGGACAACACCAGGGTACATGCGTTCAGCTTCTTTTTTCATTCTGGCCGCTTCGGCAATGAGATCGTGGCCTTCGACTTCCATGCGTTTGGCCTGTGCCAGCATGTTGGCAGCTAGAGTTTTGTCATCCAAAGCTGAAGATGTATCTGCTGGTACAGGTGTTTGTCCTTGACGATTCTGAGCAGCTTCTTGTTCAAGACGTCTGCGTTTGAACTCGCGCTCTTGCTCACGTTTGGTTTCAGGCGGAACCATGCCTGCATTTTGATCTAACTCTTGCAATTTTTTCAAGGCTTCTGCACCTGATTCCATTTCTTTGACCAGGCGATTGATTTCGTCAAGTTTGGCACTGGTAGTGGGCGTGGGTGTTAGTATGACTTGATTGCTGGCAATTTTTTTCAACATACCTTCATGGTGCAGTGCATTGAGAATAACACGACCATCTGGCAACAGATTTCGATGCAGCACATCGGCAAGATTGGTAGCTTGCTGGCCTGGAGCACTTTCAATCACTTTCATAAGAGTGTTATGAATGTGTGTGGGCAGCACGTCGGGGTAAACCACAAGACACATGTGATCTTCCCCTGGAATCTCTCTAAATACAATGGCTACCTTGCGGTCGCCGTGTCTGCCAATATGTTTAATCATTTTGTTCTCCTTGTGATTGTTCCATTTGTGCTTTGGCATGAGTTATAAACACTTGCAGACGATTATAAAGTTCGCCCACTGTGGTCAGTTCATTGGCACGAATAGCGCCTCTAGTGCTGGCAGCTTCAATGACAGCAATCATTGAAGCAATGTCAGCTAAGGTTATGGTTGGGTTTTCCATGCAGATATTTACTGATAAAAATATCTCATGGAAATGTTTTTTTGGCTATTTTGGCAAAACTGACTAGGTCAGTTTGCCGTCCTTGATCAGCTGTTCAAAAGTGTCCCACACTTTTTGGAACTTGCGCTCGTAGTAGTCGATCAAGACCTTGGTATCCTCAATGGCAGCACCTTGATCAATGAACATCTGCAGGTCATTGGTGACTTTCCAGCATTCTAAAATTTCTTGTTCAAACTCAAATCTATCGCTCATACAAACTCCTTGAGATCTTTGGGGCTAACAAAAATAATGGTGTGCACCCGGTCTTGGTAGCAAATTGGCAAATCAAGATGCACACTGACTCTGGGTCCATCGGTCAAATTTATCTGGGTGTCGTTGCCCACTGTGCCACGAAATGGGATGCGGTTCCAGCGGCCTTGCACACGATCACCAATGAACCAGGTTGGTTTGTAACCTATGCGTTCAAAGTAATCGGTCTGATTAGCCACGTGGCCGCCCCCATTCTTCACGAGCCAACTTGGCTTCTTGCCAAACTCGTCGCGCTATGTGCCAACCTGGCACTGCTGTGATACCGGCTATGAACCCATACATGAACCATTCGGCAGCTATCAAAAATTCAATCATACCACCCGTCCCAACACACCCCAGATCAGCTGATCCAGCTCGCTGTCAAAGTCTTGCTGACCAGTGCGGCGTTTGAGCCAAATCTGTTCTAGTAATGCTCGCATCTCATCAGCATCAACACCTTTGGTATTGTAGTCTTGGCCACGACGTTCTAATTCTTCAATAAGCTCATCTGTATCAAAATCATCTAGATCAATCTCAACTTCAACTTCTTTGTAGGCGTAGGGCATGGCCAATCACCGTTTGCAAAGTTTCACAGCATCCATCACAGATACACCAAGCGTTTGGGCAGTGACTCGGCACTCCAGCTGCCTACTGTGATCAAACCATGCGTAGATGCCCAGCAGAACCATAAACACTCCAAGCCCCATCAGGGCGCGACCAGCAGTATACATGATAACTCCTTTATAAAAAAACAATTGTACAACGTCTGTGTCTGCGTGTCAAGCAGGCACCTTCTCTTCTTCATAGTAGGCGTACTGACCCCAGGGTGGCACAATGGTAGTGGTGCCATGCAAGATCCATACCGTGTCGCAGTAGTTCTCATCACCCCAAGAACCAAATGGATAGCCATCTGTGAACACAATCAGCCGCTTGGGTTCGATCTCGTTGTCTTTCAAATACCGGAAGATGCAATCAAAGTCAGTGCCGCCGCCGCCTGACACTTCGTAATCGCACATAGAATCCAAGTTGTCTGAATCATATTGTGCAGGGTTGTAGCACTCAGTATCAAACGTGACGACATGGATCCGATAAGCAGGAAACGAATCCATAATACCTTGGATTTCGCTGAGAAAATCTTTGAGCATAGTTTCGCCAATAGAACCCGAAGCGTCGATGGCAATAGCAATGTCAATCATGGGATCTGGGCGCATACCAGGCATCACAGCATCCATGTGCCACCCGCGTCGACTGGCTCGCATCCAGGTATAGTCTGACTTGATGGTTGATTCCAATTGCATGCGCAGCAGTTCACGCCAGTTCATCTTGGGCTCAGTAAGCTCTTGGATCAGGCGTTTGACACCAGCAGGAATGTTGCCAGCACCGTCCACAGTCTGCGCCGCAGCCAGCATGGCTTCTTTGATTTCGTCACGGATTTGTCGACGTTCTTCTTCGCTGAGTCGGGGGCGACCTTGGCCTTCACCATCTTTGCTTTCACCTTCGCCATCACCATCTAAGTGCTCGTCAACCAACTTGTCCAGCAGGTCCTCAAGACTGATCTTTTTGACATTTTTCATAATGTCATTGTAGACTTCTTCTGAACTCATGCCTTCGTATTTTTTGTCGTACAGTGCAGGCACTGTGGTAATCAGTTCGCCTACATTGTGTTTCTTTAAATCTGCGTTGACACAGAAGTCATTGGCAATGTTCCAGATCTGTGGATCGCGATCGCCGCGCCGTCCAAAGTGATCATATACACAATGCAGAACTTCATGTCCGAATAGGAACTCGATCTCACGGGGCCGTAGCATCTTGATGAACCGACTGTTGTAGTAAAAGTGACGTCCATCAGTAGCAGCGGTGCCACACCATTCGTCTGCGTTCACAAGCTTCAAACGAGTGGCCAGATTGCCAAAGAAGCTGGCCTTGAGTAGCAGTCCCACACGAGCAGTGATCAAGAGTTCACGCACTTCGCGGTCTATTTTGGGGTCAGTGGGACCAATGAGATTGGCAAATTTCTTGGCGTTGTCTTTGTTGCCAGTGGTACCGGCAGTGCGAGCATGAATGGGGGTGAACTGTGACATAGTGCTCCTTGACTGTTTCATGTATTATAGCATGGCCAGAATTATTGGTCAACTTGACTATTTAGATTCAAATATCGCAGTTGAAACCAAGTCTGTGCAGATTCGTTATAAAAATCCACATGAACTTGCTGCTCATAACGCATAGTGGGCCCAAGTGGCACAGGGTGTTCCAGTGGCACAAGTCCTTGGTGGTGTCTGTAGCTGAACCCTAGCTCACGGCGCAGGCGAGTGCGTACAGCCATGCCCATGCCAAATTCTGCCAAAATTCGAGAGTAAATGGCACTCCAGTCGCCTGTCTGGCGAAAGATGATCAGTCTAGGTTTGACAATTATGTCAGGGAGTGTTGGGGTGACTGAGGACATACCAATTTATCTCTGCTTCGCCAGTCACATAGATTCGATAGTCATTGTATTTGATACTGTAAGCCCACACAGGGTTGATGTCCGTGGGGTCATATACCGCAGGATTTTTGCTGCGGTTGTACTCTAGTTCTTGCCTGGTTTCAACGTCGGCGCTCCAGCCAAAATTTTCCGTAAACCAACGTCGGCTGCGATCAAAATCCAACACACTGGAACCTATACCATGACTGCGACGGAACTCCAGCATGTATCGGAACGTATGATGCCATGCATGGCGTCGGTCAAGTTTGACTACATGATAGGTCATAGAAAAAGGGCAGTGTTGCTGCTGCCCTACCCCCTCCACTCTGTTAGGACGATGCCTGCAAGATATACTTGCCAAAACGCTGATGGAACTCGTCGAAGTTTTTCAGCTTGGTGGGCAAGAACGGCAGGTTGTATGTGGTCAGTGCAATGCGAGCACCCATAACTGTCAACTCAGTCTCAAAGTTCTTCATCATATAGCCCAGGAAGTTATCAGCCATTTCATGAAACTTTTTGTCTTCGACCTTGTTTTCCACAGCGGCCTTGAGCTCATAGCACATGGAAATCACCAGGCTATACATGGCACTAACTTCTTTGACAGTGAGATCCTTGACCTTGCCTGCCAAGATGTCTGCAGGATCGGGCATCTTGCTGGCTACCTTGCGGTGAGCCATAAACTTCACTGCCAAGCCTTCGCCCACGGTGCCTGCAATAAGATTGGTCAGAGTGTCGTCATCTACACCTTCGTCCTCCAGCAGCTGGCTCACAAAGGTCCACGAGCGCGGAGTGGCAAACGCACGGCTGGCACTCTTGGCATCAAAGTCGTAGAGGTCCTGTTTGGCAAAGCTGAGATAACCCACCACATCTTTGTGGATCTTGTTTTGCACAGCCCACTCTTGGTAGCTGGCAAAGTCCACTTTCATTTCTTGGTGAATGAAACGATTTGCCAACGGAGTGGGCATACGATATGTCACACCTTTGTCTGACTCACGGTTGCCAGCAGCCACCATCACCACATTGTCGGGCAGGCGATACTTGCCCACTCCGCGATTCAAGATCAACTGATAAGCCGCTGCCTGCACTGATGCTGGAGCAGAGTTCAATTCGTCCAGGAACAGCACCACAATAGGGTACTGGCTGGCAGTGGCCTCATCGGGCAGTTCAATAGGCGGTGCCCAATCCATCTTGCCCAGGTCCTTGTTATAGAACGGAATACCACGAATGTCAGTAGGCTCCATCTGACCCAAGCGAAGATCAATCATTAGCCCGCCTAGTTCTTGGGCAATGCCAGCCACCAGCTCGCTCTTGCCAATGCCGGGAGGCCCCCACAAGAACAAAGGACGTTTGACTTGGAACGCCTTGAGCACACTCTTGCGAGCTTGAAGGGCGGTAACGGTGCGTGAGTCAGACATGGTGGGAGCCTTTCAAAAAAATGTTGCTAAGTCTGTATTTTAGCTGAAACTGATTTATTGGTCAAACGTCAAAGTCGTCAACATAGTCGTTGTCGGCAATCTGCTGATCCACAGCAGCGGCCTGATTCAGTGCATCGGTCACCCAACGCACAGGAATTTGCAGTGCTTCGGCAATGGTTTGTACACCAGCACCACTGGCATAGAGTTGCTGTATGTCAATGCTGAGTTCGCTCATCACACTCATTCTGCAGTCTCCTTGTTCATGCAATAGGTCGAAAGTATCCACTTGGCCCGGTTGAGACACTGGCGTTGGTCTTCCAAGATGTTGGCCAGAGTGTCGCCGTCATAAGGACCATAACTGACCATTTCCTGGCAGTCACTCATCAGGCTCATGGCATACATGGCTGGGCCAGTAAAGCGAAAGGTCAGGCTCTCTTCCACAGCCTCGCGCATCTGAGCTTCGGTGCAACCGTACATGCGAACTTCGCGACGCTCTTGTTCGGTCAGTGCAGAATAAACGGCAGTGGTCATTGCTGGCTCCTTTGTTGCTTACTATGCCATTATTATAGCAAAATGGGAATTATTGGTCAACTGATCAATGCTTACAAAAAACACTGTGGTTTTTGTGCAACGTTATAGAATTTTGTTGTTTTTGTTATAACCGGTTACCGAATCCGGTGCAGCCCTTTGGAGTCTGCGGCTCTACCACTCTCCCGTCCTACTTGGCCATGCTTCTGTACGCAGAGGGCAAGGCTGGACGACACCTTTACATCACTGGGCCGTTGCCGTTGCGAAAGCCCACAGTGCCTCCTTCGGCTTGAATGCGTTTCACGACGTCTTCCAGCAAGATAGGACGAAAATCTGTAGCTTCGACACAAACACAGTGATACCTTGGATCAATCTCTGTGCCATACAGCACAGCACCAGTTTTGGCATCTATACCACGAGCACGTTTGACACGGCTGGCGTGCAAGTGCCCATGGATGTTCACACCAAACCGACCCAGGCTTGCTTCGTGCACCGGAATATGACTCAAGATCATGCCATTGAGCACATGGTATGCACGAAGCTCTCTAAAGTATGTGCGATATTCTTCGTCACGAAAGATGTCATGGTTACCACGAATCAACACCTTGTCACCGTTGAGACGATGCAGAGTGCGCAGAGCCTTCCTGTTGATCACCACGTCACCAAGGTGATAGACCTTGTCTGAGGGACGCACAGTTTCGTTCCAACGTCGAATCATTTCTTCATCCATTTCGTCGGGGTCGGACCAGGGCCTAAGTTTGACTTCGGGGTCGTCGGGATGAGTAAAGCGGCACACTCCGGCATGACCAAAGTGTGTGTCACTCACAAGAAATGTGGCTGGCATAACGGTTCTCCTAATAGCGTATTATAATTTCTCAGGAGATTTTGGTCAATACTGCATCAGCATTATTGTGATCGCCTGCGGCGTGGTGGATCAATGTCTTGTTCTTTGAGCAGATACTGGCGTCCCACAAGCCCAGCCTCAATTTCGCTGAGAGCAGTTACCACTGGTCCACGCCTGGATAGCAGTCGTGGCTGATCGCCACGACTGAGTTCTCTGGCTCTACGACTGGCAATCAACACCAAATCATATCTATTGCCTATTTTGGACACTGCATCTTCGCTGCTGATACCCAGCAAGCGATCTGCATCAGTTTGTTTTTTATGTAGAAATTCCATTAGAGTGCCTTTGTGATCTGTAGTCTAGATCTTGAAACAGCCTTTTTTCTTGAGCTGTGAGTCTATCCTTGTGTGTTTTACGTGGATTGCCACACAAAAAACAGTGCGGATTACCGCAGTCCATGGCATGATGTTTGGCTAGACGGTGAGCTTGCTTGATATTTGCTTGGTTGAAAGTGCCGTGACTGCGGGCTATGCGTACTTGCCGAGCAATGGCTCGGTCAGTTTTGGCACGACGTCGTGAATTTTTGTATTTGGCAAATTCATTGGCCATTATCCACCTCGACCACTGGCTTTACGAACTGGAGTACCAGTGATCATTGGCACGCCATAGCTTTGTTTGTTTTTACTTTTGTTTTTTTTGGCTTTTGGTTTGGCTGTTTCTTGTTTTTTGGTCAGGGCCTCTCTAACTGCGTCTGCTAGGGTTTTTGAAGTGCTCATAGTGTTATTTACTGCCGAAGCCGCAATTATAAACTAGAAATTGATTGATGTCAATGGCTGGTTACGAGTTCCAGCACCACTCTATCGTTGTGGTCGATTGCTTACTTACTTGATCTGCGACCAAACACGCTGTCGTATTTGATCTTGCAGTGTGGTTGGTAAATGCACATAATCCAGTTCTTCGCTCAGGCGCTTGCCGTTGCGAAACGCCCAATCAAAAAACTTCAGAACAGCCTGGCTTTCGGCACGGTTGGCTGGTTCTCGATACATGATGATGAAACTGGCCGAACTGACAGGCCACGCATTGGGATTTGCCTGATCCACAATGCTCAGTCCCATGCCTGGCACTGAAAACCAGTCAGCACCATCCGCGGCTGCAGCAAATGTTAGATCGTCTGGGCTGACCCAGCGGCCTGCACGATTTTGCATCTGCATAAACGTCATGTTGTTTTTCTTTACATAGGCATACTCAACATAGCCAATTGAGCCTTTGATACGATTGACATTGGCAGCCACTCCCTCATTGCCTTTGCCGCCCACAGAAGTTGGTGCCGGCCACTTCACAGCAGCGCCACGGCCCACTCGTTTGAGCCAATCCTGACTGACAGTGGCCAAGTAGTCGGTCCAATTGAAAGTGGTGCCCGATCCGTCTGCGCGATGCACCACTGTGATGATCTGATCCGGCAAGGCCTTGCCAGGATTGAGAGCTTGTAGGCGCGGATCATTCCATTTGGAAATCACACCCAAGAACACGTCGGCCAACACTGTACCAGTGATTCGCAACTCGCCAGGTCGGAAACCATCCAAGTTTACCACGGGCACTGTGCCGCCAATGATGGCTGGAAATTGCACTTGACCCAGTCGGTTCAAATCTTGACCACTGACCGGTGCATCCGACGCACCAAACGCCACTGTTCGTGCATTGATTTGCCGTATGCCGCCTGAACTGCCAATGCTTTGGTAATTGAGGCTGACACCTGTTTCACGTTTGTATGCTTCGGCCCATTTGGCATACACAGGAAAGGGAAAAGTGGCACCTGCACCTGTGATTGCTTCGGTGCTGTGGGCAGTGACCGCCAACAATGACAACAAAAGACCCAAAAGTTTGCGCATAAGAATACTCCTTGTTAGGCAAGTATTTAGGTCAAAATGTGTTACAATTTTGTTACAGAGATCAGCCAGCCATCACACGACACACAGCCGTCATAACAGCGGCAATGCGACCAATGTCACGCAGTTGCTCCACAGTGTAGCCTTCTTTTTTCAAGGTATCATAGTGTGCCTTGACACAAAAGTGGCACCGGCCCACGATAGACGCTGCTAGGCTGTAGGCTTCAAATCTAGCCTGCGTGGTTCCTCCATGTGTGGCAATGGCATTCATGCGAAGCTGTGCAGGCAGGCCTGTGAGGTTTGCATCTTCAGCCATTTCCACATAGGGATACCACACATTGTTCATGGCCATGACACTGGCTGCCGTAACAGCAGCATCACGCTCAGTGGCATCTGTGATTTGGCTGCTGATCCACTGCCACATCTTGGTATTGCCTGAAGCAAACGCCGCAGCCAGGGCACAGGCCTCAGCCACCACAGGCTCCAAGGTGCTGCGTTTGATCACAGCATCAATGTTGAGTCTAGCGTCTTTGGCATAGTCAGGAATGCCATCTCGAAGTTGATCTACCCATTGTGTCATCGTGTTTGATCTCCTATGATTCTATAACCTCTGCCAGTGGGATGAATACCATCGCTACTCATGTGATCTCGCGGACGAGGTAACACAGTATCACCATATTCTTGTGCAATCTTTACAATAGCGGCATGTGGCGCAGGCTTGCGTTCTGCACCTGGATCAATCCAAAACACACGTTGTCCTTGAATGGCAGCTCGCATCTTTCTCAATTCTGCTTCGGTTTTCACCCCAGCATGATCATTAGCACCCAAGCTAATGATTACTGTGCGAACTGGCCGGCTAGCTGATACTGATAGATAATCTCTATTCCACTGCCACGAATTCCAACCACCGCGACTGTAACTGACACACTCGGGTCTGTACATAGCAGTGCCTACAGCAATGCTATCTCCCAAAATCATGCAATCAATCATGCTAGTCCTTTGCTTGACAATACAATTTTACAAATATGTTCTAAACGTTCGATGTGTTCAAATGCACGCCAGGGGCTGGTGTCAACAGCCACAACACCGTGGCGGTCAATGCCCACAATGTGATTGTGCAAGCCACCATCATTGACCAGGCCTAGGGCAGGAATAGTGGCATCAGCCAAGGCCTGACTAATGGGCGGAACGTCAGGTACATTTTTGCCCACTCGGGTGTAGCGTCCCAGCTCAGGAAACTGTTTCACAAGTTCACTGAGTTCGATACCAGCATACATGGCAGCCACAGTGTATGTGGGATGAAAATGCAGCACTACCCTGACTTCACTGTCAATGGTTCGTTGCAAACCATAGTGCAACGGCATCTCCCCACTGGGTCGTAGAGCACTGCTGAGGTCAGTGTAGGGCATGGCCTTGTAGCCGCTGAGACTCCACTTGATAAACATCTCGGGTTGCAGTGTCTGCTTGCGAATGCCTGACGGTGTGATGTACATGTGGTCACGGTCATGCCAGCGAATACTGGCATTGCCATCTCTGGCCGTGATCCAGTTGCGTCGGTATGCTTCTTGAAATAGGTCAGAGATGGTTTCTAACATTATAGAGTCTCGCCGCCCACAGTGCGGTTACATGCGCACAGTTCGCCAGTTTGCAAGGCATCCAGCACACGCAGAGTTTCTTCTGGTGAGCGTCCCACGTTCAAGTTGTTCACAGTCACATGCTGGATAACATTGTCAGGGTCAATAATGAATGTGGCACGAAGTGCAGCACCAGCAGGAGCATAGAACACACCCAGCTGTTCGATCAAACTCATGTTGTGACCTGTGTGATCATTCCAACGCTGAGTGTCAGCAAACTGTGTGTGAGTGATCCGGGCCAGATCAGGATGGGCCTTTTGCCATGCCAGTTTGCAGAACTCATTGTCAGTGCTGCCTGTGAGCAACACAGCATCACGATCTGCAAAGTCCCGGTTGAGTTTGTCATAGGCCACAATTTCTGTGGGGCAAACAAAGGTAAAGTCCTTGGGATAGTAAACGATCACTTTCCATTTGCCTTCAAAGCTCTTTTCTGTGATGTCAAAAAATTTGTCACTGCCGGGGTTCACACCGGTCACAACAAAAGGTTCTAGGCGGTCGCCAACTGTTTTCATATGTTCTCCTTGATTGAAAATAGGCTCAGTGTTTGTACTGATAGATTATTATATAGCATAGAATCGGCCTGAGTCAAGACGTTTTTCCATTGATTTTGTCAATGTCGACAATAGGCCTTGGCCTCGCTGCCCAGAATCGAACTGAGATTGGAGCCTTAGGAGTGCTCGGTTCTATCCATTGAACTACAGCGAGTCAACTGGGGATAAGTTTTGGGATATAGGGCACTGCCCTGGGGCCGTAACGTTGTTGCAGCAGCAGTCGTGCTTCTTGTGCAGTTTCTGCGCCCACACGATCTTTGAATTCGCGACCGTCTTGTGTTCTAATGGTGGCTTCAAATAATTTCATGCTCATAACATTATTTAGTGGCCGGCCCTGAGAGAATCGAACTCCCACCGCTGGTTTCGAAGACCAGAATGATATCCATTTCACCAAAGGCCGAAAAAGAAAACCCCAGGGTACTGCAAAATATAATGCTCAGTGATTTCACAGCAGTGCCGGGGGCATGTCACTTGGTGCTCCTAGCAAGAATTGAACTTGCGACTCGGCTTTACCAAAGCCGTGTAATGCCATTTTACTATAGGAGCTATGGAGCGGGTAGCGAGAATCGAACTCGCGAATTCACCATGGCAAGGTGACAGGTTACCATTACATCATACCCGCATAATCTCTGCTAGCCGAACATGCTAAATATGTATGCCAGACATTGGTATAACAAATATTCATGACCGTTAATTCTAGTTGCAAATTTTTGAGCAATGGCTTGAAATTTCAAATCCGGCCCAATCAAAAAGAAGTTGAAATCAAACCCTGCTGTAAATGGTACGGACCCGGTATCTTGCTCAATGATAACGGCACTGATATACACGATTTTAGGTCGCGTATAGGTAATCAACACTTTCACCAGATACCTGAATGCAACGTCTGTGTAGAGTATGAAAAAATTGGTGCTAGATCAATGAGACAGGCAGCCGACTTGATGATAGCAGCCAACAGTGAATGGGGAGATCCCACACATGTTGAAATTCAATTGGATTCAACTTGCAATGCAGCATGCATCATGTGCGGACCTAACCTGAGTAGTCTTTGGCGCCAAGAACTAGGATGGCAAAAAAATGTTGATTTTCAACCAATGGACTTTGATCCCATAAAGGCAATTTGTCAACAAATAGACATTCAAAAAATTCGTAGTATCAACTTTGTAGGCGGCGAACCAATGTTGAGTCGCAGTGACATTGAGATATTAGAATCAATCAACTGTCCAGAGCTGGTGACTTTGATATATGTGACCAATGGCAGTATCTATCCCCCAGAACAAAAACAACACCTTTGGCAACGGTTCAAAAAAGTTAGAATTGTAATCAGCTTAGATGGAGTAGGTAGCAGGTATAACTACATTAGATATCCGTTGCAATGGTCAAAGGTAAACGAAAATTTGAAATTGATGCAGGACAAATTGCCATCAGTAATTTTTGGCGTCATTTACACTGCCAATATTTTGAACTTTTACTATTTCGACGAATTTGATCATTGGTTTCGTAATGCTGGGCTGACAGCATCAGAGCCAGTATACAACATTGCACATGGTGTTCTCACCCCAAATGGTGTACCAGCCAAATTGTACCAAATGATTATTGACAAATATGGATATCAACATTTTGTAACTCGAACAGTGACACATCTTGTGCCTAACAGCAGCAAAACACTAGAATATCTGCAACAAATTGACCAACGTCGATCTACCAATTGGCATGATATCTTTCCAGAAGTGGCCAATGCACTCGCAGGAACTACATAGCTGCCTTACTCTGTATAACAAATTCTGTAGTTTTTTTCAGCAATGGCTTTAGATTCAAAGCAGTATGCAATGATCTAACCTATATACCCCCGTCACTGCGTCATATGGTCAATGAGCATTATGTTATCGGACACCCAGTGTCATTGATGTTTTCAAACTTAGAATATCGTCAAGATCTCAAGTTTATGAAATTTGTCTCTTGGTTAGAGCCTTTTAGAAAACAAGACTGGCGCATTGTAGGCCCCAAAGTTGAGCCTTTGCTTGCCTAAGCTGCCTTCAAACTTTTGAATCTGTCAGCAGCATATGAAGCAGCAAAAGCATCAGGCTTGACAAAGGGTATGACATTGCACACACCTCGAATGTAACCCACGGCCTGACTAATAACACAGCTCGAACCGTGCTGTTCGTCAGGGTTGATGTCAAGATGCACTTCTACTTGACGACCTTCCAACACTTCCGCCAGTTTGAGATACAGTTCGGACACTTTGTACACTTCAGTCATGAGCCGCTGACTGGGGCGACTGTACTTTTGATCCCAGTCGCGTTCGCGTTGTACTTCGCCAAACAGTTTGCATCCGTTGTTGCCGTTGATGTGAACCACAATGGCCAGGATATAATCAGCGTACCATACGCCATCAATTTTGACTCGTTCGCTATCGCAACCAAGGTATATCTTTGTTTCGGGTGTCTGAGCATCGATAAAAGTTTTGACTTGGTCTAGATTTAGTTTTTTCATAGTTCACTTTCGTTGGTTGGTGCCCAGGGTGGGACTCGAACCCACACGGTTTCCCGGCGGATTTTGAGTCCGCT
>SXGQ01444020.1_pt1 | contig 190052 bp, 189 predicted proteins | sample 3178371 | NCBI WGS metagenome assembly SXGQ01 (sample SAMN11356859, study PRJNA531348) | freshwater metagenome | isolation source: freshwater sample F1-20 | place: China: Fuxian Lake, Yuxi | collected 2017-12-25 | reverse complement strand
GTTTTTCCAGTTTTCACAACCTTCAGGTATAATAGATATGGGATTAGACCAATACACATACAAAGTAGCCAAAGGAATTATCAAGCAATCCACCGACTTCACATTTCACAATGAAGAAGGTAAGCTAGTTTCTCCAAGAAAAAACTTCTCCTTTAAGTTTGGTTACTGGCGAAAGCATTACGCTTTGCAACACTTCATGGAAAACCTTTATAAGCTAAAAGGTGGCAAGGATATTTTTAATTGCAACACATTACTTCTTACAGAATCAGACATTGATATTTTAGAAGATGCTGTCAGAAACAACTATTATCATGGAGTAAAACATTACAAGCAAAGAGACTTAGGCTTTATCAAAAGGGCTAGAAAAGCAATTGCTAATGGCTATGATGTAGTTTACTACTCTTGGTGGTAAGAGATAAGGGAGGTATCCCCTTCCTCCATCTTCAGATTGTTTTTCCAGGTTTCACATTTCGAGAGTATAATAGGTATGGACTTACTAACAATCTACAACGATGACCCTGCTTTTCTTGGCTCGCCAAAACTCTGTGCTATTTTCGAGTGCCTTGCTAGAGTGCCATACGAGAATCGAGCTGTTAAACCAGCTATTGGCGGAATAAGTATTACCTCCGATGGATTCATCATTGCAGACCAAAACTTTCTTGGCTCTGTAGAAGAACTTGAGACAAACTTATACGGATTATGCGAGCATTTTGGAATTGATACCTCAGAAGCTGATTTATTACTTTCTAACTGCTTGGATTGGCGACCAGGTGGTAACGCTTACGACAAAGTGAGGGTGCACTATTGCTAGTTTTCACATCAGGCATGAACATTAATAACTATGATTAGGATGCCTATCGCAAAATGGTGGAAGAGCTTGAGAATGAAGGTTTTACCACTTCCGACGCTCAAGGAACTGTAGACGCTTGGATGATTCAAGACCCTACCTTGTTCCGTAAATAGCCCCTCTTGGGGCGGCCAGCCCATTTTTCCAGATTTCACAATCTGAGAGTATAATAGATATGGAAAAGATTACCCTTAACCTTCAAAACATCGAAGTAGTGCTTACACCTGAAGAACTACAATCTTTCTTTTCTGGTATCCTTAAGTCAGACTTGCATATGAACAATGATTCAGTTTATAAGCTGTTAAAAGTGCTTGAGTATGCAAAGTACCCTGACCAACAGTATGTACTTCTTAACCCAGAAGGTTGCTTTACAGGTAAGCAGTTAGCCGCAAAGAATGGTGTTAAGTTTGGATAATTACGAAGATATTGATTACGAAGAATTATTCAATAATCTTAGTGAAGAAGAATTATTCTCTAAGATGCAAATTTGTCAAGCTGCTTTGCTTAGTATCCTTGGGTGGGAATAATCCCCTTTCCCTTCCTCCAGCCGTTTTTTCCAGTTTTCACAATCCTCAGGTATAATAGGTATGACATTCAATCACGAATTAAAAGAAATCGCAGTAAAATACACCTCAAAGACTGGTTCCCGCCACCGAGTGAGAGTTCCAGTAGCTGGAGTGAGACACGTGGGCTTCAAGCCTGGTGATAGAGTTTTCGCCAGTGGCTACAAGCAAGTGACCCTCATTCCTTTGAGCATCAAGTCGAAATCCAGAAAGCCTGGTATTTACACAGTTGAGAAGGATGGAGCAATCCGCATCCCTGCTGTCAAGTTCGGCTTGCCTACTTCTGGTATCACGGTGAATTGTGACCGATACTCAGATTGTGTAGAGGTGTTCTAAAGATACGAGAGGGCAGGTGTTGGGTTGTCCCTGCCCCAGACCCAAAGCGAGCTATGATATGTAAGGAGAGCTTACATTGCCTCATTGGTTGAGGTCATGAAACACTCGTACCCCCTCCTTAGGGGGCCAGATTATTTTTCCAGGTTTCACAATTTTACCGTATAATAGAAGGAAGACACAATTCAGATTGTGTATAAGTATAGAATGGCTCATAGGACAACAGGTGGAGTCGCCGCCCTGTCACGGCGGAGATGGAGGGCTCAATACCCTCATGGGTCGCCAAAAATATTGCCGCTTAGTTCAGTTGGTTAGAACGGGTGTCTGTTAAACACTTGGTCGGAGTTTCGAATACTTCAGCGGCAGCCAAACGCCTCAGTAGCTCAACGGTAGAGCGGCTGATTTGTAATCAGTAGGTTGCGGGTTCGATTCCTGTCTGAGGCTCCAGTTCTCTGAGTGAAACTTTTTTAAGTATTTCAATAAATAATGTTTTATATCTTTCTATTACTTTTTTACTTAAATATGTTATTGATGAAATATCTATGACACATAATTCTATGCCTTGTTCATAACATCTAATCATTTTTTGTTGGTCATTATTTTTAATTTGTTCAAATTTTTTTTCTCCATAAATTGGCTCATAATGAAAAATGCCATTCAGTTCTATTGCAAATCTCAAATCTGGAAAATAAAAATCTAATTCAGAACCAATCACAGATTTATCATTTACAAGATAATTGATATCCGCGAAATTTGCAATAATCACTTCTTCCAATAAAATTTCCATTTTTGACCTTCTTAAACCAAATTTTTTATTTTTATTGTTAAAAGTAGCAGAGCATGAATGAGAACAAAAATTATTTGGATGTTTTTTTATTTGGCTTGGAGTTTTTTTGAATTCTTTTTTGCAATTTTTACATTCGACATATGTTTTTGTTTTTGTAGAATTATATTGACAGGTTTTTGAACAAAATTTTTTCTTACGACGTTTTCCAGGAAAAAAATCTTTCAACAATTTTCTTTTTTCAATTTCAAAAATACAATCGCAAAAATGGCATCTCAATTTGATGTTTGCACTTCTCGGTTCATTCTTTACAAGTTCATAATGACTTTTACAATTTGTTAAATAAATAATTTCCATGTAATACTTTTACATAAAGTTTCGAAAAATACCTTCTAAAACTTCAATGACAGCCATTTCCCCTCCACACAATCTCACCCAGTTTTTCCATTTTTCACAATCTGAGCGTATAATAGGTATGGGATTTTCACCACTCGCACTTTATTCATTTGTTATCACATCTATTTTAGCTGTTGCTTGTTGTCTTGTTGCTTTTGTTAATATGGGCAAAGATTATACCGAAAAAAGAGATTGCATAACAACATGGTCTTTTAGTTCGTTTATAGGATTCCTTATTCTTAGTTATGTAATTGGTCTTAGTAACTTCCGAACTATACAGAACGTTGAGTGGGTAAGCACCAAAAATGGTACTGTTTTCATATATGAAGGTAAGTCAGTATTTTCGGAGCGTGTGGACATATCTAAAAACCCTTCAAAGGTGCAAGTAACTGAAAATTTATTTGGATTCCGTTTCTTAAATTTGCCTTAGGGCATTTCGGGGGCATCACCCCCTCCACACAATCTCACCCAGTTTTTCCATTTTTCACAATCTGAGCGTATAATAGATATGTATAACCATATTCTATTCAATGAAGATTTGATATTCTCTATGCTCGATGATGGTGATTTTGGCTCATCTCATAGCACAGACCCTCTTGAAGCCTGTTGTATGTTAAGAGCAAACATTTGGATACATTTGATGGAGCGACAAGGTTTTGTTTATAATTGTGAGTATGATTGTAAAGATTTTTTCCGAGCATCCGCAAGATGCTTTGAGTTTATCAAAAAACTAAACAGTAGAGAAATTGTTTTTGATAAGATAGGTAATTTGTCATTGTAACCCCTTTTGGGGCGACCAGATTGTTTTTCCATTTTTCACAATCTGAGCGTATAATAGATATGAACAAATTCCAAGAAATTACAGATTTTTTAGATAAACACAATATAGAATATAAAATTCATTCAGATTGTGTGGAAGTGGAGAATAATTTATTCCTTACTAACAAAAATCTCACATCTCTTCCAAAGTCATTCGCTAATTTGAAGATTGACGGTGATTTGAAACTTGATTACAACTATTCCTCAAAGAGTATACATACACTTCCAGAATCACTTTATAAAATGCCGGTCGATGGTGGTTACTGGGAGCGAATTTCTGGACAACGCAAGAATAAGTGACCCCACAAGGGGCTTTCACCCAGTTTTTCCAGATTTCACATTTCGAGAGTATAATAGATATGAAACAATCTAAGAAACAACTTAAGAAAGCCACAATCAAAACCAAGGTAGTGATTGACGGCAAAACTGGAATTATCGAGGTAGCCTTGTTCCAGCCTACTGGTCATACGCAGTATTCTGGCTTTGGTGTACACCAAAAGTCGAATCGCAAGTCTGAGCGAAAGCGTAATCGCCAAGAAGCTCGTAACGTAATGCGAGGTGAGTTCTAATGGTTAATCCTGAAGACCAAGCTTATACTCAGCTCACGTTAGACCTTTATGATGACTACTGTGATTATTCTGACCCTTACTTTTTACCAGATTGTGATATTTCTGATGACAATTGGGCGTTAGGCACTCTAGATTGTGATTCTTAATGTATAAAGATATAAACCGCTCGTATGCCAGCCGTCTTCTAAACGGTAGTAAGCTAAAGGAAGAGATAGTATCACATGTGGGTTCGAGTCCTGCCGAGCGGGCCAATTTTAATTCCCCGCCTTCCGCCGCCACCCCGTTTTTCCAGATTTCACAATCTGAGCGTATAATAGATATGACGTTACCTTACAACTACCTCATGGAAGTACAAGAAGAAGGCATTTGCCCACAATGCTACAAGCCCAGCAAGTCTATTGACTTACAGTTCAGCTTTGGCGTGTACGCTGGCGTGATGTGTACCAACTGTGCCATCAGTGGCTACAGGGACTCCTGCGGTCACAAGCGAAGACCAGGCTCCCCAAGAGAGCTTGAAGAATTGGGTGAGACTTATTGGGAGGAGTGAGCTAAGCTCCGAACCACCCCTTTCCGCCGTCAGATTGTTTTTCCAAGTTTCACAATCTGAAAGTATAATAGATATATGAGCGAACTTTACGAGGATTTAGATTCAGCTTTCTCCGCACTCTATAATTATAGTTGTAAGGGCGGTTCTTACGGGGTTGATGAAGATAAAAGCCACCATTATAAAAGTGTCGATGGCACAGTTCTTATGGAATTGAGCAGGGATTGCTTGGTTTCAACAATTACCGTAGGTGATGATTTCTGTGTAGTTCGTAATCTTGACTTGGAAGACTGGTATCACTTTGTGACTGGTGACGAAGAAAGTTTCATTGCATTTGTTTCTGAATTGATTCCACCGCCTAAAAATACATGGTATCATACTTGTGAAAAATGCTACAAGCAAAACTCTAGTGTTTCAATGATTTATAATCCATATGAGTATGATATGAATAATCACGAGGTGGTAATGGCAGTATTGTGTTCAGATTGTTTTAGTGAGGACTATGGTCTCCAACAAGAATTACACAATCTTGCAATGGATGTGTAATTCCCCTCATGGGGGTGTCAGATTGTTTTTCCAGGTTTCACAATCTGAAAGTATAATAGATATGAAAAAAAGATGGTATGTTTACGAAAAGAAAGGAGTGTTTTACAATGGTGGGCTTTGGGAACTGAAATCATTTAGGTTTAATTGGCTTGCTGTATTATACGCTAAGTACAAATGTTGGGGTAGCTATAGTGTATTTATAATCTTTGATTCCCAAATACCTCATAAATACTATCTACGCAACCACGTTTTTAACAAAAGGAAAACAATTATATGAGATTACTTAGTGAAGCGGAAAAATTCTGTCTTGGTTGTGACTATATTTGGGTGGAAAGCTGGAAAGAAGAAATTGCACAATGGTTTGAAGAAAATAAAGAAATATTTGATAAACGTGATGTAAATCCATTCGTATTTTATATTTTAGAAGATGCAAATGAAAATTATTCAACAGCCTGGCTTACAATAGGAGCTTTTAAGTTAGATAAAAAAATTGTGGGAATTATCAACCTTTTTAGCCAATCTGGAGAAATTGTTGCAACACTGGATTCAAGTAAACCAGAACTTATAGAATTCTATAAAGAAACATTAGGAAATAAATTGATGTCGCACAGACTTTGGGGAAAAAATGGATTAAAAAAGGATGATTAAACCACCCCCTTCCCGCCGTCAGATTGTTTTTCCAGGTTTCACAATCTGAAAGTATAATAGATATGACACCAAGAGAAAATAAAAAGTTGATTGAGCGGATGGCGACTAATGGTTTCACCTTAGTAGATGGATTCTTCCATCGACACATCTACACTGGCAGAAAGTTGTATAGTGATGTGGTTAAGTTTGAGGATGCATTGAATTGGCTCGAAAAACCTGTTCTCACTGAAAAAATCAGAGACGAAGATATTATAGTGTATATATCAAATTTTGGCAACGATGTATATGCTCGCCTACCAGATAACGGTCTAATTTATGCGTCTTATAGTGGGTATCGTGACAAAAGGCTCACAGATGAACAAGTGTCTGCTATACACTCAGTAATCAGATAAGCCCCCACAAAGGGTCCCCACCCAGTTTTTCCAGTTTTCACAAATCTCAGGTATAATAGATGTAAGAACATTGAAAAGAGAATAAGAATCGCCCGAATTAAGTATCGGAAAGAGAAACTGACCCAACAGTAAACTCTAAAAAACGCTGTGTAATTGGGTAAGACGAGCTACACGTCATAAAGAAAGTAGTGAAGCGGGAAACAAATGAAAGTGAAAGGCTTTCTGGGTTTTTAACTTGGCATCCGTGTATAAAGGGTTGGCTCCCACCGAGGCGATTTTTAATCTTACATCTCTTACAGAATAATGTAAAAAGTTTAGGGGACGCCCTATAGGGACTCACGTAACCAGAATACGTGGTTGAACAATCATGTTCCGATGAGGCAAGTACATCGTTAAATTAATCTGCTAGGGCGGTGGGCTAATCACCCACCCCCGCATGTAAGCCTCACCGCGTTTTTCCAGTTTTCACAAATGCCAAGTATAATAGATATGATTATCTACCAAGGACCAAGCCTTCTCGATGGACAACCGATTGTTGCTATTCTCACTGGCTTTTCAAGTAAGTCAAAGAATTCAAAAACGGGCGAAATGCCCCAAGTTTGGATTCTTAAATCAGATATGAACCCAGTTGAGGCTCTACGCTTGGGCTTGGAATACACGATATGCGGTAACTGTCCGCACCGTCCAAAGTTAAAGGGTAAGAAAGCTCTCAGTAAACTGTCACGTTCTTGTTACGTTACAGTTATGTCTATCAATTCCATTTATAAGAAGTTTGCTAAAGGTGGATATAAAGTAGCGGTATTGCCTGAACTCGCTAAACAATTAAGTGGTAAGAATATTCGATTAGGTGCGTATGGTGACCCCGCCGCAGTACCTATTGAAGTTTGGGATGAATTATGCTCTTATTGTAACTCTACTGGCTATACGCACCAATGGGCTACCTGCGACGAGCGTTATAGTCAATACTTAATGGCTAGTTGTGACTCACCTATTGACGTGCTTCAGTCTACTCTTAAAGGTTATCGCACGTTCTTTGTTCAGAATATATCTGATATTGCTAACGCTTATAAGAAAGTTAATGATATAAAGTTAGCTTGGTGTCCAGCTTCTAAGGAGAAAGGTAAAGTAACTACTTGTAGTAACTGTATGGCTTGCTCAGGTACTCGAAAAGGTTTACATTCTAACGTAACAATTTTGCTACACTAAAATTTTAGTGTAGCTTGCATCCCCTCCTTTCACCGTCAGATTGTTTTTCCAGATTTCACAAATGCCAAGTATAATAGATATGCAACAAAAAGCCTTACATCTTACTCAAGACGGTCGAATCGAACCAATCAAACCAGCTAACGGAACTCATTTTGAGCTGGACGAACTTAGAACTCTTATTGGGTGCCGATTCGTGGAAGTAATCTACCTGAACAATTCAGGTAATGACAACGACCCAATCATGATTGGCGACGAAGAAGGAAGGCTTTTTGGTGAGCCGATTGTGAATCCGATTGCGACAAAAGTATACCAGGATAGCTGGAAAACAAGTCGTGACATCGTTGGTAACATCGTGCTTTGCACTTCAGCAATGTTTCGATAGTCCCCCACAAAGGGCCGTCAGATTGTTTTTCCAGTTTTCACAAATGCCAAGTATAATAGATATAACCCAACAGGAGACAAGAAATAGAAATGAATACAAATAATACTTACGCTTTCGTCATCACAAACACACAAACTGGTGAGCAGTTTTTTGACGTAGTGGATGCTTCAACCCGCTCATACGCTAAAGCCAAGATGACTAAACGATTACCAAAGTACTATGTCGTTACTGAAACGGCAAATTATGAGTCTGGTCCAGTTTCACAACATTCTCCAGCTTTTGACAAAATGTGGCGGTTGCCGTGGCTAAATCAACATATGTGCAATAATTCCCTTACACCTTATAAAGGTTTTAGATTTGTCAGACAAATGTTTAACCTAGAAGGTGAGTTAAAGCATACCTCTACTTGGAAAACTAAAAAGCAAGCTCTTAATGGCTATTCCTCTGTGCCAGATGGCTATTCTGTAAAAGTGTTTCAAATTTAACCCACTTCTTATCCAATAACAAGTAAACTTTTACTTGTTCCCCTCCTTCCGCCGTCAGATTGTTTTTCCAGTTTTCACAAATGCCAAGTATAATAGATATGAGCTACCAATTCACAGAAAGATTCTACAACTCCGATACACCTATTGAGTTATGCCGATACTTTGGAGAGACCCATGCTTCTTATGGTTGGAACAGACAGCTTGACCCTAGATGGACAGACCAGCAGAAAGAGGCTTATCACGAAGGTTACAATTTCATCAAGGGGATAAAAAATTAGCAAGTTATCACAGTACAAAGTAGTAAGCAATAAAAAAGGACAAGTAAAAACTTACTACTTTGAATCAAAAGAAGATGCTAAACATTGGAAAATGATGTGCGAAAAGCTAAGAGATATTTTCAAGGTGGAAGCAAAATACACATTAACAAAAGTTAAAAAGTGATTCCCCGCAAGGGTTCTTCAGCCCGTTTTTCCAGATTTCACAATCTGAGCGTATAATAGATATGAACAGTGCTCTTAAGGAAAGTTTGATAGTGTTTGCCGTTACTGGAGGATTCGTCCCGCTAGTGTTTGCAGTAGTGTGCATGCCAAAGTACCCAGAAGCCGCTTGGTACTGGTTTCGTTTTGCAATCATGTCTTCGATTGCCTTCCCTACAGTTGGCTTTGTCATCGACCGAGCTTGGAGAAAATTAACAAAAAATGACTAGTTTATATCAAGAACTCGTAAACGCTGGTGTGGAAATCACCAACTGGCAAAGTGACCTTTATTGTCCAAAAAATGCCCAGACTATCCCAATAGTCAAAAAGTATGAAAAAGAACACTATATTTCTACTTTCAAAAACTTAAACGACGGTCTCACTTGGTATGATGTTGCTTTTGCCTACGACCCATATTGGGAAAAATTAGGCAAGTAGTGACCCCCACTTGGGGCCGTCAGATTGTTTTTCCATGTTTCACAATTTCAGCGTATAATAGATATGAGCGAAGCAGACATCATCAGCAAATACACAAAAATTGATTGGGAAAAAATTTCTGAAACTGAAGGACTTTCCGAGAGCTTCTTAAGAGAAAACAAAGATAAAGTTCTTTGGTCAAAAGTTCTTAAGAGAAACAAATTTTCTGAAGATTTTATCTTGGAGTTTCAAGATAAGTTGGATTGGTCTTGGCTTGCCAGCTTTCAAAAATTTTCTGAAGATTTCATCAGAAAATATTCTTATGCCTTGGATTGGGAAGAAGTTTTGCAAAACCAGGTGCTTTCTGAAAATTTCATCAGAGAACATCAAGTTGGCATGAATTGGTTTATAATTTCAAGTTCTCAAAAATTATCTGAGGATTTTATTAGAGAATTTCAACATAAAGTGTATTGGGAGGATATTTCTTGTCACCAAAAATTATCTGAGGATTTTATTAGAGAATTTCAGGATAAGGTGCTTTGGTTAGTAATATCAGAAAAGCAAGAACTTTCTATGGATTTTATTGAAGAGTTTGAGGATAAAGTAGATTGGAACGTTCTTTGGAACCATGAAAATTCCCACAGATTATCTTCAGAATTTAAGAAAAAATTCAAGAAGCACGAGCCAATGTCTAAGTGGTAATCTTAAGCGATAAGGGTAAAAATTTACCCTTATCCCCTCTTCACAATCTCAGCCCGTTTTTCCAGTTTTCACAATTGCCAAGTATAATAGATGTAAGACGAAAATCTTACAAGGTGCAGAAAGAGAACACACCTTGGGAAGAACGAAATTGCTTCCTGAAAGACGTAGCTCCCTCGCTGAAAGGCAGGGAGTGAACAACCTTTATATGTATATGTGTGCGAGAGTAAAATAAAACACTCGCCTTCCCCCTCTTGGGGCCGTCAGATTGTTTTTCCAGGTTTCACTAACACCAAGTATAATAGATATGATGTATCTCGATGACATTAAGAGAAAGATAAGTCCCATTTTAGAAAAGCTATCTGAAGAAGAAATTTACGAACTTGGTAATTTTATTACTTATTTGACTCTCCCATCTCACCCAATTAAGGAGCCACCTTTAGGACGATATGCAACAGACAATGAAATGAACACTTCTGTCAAAAAATCAGCAGATAGGTGTTGTGAATGGTTTTGTAAACTTTCACTACTTATTGAGCAAGATACCGCACGAAAGGTAAAAGAGGCTAAGGATGCACAAGTAAATCAAATTAAATTAGCACTTACTGACGTTCTAGAACTTTTGCCCCCAGATGATGAAGGTGAACCAAGCCTGTATTGGTGTAAAGGCTATTAACCCCTCACGGGGCTGTCAGATTGTTTTTCCAGGTTTCACAATCTGAGCGTATAATAGATATGAGCAGACATTCAGCAACAACAAAAGATGGATTGGAAATGATAATTGGTTACGACAGACCACTTAGTGAGTATTTCATTCAGGTGTACGACGAAAACGATGAATTGATTTCCGACTGGTCATCGTCAGGTAATTCGATGATTAAGAATCATCCGCCTATGACTAACAGCAAGATGCTCTCAATGATTGAGCAAATCATGAGCGATGAAAGTCAGAAGCTACTGGCTCCGCAGATTAGGTTGCTCGCCTTGGATTTGCCTTTCTGAGATTGTGTGGGAAGGGAAAAGGGGCACTTTTTTAAAAAGTGCTTTTAATTTTTTTTGCCTATATAGAGCATAGGGGGTACTTTGTGTGGTGATAAGGGAACCCATAACCCCCCTGATTTTTCAAACCCGCTCGCATTTATCGCCAGAGGCATAGGGGGGTGGGGTAAAAATAACACCCGGTACTATTTTCAGTCATGTATAGGTGTTTTTTTATTTGATAATAAGTCCTTAGCTGCCGTTGTGATTGCATCGTTATAAAAACTTTTATGCTCTAAGCGATGGCATATTGCACAAAGCATTATACATTTAGGTAATTCGTTTAAAATTATGCCAAATGAATAGTTTTTAATTTTGCTAAATTCAAATGTCTTTTCAACGCCATCGGAGTGGTGGAAATCTAAGCAAATATATTCTGACATGTCCTTAGGTTTCCACCCACACAATTCACATTTCCCGCCTTTATTCTCGACAGCAAAATGTCTATAGCCTAATGTTTTTATTTTAGTTACGCATTTTGGGCAAAAAATTCCATTTCTTGATTTTGAGAATATTTTATCACATCCAGGACACAATCTTTCTGTATAAACATAGATTCTTGAATTTTTAAATATTTGTTTTCTTTTGTTTACATCTTGATTGTATTTATCTAATATCTTTCTATATTTTGATTCACTCTCATACATATATTCTATCAATTCTTTATCATAATTATTTAGTTTTATAGGAACGCAATTGAAGCAATTAACTCTGCCTCTATAATCAAACCTTTTTCCTTTAAACTTAAATCGTTTACAGAATTCGAAGTTGCAAATTTTACATTTAGCCATAATACTATTATACAAAATTAAAATATTAACACCCTTTATTTTTAGTGACACCCCCCTGGGGGGGTAAAAAAACGGGGGTGGGGTTTGCAGAAAGGGTATAGGCTAGAATTTTATTATGATATTTTTAAAAACAATCTAAAAAATAATTTTGGGTAGGCACAGGGGGAGGGTAAAAATAACACCCCCGCCTTCTCAGATTGTGTATAGGGTGGATTTTTAATCGTATATATTATATGCTTTACAATTTGATTGTTTTTTTAACAGTTTTTGAAAACACTATGTTTTTTTTCGCTTTAACATACAAAAAATTTTTTGTGCTTGCGAAATCAGTTAAATATCAAATTTCTCTTGACAAAGCAGAGAATAAATATTTTGAGCAACTTGAAATAGAATCCTTAACACTTGCTGTGCTTTATGTGCTATGTTTACTCTATGGAGCTCACATAATTTAAGAATTATAGAACATTGTCATGTTTTTATCGTATAATAATATTGCGGGATAGAGCAATGGTAGCTTGTCTGGCTCATTGAGTGCCTTAAGAGACATTGAATAACCAGGAGGTTGGGGGTTCGAGTCCCCCTCCCGCTCCACATGCTCCGATAGTCTAGTGGTTAGGACATCGCTCTTTCAAGGCGGAGACACGGGTTCAATGCCCGTTCGGAGTAAAAACACAAAAACACAAAAACACACAATCTGGAATGAATATGTATCTACCTCTTCTTGCCTTTTCCCTTATCACACAATCTTCGTTAGATGATGCACAATGCAAAAAAGCTCTCAATGAAATTTTGCCCACTATGCGAACAACCAATGCCATGAGCTTTAGACTAGAGGGTGAAAATGAATACAAAGGTTTTTTCACAAAATACTCTGGTAGCTTTAAATGGTTCAAGAATGAATCTGTAATCAAATCCGAGCTGAAGCTTTCAAGAGATAATACAAATCTTCAAAGAATAGTGGCTGATGGAAAGAAAGTATGGGCACACAATCTGCAAAGAAATGAATACACTGTGGCCCGATATTCTCTAGAGCTTTCTGTAGGAGAAGACTACATGAAAAGGTATATCAGCGGTGTTAAGTATCCTGTGCTTGGCATGGGCCAGCATTTAATGACCCTGGCAGACCAAGTGGGCTTTGTATCTCCTTCACTGAAAGATTGGATTGGCGGTATCTCTTGGCAAGGAAAAATAGAAATAGATAAAAACAATTCTTTGAGAATTGTGAAGAGAATTTATCAGATTGTGGCTGATTATCGTTATGTGATGTGGGAGCTTGAATCGTTTGATGAGGGTGTGACATTTAGTTTCTCAAGCATTAAGATTTATAATAAAAGCTTTGATGGCTCTACCACCACCACATATCTTTATTTGGACGATTGTGTGGGTGTGGATTATTCAGGATTTAAATTTGTGCCTCCATCTGGCAGTAAAGTATTATGGATTAAAGATTGAGAAGGAAGATTTTCGCTCGATTTTTAAATTGTAAATATGAACAAAAATTTGCTCAAACGACTAGCTTCTGTTGCCACAGAACTAGACCAATTTGGATTCACTAGAGAGGCTAAATCTTTAGATTTGATTCTTCTAAAATTAGCTCAAGAAGAAATGGATGACAGTGGACCTGAAAAAGATGAAGAGCCTGAAAATTATTTTGATGAAGATGAATTTGATGAAGCTGACATGTTTCCTTTCATGGGTGATTTTGATTTAGGCGATGGCAACGGATACGGTAATCAAGAATACCCTGAAGACATTGATTATTTTTAAAATCATAAAGAGGAGAGAACAATGAACAAAAATCTACTTAAACGAATCGCCTCTGTTGCCACAGAACTAGACCAATCTGGTTTCACTAGAGAGGCCAAATCTCTAGATGCAATTTTTCTGAAATTAGCTCAAGAAGAAATGGAAGACATTTACAAGGGATATTTTGGAAAAGATATTGGAAAAGATATTGGAAAAGATATTGGAAAAGATATTGGAAAAGATATTGGAAAAGATATTGGAAAAGAAAATACGAATAATTTTAAAGATTTAACAGATTTTCTAGATTATTTCGAAGTAAAATACACTCTTACATCAGGTGGTGTGGAAGTGGAGGGTAGTTTGTATCTTTATAACAACGAGCTCACATCTCTTCCAGAGTCATTTGGTAATCTAAAGATTGGTGGTAGTTTGTATCTTGGTGACAACGAGCTTACATCACTTCCAGAATCTTTCGGTAATCTGAAGATTGGTGGTGGTTTGTATCTTGGTTACAACGAGCTCACATCTCTTCCAGAGTCATTTGGTAATCTGAAGATTGGTGGTGAATTGGACCTTTATAACAACAAGCTTGCATCTCTTCCAGAGTCTTTCGGTAATCTGAAGATTGGTGGCAATTTGTATCTTGGTTACAACGAGCTCACATCTCTTCCAGAGTCATTCGGCAATCTAAAGATTGGTGGTGGTTTGTATCTTGGTGACAACAAGCTTGCATCTTTTCCAGAATTTAGAAATTTGAATATTATTTATTAACCTTGGAAATAACTATTATGAATAAACACAATCTACTTAAACGACTAGCTTCTGTTGCCACAGAACTAGACCAATCTGGTTTCATTAGAGAGGCTAAGAATATGGACTTGATTCTTCTTAAATTAGCTCAGGAAGAAATGGAAGATGCAAATCAGGGGAATCTTGACAACGAAGATAATGGAATGGAGGATGTTAAAAAGAAACTAGGTCCAATTGATAAATTCAAAGGATTTATGAGAGGCCTTGCCTTTAAGGAAAAATTCAGCCCAGAGGAGGAAGCTAAGCTGAATGATTTGCTTATAAATAAATTTCTGCCTACATTAGATGAAATTGATAAACTTATCACTTTCGATGATAGAACCCTCAAAACGCTTGCTAATATATATGGAGTAAAAGACCCTAAACTTAAACTTCTTTTGATGATGTACAAAAAAAGAATTAGTCAGGACAAAAGTCAAATTGAAAGTCTTAAAAAGCAATCTGACAAAGGTAATGTTATGTCAAGCAAATTTTTAGTGAGAATGATTTTACCTAGAGTTGCAAAAGGTTGGTATGAAACATTTGGCCCAACAGAACTAGGTAATGAATTAAGTAAAAGTCTTTTTTATGGCAAAGGAATGAAAACATTTGAATTATTTGAACAATTGAAATTAAATTCAATAAATTATCTAAAAGAAGCTTGTGAAATAGCTGGATGTGAGGGGACAAAACAATGAACAAACACAATCTACTTAAACGAATAGCTTCTGTTGCCACAGAACTCGACCAATCTGGTTTCACTAAAGAAGCTAAGAATATGGACTTAATTCTTCTGAAACTCGCTCAATCACCTGTTGCCGCACCTGGCTCAGATGATGATGGAAATGATGATATTGAATTTCAATCAGCTGATGAAAATGCATTCAGTCTTGAAAAATGGAGCGAAATTAAAGAAATATTGAAATCAATTTACGAATCTATCAGAAGTGTTTCATACATGCAAGAAAGAAGTTTTTTTGAAAAAGTGTATGCATACCTTTCTAATAATAAAGGATATTCAGGACAATATTTAGAGCGGTGCTTGGGGCATTTGCAGAAATTTAAAGAATTGCTCATTGACACTGAAATGATTTTATTAAAAATGAACACTGAATATGAAGAAGCTTTCATTGAAGATTTTAACAAATTGTTTCAAACTTGGAAAGTGGGCTATAGAGAAGTAATAGAAGATGGAAAACCAGAATTTTTAATTACTAACAAGCCAGAACAAGATGAGAAAAAAATGCAAATAACAAATAAGTTAGAAGATATTATTGATATAATTGGTTGGGACAATGTACGCTTATTGCCTTGGGAAGAAAACCCAGCTCTACAATTTGAGGATTATTATTAAAAATAGCAAGCTGAAAAGTTATGTTAGCTGTGTTATTTGCCTGATTAAATGTTTGATATTGGTCTGTAAGTAGATGAATATTTATATAAATAATATTTGAATGGAAAACGATTCACCACCTGAATTAATTAAATCTTTATTATTTCTCAAAGAAATAGTTGAGAAGGAATATAAAGACAAGGTGGTAATTTGGAAACTAGACGATAAATATTCTGAAGCCGCCAAAGAATATTTGAACAAAACTAGAAACACAATCTTACTTGATTCTGAATTTTACACAAGAGCCAAGTTTGCTGGAGCTTGCATTGACCCCACAGATTGTGTTTCTTATTGTGTGGGTTATAATGGCAGGTATCCAGTAATTAGAGCATGAATTTGCATTGGAATGTTTATGGCGGCGGCATAGCCAATCAATTAATGTCAATTCAAGTGGGAATTATTTTATCATTTCTTTCAAAAAGAAAATTAATTCTATATCAAAACTATCCTTTAGCTTTCTCTAACAAAGGTTTATTTATTAACGATTTGTTTGATTTTAATTTTGATTTTGTTAAATCCGACATTAATACCACTTCTTGGTTCCCAGCAGATTTTTCCACGTGTTATTATCACCTTGATAAACCAAACGAAGATTTTATTTTTGGAAGAGAATGTGTAAATATATCTGATTATCAAGAAAATGATATTGGTAGCTCCACAGCAAATACCTTAGGATATTATTCTTTTAAGATTTTTTTCAATGATTGTAAAAAAGAAGCTGTTCAATACTTAATGAACAATCTACTACCTAAAGAAAAATATCAATTTTTGGCCCGTAAAATTTCAAATGAGCTTGGTTGCAAAAACTCAATACATGTAAGAAGAGGAGATTTTTGTCAAATTGAGCATTTTGCAAATAATTACACTGCATCTTTCAACACACTAGAAAACACAATCTATAATAATTTTTATCATTATCCTATTTTAGTACATACAAACGAAGAAGATGAAAAATATTTCAAATGTGAAAATGAATTGATTTTCATAGATAAAATAATCAAAGAAAAACATAAAGAATTAGATGATGTGGAAGTAAGTTTAATTTCAATGCTGATAGCTATGAGAAGTGAGAATTTTTTAGGAAGTTTAGGTTCTACATTTACAGGCTTAATACATCAAAATAAAAAATTGAATAACCCAGAAAGTAAATTCAAATATCTTTTTTCTAATTCATCTGCTCTAAACAGATTTGGAGAAGAAATAAAAGTGAATGGCAAATACACTTGGAATCAGCTTAAACTGAAGCATTGGTCAGAATGTAATTGGCAAAGAGAATATCCAGAATGTATAGACATTGATATAGAAATCACTAATGCAGAAGAATTAAATTTTAGCATTTAGTGAAAAACCAATGATTTTTCGCCCGAATGGCTTCCACCAAGGTTTATTGTAAATTGCTCTAACATCAGAATATGACCTTGAATAACCCTGACATTCTAAAAACTCTTCAAGTTTTATTAAAGTGTTTGTTGAAGAATGTGAGCAGACAAAATCCACTGTGGGCTTAGAATTATTCAATCCACACACAATCTTGATTTGGCTGGGAGAATAGCCCACACCTGTCACTACTTTTAGTATGGAATGTATTTCTTTTTCGTTATAAGTGATTTTTTTAACTGTGTACATTTTCTTGTATTTTTTCCGCAATCTTTCTTTCTAATTCATCTCTCAAAGCTTCAGCTTTTCCAATGTAATAAAATGTATCTGGTTTTCTTCTGTAAGCTAAATAGGCAACCACCCCTGTAAAAATTACCGCTAGTGTTAATTTCTTGCTCATGTTGTTTCCTTTTGACTCTCTAACCATTGTAAAGCTCCAGCTCTATCATTGAATAAGCCCATGTTTTGTGCTTTCCAGGCCTCATCAAGCATGAGCTTGATAGCTGGGCCTTGAATGCCCAATACTTGTTGTACATCATTTCCATCAATAAATGATGCAATTCTTTGCATTCTTTTATGAAGCCATGCAAGAGCTGATTCTCTTGATTCCATAGCTGGATTATGCTCAAGAATGAGCTTTCTATGCTCCTTTAGAATTTCACCAATTATTGGACCACCTTTGTTGCCAAGATAAGGCATAATGTCTCTACCTTGAAGAAGGTCTGGATGTTTGTGCTCGTAAACATTGTATTGTTTAGCCAAATCTGACATCTGCCTAGCCTCTGCTGGAAGCTCTTTAGGCAATGGTGGCCTTCCAGAGTGGTCGGCTTCAATAAGTAGCTCAAGCATTCTGATGTTAGCAGGATGAATTTTTTCAGCTAAGCTCTTGACAAAAGCTTCTTGTTTTGGTGTGTTAGAATGATGAATGTGGCTAAGGTGAAATTCTACCAAAGGAACCACTTTATCTATAATGTTTTTGGGAGCACCAATGGATTCGAGAAAAGCTCTTGCTTTTGGCCCACCTTGTTCTTCATGTCCATGAGATGTAATTCGGTCTATTCCTTTTTTATTTATTACAGCTGTGGTTTCAGGTTTAGCAAAGTCATGAGCTAAAGCTGAGTAAATCAACACTTCTCTATCTTCTGGGCTAAGATTTTCTCTTTCAGCTATATTTGCAGCTTCGTTCATTACATGAGCTGTATGCACATCCACGTCTCCTTCAGGATGATACTCTGGCTCCTGCGGTGTGCCTCTCAGATTGTGTATTTCAGGAAAGTTTTCAGACCATCCAGTGGTGTAGAGAAAATCAAGAGCTTTTCCAGGCTCTATGCCTTTTGTAACAAGTTTTTTAAACTCCTCGTAAATTCTTTCTTTTGGAAGATGCTTGTATTCTTCTCTTATAGATTGTGCCAGCTCTGCTGTTTCTGGAGCTATGTCAAATCCAAATCTGGAAGCGAATTGCATTCCTCTAAGCACCCTCAATGGGTCTTCAGAAAAAGCATCAGATGTGTGTCTCAGTATTTTATTTTGCAAATCTTGTCTGCCATTGTATGGGTCAATTATTTCGCCAGTGATAGGGTTATATGAGATTGCGTTTATGGTAAAATCTCTTCTAACTGCGGCTTCCTCAGGTGATAAATCACTTCTTACTTGCACATTGAAATCTTTGTGGCCCACACCAGATTTTGAATCTAAGCGAGGTAATGAAAAATCAAAATCTGAGCCATCTTCGCCTACAAACTTAATCACACCAAATGATTGACCCACAAGGTCTGCTTTTCCATAATTAGACAGAATCTGATTTAGGTCTTCGTAGTTGACATTATATACTTCAAAATCTATGTCTTTAGGTGAAGCTCCAAGTATAGCATCTCTCACTGCTCCTCCAACAATTAAAGCTCTTCCACCTTTGTTATTAATATCAGTTAAAATTGAATAAACATAACTTGGAAGTTTAATTGGGAGCTTTTGTATCTCCTGACTATACTTATACCACACATTCTTAATTTAAATGAAATTAGTCTGAAAACCTTTTGAAAATATCGGGCCAAAAACGTATATTAAGTATGGAGTATACAATTCAAGTGGCTAAAAGTAAATTTTCTAAGGAGAATAATGCCATGAAAACTAGGCGAATTGAGCTTAAACTAAACACAATTCTGCTTTGGCTCGGAAGACATGTGGTATATGATTATTATTTGAATTCAGAATGGTTTGGCGGCTATGCCACTGATACAGATTATGTGTTTTGGTTTAAGCTTGAAAAAGACAGAAACAATGCTGAATTATTCTTAGATGAGATTATGGAAAATGGCATTCCAAAAATGAGGATTTGATGATTCATAAATTAAACGAGCAAATACATGAATTTTACAATAATAAATATCTAAGAAATAGATATCCATCTTTGTCATATGTTGCCTCACATCGCTTTTCCAATGGTGATTCGCCAGATTTAGCCGCTGTAGCTCTTGGCTATAAACCTGCGGCTTTGTGGCATGAAAATTGGACAGATGCAAATTCTGATTACATCACTTCATGTTGCTATAGAGGTAATGAATTATTGTATTTGGACACTTATACTGTGGTAGTTTGTGATAGAAAAGATTTCGATAAGTTTAAGGCTATATTTAATAAGCCAAATACATCCAGAGAATGGGGCGAGCTTTTAGGCTACCCAAAACATCTAATTGATTTGTTTGTGGAATGTAGTGAAGGAAGAGAAATTCCAGATTGGGACACTTACCATGCTAAAGCTGAAGAAATGGCTCTCAGATTGTGTATGGAAATGGATTAGAAATCTTGGTCTCTTTTTGGGTCTTTACCTAAAAATTTATCAAAAATAGTTCGTTTTTTCAATCTATGTCCATTATCATATTCAAAATCAGGGTCATAAGCTCCATCGAAGTTTAGCTTTTTGGCATAATCTGTAAACATATCTATTTCGTTTTCTATTTTTTTAATGTCTTGTTGCCAATATCCAATCTCATTTTTTATTCTTGCCGCTTCTTCTCTTGCGTAAGTATCGAGGGGGTCTCTTTCTATTCTTTCTTCGTATGTTTTAATCAGATTTCTTTGTTGTTTAATATAACTCCCATCATCACCGTGGTGAGATTTTTGTTTGAACAAATAATTTTTTAGTCTACTTATGTGTTGCTGAACTTCTAAAAACAATTTAACCCTATCTCGTTTGTCCATGTATCTAATTTCTTTATCATCTTTAAGTCCTCTTGAATAATCAAATTTTGGTTTTTCTGGTGAGAGTGTGGCTAATTTCAAAAGAACTGAATCCATTTGTTTAGCTTCTTTAGTAAGCCCAGCATAATCAAGCTCTGTAGCAATTGAGGCGATTTTAATAAGAAGATTTTTCATTTTCAGTTCCTAATATTTTTTACCACTTGGTTCCAATCCATAATTTCTAAAATTGCGTCAATGTATCCTTCGCGGTCTGTTCCAAAATCAGCAAAGTAGGCATGCTCGTACATGTCTATAGCAGCAATAAGCTCACAATTCCACATAGGAAATGTGTTTTGTGTATCTCCAATTACATTGATAATCATTTCGTGGTCGTAGCAATAACCGACAAATGCCCATCCTCTAGCTGCAAGAGCTGTGGCTTTCAAATCATTGATGTAATTTGAAAATGTATCATAATTGGCTTTGATTAAAGCTAAAAATTCTTTGGTGGGTTCGCCGTTTCCATTAAGATGATTAAAAAACACTTTATGATTAAGAAAACCTCCATAAGCAAAAGATTCAGCCATTTTTTGGTTTCTCACATCTGAAAATGTGGCGTTTACATTTTTAAGATTTTTTCTTTGATTAAGTGCCTCTACAGCTTTGTTGTTATTTTTAGCATAGCCTTGCCAAAGCTTCAAATGCTCTTCATTAGTTTTTTTAGAAATACCCACTTTTTCTAATTTATTTTTAGGCAGTTCTTTTGGAATCTCTAACTTTACCACAATCTATTTTTAAAGGTAGAAGGCACTTTTACCTTTAATTAAGATTATGTGGATGTATACAATCTGATACTTGACAGAGGCTATATCGGAGCCCTGGAATATGCGAGCAAAATTGAAAACAAGAATTATCGCCTTGCGTCAGAAATAGACCAGATTGTGTGTGAGTTGTATAAAACAGCTAGCGGAGTTTCTAAAAACATAAAAACTGCTCAATCTGCCATGCCTCGATTTGAAACATACCGAGCTCCTGAGAGACCCACCGTCACAAGAACTGCACCATCTCAACCAGCATCATCTACAGATTTTGAAGGCAGACCTGAGGGCATGCCTGAATCTAAATCAGCTTTGTATGGAATGGGCTATGGAGCAAGTTTGTATGGAAAAATAAAACAAGCTGTTCCACCTTCAGCTTGGCCAAAAATCTTGGAAATGATAAAAGGAATTTCACAAACTGGAAAAATTTCAGCAGATGAACTGCAAGTATATTCAAATTTGATGCATACAGTACAAGATACTTCTACGGTAGAATTTTTGGCTGGCAAGATTGGTTTAGACACAGCACAAACACTTAAAGTAATTGAAACACTTAAACAAGGAAAAACTGCGGCGGAAATAGAAGCTCTCATTAAAGGTTTCAATTTGTCTACAAAGTCTACTGGAAAGCTTTCAAAACTCACTGAAATCCTTTTAAAAGCTACTGAAAAAGCCGGATTTTTAGAACCAGTAGTGAAATTTATTAAAGGTGCTTCCCGTTTTTTAGGCCCTTTAGCTTTAGCTTTTGAAACTTATGATATTTTTACTGATTATGAAAGAGAAGGTATGAGTAATCGTGTAATTTGTAAAATTACTTCTGCAATTTTGGGTTTAAGTTCTTTATTGACCGCAGCTATGCCAGCTGCATCTGCAATACTAGGCGCACTTTGGCTAGCTGCTTCATTAGGCTGTGGTTTGATTCCGCCAAAGAAAAATGAACAGGCAAAAAATAGTTATCAATCTCTCTCACAATCTCAAATCAATCAAGCAGAAGCCACTGTTCAAAAAAACAACTTGTCTTCTAATGACCAAAAATTAATAGACGGATTGTTTTCTGGAGACAAGAATAGAGCAGAAATAATTAATAGTGTAAGAAACCTCAAAAACAATAAACAATTTGAAAATCCAGTGGATTCTTTGGCTTTCATAGAGAAACAATTGAAACAAATTAAGGCAGATTAAATACATCTGACACTTAAAACTAAACATTTTAAAAAAAATTAAATGTTTTTTTAAGTGTCAGTTTAATGTAAGAAGATATTTCAGCTTATTGAGCAAGCCTGTCATTTCATCTCTTATGTTGAGCAGGTCAGTATCTCTTTCATCTAAAGCTTGTGGTAAATCTTGAGAAAGCACATCAATAAATGCATCAATAACATTTACTTTATTATCAGCAAGGTTCATTAGTGAAATATTAAATTTATCTTTAGCTACAGGTCTCTCATTTTTTCCGATGTAAATTTCCATAAATTCATCAATTAAACCATCTAGCTCAGAATAAGTGTCTCCAAACGCATTATGCTCAGCGAAACTTTTAGTTTGCCAATGATAGATTCTAAGTTGATTTTGTAATGTCAAAAATAATTCAACTAGGTTCATAATATTTAATTAAAAAAAAACAGGGCAGAGCCCTGTTTTTAAAGGAGAAAGAGTTTTTTACTTCAGCACCACCATCTTTTCATGTCCCACCTTAACCTCTGGGTCAACAAAACATTTAATTCCTTTTTCTCTAAGCTCAAGGAAGAAGCTAGCATCTTCAGAGCTAAAATCATAGATTTCACCACCTTTTAGCTCATGGAATTGAGGCTTAAAGAAAGGATACTCAAACTGCTCATGTACGCCAGAGCGAACCATGAGCCAACCAAATCCGATGTATACACAGGGAAATACTCCGCCGAGCTCTTTAAATTCTTGCTCTTTCTTCTTTTCTTCCATGTCTGCCATAGTCAAAAACTTGAAACTACCATTTTGTTGGAAGAAATCTTCATCCCACTTGTCTACACATGTGGTGTGATGTCCGTCTGCCATTAAATAAAGACCTGAAAGCATAGGCATTTCAGGATTCTTTTGCATTCTTTCAAGCAGTTTGAAAAAGTCATCTGGAGTAAAAACAATGTCAGAATCAATCCACATGATGTAATCATATGTATATTCGCCATTAAACGGTTTTTGATTTCTTCCACGAAGAACGTGAGCACGTAAGCAAGCAGACCGAGCGTAATAAACCACAGGACTATAAGCATTACTCAAGGCAAAAGAAATACCATTTTGATACATTGCATTACAAAGATTAGTCCAGCTTTGCAAAAAATTTGCAGTGAACTCTCTTCCGGGAATACAAAAAATCACATTGATATGTGGTTTTGCTCCTGGAGCGGCAGTTTGAGGTGCAGGTCTTTGTACAGACTGTTGAAGAAATTGTGCTTTTTGTTCTTTTGAGCTTGAGTCGTGCTTAAACTTCATACTATTATTTTACAGTATTTTTTGGCTCTTTCAGTCTTTCAAGTCTTTTTCTTCTTTTTTTAGCTGAAGGCTTTTCGTACCTTGAGCGTTCTTTTTGCTCTTTGAGAACACCATCAAATGTCACAGCGGCATTGAATCTTTTCAATAAACTGTCGATACTTTCATTTTGTCTTCTTACTGTTTTAATCATTGTTAATTCCAAATATTTGTTTTGTAGTTTTCAATACTATTATACCATTATTTAACTCATTGAGTAAATCCAGCACAATCTTACAATCAAAATCTTCAACAAAGAAAGATGACAAAGCCTTAGCATCATCAATTATAGACTGGTCAATAACAATATGCTCATCGTCTGTAAAAAATAAACCAGACAATTCTTTATCAAGAAGATAAACATCGCCCAGCACTTTTAATCTTTCGAAATTGACATTTAAATGTTGAAGCATTAAAATTTGGTCTTTTTCAAGAAAATTTTCTGGCTTATCATTCAGAAAAACTTTTACAGTGAATCTTTTCGCAGATTTCTTAAGCTTTGGTTTGTAAACCCACTTATTTTTACCTAGATAAAAAAATGGACTGTAATTACCTTGTATTTTTAATCGCACAATAGTATTAGGAAAAAGCTCTTCAATTCTTTTTGTCACTGAAAGTATAGTGCTTTTTTCATTTACATCCAGGCAGACAAAAGGTTTTGATTTGTTTTCTTCCATAGATTATTATACGGCTACTGTCAGTTTAATTTCGTTAAATTTGAATACATTTTCAAGAGTTTTATATTTAGTCAAGTGATAAATTAAGGTTTTTTCAAGAAAATCTTTGTGGACAAAAAAACCTTGAGTGCTAAAAGTTTCTTGACTCACGCATTCAATAATGTAAAATTTCATCTCAGCTAATTTTTGACAAACACTCAACATCTCTTCGCTTATTCTCTCTCCAAAGTAAACATACATTGAATTAGAAAGCATACAAGATACTATTTGCTCTTCTTTCGTTCCATCAATCACCTGACACAATCTATGGTCAGATTTATCACCTTTTACTTCAAGAAATGTATTAATTTCTTTTTTTTCAATCGGTAAAAGTATTTCTTGCCTATGGGCATCTTTAAAATTAGCTTTAATGCTCTTTATTATTAAAATTGGCTCATTTGTTTGAATTAAAATTGCTTCTCCAAAACTTCGCATTTCTTTATAAAGAATGATGGCCTCTTGCAAGCTTCTTGGGGTAATGATTAACCATTTTGTTTGGTTAGTCAATAAGTTTCTCCAATAATATTCAACAAATTGCGGGGATTCTTTATGAATCAATATTACATCTGATGTATCAGATTGTGTTAACTGCTTGGTTTGAATTAAAGAATTAATTCTTGAATGAAGTAAAAATGGCTCTCCTAAAAAATTCAATGATTTAATGTTTGTTTTTAATAAAACTGAGAACAAGCAATAATCAATCATTATTTAATTGTACAGGTATAAAAAGTAGCACTGGAGAATAAAAATATGTGCCAGCTAAAAAACCTTCATTGCATGTTTTTGATTTTGATGATACATTATTTACTACAGATAATACTGTTGGCATTTTGATTCCTGGCAGAGAAAGAATTGATTTAGATTCATACGAGTATGGTCAACTAGAAAAGAATCATGAATTACCATCAAAAAATATTACCAAAGATGATGTAAGAAATGCTAAGTTTATGTTTGATAATTTTGAAGAGGTAAAAAATCCAAGACCAATCAAAAGAAATTTGGCTATTTTTGGCAACATTCTTCTACACAGTCCTGACAATCTATTTATCCTTACAGCTAGAGGCTCAGGCTCTAACAAAGCCGATATCAAAAGCATCATAGATAATTACTTTGGGCCAATTTTACCAGAGACAGGTTTTGATATTGGCCACATCATTACAAGAGATGAACAATCCCACTATCTGGGTGATACGGCTGAAAAGAAAAAGCAAACCATTGAAGATTTAAGAGAATTCAAAGGTATTGAAAAAGTACACTTCGTAGATGATGCTCCAAAAAATGTTGAAAAGGTGCAAGAAATTCCTGGAGCCAGAGCGAGATTGGTGAAACATCCAAGAGAGGAAGAAAGTACACAATCTGAGAATAGTTTTAAAGGAGCTAGTAAAACAATGCCAAGAGAAAATGTGCCACACAGAGTAGATGAAATTGCTGATGCAATAGTTGAAAAAATGAAGAAAGATAAGAAAAATCTTTCAAAAGAAAAAATGTACGACATAGCTTACGGCACAGCATGGAAAACTTATTATAAAGAGAATCCAAAAGCTAAGAAAAACAGAGAGAAAAAATCTGAAGAAATACTTGCTAATTTAAGAATGGCAGAAGTATTAGACTCTTTATCGTACTACAACTGGGCTGACCTTTTTCAAGAGATTTGATTCTATAGCATAACAAACTTAGCCCCGGATGGGGCTATTTTTAATTTACTGATTTAACCCAAACTTCAAGTGCAGGAATCGTGCCAAGTCCAGCTACAGAACCACTTGCAACAGCAATAGAAGTGATACCCAAAGATTTATACGTTGAGTTATTGTATACACCAATTGTAGCTCTACCAGGGTTGCCTATGTTTAAGTTAACAGATGTGCTTACACCCGTAGATAAATAAACAGTTAATCCCAAATTAGCCACTATCGCTGTTGAAGCACCTCCTGTCAGAGAAGATGTTCCAAATCTAAACTCAAGATACTCTAAATTTTGAATTGGTCTAAAGGCAAAAAGATTTGTTGTTAAAGAGCTTACTGGCCCACTCAAAGTTAAAGTATTCGAATTGTAATATCCTACCACTGTTGTATTTAAGGCAATGTTTGTTGCAGCGGGCATAGAGGCTGAATTGTTAGCAACAATAATGTCTCCTGGCAACGCAAAATTAGATATTGATGTTTGAAAACCAGAAATTGCTACATTATTACCAGAAATACTAACAGCTGTAGCTGTATTTTGTCTGTTTGTAGTAGAGGAATCAGGAGGATAGATTACAAAAGTTGTACCAGTCCATGTAGCAAAACCCACTTGTTGAACTAGCTCTTGTGCGTTGGCTTGATACCAAATAGATTTAAAAGTATTAGACCATGCTACGTTTCTTGATGGAATTAACCCAGTGAAATAGTCTCTTAAAGCAGAGCCATAAGTGCTATTGAAAAAAGTGTTTACTACTTGAGCAACACTACGAGCGATATTTGTAGCTGCGGAGCTGTAGGTGCTTTCTGAAGCTAAATGAGCATTAACTACCGAAAGTCCATTAGCAACATCACTTGTACTCATGCTAGAAAGAAAAAGCTGCCGAGCTGGATAGTAATTTATAAGAGTGGAAGATGGATTATACACTTCCTCAAAACCTTTAGCATATGTGGAACCAATTATGCCTTGGTAATTATTAAAAAAACTTGTATCAGAAATAGCCATCCTGATACAAGTTTCTGACTACGAAATTAGTTTTCCTTCTTAACTTGCATTGCTGCAACCATAGCTTTTACTTCTGGTTGCTTCAAGAAGTTGAACGTCAACTGGTCAAATCCAAAAGCACCCCAGAACGCAGGAATAAGCAATTTGATACCTGCTTGCAGTGCGTTATGAAAGTCTTGTGAAGCAACAAGCTCATTGCTGAAACCAGCAAGGAACGTTCCTCCCATGATGATTAGTGCTTTGGTAAGCAATGGCGAAAGTTTATAGTCTTGAAAATATTTCATTTTTATACTCCTTAATTTATATACGACTTCTATAGCGTAAAATTGCAAATTTTTGAAAATCTTCAAGATTATTTACACCGGAATATGTCAAAGAAGACCTAATTCCAGCAATAAACTCTTTCAAAATGTCAGTGGTTTCGCCAGCGTAAGCCATTCTTATAGCTTTACCTTCTGGTGCAACATGCGATTTTCTACTACCGAAAAACTTATCCATAGCTGTTTTAGATGACATCCCGTAGTAAAGTTTATATGAGCTTCCATCAGGGTCATGCACTAATTCAGACGGTGAATCTGAGGTAGGTGCAAGAACGCTACCAAGACAGACAAAATCTGCACCAGCAGCTAGAGCTTTAGATGCATCGCCTGAGGTAGAAATACCTCCATCAGCTATAATTGAAGCTGTGGTTTTTTCCTTTGCACATTCGTAAACAGATTGTAATGTTGGGACGTGATGTCCAGTTACATATTTAGTGGTGCAAGCTTTTCCGCCAGCAATTCCCACTCTCACAGCATCTGCACCATGCTCTGCTAAAAACTTATAACCCGCAGCTGTTGCCACATTTCCAGCTACAACAGTATTGTAACCAATTTTCTTTACCTTGGACACAAATTCTCCCATTTTTTTGGTGTGTCCATGAGCAATGTCTACTAAAACAATAGCATCATTACCTAATAGATAAAATATATCTTTTGCAGTATTCAAATCTTCTTCTTTAATTCCAATTGAATAAGCAAAGTATTTCATTTTGCCTGGTTGAGATACTGTGAGATTGATTAATTCATCGCGAGTAAGAAATCTGTGGTAAAAAGCAAGAGACCCGAATTTATCGAAGGTATTTGCCATTTTTTCGCCTACCACTGAGGCCATGTTTGAGGCAATCACGGGATTTTTTAATGTAACAGAAGATGATAATTTACTTGATAAATCAGGATGAGCTCTGCTTTCTATTTCAGAATATCTAGGCTCTAACCAAACATCATCAAATGTTAATATATTAGAAGGTTTTAACACAATTATTTATACGATTAAAAATCGTCTAAATCAAAAAATCTTTCTTCTCTTTCAAAATCTTCGCAGTTGTCAATTTTTCTAAGAGCATTCATCCAGTCTTCTTGCTCCACGGATTCAGAGCCAATGTCTTCAATTATAGCCTTTACCATGTGAAGAATTCCTTCTTTGTTTGGGCAATTACATTTGTTTAAGAAATCTTTGTCAAGCTCAGAAATTTCATCTTCGAAATCATCAGAATTTAATAATGTTTCAATCAAATGCTCACCAACATTTACTAATGTTTCATGAGTTTTCCCGCTTGGCAAAAGTAATTTTACTTTTACTTGCTCATTCAAGTCATCTACATCAAGTTGGTCAAGTAGCTCTAAATATAGCATAAATACTTTCTTGGCGTAGTTATTCACGCAGTTTTGTAAACCTTCGCCTTCTTCTACTTGGCTTAGTTTGTAATATATCGAGTTTAATAAATTTGGTTTCATTTTTTTACCTCATTGTTGTTTCTACTAAATACTCTGGAATCATATTAAAAACTTCTGTACCAGAATCGGGAAGCTCAAGCACTACATGCTTACTATCAATTATTACAGGAAGATTCAAAATATCCTCTGGAAATAATTCTAAAATCATTTTAGGAGTAAGTAAGTCATCAAAATCCCAGCTTCCTTTCAAATCAAAAAAATGGTCATGATACATTTTTAAACAATTTCTGAAAGAAGTTTCAATTTTCACCCCTTCTGATTTTACAAGTTTTTGAACAAGTTTATTGCTAGCAGTTTTTGGATTAGACTTTCCACCTTGAGATGGTGTATATTGAGTCATGTTTGGGCTTTTGCCTTTTCTTTTCTTTTTTTCGTTTTTTCTTTTAGCTCTTATTCTGCTTTTTCTTTCTTTTTCATCAAGCGTTCTGGCTTTTGCGGCAGGGGTGCAGACTGGGTATTTTCCTTTGTCGGCATCTGAACGACCGCATTCTTCATATCCGCCATCTTTTTTGGGTCTTGAAACATCAACCCATTTTTCCTCTTTAAACCATTCTTTGAGGTCAGCTGCCTTAAAAATACCCATTAATTAATAATTCCAATAAAATTTTTCAATTCCTTTTCAGCAATTCGTCGCAAAAAACTTGAAAAACTTCTTGTGATGTAATATTTCTGCCAATATTAGCTGTGTAACAGGCTAAAACAACGTTTTCTTTAGTATATCCAATGTTTCTATCTAGCCTATCTAAACTTGGTTGATTTGGGAATTTTTCGATATTTGAAGGAATTAAGTCAACGTTAAACCAATAACATTTTTTGTTTTGCTTTTCAAAAAGTTCTAAAACAAAAAATTCATCTATTTCTACTTGATTAGAATGGCGTTTTGCTTGCAAAACAAGAATTTTAGCCCAATTTATTAGTCGATAAATTTTGCCAGTTTTTTTGCCATTTAACGACCTGCACTTTTTACATTCATTTCTTTACCCGTCTTTGTTGACAACTTGTTTATTGAAGTTTTCTATTGGTAAAACTTGCTTACATTTCCGACATAATTTCTCTAAGATTTCTGGAAAAATATATGATTTTCTTTTATTTCTGAAATTTTCAAGCCTTTGCTTTTTTTTAAGTGGGTCTAGTCCTATTCTTTTTTCGGGAATACCAGAATCTCTTCTTTTTTGTGCAGACTTTAAATTTATGCAACTTTTGCAAATAGAGCCGTAACCATCTTTAGTAGTTTTGTGAGTGTTAAAAAAAATAAATTTTTTTTCAACTTTACAACATGAACACACTTTCATAATTATATTTTTATATAATTATGATGTACATCCCTTATTTTTTTCTATATCCTCCACCTCTTGCACGATATGTTTTTACAACCCACGCAGAGCTATAAGCAGAGGGCCACACATCAAATTTCCTTTTAGCTTCTGATTTTACTCTATTATAAAGAGCCATATTTGTTGGAACGTTATTTGAAGTGCCTTTATATTTAGATTTCTTTTTCTTTTTTGCTAAACGTAGAGCAAAATCAAGCATGGCTTCTGCCAACACTACATTTCCGTTTTCATATTCATGAATGCCTTGTTCAACAATCTCAGAAATTCTAAGCATAAAGTTTATTTATAACTTTATTCTTCAACATCCTCTACATCAAAACAACTAATATATCTTGACCAAGATTTATCTGTACCTGACTCAAATATTTCTTCTCTTGTTCCATTAATCAAAGGAGAGAGTTCTTCAAAAATCCATTTTTTGAACCTAGCAGTATCAAAAGGGATAGGAACCCAGGCTAATTCACCAGACAAATTGCCACTATTCAAACTGAAACTAAATTTGCCAGGTTGATATGCAATTAATCCTAAACCTTCAATAGCTTTAGGCTCGCCTCTAAGTGGTTTTTGTAAACAATAAGCGTATGCCATTAATTGTAGAAAATAAATGTTAGCAAGTTTTTCAGAAATGTGGGTAGTTTTGTAATCTACAACAAAATATTTACCATTTCTTCTGTCAAGCAAACAGTCAATTTTTCCCTTAAATCCCACCTTGAAGTTTCCAAGGTCAATTAGTTGACTTTGCACGTAAATATCATCGTGTGTAATATGTCCATCTGGAGCTCCTGTTACAATTTCTGTACAGGTTACTTTTTCAAAAGCATCTTTCATACACAAATCAATTGTATTAAAAACTGAAGGAAAAGCTTGTTTAGGTCTTTGAATCTCCAAAACATATTTGTCGTAAAAACCTATTTTAGAGTCAGACCAGAAATAGGAAAGGTCGGAAGGCGAAAGCCAAATTTCTCTCATCATTTCTTTCTACGTTTATTTTTTTCAATCAGTTCTTTATTCAATCTGTAATCTTCAATAGGGTGTCTGAACCTTCTGACTTCTATTTCAATTCTTGGATTTTCCTTATCAACTCCAATGAACCAATGTTCATTCGGGATGTTATTTGTATAGTCCCCATCAGTCCAATGCACCCATTTGTCATCTGAAATGATTTTATAATGCTGCAAAATATCTCCTAAAGCTTGGCAAACATTTGTGTAGTCTGGAACAATCCATTTATCGGTGGCAACTCTAATTTTTATTGAGATTCCAAAATCGTAAGGTATTTTTGGGCATATTTCTTTCAAAAATTCTTTACAATGATTTTGATAATCTATAAATCTTTCACTTGGAAGTATTTTTATAAATCCCTTAATTTTGACAATTCTATTACTATTTTTTTTTGTAGCTGGATTAGATGGTATAATTACTGAAAAAATTAAATCTCCGTCATTCAGTAATTCAGCGTCTTGAACTATCCTAGCAGGTTTTTTTGCTCCCATAAAAAAAATTATACAAAAGACACAATCGCAATAAAGATAAATGAAAAAATTAAATCTAGAATATATTGAATATCATTTGAGCTTGGAAAATTATTATTTGATTCCTGGGCAAAATTATACTGGAGCTAAGATGAAATTTGAATGTTTGTGTGAAAAAAAGCACACAGTTTTTATTTGCTGGGATAAATGGAAAATTGGCCAAAGATGCTCGATATGCAATGGTAAAAAGTTTGATAAAGAAAAAATCAAAGAAAGCTTAGAAAAAGAAAACTATAAATTAATTGAGCAAAATACTGGCGAATATTTTTATATTTGTCCTAGAGGGCATCAAAGTAAATTAAACTTTACAAATTGGAAACTGGGTCACAGATGTTTAATATGTTCAAAATGTAATAAAAAAACACTTGATGAAGTAAAACATTCATTTTCAAAAGAAAAATATATTCTCATTGAAAATGAATACTGTAATGCTAGAAAAAAAATGAAATATATTTGTCCAAAAAAACATATTAATTATATTTCATGGAATAAATGGTCACAAGGAAGAAGGTGTCCAATCTGCTCGAAAATTAGTTTATCATTGAAAAAAAAATTTGACGTTGGCTTTATACATAAGCAACTACAAAAAGAAAATTTTAAATTAATATCAAAGAAATATTCAAATGCAAAACAAAAAATATTGATAGAATGCCCAAAAAAACATAGACACTACATTACTTATGATAAATGGAAAAGAGGGCAAAGATGTAAAACATGCACAAAATTAAATAAAGGCTCTATTGGAGAAAAATTAGTTGAAACCCAATTGAAAAAAGTTTCATTTCAAAAAGAATTCATAATACCTGAATGTAAAAATATTAAACCGTTGCCTTTTGATTTTGCAATTTTTAATTCTGAAAAAAAACTTGTATTTTTAATTGAGTTTAATGGAGAGCAACATTATAAACCAATAAAAAAATTTGGTGGAAAAAAAGCCTTTCACGCGCAAGTTTTTCGAGACAATATTAAAAAAAATTTTTGTTTAAAAAATAAAATCCCTTTGTTGATTATCAAATTTGACCAACAAGAAATAATTAGTGAACTAGTTGGGGATTTTTTGAAACTTCATTATGCTATATCTGAATAAAATAAATAATCAAGAGCGTAAGGACTATCTCCAGGCCCATAAGATGTTCCATACATTGAAAAATCAAAAGTAGTTTTTGTTACATCTCCGGCATTTAGTTTTAAATCTTTAGATTTTACAATTAATGGAGCTTGGTATTGAATGAGAACAGCATTTCCAGGCCCCACTGAGATTGTGTTTTCGGTGTAATAATAATCAAACTCTCCAGCAGTATAGTTGTCAGTAAGAACAAGCTGCTCAAATCCTGTAATGTCAACATTTTGCTTGAAAGAATAAGATTTTACCATAAACACTACAACATTTCCAGTATTAATAAAGTATTTATAATCAATCTCAAATGTTATATCAAAATCCATCCCGCTCAAAAAAACTGGAGTGGAAGTTATGAAAAATGGAGTGGAGGGCCCAGTTTGCAAAGTTCTTGAAAAAGCCATATTCGCCCATATATCATAATTTCGAGCTGTTCTGGCAATGTATTTAGTAATGTCATAATATCCAGCAGGGTCTTGAAAAGCAAAATCTCCTATTGTAAATCCAGCAATAGGCAGTAAAACATTTGATTGAATCACAAGAGTTTGGGAAACACCTGATTCGGTAACTTTTATTGAATAACTCTTAACAACAAGGTTATAATTTAAAGCTTGCTGTTGTGTTTGTGCTGTTGGGAAGCCATGTAGCTGTTGCCATTGCCAATTTACTAGCCATAAGCCTAAATAATTCAAAGAATTGTAAGGCAAAAATTGAGAAGATAAATTTGGCGGAGTGGTTTGGCCTCTTATTAAAAGTGGAGCTTCAATGGTATAAGTATAATAAGGAGTGGTTACATCTTGCACTGTTACTCCAGGTTTACCTTGCACCATTTGCTTGACAGATGCTTGATTTTCAAGTTTGATATCAAATCTACTAGCAATAATTCTAGCTGGCATAGAAACTGGAATTGGAGCCAAAATACCCAAGCTTGCAAAAATTGATTGTATGTTTATTTCAACTACATAAAAGTTTGAAATATATGAAATGGGAAGCAAGGGCATACTTTTAATTTCTAGTTCTAAACATTACCTTCCTAATTTCTTGTATAAACATAATTATGAATCAGATTTCAAATCAAAACTTTGATGAAAAAAAATACATAAAAACAAAAATAATGAATAAACTAAAAGAATCTGAAAATTACGATGTTAAATTCAATGATTCGGTGACTGAGCTAATCGAAAATATTAATGTTAGTTTATGGCCTCAAAATTCTGATACTTTTGAAGAGTCAGTGATTGGTTGGGTAAATTTCTGCAACATTGTCAAAGATTTAGTAGTTACAAACTTAACCATCAATTTAGAAAACTTCAAGAGTAGTTTTTTGAAACAAGAAACAGGAAAAAAAATTCACAAAAGTTTCATTACATCTGAAAGACCAATTGATGAAAGTCTTTTAATAGAAGAAGATAGCGCAGAGAAAACAAAAAGATTACTGGAAATTTCTGAATCAGTGGATTTGATTGACGATGAAGAAGAAGAGTTTCTATCTGAAGAAGGGCTTAGGTCACGTGGTTTGATTTCACAAGATACTACGTCTTTAGATGGAGAAGAAGTGGCTAAGCCACTATGTGGTAAAGCTGAAGTTTTAAGGCTTGAAAAAGGTGAAGAAATAGTTAGCCCTTACACAGGAACTACGCATGTTTGCCAAATTAATTCCACTCTTTGGATGGACATTGATACAGAAGAAACATTTTATGTTTATTTCTCTTGATTTTCTTCATCTGCATCTTCTAAATCTTCTTCATCCAAGTGAATAATGCTGTAAACTGGATTCATTAATTCGTTAATGTTTTCTATAGATTCAAAAATAATCTCTTGATTAATTTCCAGTTTACCCACTTGGTTTTTCAAGTCTTTGAGATGCTCAGAAAAAGATTTAAACATCTCACACACAATCTCACCCAAATCTTGATTGTCGCCTTCACCAGCAGCAAACTTTTTTCTTAATTCTTCTAATCTTTTAGATGTCATCGTTTCCTTTAGCTTCATCAGAGGCTGAATCAAAAGCCCCTTCATCAATTATATCTCGCATATCTGTGAGCTTACTAGTAATTACGTCTAACTTAGTGTTAATTTGTTGCTCTGGGCTTACTCTTTTTTTAGTGAGCATAAAATTATTCATTGCTATCAAAGTTTTTTCAAGCGAATCTGCTTGTCTGTATAATCCTATGCTATCTAAATAATCAATTTTTTCAAACATTTTATCTTCTAAATCTAATTTGTGGGTATACTGCATCAGGTTTTGCTTCTTCAGTGTAAACAATCATTTCTATCAATTCGTTCAATTTTTGTAAAGCTTCTCTATTATCTGGCTCAATTAGTCCTCTTAATTCGTATATTTTATCAAGAACTATGTCTCTGTCAATTTTAGCTAAAGCCATACTGTATTTTTCTGTGAAATGAACAATTTTCCTCTTAACACAATAATAAAATCTGAGCTTGGATGGACATGCAATACATTTGAGTTGGATAAAATTAATGCTGGAGGGCTGTTTTTGAGCTCACAGGCGTATGAGCAAATCACTGTTCTTCCATTCACAGATTATTCTTACAGATTTTATAAAAGAACCAAAAAAATTGTAATCTCATCATCTGTTTTTGTTGATTACCAATTTTGTGCTTTAGATTTTCAATACCAAAACTGGAAATGCTTACTTTGTCGAAAGTTAAATAAAATATCTGACCCAATCTGCTTTTGTCAAACGTATAGTAATTGTTGGACTCCTATTGATGGAATAATTTCAGGTGTTTCATTTTCAAATAATTTGGATTTTTCATATCATTTGAACGACGATGGTCTGTCTAACATAATCCTATGAATAGATATATTAAAACGGTTACACTAGAAAACTTTCAAAGTTATAAAAACCAAACTGTGCATTTTGAGCCTGGTTTAAACCTGCTACTTGGCACTTCAGATTCTGGTAAGTCTGCTATTTTGCGAGCTATTTCTTTTGTTCTTTACAATTATCCCAAAAAAGATACTCTTATTCATTGGGGTGAAACAGAAACAAAGGTTACTGTAGAGTTCAGCGACGGAGTGAAAGTTACTAGAATTAAAGGAGCTGAGAGAAATGGTATTGAGGCATACGATGCTGATGGCAAGTTTATCCAAAAAGCTAAAATAGACAAAGAAATACCAGATGATATCAAAAAGCTTTTGGGCAATCCTCCTCAAGACGATTTTAATGGTTTGATTTCTTACGCAGACCAATTTTCGCCAATGTTTTTGGTAGATTTATCACCCACAGATTTACCTCGCTCGCTTTCAAATCTCACTGGCATTGAGTTACTTGAAGAATCTGCAAAGCAATTAATGAGTAATTACAAAGCATTGGATAAGCAAAACAAAGCAGATGAAAAAGAGTACACCAACCTACTCAATGAGTCTCAGCAGTACAGCTATGTAGAAACATACGAGCAAAAATTGAAACTCTTATCTGAAAAACTAGCAGACATTGTTGTGTTAGAAGAAAAAATTTCTAAGATGGAAAACATCGTAAAAGATTTTGACTTTAATGTTAATTTTGATTGTGTGGAAGATTATGATGAAATAATTTCAAACATTACACAATCTTTAGATAAAGTGAAAAGCATTCAATCTTTAATTGAAAAACACAATAAGCTACAAGTTTTCAATTTGATTGAGCATAAAGAATTAAACGAAGAATCATCATTTTTGCTCGATAATTTTCTGAACAAATTAGAAGACAAATTAAAATGTTTTTCTACATATAGCAATCAAGTGGAAGATTACAAAAAATTAGAGCAGATTAACATCAGTTTGGCAAGCATAAAGCAAAAGGGTGAAATACTTACAAATGAGTACCAAGACATGAAAAATAAACTTAACGAAGCAGAAACTGAATATAATGAATACAGAGATTTTCTCATAAAAGAGAAAATACAATGCGAATCCTGTGGGAGTGTGTTGTAGTGATTAAAAGGTTTTTAGTAGTAGGAGATAATCATTTGGATTCAAAATCTCCCTCTTCACGCTTAGACAATTACATGGAAGCTGGCTTGATGGAGCTTAAAGAAACTCTTAAAATAGCTAAAGCAACAAATTGTGATTACTATATTTTACTTGGTGATTTATTTCATCGTATTGATGTGGGCGGAGAATGTAGAAACCGAGCGATTGAAATATTAGCTTCAGATGAGGGTGAGCCGTGGCCATTTGAAAAGTATTTAATTATTGGCAATCATGACATAGCTCATGACCCTGAAAAAATGATTAAATCTCCAGCACAATCTTTAGTTTCAGCAGGTATCCTTAAGTGTGTGGATGAAATTCCTGGCTTAATTAGATTTAAACATTTCACTCCAACTTTGGACCAAGAGCTAAGAGATGGTGCTCTTGAAATGCACGATGAAAAAATCATTTGCTTACACGCATCTATCACCGACAAGCCTTTGATTTTTGACCATGTATTGTTTGAAGATTTGAAAGTAAATCCAAAAACTAAACTTCTGTTTTCTGGTCATATTCATAGAAAAATGGAGGCTGAAAAAAATGGTGTTAAGTTTTTCAATCCAGGCTCAGTAGGCAGACCAGAAATTTCATCAGATTTTGAAAAAAATAAAGTTAGTGTATTGTTGTGTCAATTTGATTTTGATACTGATGACTATAAAACAAAAACTGTTGAGCTAAAATATTCTTTGCCTTATGATGTTATTTTTGATTTAGATGCAAATAAGAAGAAGAAAATCGAAAATAAAAATACAGAGCTGTTCATTGATGAAATTACAAACGTTTCGATGGAAAGTGAAATTTCTTCTGACATCATTGAAGATTTAATTTTATTTGCAAAGAAAGGAAATATTTCAAAAGATGTGTCAGAAATGGCCGTGCAAACAGTAAATATTATTAAAGCAGGAGGAGAATTATGAATTACGCAGACAAATTAAAACAAAAAGAAACAACACTTTTGAATCTCAAAGCACAGGCTATGGCTAAAAAACAATCTATTCTTGACATGATTGAAAAGAAAAAGAAAGCTGAAACTGAAGTGCAAAATCAACTTGGCATTTCTTTATCAGAAGTGCCAGAAACTTTGAAACAATGTAAAGAAAAGTTAGATAAATTATGTGAAGAGCTGAATGAGGAGGTAGAAGAAATTGAGCGTGAGTTCGCAAAAATTAAGTGCTAAAATAAATAAACTTTCTATTCAGTTGGCTACAGCTAAGGGAGTAAAAGAGCGTATTGATGAGCAATGTGAGAATATAAAGACTAAAATTGACAACAATACTAAAGACATCAAAATTAAAAAAGATGCTCATTTGCTTTTGCTTGGTTTTATTTCACAAAGGCGTGATGCTGCAATCAAGTCTATTGAAAACATTGGAACATACGCCTTAAGAGCAATTTATAACGATGACCGAAAACTTGTATTTCTTAAGAATGAAGAAAAGAAAAACAGTGCCGCTTTCAAAATGGAAGTGGGAATTGAGTCTATGCTTAATGATGAAAAGATGGTAACAGGCTTGAAAGATGAGCGAGGAGGTGGTGTTCTAGAAACTGCATCATTTGCTCTTAGAATTGCGGCTTTAGAATGGTTAGACTACAAAGGGCCATTGATGTTAGATGAAGCATATAAATCAGTTTCATCTGATTCTAAAATAGAAAATGTAGCTCAGTTTTTGCGTAAATATGTTGATAACTCTAAAAGGCAAGTATTTTTTGCCACACACAAGGCGGATGTTTTTGGAGAGTATGCCGACCATTTGATACATGTTACTCAAGAAAATGGAATATCAAAAGCGGATAAAGTAAAATGGACAGACATTTCGAACAAGCTTTAACTGTACTGCTTAACCACTGGTATGAAAATCTTTCACCAGTGGATGAGCAGGAAAAAGTGGTGTATGAGTTTAGTAAAAATAAGTTTAGAAACAAATACTTGGCTAAAACTGGCGAATTTTTGAAAATTACTAAAAGACTCGAAACAATTCAATTTAACAAAATCTGTGCTGGATTATCTAAAAATTATCCTGTGGATGAAAGCTTAATAGATGAATATCTTGAATGGTGTTTTGATAATTATGATTTCTTTATGAAAAAATATAAGTCTTTCAGTTTAAACTCTTGTGCTAATTTTGCAAGTGATTGGACTAAAGATTTTCTCAAATTTGATTTCAATAATAAAATTACCTTGCATGACTTAAAAGATATAGAAGTGCATAAAAGTATGTTTTCATATTTTGAGCAGTATGGAATAGCCTTGGTAGCCACAAAACTTCAAGAAGAAAAACAATTCGATAAAGACTTTTTATGTAATTTAATAACACAAAAACTTAAAGAGTTAACTAATACTAAAGAGGGTTTGTCAAAATTAAAAAATATGTTGCGAATCACAGTAGAAAATGCTCCATATTCTCCTGAAATATTATTTAGTGATTACAAATTATCTCTTTCTGATTTATTTGTTTATTTTGGAAATGAGCCTTGGTGTAAATAATGTTAAAATCAGAAGAATATAAAAAAGAATTAGAAAATCAAATTAAATCAAATAGGTCTTTGATTTACATTACCACTCATGAAGAGCATAGATTAAACGATGCAATACAATCTATCGCTTGCGAACGTTCCAAGCCTTGGTCATTTGTCTTTTGGGATATTGCTTCTGGAGGTTTATCAAACAGTGAAACTTTCAAACTCAAACCCAATCTAGACCAAACTGAGATTTTGTCTTGGTTTAACGAGCTTATTATTGAAAAAGACGATTTCTGCATTTTAGTTCTTCACGATTTTTATAAGTTTTTAGCACCTGATGGACACCCTGGGCAAATTGAAATTGCTACAATAAGAGCTTTAAAAAACTTAATAGAAAAATGCAACACAGAAAGGAAATGTGTAATTCTTACTGGAGCAAAATATTTCTTGCCAATTGAGTTTGAGAAACTTGTTTGTTTAATTGATTGGCCGTTGCCAGAAAAAGAGCTAATTTATGAAAAGGTAAACAATTTAATAGCGATTACCAAAAAGAAACATGAGCTAAGAAATTTTAGAACTAATTATGAAGAATCAGAATTAGAAAAAATTACTAGAGCATTTCAAGGCCTGTCATTGAGAGAAATTGAAATGATATGCACTTATTTCATCCTCACTGAAAAAGAGTTTTGCCCACAAAAAATTGCTTCTAAAAAACAAGACATCATTAAGCAATCTGGAATTCTTGAATGGATTGAGCTTGAGTTTGATTTGAACAAAGTGGGCGGTTTAGATAATCTAAAAAACTGGCTAAACAAAAGAAAAGATGCATTTTCTGAAAATGCAAAGAATTATGGTTTGCCCGAAAATCCCAAGGGTTTAATGATTATAGGAATCCAAGGAGCTGGTAAATCAAGAATTTCTAAAGCTATAGCTTCGTTTTGGTCCCTTCCTTTATTAAGACTTGACATAGGTCGTGTATTTTCTGGAATTGTTGGTAGCTCTGAGGAAAATTTAAGGTCTGTGATTAAAACAGCAGAATCTGTTGCTCCTTGCATTATGTGGTGTGATGAAATTGATAAAGCTTTTTCTGGTGTAAGTGGAGCCACGGATTCAGGTACATCTTCAAGAATATTTGGAACATTTCTTACTTGGATGCAAGAGAAAAAAGCTCCCGTTTTTGTTGTTGCCACCGCCAATGTTGTGGCTAATTTACCGCCTGAATTAATAAGAAAGGGTAGATTTGATGACATCTTTTTTGTTGATTTGCCAGACAACGAAGAAAGAGAACAAATTTGGACAATTCACTTAGAGCAAAGAAACTTTAAGATAAGTGAATTTGATTTGAAAAAACTGATTTCTCACTCTGAGGGATTTACTGGAGCTGAGATTGAGGCGGCGATTATTTCTGCCATGTATGAGGGCTTTTCTGACAACGAAAGGTCGATAACAACCGTAGATATTATTAAGGAATTAAAAGAATCAGTTCCAATTTATATCACAATGAAAGAAAAAATCGAGGAATTACGAGAATGGGCTAGTAAACGTGCTAGAAACGCCTCGAAATCTAAACATGCTGTTGTAGTGAGAGAAAAATTGGCTATTCCTGTTTCCGAGGATGAAGAATTATGATTTCCACACAGATGTTTAATCAACCAGATTTAATAAAATTAAATTTAAAAAGTAAACTTTCTAATCTTTATTCACAAGCTGGCATTCCAGTTAATTATCATTTCAAAACTTTGGAAACAGATTGGTCAAGAAGTTTTTCTCCTAATGGAACGCTTACAGGGATTGCCAAAAAAAGGTCAGAGGATGTATTTAGCTTCGTAAAAGGCTACATAGCTTCACTTGATAACATAGTAGCTGGCGAGGGTCTCAAAGTTAAATTGAAAACCTCAGTTAGAATGATTACCGATTTAATTCTTGATGGAAGTAAGTCATCTGGTAAAACACTTTTGCTTTCTGTTATCGCTCAAGAAGCTATAAATCGCGGACACTCAGTTAAATATGTTGAATGGGCTGAGTATTGTGATAGATTTATGTCTTTTGAATCCAGAGGAGCAAATGAAGATTTTTTTAATGATTGCCTGTATTGTGATTTCTTAATTTTTGATAATTTGTATCAATATGATATTTCTAATAATAAGTTTTTCATCGTTCAATTAGACCGCTTAATTTCCACAAGATTAAATAAAGGCAAAACTACTCTTTGTTCAATTGACACAATCAACAATCAAAATCCAGCATTTGGATTCATCTGGAATAAGTTTTCGAGAGAAACCTTCACTTTTAAATTACCTGAGGCAAGTATAAAAAATGAAAATAAGTCAAAGAGACCTTGAATTTAAAGTTTTAAAATGTATCACCACTTACGATACAGCATTAGATATGGCCACTGAAAAGTCGCTGAAAGAATATTATTTCTTATCAAAAGAACCTGGGATTGAAGTATCTCTCACTGGTAAAATCTTTAAACTCTGTGAAGAGTATTATAAAGATTCTGGAGGATATAAACTTACAGAAACTGTTTTAGAAAGTCTTTTGTTAAAAAAGAATGTGAAATCGGCAGCTCAAGGAAAAATCTTAACAACCTGGTATGATTTACGAGAAGAAGAAGTAGAGCTGGATGATTTACCGCATCTCATTGATTTGATGAAAGACAGATATGTAGTTACATTGCAGTCTGAGTGTATTGATAAAGTGGCAGACTTGGTTAACAAAGACCAGGTGAGTGAATCAATTACACTTATTTCAGATTATGTGAGTGTAATGCATGAAGTAAAAGACGATTTTCAAAAAGACAAAGTTGCTTTTGATATGTCAGAGTCTGCTAACTTTTTCTTTGAAGAGTATGACATAAGGTCAATGAATCCAGATTTATATAAGGGAGTGGATTGTGGTTTGTCACATATCGACCTTAAAACTTTTGGCTTTATGCCGTCACAACTTGTTGTACTTCTAGCACCTTCATCAGGTGGAAAATCAGTTCAGCTTCTTAACTGGGCAGACCATGCCCACAGGGTCTGCAAGAAAAACATTGTTTATTTTTCTTTTGAAATGTCATCTTGGCTTTGTAAGCTAAGGCATGCATCTCTTATAAGTGAAGTGGATTACAGCAAATTAAAGGGAATGAGTATTTTGGCAAGCGAAAGAGACCAAGTAGAAAAATCTCTCAAAGCTGTTAACAATGGCAAATACTTCGAATATGTTGAGGCTATTGAAGACCCTACCCCTGAGTTTGTTGAGCAAAAAATCAAAGAGCTTACTTTAGCTAAGTGCAAACCAGATTTGGTGGTTGTTGATTACGTAGGTAATATGACCACTCGTTCAACTAGCAAAAATGCTAAGCATTGGGAAAAAAATGGTGATGCGGCTGAAGGTCTATTTAAATTAGCAAAAAGATTTGGAATTCCAATTCTTACAGCTCAACAAGTTAACAGAGACGCAATAAAAGAAAACAGAAAACGAAAAGAAGATGGAAAGGCTGCCGCTTATTATCAAGATGCTGCTTCAGGTGACCAAAGATTAATGCACCTCGCCACTTATGTTATTGGTATGGAGCCAAACAAAGATGAACAGCTGTGCTGGTATCATCCAGTAAAAATGAGAGATGCTTGGTTTGCTCCTTTTGCTGCACGTTGGGTTCCAGAGTACAATAAAGTAGTGGAAATGACAGATTCGCAACAATCTGCTTTGGAATTTATTAAGTCTGCTGATATAAATAGTTTTGTTGATGAAAAGAAGAAACCTATAAAGAATAGTGTAGAGACACAAGTAGACTTGTCGGGGTGGGCAGACGAAATTGATTTCTGATTTTAATGAAATTAATTTGAAATTTCATGCCGACAAATGGCTTGAAGAAAATTATGGTTGCGAGTTTTATCACGGCAATAATGGTTTTTTGAACTCGTCTTGCCCCTTTGATGACCACACTGATACGAGTCCTTCTTTTGGCGTAAATCTTGAGAAAGGTTTTTTTAAATGTTTTGGTTGTGGAAGAGAAGGTTCTTTAATAAAGCTAGTGTGCTTGATTTTAGACGTAAACTTTTTTCAAGCTGTCAACACAATCGCAGTGTATGAAAATCTTAATCTTGAAAACTTAGACACAATCGCAGTAAAAAGTGAAAAGTTCAAAAAAGCTATCACTGAAAAAGATTCAGATTTTTTGAAAGAAAAAAGATTACTGAGAAAGCTAACAATCAAAATTAAAAAAATAATGCTTAAAGATTTTGAAAAGGCAGATGGAATGTTCTGTCAATTAGATAACTATATAAAAGAGAATGATTTTAATTCAATTAAGGAGATGTTAAATGGAATTACATGATGCTTTAGGAAAAAAAATAATTGACGCGGCCACCTTAGAAAAGATTCAAGAAAGAGTAAAAGCTCTTACTGAAAATCCACCTAATCTTATTTGCGTGAATGTGGTTTTAAATGGCACTGCGGCACTAAAACATATGATTTGCCGAGAAATAATCATGAATGCCGCAGATGTTTCAGAGCAAGATGCTGATTGGTATATTTTGAGAGCTGGAGCTGAGCGAGAGCTTTTGAGACTTGCCACTGTTTCAGTGGAGGTTCCAAAAACAGATGAAAATTAATGCTGAAATGGCAAAGTATGCATTAAAACACAATCTTCATGTTGAGCTTTTTATTTGGTGTTACTTGAAATCTGTCAACGATAGCGGATTCCACACCATTAATGATTTTAAAAAATGCAAAATAAATTTTTCTTCAATAAAAAGAAAACTCAAATCTAATTTATTTTTTTCTGTGGCAAATAACAAGATTTTTTTAAAAAGTATTAAAAAGATGGAATTAAATCTTGGCAAAAGGACATTTATTTGCGAAATTGATGAGTTGAATAAGTTTGCTAGAAAAGTGGCTCATGGCTCAGGCAATTTAATAAAAGGCTGGAATAGCACTACAATTAAATATCTCATGATTTGTGTAGTGGCTTGTCAATATTCGGGTGAAAAACCTTATGCCCTAAAATTAATTGCTCAAGATACAGGATGTAGCATAACAATTATTCAAAGAGCTTTGAAAAATCTTTTTGTAGAAAGATGGTTCACTGAGCAAATGAAAGAAAGCGGAAGGTCATACTACAGTGGAAAAAAACTTCTTAACTTTTCGCCAAATTATTATAAACTCAATATTGGTTCTTATTTTGTGAAACAATCATTTTCCGCACGTATAAATTAGTATGTGCAATAATAAAGATTTTGTTCATCTTCACTGTCATACACATTTCTCAGTACAAGATGCTCTTCCTACCCCCGAAAAACTTATTTTGGGAGCCAAAGCACAAGGTTTTAGTTCTATAGCAATCACAGACCACGGCAAAATGGCAGGTCATGTAGAGTTTGCTGACGCAGCTCATAAAAATCAAATTAAACCAATTTTAGGTTGCGAGTTTTATCTGGCAAAAGATAGATATGATAAAAACCCATTAGCTGAGGATGGCTCTAAAAAAGGCAGAGAAAAACTGTCTCACCTTACAATTCTTGCTCAAAACAGGCAAGGTTATAAAAACATTTTGCAATTAGGTCATGAAGCAGCTAATCCAGATTGTTATTACTATTTTCCAAGAATTGATTTCAACTATCTTACAGAACATAGCGAGGGACTAATTGTACTCTCTGGTTGCCTGGCATCAGAGCTTCAACAAGCACTTCTGAAAGGTTCTTATGAAGATGGCTTAAAAGTAGCTAAAAAATATAAAGAAGTATTTGGTGAAAGGTACTTTATTGAGCTTCAATATCATGGCATAGAAGAGCAAAAACACAATCTTCCAATGCTGATGAAAATCGCTAAAGATTTAGATATCAGAACAGTGGCTTCCAATGATGTGCATTATGTAGAGGCATTAGATTGGGAGTTGCACGATGTCCTTATTCAAATGAAAGATTTGAGAAACGATAAGGGCTCAAAAAATACTGGCAAAAAAGAAGCCTACGGCTCCCATCAGTTTTGGTTAAAATCTTATGACGAAATGTACAAGATTTTTGGACAAAGAGTGCCAGAATCTTTGTCAAATACTAAATTAATCGAAGAGATGGTTGAGGATTTCTATCAAGTGGATTTACCTCACATGCTCCCAGAAGGTAAAATTGACCTTGATAATTCTACTTTTAAAAGCTTCTGGAAAACAAAACTTCCGCATCACGAGTCTAAAGAAGCTTATTTAGCTTATCAATGCTTTGTTGGATTGAAAAAACTTGGCTTGGACAAAGACCCAGAATATGTAAAGCGACTCAAATACGAAATTGAAACTATTTGGTATATGGGCGTCACTGACTATTTCTTAATTCAAAAAGAAATGGTTGATTACATGAACGAAAAAGAAATACTTTTTGGCGTAAGAGGTTCGGGCGTGGGTTCTTTGGTTAACTATTGTCTTGGCATTTCTTCTGCCGACCCAATTAAGTTTGGCTTGATGTTTGAAAGATTTCTTAATCCAGGCAGAGGTAACCAATACAAGATTGATATTGAGGGCTTTGAATCAGAAGATACTGAAATTGATGAGATTGAAGCAATAAATTGGCTCAAGCTTACTTGTAAAGAGTTTTTGTCTAAACCTGAAAACAAACAGTACGAGTCAAGAGTTTCACGTGAAATTTGGATTCTTGAAAATCAAAAAATGGTTGTCCCTTTGAAGGCCGCTGTTGATGCTGGACACAAACTCAAAAAGAACTCTTCAAACTTTTTCACCTTTTACGTGATTGGCTTAGCTGATGAACTTCCTAGCGGAGATTTAATCATTAAAAAGGTTTCAGGCCTTCCAGATATTGATACTGATATTGATGATTCCAAAAGACAAGAAGTGATTGAATGGGCTAAATCAAGATTTGGTGAAGAAAATGTTAAAGCAGTGGGTACATGGGGTACATATAAAGCTAAAGCCGCTGTTCAAGGCACTTTAAAAACATCAGAAAAATTCAAAAAGCAATTTGGCGACAATTTAGCACAAATGGCAATGAAAGTGTCTGGAACGATTCCTAATAAACCTGGAATTACGATTGAGGAAGCTAAAAAGGAAAGTGAAGACTTTGCTTATTGGGCAAATAGATTCAAAAAAGAAGTGGATAATGCTACAAAACTTAATGGCACAATCTCAAATCTTGGCGTACATGCTGCTGCAATTGTTGTTTCTAAAGAACCAATTCATCATGTAGTTCCAATTGAAAACTCAAAGGGAACTATGTGTACAGCTTTCGATATGTCTAACGTAGAAAGAACAGGTACGGTAAAGTATGACTATCTTGGTCTAGCCACTTATAGACAGATTTCGCTAGCCAGAAAGCTTATCAAACAAAGACATAATAAAGAAATTGATTTGTTGAGCATTCCATTGGATGACCCTAATGTTTTCAAAAGTGTATTTACTAAAGGTTTAACTGCCACCGTATTCCAATTTGCAAGCCCTGGCATGCAGAAAGCACTTAAAGAAATAAAGGCATCTACAATGAACGACTTGATTGCTGTTGCGGCTTTGTATAGGCCTGGTCCTATGGATTATATTCCAGAGTATGCTAAAGGTAAGTTTAATCCAGGGACAATTAAGTATTGTCACCCTATGGTTGAAAAGCACCTTTCGCCTACATTTGGAATTATGGTTTACCAAGAGCAAGCGATGTTCTTAGCTCGTGAAATGGCTAATCTTGATTGGCTTGAAGTGGACAAACTCAGAAAAGGTATTGCTAAAAAATCAGGAAAACAATTTGATGAAGCCTGTGAAAACTTTGCAAAGAAAGCTTCTGACAGAGGCATTTCAGGCGGAGTAATTAAAGAAGTGTTGCAGTTGATGTCTAAGTTCGGAGGCTATGCTTTTAACAAAAGCCACGCTTGCATGTATGCTATCGTAGCGTACTGGACAGCATACTTAAAAACTTATTATCCAGCAGAATGGATGGCGGCTTGTATTGAAGCAGATAAAGATGATACTGACAAGCTTGATATTTACATCGCTGAATGTGAAAGGCTGGGAGTAAAAGTTAAAGAGCCAAATGTGAATGAATCTGAGCTATCCACTACAGTATCTGAAGATGGTTTGATTTACCTTCCTATCACTTCTTTGAAAGGCGTGGGGACGAGCGGAAGTAGCATTGTTGAAAACAATCCTTATAAAAACTTAGATGATTTTGTAGAAAGAAGTGGATGTAATAAGTCTTTGTTTGTAGCGTTGTCTGCTGGAGGTGCTTTGAAATGCCTCGTAGATGACCCAGAAGTGGATGAAGAGTTCTTTTTGGATTATTGGCTTGAATATTCTAAATCAAAGTCGAAATCGAAGAAACAATCTGCCTCTATCAACGTAAATACTAATAGCATGAGTTTGCTTGAGATGCGAAATCTTACAAAGAAATCAGAATCATCTGGGGCAGATTTACTATCAATGCTGGATAACTTCTAATGGATGAAAATAACTTTATTGAACAAATAATTGATTGGGAGAAGTTTGATGCTTCTTCACAAATCTCACAAAGAATTAATGGCGTAACAAAAGAACACATTGAAATGGAAGTGAGACTTTGGGAAAAACAACTATCTCTCCTTGACCCATTAGAATACAAGAAAGTAATGAAGGAAATAGATGCCTGGGATATCTCAGTGCCATCTACTCATGCTTTGACACAAGAAAATATAGCTTCTACTTATGCTCGTTTAGTTGCATATAAGGTAAGAGTAAGTAAACTTTGGGCTGATGCAAGAGCTTGGCGTGAAGTTTGTGAATCTGCTGTGAAGTTTATAGAAGAACTTGCTCAAGGTGCTTTTACAGGCACAGCTGCTGAGAAAAAAGCAAATGCATCACATGTTGTTCAACCATTTGTGCATTTGAAAGTACAAACTTCTAGACTTGAAAATTATTTAGATAAGATTCATTCATCTATTACATTTTGTGCTCAGCAGCTTGATTTACTTTTGAAAGAAAGACAATCAAGAGCAAAACTCAATCACAGGCTTGGAATGGAAGGAGAGCAGATTCTATCAGAATCATCCTCTGCTGAAATTGAGGAAGACGGAGAAAATTGGACTCCCATTCGAAAAAGCTACAAAAGATAATCTTATTTTTTACAAATAAGACAATAATAAATTGACTTCTTAAGTCCTAAGGAAAAAAATGAAAAGAGTAACACCAAAATCATTACAAGATAGACAAAACAACAAAGGCAAATATGCCGACCTTCCAAAGTTGAAGGACATTCTCGTAGACCTCTCAGTGAAAAATAACCCTAAAGTAGTTCGTAAGTTGCGACTTATTGGCGACCCTATGGAGTTCACTGAAATGCAAGACAAGGTTCGCATTCCTAATTCAAAGGAAACTAAGCGAGTTCCTTTCCCTGATGCAGCTAAAAATGCTTCTCCTACACGAATTGGTCATGACGACCCAGCTTTGTGTCCTTGGAGAAAAATGGGCTACATTGGTGCTAGACGATTTGCTCAACGAGTACTTGAAGAGCAAGAAGATGGCACTTGGGTTCATAAGATTCTAGTAAAGGGTCCGTCAGTTTTTGACCCATTCTTCGATTGGCAACTTGGCCGCAGAGAAGAAAATGACCCAGAAATCTCTACTTTTCTTGGTGGAGACAAGGCTCCTCCTGTAAAAATTCAAGCTACAGAGGATAAAAGCAAGCTCGGTGGAGTAGATTATCGAGTCTTTGTTAATCCAAAAGATACGGAGCTTACAGAAGACCATATCAATCTTTTGAGAGCTGTCAGAGTTCCATCCGCTGATGAACTCAACGCATTCAGAAATGAATACAATGCCGAGAAAGAAGTATGCCCTGAAATGCCAGAGTGGCGAGATTATTACGAATACGGTCACGATATTCGAAGAATCTTCAAGTTTACTCCACTTGTTGAAGAAGAAAACACATCTTCAAGCACTTCTTCTCAGTCTCATACTGAAGAAGATGAAGCAGAAGAAACTACTTCAACTAAACCAGACGCTACTGAGAATCTTGACATTTCAGACGTAAACTGGGACTTCTAATGGCAAAGCAACCTTTAAGCAAAGAAGAACGACAAAAGCTTTTAGAAATAAAGCTAAAGTCTATTGGCTCTCTTGACAAAATTGTTAAGGGAGACGGTTTTGATGCTAGACAAAAAGACTACATTCCTCTTGGGATTTCTGAGATTGAGTGTGAAATGGGCGACTTGCCTGGTTTTGTTATGGGCAATCTAATCGAGCTTATTGGTGAAAGTGGTTCTGGAAAAACATATGTTGCCTTGAAAACAGCGGCACAAGCCCAGAAAAAAGGCATGAAGGTGGCTTTCTTTAACGTAGAAAATTCTTTCTATGAAAAGAGAGCCAACCAAATTGGGGTAATTACTAGAGACATAGAACTCTTCGAAATGATTCCTAATCTAGGCTCAGGAGAAGATATCTGTGACACTATTTGTGCAATGGTAGAATCGGGCTTATACGGATTGATTATTGTTGATTCTGTAACAGCATTGATTCCCAATGACAGCTTACAAAAAAGTTTCAATGATGCTCGTAAAATTGGTGCACATGCTGTGCTGGTAGGCGAGCTCGCGAAAAAACTCACATACTTAACTGGAGAATACAATACAAATGTAATCTTGATAAACCAGTTTAGAATTGGGTCAGGGGCTATGCCAAATACTTTTGTTAAGAAAGCTACAGGTGGAGAAGGTTTATACTTTTATGACCACTATAGATTCACTTTCAAAAAGATTGGTGGTGCTGCTGGAGCTATTTATAATGCTGACAAACAAATAATTGGAGGAAAGACAGAGCTTACTATGCATAAGATTCGCTATGCCGCTCCTAATACTAAGGTAATTTTTCCAATCTACTTCACAGAAGAAGACTCAAATCCTGTTGTTGACTTTTTAATGAGAGCCAAAGCAAGAAATGTTGAGTTGATTAAAGAAGTGGGAGCTAAAAGCAAAAAGCGTTATCAATATATCACTGAAGATGGTGAAATTATTGAGTCAGGTGATACAAAAGAATTCATTAAATTGTTAATGGAAACTCCAGCACCTACAAAGCGTACAAGAAATGACCAATCAAATACAGCATTTGAATTCATTTGTCGAAAGATTAAGTTCGATGACAAAATGGTAAGTGAGATGCTTGACAAACTTGAAAAAGAAAGTGTTTTTGAAACACCTGCTGAGTTGATTGGCTATACTGAAGAAGTAGATTTCGATGATAGCTCAGATTGAACAATTCCAGAGAGAACTAACTCTGTCCTCAAATGCTAAAATAGTGCTTGAGGACAGAAATTTCCTACCTGATACTTTAGAAAGATTTCAGGTAGGTTTTTGCCCAGCTTATGCTGGGTATGATTTTGATTTATTGAATGGAAGAATTGTGCTTCCAATTCATGACACTTACGGAAATTGGATTGGATTCGCCGGAAGAAAAGTAGATTATTATTCCACCACCGTAAAAGATTATTATCAGTTAAAAACATCTAATTTACAAGGACTTGACAGGTTCTTAAAATGGAAAGTTACAAAGTGGGTAAATACTCCTTATCAAAAAGCCAACCATCTTTTTAATCTACATCGTGCTAAGAAAAGCATTTTTGAAAAAGGCTATTGTATAATTGTTGAGGGTTATTTTGACGTAATGAGGCTCTCACAGCTGGGATTTGATAATGTGGTGGCTCTTTCAGGTACTAGTTTGACTGAAACACAGTGCGAATTAATTTTCAGATACTGTAACAAGGTTCTAATTATGCTTGATGGAGATGACGCAGGAAAAAATGCTACTAATAAAACAATGGATAGGGTGAGGCAAAATAACATTTTTGCTAACGTGGTAGAGCTTCCAGATAACCTTGACCCTGATGATTTAGATGAAGAAACAATGAAAATTATTAATTCAGAGATAACAAACTCTGATGAGGAGCTGTATATTAAATTATGATTTCAAAAGAATGGATTCTGATAGATGTGGACAGAGATGTTGCTGCTGAATTAGCAGATGAATGCGAAATTCCTAAGCCAATCGCTAATGTTTTAGTTGGCAGAGGTTTTGATGATAAAGAAAAAGCCACTGTGTTTATGGAAAAACCTCCAAAATTAATCAGAAGTCCTTCTAAGCTTCCTGATTGCGACAAAGCTGTAGCTAGACTCAAGCAAGCAATAGAAAATAAAGAAAAGATTTTTATTTGGGGCGATTACGATGTAGATGGTATCACTTCTACCTCCGTTATAGTTACTTGTTTTGAAATGTTTGGAGCAAAGTTTATTTACAAAGTACCAAATAGGTTCGATGATGGCTATGATATTAAGCGACACTCTGTTGATGAATGTCTAAAAGAAAAAGCATCACTGTTATTGAGTGTTGACTGCGGGATTGTAGCTTTTGATACTGCTGAATATGCTAAAGAGCAAAATATTGATGTAATTATTACAGACCACCACTCAGCATCTGAAGATGGCAGAATACCAGATTGTGTAGCTGTAGTAAATCCTTCAAGGATAGATTCAGAATATGGGTTTGCTGGCCTCTGTGGAGCCACTGTAGCTTTTAAATTAATGCTTGCTCTCGGCAAGGCATTGAATTTTGATTTAAATAAAATTATTGCAGAAACAATCGAATATGTAGCACTTGGAACAGTGGCTGATGTGGCTCCAATGATGGATGAAAATAGAGTTTTAGTTCACAAAGGTTGTCAAGTACTTTCTAATTCAAATAAGCCAGGTATTCAAGAATTATTAAAAATAGTTGGCACAAAAGATGTGGATACAACAACAATTGGGTTTGGTTTAGGGCCAAGAATGAATGCCATTGGTAGACTGTCAGACCCTATGATTGCAGTGGAGCTTATGCTTGAGAAAAATCAACAGCGAGCTAAATTTTTAGCCAGACAATTAGACGCCGCAAACAAAAGAAGACAATCTAAACAAGAGCACATGTATCAAGAAGCAATTTCTCTTGTTGAGGCTGTAAAGCTTCACGAAATGCCAGCTATTGTTTGCTGGGCCAAATCTTGGCACTCAGGCCTTATTGGGCTTATGGCTGGAAAACTTGCAGAAAGGTATCATAGACCTGCAATAGTTTTGGCTTTGAACGATGAAGGAAAAGCAAAAGGCTCTTGTCGCTCTACCAAAACAGTAAACATTCTTAAAATATTAAAGCACCCTAAAGCTTTAGAATTTTATTCTAAGAAGCTTGACGGCTCACCAATTGTCGGAGGACATGCTTTTGCCGCAGGTATGGAAATACCAGAAAATAATCTTTTAAGTTTTAGGCAAGCGATTTGCGAAATTTTACCTGAGTTAAATCCTGAATTTATTGCTGGGAAAAAAGTATTTATTGCTGACTCCAGAATTGTACCAGGTGAAATAAACGATAATACATTTGATTCTTTACAAGGGCTGGCTCCTTTTGGCTCAGGACACCCAGAACCTGTATTTTGGGTAAAAAATTTGACAGTTCAAGACCAAAAATTATTGTCGTCTGATAAACATTTAAAACTTACGCTTTATCATGAAAGGGTGAAGTATAAAAAGTTTTCTGCACTGTTATGGCATAAAGCATCAGACTATGCTGGAGATTATGTTGATAAAAAAATTGATGTTTTATTCTCTTTTGGTAAAGAAAACCGTGGTTTTGGGCCAAAATTTTATTTAAATATTATAGATTTTCGAATTTCTGAATAATTTTTAGCGTATATAAATGTAGTTCGTCTCCATCCGCAGACCATAGAGCTAAAAGGATTTTTCTATGAAAGGAGATTTAATAAATTCAGAAATACAATTAAGGCTTGAAGAAGCTGTTTTAAATTATCAAAAAGTATCTAAAAGTAGTGCCAAAAATGAAATAGAGTGGGCTTATAAAAAAATAACCAATCTGTACAACCCTTTGGATTTTTATCACAATTGGTATGACCAATATTACTATCTTTTTGACTCTCAAGAAGATTTTGTGGCGGATTACTTGCGAGTATTTGCCACTGTTTTATTAGGCTGGAAACCCAGAAACCAACGCTCAAAATCAAGGTACGAAGGCTCTGGTGAGTTCAAAAACTATTTTATTGGCTCGCTTTATCACAATTACATAAATATGGTAAAGTCAGACCAGGCGGCTAAAAGAAATGTTACTAAGCAATGCCCAATATGCGAAGACTGGGTTAATCCAATTTCAACACATTTAATTACTTGTCACTCTAATTTGTTATGGCAATATCTTGAAGAAATGGATATTGATATTGAAAGTTTATCTTCTTGCCCTTTATGTGCTAATTTTAAAGTGGCGAAAACAAACAACGACCCTAAAAAAATCACTGAGCTTTTAAAAGCACATTTTATTTCTAAACACACAAGCTTATTATTTAATAAGTTTAATGAAATGTATCCAGAAATATCAACTATCTCTCCAAAAATTACCTCTACATCAATTTCAGAAAATGATGAAGAGCTTGATTTATATGAAGTGGTAGAAGAAAAAGACAGTTTATTGAATAAGCTTCATCTTTTAAATCTTACTGATTTGCAAAAAAGTGTAATTGAGCAAATTTTAAATGGAGAAAAAACTGATTTAGCTTACAAACCAGAGAAATATAAATGTACAAAAGAACAATGGGAAACTGAAATGGAATCCTTAAAGGAGACCATTAGTATTTATGGATATGGAAATGACTGAAAAAACTGTTTTAGCTGAAAATCCTTCAGCAACCGATGAACGATTTATCTTCCCCGATGACCCTAACACACTTAGGGTTCGGGGCGGAGATTATGACCCTGAAAAACCTGAGAAAAAACCCACAGACCCTGTAGCTTTATCAAGAGCTATTTTGCATGTGCTTGGCAAGAATGAGTATGTGCGAATTTTGTCTGTTGGGCCAAAGGCTCTTTCAATTGTTATGAAGGCTTTTAGACTCGCTGCAAGTGAGGCTGAAAGCAGAACAAATGGAGCTGTTTTAGTTTGTAGACAATCAGAATATGAGGCCATCATTGCAAATAAAAAAACTAAGGGTGTATGCACAAGAATTTTCGGAATACCAATCAAGAACGCCCTTTAATTCAACAAATAATTGAAAAGTTTGCCCCGAAATCACAAGAAATTGTGAATGAAAATAATGAGCAAAATTTGCCTGTTTTGGAACGAAAAATTGTTCAAAATTTAATTGAAAATAGAGTAAAATCCGTAGGCGAAATATACCCATTACAAGAAGATAAAATAAGAAAAAGGCTTATCAAGTTTATTAAAAAAAACAAGATAGCCTTGCGTTATGAACACGTTTGCTGCCGACATGTAAAGCGATTTACTGTAGCAGCTTTTTTGTTCTGTGAAGTTTGTGGAAAAGGCCACGAAACACTCTTTTGGGAGCGTTGTGAAAGTTGTGGAAATTTCAACAAATACAGAATTTACAGCATAGATGGAGAGTATAATTAAGTATAAAATGAATAAAAAAACACTCAAAAACACAATCTGTGCCAGACGAATGGAGAATAATAAAAATGCTTTTTGAAGAACAATTATCAAGAAAACCAAATTTGTATCCTTGGACACAGGATTTTATCGACGTAATGGAAGAGGGCCATTGGACAGCAAAAGAATTTAATTTTCAGAGCGACTTGCATGACTACCTAGTAACATTTACAGATGCTGAAAGAGAGGTGATTAAAAATGACCTTTCGGCAATCGCCCAGATTGAAGTGGCTGTAAAAAAGTTTTGGTCAAAAGTGGGAGATAATTTTCCCCACCCAAGCATCAATGATTTAGGTGTTGTTATGAGCCATGTAGAGGTAATTCATAACATTGCTTATGAAAAACTACTCAACGTTCTGAATCTTGATGATGTTTTTGAAGAAAACTTAAAACTGGATATCATAAAAGGCAGAGTAAAGTATCTTCGCAAATACACACACAGGTATTATGAAAATTCTAAAAAACAATATCTGTACGCTTTAGTTCTTTTCACATTGTTCGTTGAAAACGTATCGCTTTTTTCTCAATTTTATGTAATTAATTGGTTCAATCGGTACAAAAATGTTCTCAAGGATACGGCTCAACAAGTGGCATATACCGCTAAAGAAGAAACTGTGCATGCTCTTGTTGGAACTAAGCTTATCAATACTCTTAGAGGAGAATATCCTGAGCTATTTGACGAAGAGCTTGAAAAAAGGATTTTAGACGAGGCTCAGGAGGCTTTCGAGTGTGAAGCAAAAATAATTGATTGGATTTTGGGTGATTATGAAGGCGAAAAACTTTCAAAAGAGCATCTCAAAGTTTTTGTCAAGGATAGAATCAACCAATCTTTAGCCGGAATTGGTTTCAAGCAAATTTTTGAAGACATTGACCAGAAATTACTTTCTGAAACTGAATGGTTTAATGAGGATGTGCTAGGTAACACAAATACAGACTTTTTCTATGCCAGACCTGTCAATTATTCTAAAGGAAATAAGAGTTATGATGTTGAGGATTTATTCTAATGAGAAATATTGAATGGTTAAATGAGGATTCGCGTGTGTTTTTGGCACGAGGTTATCTGCGAGAAGGAGTAACACCCGAAGAAAGAATTGAAGTAATTTCAAATGCTGCTGCAAAATACCTCCACAAGATAGATGGGTTTAAAGAAAAGTTTTTAGACTATCTTGCCAGAGGATATTATTCATTGGCGTCTCCAGTGTGGAGTAATTTTGGTGAAACAAGAGGCTTGCCAATTAGTTGCAATGGTCAGTTTGTGGATGATTCTATGGATGACATTTTATATTGCAATGGTGAAACAGGCATGATGACTAAACATGGAGCGGGAACCTCAGCTTACTTCGGAGCCTTACGAGGCCGAGGTAGTGACATTTCTGCTGGAGGTAAATCTTTCGGAGCTGTGCATTTCATGCAAATGTTTGATACAACTACACGCATTGTCAGCCAGTCTAACGTTAGGAGAGGCTCATTTGCCGCTTATTACCCAGTAGAAGGGCCTGACATCATGGAATTCTTAGAGATAAGAGAAAATGGAAATGCAATTCAAGATATGAGTATCGGCGTGACCATTTCTGATAGCTGGATGGAGCAAATGAAATCAGGTGACAAAGACAAGAGGAAGATTTGGGCAAGAATTATTAAAAAACGATTTGAGACTGGGTATCCATACATCTTCTGGACGGATACTGTAAATAAAAATGCACCTCTTTGGTACAGAGATAAAGGATTGAAAATACATGCTTCTAATCTTTGCTCCGAGATTTGTTTACCGTCTGATATAAACAACTCATTTGTTTGCGATTTATCATCTATGAATCTTTTATTTTTCGAAGAGTGGAAGGATACCGATGCCGTGGAAATCCTTACTTATTTCTTAGATGCTGTTATGGAAGAATACATTGAAAAGACTAAAGATTTGCCATTTATGAAAAAAGCACATAACTTTGCCAAAAATCATAGGGCATTAGGCAGTGGTGGTCTTGGATGGCATTCGTATTTGCAATCTAAATCAATTGCATTTGAGTCTACTGAAGCAAAAATTAAAAATGCTCAGATTTGGAAGCTTATAGAGCAAAAAAGTATTGCGGCATCCAAGAAATTGGCTGAATTGTACGGCGAAGCTCCTATCTTGAAAGGGTACGGCTTAAGAAATGCAACACTTCTTGCAATCGCTCCTACTACGTCATCATCTTTCATTCTTGGACAGGTTTCGCCAAGTATAGAGCCTTTAAACTCTAATTACTTTGTCAAAGATTTGGCTAAAGGTAAATTTACCTATAAAAACCCCTATCTTAAAAATGTTTTAGAAAATTATGGCAGAGACGATGCTAAAACTTGGAAATCAATTATGGTGCATGGCGGCTCCGTACAACATTTGGACTTTCTGAGCGAGCATGAAAAGATGGTTTTCAAGACCTTTGGTGAAATTTCACAAAAAGAAATTGTGATACAAGCTGCCGCTAGACAAAAGTACATCGACCAAAGCCAAAGCCTCAATTTGATGATTCATCCTGACACTCCTGTAAAGGATGTTAATGAATTGATGTTGTTTGCTTGGGAATCTGGTGTTAAAACTCTCTATTACCAAAGAGGAACTAATCCTAGCCAAGAACTGGCCAGAAATCTGCTTAATTGCGAAAGCTGTGAAGCCTAAAATATTGTAAAATAAAATTATGACTACGGAATATGAGGCAAAAGTTGTAAGAATTCTAGATGCTCTTCATGAGCACGAAGAAGAGGAAAATAAACATACATTGCAGCTTTTGCTTCAAGACGTGGAGGAAGCTTATGTCTTTAAAGTAGTTCTTGAAGAAAAAAATGTTCGTGAGATTGTTGGTGCTAGAGACCCGCTTACAAGCAAACAAATGATAGAATTAGCCATCTTACTTCGTTCAAGAGAGGAGCCTGTTAAAATGTTAGTTCCAGTGGATTCTAAAGAAATTTCTTTAGAAGATTTTCAGGAAACTAAGAAATTAGATACGCCAAAAAGAAATCGAAGACGAAGAAGAAATAATAAAAAACCAAACAATTTTAAACAGCAGAAATCGTAAAGATAATTGATGGATAATTACATTGAATTAGCATTACGAACAGACCCTTCTCCAGAGCAATATGAGATAATTGCCAAACGAAACGAGCAACCAAACATGATGCGTCTTGAGCATTCCCTGATGGGAATTGTCACAGAAGCTGGTGAACTCATGGACCAGCTTAAAAAACATATAGTTTATGGCAAAGAGCTTGATTTAGTCAATTTAGCAGAAGAATGCGGTGACGTTTTTTGGTATTTAGCCTTGTGTATCTCTACATTAGCTGAACTTATGGGCAGAGACCCTGTTGAGCTTGAGCAATCTATTAAACAAATTAATATTGCTAAGTTAAAAGCAAGATACCCTGAAAAGTTCACAGAAACTGACGCAGTGATAAGAAACTTGACAGCTGAAAGAGATATCTTAGACAAGGTAGATGTGCCAGAAAAAATGATTCGATATGGGGAGGAAAACATCTGATGGGAAAATCTGTGACATACTCTGAATCAAAAGAGCTTTTAGAAATTGCTAAAAAATTAAAAGCAAAGTACATAAATCTTGTTGGCTACATTGATTTAACAAAAATCTTTTTTGCCTATAAGGGTGGTGATTTAAATGACAACTTCACCTATGAAGTTTTAGGACTTAAAAATGAATGGGTCAAGCATACACAAGATTCCCAAGAGGATGCGAAGCTTTATTGTATAGCAATGACTTATGATTTCTATCAAAAATGTGAAGGCTCGCTGCTAGAATGGATTATGCTTGACGCTCTTTATTCTTGCCATCCTAAAATGGATGGAAAAATTAGAAGAAAAGATGTCCATGAGTTTTCTAGAATTCTCAATACTTTAGATGACCTTGGTCATGCAAAAGATTGGCGAACAAACAGCCACCTGCCAGAATTACTTGGCGACGAAACTATTATTTTTGGTTTAGAGGAAGAGGATGAGTCTATATAACAAATATCGCCCACAATCTTTTGATAACTTGATTCAAAGCAAATATAATAAAGGGCTGTCGAAAGACAGCCTAAGTCATCATGCTTATTTATTTTTTGGCCCTCCAGGCACTGGAAAAACTTCTGCTGCCAGACTGTGTATGGCTGAGTATTTAGATGAAAAAAATAAACATTTAGCAATTTCTGGAAGCCATCCTGATTATGTGGAGATAAACTGTGCTGTTAATAATGGCGTAGATGATATTAGAGCTATTGTTTCTGATGTAGTTAACACAATTCCAATACAATCTGAGTATAAGTTTATCATATTTGATGAATCTCATATGCTAACTACACAATCTCAAAATGCTTTGCTTAAAACTGTTGAAGAGCCACCAAAACATGTAAAGTTTTTCTTCTGCACCACGGAAATCAATAAAGTGTTACCAGCAATTCGTTCCAGATGCCAGATAATGCCATTTATTAAGCTGTCTGATAAAGCTTTGATTAAAATTTTAAACAATGTCTGTAAGGGTGAAAACATTAATTTCAACGATGAATCGGCACAAATAATAATTTCATTTGCTGATGGCTCTGCCAGAACAGCCATAAATATTTTTGAGCAATGTGCTTCTGTATTTGATAATCCTGAGGCTGTAGGCCAAATTGTTGGAACAACAAGTATAAACAATTTTAAGCTACTCACTGAATTAATTTGTGATAAACAAGCAGTAAAAGCTATCCAGCTTTTAGACGAATTATTCAACAACTCTATTGACCCAGGTTCATTAATGAATAAGTATGCTGATTACTTAGCTGATTCAATTACTCAAAGATTGGTAGACAAAAATAGTGTGCCTTACGATGGCAAAAAATTGCTTTTGATAGCAGATTGTGTCACAGATATTTTAAAAGATTTCAAAATACTTCAAAATATAAAACTTATTTCTAAAATAAACGTACTAAAAGCTATAAGTAAGATGTAAATTAGGTTTTTTTTCTGTAAAATTAACCTAATGCAAGATAATGAGCACATTTTAACTACATTAGCCAGAAAAGCAAAAGAGGGTTGCCAAAAATCTTTTGATGAAATTCTTAAAATCTTAGACCCAGAAATAAAAAAAATTGCTCATAAGTTTTACATTGTTGGAAGCGATGAGCAAGACGTAATTCAGGAATGTAGACTTGGTGTTTGGAAAGCGGTTAAGGATTTTGACTCAGATGCTGGAATGTCTTTCAAAAATTTTAGTTTGAGTTTGTGTGTAAAAAGGCATTTGATTACAGCAATGTCACACGCAAATACTCAGAAGTTTAGGTTACAAAATGAGGCTGTGAGCTTAAGTGCTCCTGTTTCACAAAGCGATGATGATGGTATACAAACTTATGCTGATTATATTCCTGACCCGAACAGCGATTTGCTAAATCAGTACATAATTCAAGAAGAGTTTAGTACCAATTTAGAAATGATTTCAGAAAGATTGACAAAACTTGAAATGTCTATTTTTGGTCAATATGCATATTCTTCTTCATATAAAGACATAGCTGATGCACTTCAAGTGAAACCAAAAACTGTGGACAATGCGTTGATGAGGATTAGAAAAAAATCGAGCGAAACTTATCAATACTATCTAGAAACTCACTCTCAGATAAATTTAGGATTTTCATCTATTGGAACAGCTTTTGGAACATCTTTCTTTGTTGAAACCCTTATAGGATTTACTACAAATCTTTCAGTGGTTTGAACGTATAAATATGTATGAAAGCAATTTTATCCACAGATTTACTAAGAGTGGCCCTATCAAGATGCTTTGATGCTTGTGAAAAGAAAACTTCTGAATCTGTTGTCAGTTTGTCTTTTAGCAATTCGAATTTAACACTGTCTGCTAAGGGTTCTTTTACTTTTTATGAAGAAATAATTTCGGTAATTTCTGCCGACGAAGATTGTGATTTTTGTATTAAAACATCTACTCTTCTTGAGTTTGTGAAATATGTTTCAGCCGACAGTATCATTTTAGTTTATGACAAAGACAAAAAATCTTGTCTTGTTTCTACCTCTGATAAAAAATCAAAAATGGCTCTTCAAGTGGTAGAAGCGGAAGTTGATTTGGGCCAAATTGGCGAGTATGTAGTTTCCTTTGATGTTGAAAATTCTCATGAAATTATATCAAAACTTAATTTTGCTTCAAAGTTTTGCTCAAATAATTTTCAAGACCACCCTTTAACGGCAATTCATTGCGAGATTGACATAAACGCATTCAATATTCAAAGCACAAATGGTCCTTCATTTTACTCATCTAGTTTGCCAATTACATCAAGCTCTGCAATGGAGATATTTTTGCCCAAAAAAGCTCCAGCTATTTTGAAAAATGTTTTTCATGAGCAATTATTCAATAAATGCTCGTTCAATAAACGCTCTGTTTTGTTTGAATCTGACAAGTGCAAGCTCACATTTTTCGTTGAACAAAGTAATTCAACATTTCCCGACCAAGTTAGGGACTGGATTAAAAAAGATTCCAATGCTAAAATTAAAGCATCAGTTTATGAATTATCTAAAACTCTGAAGTTTTTCAATGGTGTATTCAATGAATCATCTGTTAATTTCAACATTAAAGATGGAAAGCTTAATTTAGAATCGAAAGAAAATAATCTAGCCGCTAAAGAAAACGTGGTAACCGAAGAATGCACAGGTGATGCTACTTCGGCTTACAACTCAAAATACTTCTTGGATTGCTTAGAATCTCTTCAATCATCTTGGGTAAATCTTGATTTTATAGAAATGAGTGAAAGTTTCTACATTTGTAAACTCACTCACGGTAGCACATTAATATTACTATGTCCAACTACATTTTAGAAGGAGAATCTTTTTTTATTCTTGAGAAGCTTTACGAGCTGACAGAAGGTAAAAAGATTGAAATTAACCCAGAGAAAATTAATCCGTTTTCACTTTTTGGAAATGTGGATTACTATGTATTTTTTGACCCAGATAAAGAAACTTTAGAAAAGCAAAATTTGGATAAGTTTATTTTATGTTTCATGGACAAAAACATTGACCAGAGACTTGATTACATTAAAAAAATTAAGCAGAAAGCTCAATTATTAAGTTTTGAACCTATACCAACAACAGATTTTGATTCTTTTAAAAAGGTTTTTCCAATGTTCAAGACCAACTTGAATTCATTGCCATTCAAAAAAAATAGCTTAAAGTACAAAGGCTCTAAGCAAAATTATGAGTGGTTTGATTTATGTTTAATTTCTGACTTATACGAAATCGGAGACATAAATATTTATCAACAAGTATTTGAGTCATATTTTGACATTTGGAGGTTTACGGATTTGTTATGGAGCGGCAACATAAAATGCTTGGAGCAAATTAAATACATAAACGATAAAAACTTCGAAGACTATTTTAATAGAATACGCGAAACTTCCAAGGATTATCTTGAAGTGATACAAACTGGGGCAAGTAATTTTTATTCTCACAAGAAACTCTACAGTGACTCAGTGGTAAACAATGAATTTAGATTTAATAAAATAAAAGAAAAATTAAATCTCATTAATTCAGATTGTGCGCTAGATAGTGTGGGATATTTTGATGTGTGCTTAAAGAATGTTAGAGAGGGTTCTAATCCGAAAGTAGAAATGATAAAGTTGTTTTATAAGTTTAAAGAAAATGCTCTCTAATGATTACGTCCATATAGATTACTTAGTTGAAAAAGTAAAACAAAATGACTCAGAGGCTCTCAGTGAGCTTTATGATTTTTATAGACCAATTATTTCAGCAACCGCCTCAAGAGTTTGCAATAGATATAAATCTGTAGAAAAGGACGATTTAATGTCTGAAAGTATTTTCATCCTCAAAGAACTTTGTGAGAAATATGACAAGAACAAAAGTTTTTTTTCCTACTTTTTGGAGACTAGAATACAATCTTACATGATTGCAAAAGTTAAATCTAAATACACTGAAAATGTAACAATAGTGCCTTTAGATGAGCATGATTTTTATGAGCCTTGCGAAAATTGTAGCATTTTTGAAGAACACACAGAGCTTAGGGAAGAGATTGATAATTTGCCCGAAAAACTTCAACAAATTATAGATTTGATTTACTTCAAACAATTCACACAATCTGAATGTGCTGTAATTTTAAATGTTTCACAAGCCGCAGTGAGTAAAAGATTAAATAAGGCAATAAAAATTTTGAAAGAAAATTTAGAAAAACGGTTATAAAAAATGCGTTTCATTATTACTATAGTTTTGTGCTTCTATTTTTTAGAAGTGTTCTAGAGGGTTCTCATGCAAAAAAAAGACAGTGAAATTTTTTACAATTGGACAAATTCCAACAACACCAACGACAAACTTCAATTCCGCACTATTCAATCAAGAATCGCCCCGCTTTTAGAGAGAAACGCTTACAATCATTCTGAAATTGAAGAAATTTTAGTTTCTGAAGGATACAAGCAAAACCTAATTAAGGAAGCTCTTAAAATGGCGAGCATGGATGAAGAGATAGAAGAAACCGAAGAGGTAGAAGCAGAAGAAACTTTGCCTAAGAAATATTCTGACCTTTCGCACAAGTTCGAAAGAGTGCTTGAAGCCAAAGGCCCTACCAAGTTCGTCAAGATTATGACTCAAGGAGAAAACCCTCTGATGAAACTTTCAAAGAAAGAATTGGATACATTCCAAAAAATTGCCGACACAGCTTACACTAATTCTGTTCACTATGCCACACTTCATGCATTTATGAAACCATCTATTATTTCTGAGCTTGCTGAAAATGTTTGCAGAGCTAGAAAAATTAGAAAAAATTGCCGAGTGGCCAAAGTAGATGACGGAGTATATCAAATTGAGCACAATGGTAAAACAGTAAAGGCTTCTTATAAGCCCGTAATTTCAACAAGCAACAAGTTTGCAAGCTCAAACTATGCTGAATTTGGCTTCCCTGATGAGTATGTTATTTTGGCATACGAAGAAGCGTCTCCTTATTCACAAATTAAGAAAGACCTTGGTCTTTAATACTAAGCAGTTCCAATATACAGGTTAATTTTTACAATTAGCCTGTATAACTTATTTATGACATCTTCAAATGAGCCTGTAATTGATAACATAATTTTGGATGATACAAAATTAGTTACAATAAATGATGCAGATAGTTTAGTTCTATTCAGCACTTTAAAGGCAGAAGCAAAACCAGTAGTTCCATACAATCTAAACGTTTCTGGGATAGAATATCCTCAATTGTATTCTCCAAAATGTGCAATTTGCAACTCTCCGCATAGAACTTTATTAGAGCATGTGTACATTGATTGCGGACAAAAAATAAACACCACTATTAAGTTTTTTGAAAAACACTTTCTGGCAAAACTAAATTGGACTCAAGTTAATCAACATATAAAGTACCATTGTGACTTGAATAAAATTGAAACTCCAGGCTTGCTTCATTATGAAGACAGAGAACATGAAGTTTCCAGATGGAAATATAGAGAGTTTGAGTTAGCTGAAACTATGATTCTGATGGAAATCAATGATGTAAGAGGAATCAAAGCCAAATCTCCTGATGATATTTTGAAAAGAGCTTCAATGATTGAGAAACTCACAGGAAAGCTTCTCTTAATCAAAGAAAAACGAGATGATAACTCTCTTGGATTGCCAAACGTTTTTGAAGTGTTACATGAATTGCATGATTTAATGACAAATGATGAAGATAAACGAATAATTAGAGAAAAAACCAAAGCATTAAAGCAATCTATTTCATAAGATGGATAAGAAAAAACAACAAAAGCAAATTATTGAGCAACGCGAGAAAATGTTGCGAGATGCAGCAAAGTTAGAACAAATTTTTGCTCAACTAGACGGTGATGAAATTGAGATAGAATACAGCTCAAGATATGAAGTTCCGCCTCCTGAGCCAAAAGACCAATCTAAATACAATCCGAACAAGCTTGTAGATATTGAAACATTTATCACTCATCCATACTATCTTAATTTAAGACCTTATCCCTGGCAGATTCTAGCATTGAAACTGTTCTATGCTGGTTCGGAAGGAAACACAATCTTAGAGTTTAATGAGTCTAAGAAAGAAGAAGCCGTAGGTTGCTCAGATTGTGTGTGGAAGTATGTGGTTGATAATGAAACTGAATGTGCTGAAAAAATTGAAAAAGAAGAAAATTATCAATCCGTACTAAAGCCATTAAATTCAAGGTGTTTGAAGTGCGAAAGATGCCCTTTGAAAACTAAACAAACTAGATTAAATCATGAAATAAAAATTTCAGCTGATAAAGAATCTGAGAAAATTTTAACAGACATTCTTGAATCTGAGCCAGAAGATTTATTTCAATCTGAAATTGATTTAATAGATGAAATTCCTGATGAAGCAGTAAAGTTGCAAATCAAAAATAAATTAAGGAATAAATTTCAAGAGCTTGTTTTGATTATTGGAAGACGGGGTTCTAAGTCGTTTATGACTGTTGCCATAGCCTTGTATGAGCTTTATAGGTTATTGTCAATGAAGCATCCACAAAAAAAACTTGGTTTGCCAGATTTTCAAGAAGTGGTAATTTTGAACGTGGCTAAAAATGAAGACCAGGCAAAAGACTCAATCTTTACACCTATGAAGAATGGTGCTGTATCTTCTCCTTTCTTTCAAAAATACATTGGAGTGGACAATGCTTTAGAAATGAAATTTTTAACCGACAGAGACATTGAAGAAAACGAAAGAAGAAAAGCTAGAGGTTTAGCCGAGCTTGATGGCACAATTATTCTGAAATGCGGCTCGTCCTCTGCATCTGGCTTGGTTGGTAAAACCTGCTGGTGCATTATTCTAGACGAGCTTGCTGCTATGGCGGGAGATAACCCAAACTCTGGAATTGATAAAAAATTATACGATGAACTGAAACCTTCTATCGCAACATTTGGTAAAGAAGGAAAGATTATTTGTTTGTCCAACCCTAAGGGTCCTTTTGGCCAGTTATTTACACTTTATAATACTAGACTTGAAGACAGCATGACTTTGGTGTTAAAAATACCCACATGGCAAATAAATGCGAACATTGACAAACTTTGGTTAGAAGCACAAAGAAAAAATGACCCAATCGAGTACAACATGCAATTTGGTGCAGAGTTTGGAAATAACTCGCAGAATCCATTTCTTTCTCCAGAAGATGTAGATTATGCCTTTGTTAATTCTACGCAAGTATCAAGAATGGAAAAGCGTGAAACTTCTGGCGAATATTATTGCCACGTAGACCCAGCAAATAGGTCTGATTATTATTGCATAGCTGTATGTGAAGCAGTGCCCACTGGAATAAGAGATTTGAATGGTAAAATGATAAAATCTTTTAATATTGTTCACATTCATTTTTGGGCTCCTAAAAAAATGAAACAACCAGTGCCAGTTAGAGAAGTGGAAGAATATCTTTTGCAACTTCATGACAAGTTCAGATTTAAACAAATTAGTTTTGACCAATGGGGCTCAATGGAAACTATTAATAAACTTCAACAAATGGGGCTTCCTGTAGTGCTGAGAGTGTTTAACAAAGAGTACAAAGATAAAATTTATCTAAATCTGCTTGAAGCTTTCAGAGATAAGAGGATAAGATTTTATAAAATGTCAGGCGGTAGAGTGAAAGACTCAAGAGACCAATGGATGGAAATAAATGAGATACCTGAGGCAAAAGACCAATTTATGTTTCTCCAAAAAAAATGGAGAAACGGAAGGCAAATTATCGAAGCACTATCAGGCTATAAAGATGACATTCCAGATGCTGTTTCGGCTGTTATTTATGAAGCAGATGCAGAAATGATGATGGCAAGAGCTTTACCAAGAGCAAGGTTGGCATATACAGGCAGAGGCTTAAGGTAAAAGCACTACACTTTTAGAATAAAACAAGGATGAGTATCAGGCTTGGTCAATATGGTGGTGTAGGTGGTCAGTATGCTCCGTTTTCGCCAGGTGGTTCTCCAAATTTCCGTGGAGGACCGAGTGGATATGCTGGTTACGGTGTAAACAATTTTTCTGGCGACACATCTATGGATGACTTAATGGGATTCTATAGAAAACCTGACATACTTTCTTTCGATAGACCAATCGAAAGCTTGCTAGAAACTTTTCATGATAATTTAGAGCTTGATGCCGAGCCATATCTTTTAGACTTTGATGAAAGAGCAAAACTTAACCTAAAAAAGAAAATAAGAAATAAAGAACAATACATAAAAGATTTGGGGAAGGAAAAACCTGTAGAAAATCCTATTCCCAAAAAAATCAAGACAGTAGAAGAGCTTCTTCATGAATTTAGAAGAAATGATGATATAGATTTTAATAAGTTAGCTTCTAAAACTTCAAGCTATTACAGGCCAAAAACGGCTCCTCCGCTTCTTGACCAATTTTTACCTACAGTTGAAGAGTATGAAAATGAAGATAATCCTTTAAATCTCACAGGAAACAAATTAAAAGAACCTTGGCTTGGTCCCTACGACCCAATTTACGAGCCTGAAGATGGAATTGATAAATATATTGAAGAAAAACAAAGCCCTGAAAGAATTGATATGCATGCTTATTTCACAGGCTTGATGGATGCTTGGCAACCTGGGACCTCCCCTTCTTTCAATAATCCAAAACCTTTATACGATTTGCCATCAGCTGTAACTCCTGAATCAAAAAAAAATAACAAGAGTCTAGAAAGTAAATTAGAAGCTTTGAAAAATAATCCAAACAATCTTGGCGGACAAGGAACTAATTTAGAATACACTCTTGACTGGGATAGAATGCTCAAAGGACAATATCCAGAAAGAGGCGTTACTAATGAAGGCCCATATACTAATTCAGGACTAAATGATTATTCTCAAAATGATATGTTGAGTGTATCTTCCGACCCTATGTACAGCAGAAATCCTTATTTTGGGGTGAGCATACTTTGAAAAATGTTTTGAAAGCAATTGATTTGTTAGAACAAAATGGATGCTATAGGCTTGCCGATTTATTTCAAGACCAACTTATAAAAACTGCTGCATGGCCTTATAATCTTTCAGCTATTGATGAGCTGCCTCTATCGGCAAGGTTTTACACTTGGCAAAGAAATGAACAAGATTTCAATGAATTTGATAGAAAATTTTATAAAGAATTGTATTATAGATTACCAGATTATAGAAATCTTAAAACAGATTCAGATGAAAAACTTAACATGGAAGGTGAAATGCATGGTGAAGACCCCACACCTGGTCCAGCTTATGTAGACCCTGTTTACATGGTTAATTCACCTTCAATGAATGGAAGCCTTGACTACTTTACTTGGGACCAAGCCCACGATATCAATCAAGGGCCAGAATATTGGAAAAATCTCAAACCAAGAGGATAAAAACAAAACAAAGGAGAAAAATAATTTATGCCACAGCCTATCGTACCAATTCATAAACAAGAAAGTATGCCAATTACATTTGGAGAATCTATGCAGCCTGAATTTCAACTTTCTGAGCTACAATCAATTTTGCTTCAAACTACAGCTTCTGCCAAAAATAATACAAGATATTCTACAAATACAATTGCTGCTCTTCAAGATATTGATAAAAATACAGATTTTGTGGTCACAGCAGTAACAGATTCAAATGAAAGGTATTGCTCTGTTCCTACTGAAATTGACGAAAATACAGTTTTAGCTTTGAAGGCAGAAGGCTTGATTTCAGGATATGGTAGGTCGGTAAAAATTACTGAAAGGGGAAGAACTGCTCTTAGAGATGCTTATCTTTCAACAAAAAATAGTTTGAAAGAAAACAGAACATCTGATAAATTTGACTTTCGTTCATTTTCAAGAATTGCCAAAAAAGGAGAATAATGTTTAATAAAAGCGTTTTAGAATTACTTGCCAAGCAAGCACATAAGGACACAAACAGCAAGAAAACATCTGATATATTTTTCTCTATGCTTAAAATTGCTCAAAGCGATAGTATGTTTGATGAAATGCTTGATTTGCCCAATAAAAGAATTCGAAGCTTGCTGTCAGAGCCTGGTAAATACGAATACAAAACTCAAGACATAAGAAATGAATTACAAAAAAATCTTAATATCATGAGTGCTTTTGTTATTTCTAAAGCAAAAAATGAAGAGATTTCTGAAGCAGTGGGTGAGTTTATGCCTGTTAAATTCATTGAAAGTGCATTGAACCAATTGGAAAAGTACAACGGCGCAAATGCAAATGATTTTACACTAAAAGGCCTTTTGAATGGAGCTTTAAGTTCAGCTACAAGACTTGTGGAACAAAGAAAACAAAAACAACAATCAAAAGGTGAATCTTCTTTAGAAATGTCTGGTGTTTCAGAGGGCGACACGTTCAAAGAACGCACAATAGACGAAGGTGCTTTAGCTAGCTTCAATGCAATTTTTGAAGAAGGGGCGCAGGGTGATGTAGAAGATAAAGAAACCGCACTTGAAGCCGTTTTTAATAAAATTTTAAGAGACGAAGAGTCTGACATTTTAAGCATCTTCATTGCTGGAAAGCTTTACCCAGCATTTAAGGACTTAAAACAAAGATTATCTGGCGAAATTACATCAAGTGTAATTGAAAAAGTAAAACCATTAATTACACAAGGCATGAGTCAGCAAGAAATTCAAAATCTTGTTTCAAAATTTGTTGACGAAGATTCTGCACAAGCCCAAGCTGACTTTGATAAATTTTACACAGACACATTCAAGTTTATTAAAGATAACTACGGGGCACAAAAGCGTATTCCTGGTCAAAAAGGACAAATACAAGAGTTTAGCCTCAGAGAAGTGCAGGATGAAGTAAACAGACAATTACAGGCTTTGGACTTAAATAAAATAATTGATTATATTTTCAAGCAAAACTTTTATAAATTGCCAAAATGGGCCACTGGAAAAAATCAAGAATTAACCAAAGACATAATCAAGTCAATTATTAAATCTGAACTTATCATTAATGCTAAACAAGCTATGAAAGTAAGTTTGCCTGGTATAAAAGATAGACCGCAAGGAGGAAGGGCAAAACTTTCTCAGATTGATATTGTTGAGCACATAATCATGAAGAGAATTAAAAATCTTACAGAGGACGAAGCAGAACAATCTGATTTAATTTCTGAAACATTAAAAGTTTTGGGCTCAAAAGTAGACCCTGAAACAAAACAAGTGATTCATAAACCAAAAGACATGACACAATATCGTCTTTTCCAACACACCACTCCAATGATGATGGCAGCTTACATGCAAAAAGCTTCCGAAGAATACGGCGAAAAGTTTTCAGAGTTATCTGATGAAGAGCAACAAGACGTAATTGAAAAAGTACAATCAGCTATTTACAGAGGTGGGAAACTTCCTTACACATTTGATGTAGGAACAAATGAATTGAGGTCACAGCCTTATCATTTGATTGGAGAAGATGCAGAAAATCTTACCAGACAAAATGTTCAAGAAAGACTTCAGCAAGCTATGGGAATCAGAGGTGGAAGGCTTCAAGAAGGTGGTTTCATGAAATCAATGATGCCAATTCAGCCTAAGATTACCCCTCCAACACAATCTGATAAACCAAAACCAGAAAAACCAATAGAGCCCGTTTCTTATTCTGGTGACGATTTTGACGAAAGTGATTTTGATGAGGACTTTTTCAAAGGCAGTAATCTTGCTTACATGATTAAAAAATATGCATTTAAACGTTAGGTTTATCGCCCAAACTCCTGAGCAATTAGCCAAAGGACTAATGTTCTCAAAACCTTTGGCTAATGATGAATGTGCTTTTTTTATTTTTAAGCATTTAGATGACCATAGCTTTTGGAATAAAAATGTAGACTACCCAATTTCATTGCTTTTTATGGATGAAAATTATGAAATTAAAAACATAGGTAAGCTTGATGCTCATCAAGAAAAACCGTGTAGGGCAGAATATCCAAATACAAAATTTGTATTAGAAGGACATTCTGACTTACCAAAAGAATATGATATCAAGGTAGGAGATTTTTGCCTGCCAGAAAATCAGAAAATAAAACTAATAAGAGGTAAAAGTAAATAATCTTAGAAAATAGAATTATTGGAGTAAAATATGGCAGATAGAGTTTTTCCTAACAACACAAACGTAGACATGGGTTCTAAAATTTCGTTTAGCGGAATTGATTGGAGTTCTGTAGAGCAAAACATGCAAAACAATAAGTATGCAAGTTCTCAAGATGAGCAAATCAAACATCTTCTCAAGATGGCTGAAATGGCTGAAGGCATGAGCGATTATGCCGATTATGCAGAAGAAGAAGATGAAATGGTTGAAGCCATGAATGATTATGCTGAAGATTGTGAAGCAGATACCAAAGAAGAAGAAAAACATGAAGAAGAGGGCAAAGCAGAACTTGAGCATAGAATGAAAGGAGCAAACACAAATAAAGCTATGAGAAAAATTGCATTTACACATCCAAACCAAATCAGTGCTGAAGCTATTGAGGCAGCACAAGCAGCTGGTGATACTGCTCTCGTCAACACAATCTTAGCGGCAAGAAAGGCTAATCGACAAAGAATTGCAAGTGCTATTGAAACAAAAATGACTAAAGAAGCTCATATCACAAAAAGAATGGCACAAAGAGAAGCTATTGTTAGAATGGCTGAAAGTATAGAGCAAGAAGTACCAAAAAGCCAACTTGATAAAATGAGCAAAGAAGACGTGCAGCAATTAGTTGATTCGTTCCCGCCTGGTGAGGCTCCTGAATATTTTGTCAAAGCATTAGAGAGCAAGGAAGGTGGAACTATGGAAGCTGTGGCATTCACATCGCCAACTAAGTTCAGCAAAGCACAGCGAGAAGCTTTCAATAAAGTAGCTTTTTCGCTAGGAATGCCAAAAGAATACGTAGATTCAATGTGTGCTCCAGTGGTTTCTAAAGAAGTGGAAGCTTTAGCAAATGAAGTAAGAGAAGTGATGGCAACAAACATTTCTGAAAATACAAAGCAATCTTTGGTTAAATCTTTAATTAAAGAAGCAAAACTTTCACAAGATTCAAAATCAGAGTTTATTGATTACTGGAATAATGTTCTTGGATACCAAGATAAAGATTTCTGGCCAATGGTAGCTGCTGACTACGACAACGGAAAAAAGGTGAATTAATTAAATGTCAATATTCAAAAAAGCTTCAGAACTAAATAATCTGCCTACTTCAGTGAGTGATGCTCTTTTTGAAAATCACGACATTACATTTACTGATGAGTTTGAAGGTCTTTTAAGAGAAGCGTCAAGCAGTAAATCCGTTTACGAAAATAGGTTGAAAAGTTTCAAAGAAGCTGGACTTATCAAGCATGAATACGAAGCTCCAAAGCCTGCTCTTTATGACGAAGCCGAAGGTGGAATTAGAAGAGCAGGTTATGGCCAAAGATTTGCTGGTGAAAAATCAGAACTTTTTGGACAAGATAAAATCAGGTCTATTAATTTTGACAATAATAAGTATGCTGAAAGTTTACTTGACAATGGGTTTTCCATTTGGGAGCCTAAGTTTGATGATTTATCAGATGCATTCAATCAATCTCAAAAACAATCTGATGCGATTTTTGATAGAAGAACAGCCGCTGAAAAGAAAGCTGTGGCTCATCAAAATTGGGAAAGAGAACAAGCAAGTCAATTAAGAAAAGCAAATGTGTTACCATACAGAGGCTTGGGTGTAAGCAGACTTGCTAATGAAACTCCACTTCACAATGGCAATTTTAACACATTTGATGATTTTTATGCAGATGCTCAAGATGCTATGAGAGAAATGGTAAGAGAATCAAACAGTACTAGAAAGGCTAAAATTTCAAGAAAGGGCGTAGACCCTTCTGAGCGAATCGACCAATGGCAAAATAAGGAGGCTATTGCAGCACGAACAATGAAAGCTCTCGAAAATAGCTCAATCATTGCTAAGTTCGCTGATAGTATCGGTGTAGAGCTGGATGACTAAAGTATCGCAAATGGGGGGCGTGGCAATTGATGAAATTATTCAAGTTTTGAATCATTGCATGGATGAAAACGACCCCAAAATTATTTGCGTACAAATTGAAAACCTAAGAAGCAGATGCCAAACTCCAGAATATTCTGATAGATTGGGCCAAATTTTAGGAGCATTCAAAGTACCTGATGCACAAATGGGTGTAGTCACAAAAGACCCGATAAGCGGAAAACCATACCCAAACTCAAAAGGCTTAATACAAAAATTAATTGAAGATTTAGAGGGGCATAAAAAAATGAGCAATAATAATTTTAATTTTAATAGATTTGCGCAAGAAAAAAAGCAAGAAAAGAAAAAAGCTCGCGGAAATCCTTTTAGGGTTCTAATGGGTAAAGTGGGTAAACTTCTTGACCACGGTCTTGAGAAAAGAGAAATTATGCGTTACCTCTTGAAAGAAAAAATATGGAACGAAGACACAATCTCAAATGCTGTGAAAATTGTTAAAGAATACAACAAGAAAAAGCACAGAAAAACTCACAAAAAAGAAGCACAAACTTTGCCTAATACAGCTCAAGATTGGCCACGATTAGATTTAGATTATTCAAAGCGTTCAAATGCTGAGTTAATCGCCTCAATTTGCTGGTTGAACTCTTTACAAAAAATGAACTCCAAAAATAATACCTTTGGCAAAGAGGTGGCGGACCGCTCTGGCGTGAAAACTATGATTAGTAAAATTAAGAATGTTCTTAAAGATAGAGGCATGTCTGAAGAAGCTCTTAAAGAAATTATGAAGTGAAATTATGAGAAAGTTAGCTGGAACCGATGTTATTGTTTTGATTAAAACTGCTTTAAAAGACGAGGTGGTATTAAAAGAAGCTTCAGCGCTTTCAAGAAATGATTTTGCAAAAGATGATTTAATTGTAAATTGTTTTTACAAGCTATGCCCAGATGGTTTCTCTTCAAATCTTTTACAAAATAAAGTAGCAGGCAAAAATCTGTTGAACTCTTTAGAATCAGTTAAGAAAGAAATACTTAATTCTGGAATTAGAAAAGCTTTCAATTATTTACAAAATGTAAGAAACGCTTCAAATGAAGCTGTTAAATTGGAAAATGAGCTGAATGACACACAATCTTATTCAATCGTAGAGTATCAACATCGAGCAGCAAAATTAATTAACTTTTTAGCAAAATATGTTGATGGAGAAAACACTAGAGAAGTTTTAGCTTCTTCTTGTTCTAAAGTAGTAAGAGGCGAGCTTGATGATGCATCTAAGGCGTTACATCAAATTTTTGCCCGAACAAATCCTGCTCAAAATGTTCGAACAGCATTTGTAACAATCAAGCAGCAAATTGGTGAAGGCTATCAAATGTGTCCAAAAGGCATTTTTCAATCAGGTCACCCTGTCCCTATGGCAATTTCAAGCTGTAGAGATTATTGTGTAGACTCTAGACTTAATCCAGACGGCTCTGTGGGCTGCAACTATGTTAAATGGCTCAACGACCATGTAATAACACAAGAGCAAGCATTGAATGTTTATGATAAAATGCCTGTAGAACAAACTACATCAAATCTTGAACCAGGTCAAAGAACTAAGTTCCCTATGTCTGACCAAGATTCTCAAGATATGAGAATGATTAGAGAAGAAAAACTTACAGAAACTGTAACAACTAAACCTTGGGAAGAACAATTAGAAGCATCTCATAAGAAAAATAATACAGATACAAAAGAAAAACCAACAGTTTTGGCTACAGACGAAGCTTTAGAAAAAATGCTCAAAACTGTCAGAGATGTTTTTGATGAAGATGAGCTTGACACATTAGAGCAACAACTGCGAGAAGCTATGGGTGAATAAAATGTCTTGGTATAAATTAGCCAAAGACTATGTTAACACTTACAATCAAAATGCTTTAACTCAATATTATCAAGCTAAAGACAAAACCAATTTCACAAATTCGCCCGTAATTCCTTCAGCTGATGTAAATGAAACAGATGAAGTGGGATTAGAAAAAGCTTTGAATCCTGAAAGAGATAATGTAATAAAAAATCCAAAACTCATGAATGAAGTAAAACAACCAGTAAGAATTAAAGCTACAGGTCAAGGTTCTGATGGTCTACTAAACATTAACAAAGATATGCCTATTTACAACAATGGTGGTGATAATTTTATAAATACCACAGATTGGAACACAAACTAGGTTGAAAAGGTAATTTTTCATAAAATCTATGTACAATCAAAATTAGGAGTAAAAAACTTTGCCTAACGATTTAAACATACCATCTCTTACTTCTGTCATGACATCTATGGCAGCGAATGTATTTCAAAAAACTTCTGCAAGACAGCAAAATGCTGAACCAGGTATTAAAAACTGGGCGGAGTTAAGAACAGCTAAGGGGCTTGGTCCTAGCGGCGGCAGATATGCTCAAATGTCTTCGAATGTTTTGAATAACACAACAACTGCTCCTAACTTTTATTCACCATTTCTCACTCCATCTTCATTCCAAATACCTAGCACAAGAAAAGAAATTTATCTTTGGGCAAACTGGTGGCGAAATAACGAGCCAAAAGTGGCGGCAGCTATCAACTTCTACACAAACTTTCCATTTAACGGATGGAAGTTAGAATGTAAATCTGGAGTGGTAAAAGATTATTTTGAAAAATTAATAAAAAAATTAAACTTTCAAAAATATCTTCCATTAATTTCTAATTCATATCATTTGTATGGAGATGCTTTTGTCCTTACAGAAATTGACTGTCCAGTTTGTCATGGAGGAATGATAAATCCTAAAACTGGTGATTTGTGCGAGCACCAAGGAGCAAGCTGGAAATCAATTTCTATTTTGAATCCTGATTCTGTTATGATTACTCCTGGATTTGTATCTATGGAGCCATCTTATGCTTACTTACCAAATGATAGAGAAATAAAAGTGGTAATGGAAGGAAATCCAAGAGATTTGTTTGACCAAATACCAGATGTGGTAAAGGCTAAAATTAGAGCTAAACAACCCATTCCTCTAGACCCCATGTGTATTCATCACTTCAAATATGGCTCAGATTATTGGTCTGATTATGGCACATCAATTGTGAAGCCACTATTTGTTACACTGGCTTACAAAGATAAATTAAGACAAGCACAGTGGCTAATTGCAGAAAGGCACATTATTCCCACTAAAATTGTCATGGTTGGCGATAATGAAAGACCAGCTTCACAAGCAGACCTTGATTCAGTACAAGACCAGCTTTCAGCTGTAGCAAATGACCCCAATCTTACATTGGTTGTTCCTCATGCCTTTGATTACAAATTTGTTGGAGCAAATGGCCAAGTTCTTCCTGTGGCAGACGAGCTTGAAGGATTGAATCAAGAAATTCTTGATGGCTTGATGGTCAACAAAGCTTTGCTTAATGGTGAAGGTCCAGCTTACGGAAATGCCCAGGTAGGTTTGCTTGCCATGAATGAAAGACTTGAAACCTGGCGAAGAGAAGTGGCTCAATGGATTCAAGAAAAAATCTTTAAAAAAGTGGCTGAATGGAATGGTTTCTATTCTGAAGGAGAAGGTGGCCAGCAAGAGCTTATTTATCCAACAATCATTTTTGACCCATTAAGACTTAAAGATAATACTGGAACTCTACAGATGCTTGTCACAGCACAGCAAAATGGTGTAATTTCTGCCGAAACGCTTGTTGAGGAGTTTGGCCTAAATTGGGACCAAGAAGTGGAAAGACTTAGATTTGAACAAGGTATGAACTTTGTAAACTCTTCAGAAGTTATGAACACAGACATGAACATAGGCTTTGGAGGAGTGACAGGAGAAGGATTTGGGGCGGGGGCCGCACCAGGCGGAGCTCCATTAGGTGGAGATATGGGTGGGCCAATGGGTGTACCAGGTGGAATGGATTTAGGAGCAATGAGTGGTGAGCCTCCAGCTGCTGCTGGAATAGAAGCTCCTGCACCAGCAGCTCCACCAGCTACAGCTGAGGTAGTTCACAAACAATACAAGTTTGCTGCAAACCTAATGAATGAAATCTCGTTTAATCGCACTTCATTAGCATCTTTAAGTGAAAGAGAGTATATAAGCGAAGTAGATAGAGACCTCAATCAAAAATCTGCTGTCACAGGTAGGGCTCATGTTGGTGAAATTCCAGAAGATTTGGAGCCAGCACAACCTTGGAATTGGCATCCAATTGGAGAACCAATGAACTATGACGCAATTAAATTAGTAAAACATGCTAAGGTGAAGCAGAAACAAAATATTCATGGTTATACATCACTAGAAAAGAAACTTTATCAGATTGTGATGCAGATTGGTGCTCCTCTGGCATTTTATGCTCAATATGAGGCTGGTCCTGGCAAAGAATATATTTTAGATGGAGCATTTCCTCAAATAAAATTAGCTGTAGAAGCTGATGGAGAAATCTGGCACAATAACCCACAAAAAATACAATCTGACAAGAATAGGGACGTTTCTATATCAAGACAAGGTTGGACAATTTTGAGGTTTACAGATAAAGAAATTACCAAGCAACCAAAAGATGTAGCTATGGTTATTAAGCAAGCTATCCAAAAGTTACTTGGTAATTATAATACACCCAGTGGGCAACAATCTGTTTAATCTGATTTCTTGAAGAAATTGATGATTCGAGTAATGAGGGATGGTTTTTTGCAACCACAGTTTCCGCCACAGCATTTACCTTTAGCAGCGGGTAAATCATAACTTGATTTTACCTCTTCAGATTTTTCAGGAACAAGTGGAACATTTACAATAACATCCATTGTCTCTTCAATCAAAGTGAGATTGTGTGTTTGGATGTAATCCAAAGCCTCTTGTTTACTCATGAAAACACGAAGGGCTCGTTTTCCACCTTCTTTAATAATGGAATACTTACCATCATTTTCTTTTAAACGCACAGAATTATTCATTAATTATTTATACGGCAAAGGATAAGGAAAAGTTTCATCGAAATATAATTTAGGCATGATAAAAAGAGGCATAAGCGGAGGGATGATTTCTATCAGTTCTTTGATTGATAAAAAAGAAAGGTCAGCCCTAGCAAATAACACAATGGTCAAAACATCCTCTTCAATAAGAGAGGCAGCAAAAATTGGTCTTCAATCCTTATACGCCAATGCAGATGAGGTGCTAGAAAAATACAAAGACTTTGATATCATCAAAGAAATGAAATCTAGAAATGGTGCTAATTTACTTTGGGTGAGAGCAAGGGCTATTGATGCTGATGTTTGTAATGCAAATGGCGACTACTTTGAAGAATCCGAATTAGTTAAAGAAGTGGATTATCAAGGCAAAAAAATGCCAGCTTATAAAACATTTGAAGGTGTGCCAATTTACACTAACCATAAAAATGACAACATTGAAGAAGCGAAAGGTATGGTTGTCTATGCAGAATGGGACGATGAAGAAAAATGTGTTTATTGTGTTTTCTTTATTGACGAAGATGCATATCCTGATATTGCTAGAGGCGTAAGACAAGGTTATATTCATGATGTATCAATGGGATGCTCTGTAGAAGAGGGCAAATGCTCTATCTGCGGAAACAAAGCTACTACAGAAAGAGACTACTGTGACTGCTTGAAAAAATACAAAGGCAAAATGCATCCATCTGGCAAAAAAGCATTTGAATACAACTATGGAATTAAGTTTATTGAATTATCTTGTGTGGGTGACGGGGCTTTTGAATCATGCGAAATCCTAGAGCTTTATGACCAAGACGAATTACTTCAAAAAGCTGAAAGAACAATTAAATCTGCCCAATCTCTTAATTCTTCTATTACATTAGCTGCCTCTATGAACGAAGATATTTTTGGCAGACGAGATGTAGAGTGTGCATTAAGACAATTACAAAATCTCAACAGAGACATAATTAAAGTGGCTCAAACAGCAGGTACTTTGGTTGGTGGACAGCTTATCGGGAATGCTGGAGCACAAAATGCCACCGTAGTTAAAGTGCTTCAAGGATTAGGCATTGACCCAAGTGGAAGCTTAAATATTCTTGACCTAGTTAATCTTGCTCTCAACTTCCTTGAAGTGGCTGTTCTCAACTTGTTCTCAAGAAAGGATAATATTGACCTAACTCATGTGGCAAAACTTACCAAAGCTATGGGTGAATTGCAAAACACTTTGCAGGACATGATTGATGATGGAATTGAAACTGCTGGTCAAAAAGCTGGACAACCAATGATTCCAGCACAACCACAACAACCAGCTCCAGCACAACCTGCCGCACCTGCACAAGAGCCAGCTCCAGCACAACCTGCTGCTCAAATGGCTTTTACACCAGCTGTAGGACAAATGATAGCTCCTTTCTCACAGCAACCAATGGTAATGCCATTGGGCGGCGGAGTTTCAGCTAGCAATAGCAATGTAAGAATGGTTTGGGCTTCAACAAAAAATGAAGAAGAAATCATTCCGACTACCAAAAACAATTTGAGTAAGTTTGGAAAATTTGCTCTGGCTTTGAATAATTTAAGAGAGGCTTGCGGCATTCCAGAAAAATTAAATAATGAGGTGGTTTCATTTACACCTCAGAACAATAAAATATCAGCTTCTACTGGAGACAAAAAAATTATGGACCATTTCAAAAAAATTGCATCAGACCTGAAAAAGCAAAATACAGTTGCTTTAGCAATCGACATTAAACTCGATGACCAAAGTGGAAACCGCGTGGTTCTTTCCACAGATAAAGGAATTAAAGGTTATCACAATGGACATTTAACTAACTGGTCACCCAATCTGACAGAAAGTCAACTTTCTCTGATGGAAAATGGTGATGGTTATAGAGTGGCGGCAGATTTGCTTAAAGATTTTTCGAATGTAGTTAAAACAGCAGCTGATATTGATGCTTTAATTGTTCTTGACAAGCAAGTGGGCGACCACCATGAGCACACAGAAGTGGCAATTGTAGATGTTTTAGATAAAGGTCATAAAGGCAGCAATGATGAAACCATGCAACAAAGACTTAACGCCAGAAGAAAAGATGGCGAGCATGTTACTGTATTCAACGAAATGCTTGGTGAAAAAAGAACTAAAGACATGGTTCGAATTGTTACAGAATTAGCTAAAGATGCTAAAAAGAATATTGGTGACACACAACTAGAAGAAATGCTCCATCCTAATTTTGGCCACTCAGTGGTTCCAGGCAAAGAAATTATGTGTGGAGTAATGGACGCTGTAGCAAAAACTTGTTTAGCTACATCCACAAAACCAGAAGAAGTATTAGGATTTTTGACTAAATCTGCGTCAAGTAAAGATTTTGCCAAGCTTCTCAAGCTTGCCAGACTTGGCACTCCAACAAGAGAATACAACGCAATCATGAGCAAGTTTGCTCAAGCAGACATGCCTGAAGCTATGCCTGATGCTATGCCAGCACTTCCTGAAATGGGTGAAGAAGCTCCTATGGAGCAAACAGCCATTGAAGATATTGCTGACACAACAGCACCCGAAGCCACTGAAGGAGAAATTATTTCTGCTCTTAATGTTATCAAAGATAATTTCTCTACAGCGGTAGAAAAGCTTACAGAGCTTCTTGATAAAATGGCTCCAGCTGGAGAAACAAAAGAAGATGATATGAAAGAAGCTTTAGAAGCAGATGAGGCTGATATGGATAAAGACAGCATGAATGGGGCTGTAACAGGACTCTCGATTGCCGGAGAAGAAACAGGAGCAGCTCCTGAAGATATGATTGGAGCTGTTAATGACATGCCAATTGACAAACTTGCAGCAAGCATTTCTCAAGCAAGAAAAGCTACAGCTTCTGCAACAAGAGCAAAGCAAAGAGCAACAAGAAAAGCTTCTGTTAATAATCTCAATGAAAATATTGTCGGGTGGCTTGCTGATGTGGCAAACGATAGAAATCTGTCTACAGAAAAAATTGCCCTTGCCGCTAAACTGTTCTGCTCATACAAAGAGGCAGCTGTTAAAGTGTTAAATAAATCAATCCGAACATCTGATGTTCAAGTAATTGATGAAACCACACACACAACAACTATTATGGCCACTCTTGAAGACATTGGTGCAAAGGTGGAAGATGCCGCTTTCAATCAAAAGTTCAGAGATTTTGCAGTAGATTTGCTTTCACAATCTGGCTATGAAGTAGACCCAACAACATTTGCTTTGACAGAAATTAATGTCTCTGCTGATGGTATGGTTTGTGGCAAAGTCAGCACAAGAGCAACAAAAACTTTTAAGCCTGAGGTAGCACAAGATATGAAGATTGATGATTATGTTGACAAAGACAGACAAATGATGGAAATAAACTCTCCAGCATTGATGCCAGAAATGATGCCTGACATGGAAATGCTTCCAGAATCACCAGGTCTTGGTGTAGAAATGCCAGGTGGCATGGTTATGTCCCACTCAGCAAAACATTTAAGAAAACTAGCAAGACTTAAGAATATTGTTAAAGTAGCACAAGGTCTAGGACTTCCAGGTGCTCCAGGTGCTCCTGCTGCTGGTGCTGGCGGAGCTGCTCCTGCTCCTGCTGCTATGGACCCTAATATTGGCGGAATGGCTGGGGGAGCTGCTGATTTAGGTGTGGGCTCTCTTACTGGCTCAACTCCAGAAATGGGCGAGCCAACGATTGACGAAACTCCAGAACCAGGAAACAAATCACCTTGGGGTTCAATTTGTCCACAATGCGGCTCTAAAGATGTAGACATTGCTAATGGTGAAGGTAATTGTAATGCTTGTGGAGCAAAACTTAAATACAAGTTTATTGTTGAAGTGGCTCCTCCTGAAGAAAAAGGAATGGGCGAAGAAAATCCAGCAGAAGGTATGGGATTAGAGATGCCACCCGCTCCAGTAGGTGGACTTGGTGCTCCAGAAGCAGGAATGGGCGCAGCCGCACCTGCTCCAGCCGCACCTGGACTACCAGGACTAGCACCTGCCGCTTCTTCACTCAGAGTAATGAAACGAATTGCATACACCACTTCAGCAGAAGTTTATGCAAAATCACTTTCGGAAGGGTTCAATCCGCACACAGCTGATAAACTGCCAGTAGGCATGTGTTGTCCAGCATGTGGCTCAAGAACTGCTTCCAAAAAACAAAAGCATACATATTGCTACGACTGTGGAACAATGTCTGTTTCAGAAGTGAAAAAAGTAGCTGGAAAGCCAGGTACTTTAGAAGCAAGTATTGTATGGATATAATATAGGAGATTTGTATTAGTTTAGAGAAATTAAAATTATACCTTATGTGAGTAAGGTTTTGATAACTAAACAATAGGAAACAAAAATGATAGACGGTCAAAGCGAACAATTAAAAATCAGAAAGGCTATGAAGATACATGAGATTGTGTCTTCGGATAAGGAATCATTTGCCGAGTGCAAAAGTGACCTTATGAAAAAAGTTGCTATGGATGAAAGCGAAGCTGAAGATGTAGCAAGCTCAATAAGAGACATGTTCCTTCCAAAACTGATGAAATCAGAGGGATTGGAAGAAGATGATATGCCAGAAGATTTTATTGGTAAAATGACCGATGACGACGATAACTTCGAAGAAGAAACAATTGAAATAGATGAGCATGACGAAGATGATGAGGAAGATGAAGATTTTTCCGATGAAGACGAGGGTCATGAAGATGAAATTAATGCCGACGATGACGAAGTAGATGCAGATGAAATCGCCACGCTCCACATCACAGTCCCTGCGGACAAAATAAGAGAGGTAGAAAAGGCTCTCGAAACTGTTCTAGGTGATACTGATGCTATGTCTAAGGGTGAAGCAATGGTACACAAAGATAACACAATAGGAGATGAAAAAATGAACAAAGAAATTGAAGCTAGAAAAGCTTTACGAAAAACAATTCTCGCAGCTATGGCTGATGACGAAGAAGTTCAACATGTATCTCGAAAGGATGGTTTTGAGCATGCCCCAGGCCAGCAATATTTCGAGGAAGAAGAACATAAAACGTTCAAAGGCAACTTGACCGACCCCGAATTTGGAACTCTCGATTACGCAGATAACAAAATTCCTAGCTTCCTTAAGCTTGAAAAAGATAAAGGGCTCAAGGAAATCGACTATGTAAACTTCGATGGAACTCCAGAAGATTCTCAAGAATTCACACTTGCATTTGATGCACTTGCTGAGCTTGAAATCCCTTCTCAAGGTGATGAAGGACTTTATCACGAGCTTGAAATTCCATCAGAGGGTAAGCTGTCGCTCAAAAGAACAGTTCAATCTTCAGCACTTGGAGATTTTGATGCAGATGCCGCTGAAGAAGTATTGGCTTTTGCTTTGAAATCAGCTGGTGTAGAGGATGAAGACCTTGGCAAACTGACATACGCTGAAGCTCTTGACTTATACAAGGCCATCAAAACTGCTGAAAAGCATGATGACCATGAAGCGGGCCGTGTTATGAAAGAAACACCAAATAATCCAAAAGAAGCTGTAACTGAGAAAGAACTTCGACATCACACTGGAACTAAAGAAATCGACCCTGAAAAGGACCACGAAAGAAAAGGCCCGAAAGAGCTTTATTCATCAACAGATGACCAGTATGCTTCTATGCTCCGCAAACTCATGAAGGGTGCGTCTGAGCATGATAAAAAAGAAAAAGAAGCTGATGTAAATGTTACCCCAGAAGGTAATGTAACTGTTGAAGCTAAGAAAGACCACGCTAAAAAAGACCATAAAAAAGAAGAAATGGAAAAAGAAGCAGAACTTTTCAAGGCAAGACTCAAAACAGCTTATGCTATGTCAACTAAACTTGCTACAGCAGGTTTATTGCCAGCAGAAGAGCTTGACGCTTACGCAGAAGGTATGATTAGCGATGGTCTAACCGTTACTGCTATGATTCGACAAACAAAACTTATGCTCAATTCAGCAGCATCAAATGCTGAGAGGCTTGCCTCCAGCAGCAATGCAACACGAACTGCTTCCACTGGGATTTCCTTCAACCCATCAGTGAGAGGTGCTAGTGTAGATTTGAGCGGTGTTTCAGAAATCCAAAACGCTTTAAAGAATATTGGATGGACAGCACCACAAGTTACTGGGATGGAGGACTGATTACGAAAGTATTCAATCTACAAAAAAAGGAAACTATAAAAATTAAGGAGAAAATAATAAAATGGCATTAAGAGCATTAAATTCAGTTGTGGCAGCTAACTATGGTAAGCTGTCTATCGACCCTGTTCTTGCTGGTGATATTGTAACCTTCTCGAACTCAGCAAACGCTACAGCAGTAAATCCTGCATGTGTTTTCCGAGCAGACAGATACAATAGCAGTGCAGCAGGCTACACAGGTGCAGTTCAAACAATCACCGCAGCTTTACGAGGCTTAATCATTGGTGTGTGTGCTGACGACGCAGTGGGTACAAACCCTGCTGGTGAAACACCTACTATGATTAACAACGACCCTGCTGGTTCTAACTTTGTCAATGGTAGTGCTTTCCAAAGCTACACCAATGGCTTCTACGTTGGAGTTAAGAGAGCAATCTCCGACTTCAAAGATGAGTCAATTGACGTGGTTACTAACCTCACAGCAGGTATTCCTACCTACTCACAAAGAGGCGTGAGCGTGTATACTACACCTTCCTCACAATTCGTAACAGACCGATTTGCATTGCTTACAGCTCAAAACGCTGGCAACGACCAAACTAACTGGACAGGAACTACTGGAAGCACAGCTCCAGCACCTGGAGACCTTTTAACTGTTGGTGCAAGCAACGGTAACGCTACTTCTGTAGCTACTGGTTATACTAACACACCTGTACAACCTACTGTTACTACAGCAGCTTCGACAACCAACAACCGAGGCCTTCTTGTTTCAGCAGCCACAGCTAACGCTGTGCCTATCGTTGGACGAGTGGACTTTTACGATTCAGGAGCAGGTTTGCTTTACTGGACACTTATCTAATAAGGAGGAAATAAAGAAATGGCAATTACTAAAAATAGTGTTGAAGAAACAAGAAATCAAATCGTGGCTATGGCTCTTGAAACAAATGAAGGCAAAACAGCCCTCGCTCAGGCTATGGTCGAACCAATCAAGAATAGCTTGATGTATCAAGCAATCGGCCGAAAACTCCTGCTCGTTGATGAACTCCCACAAGGCGTTCTTCCACGATACGAAAGAGATATTACTGCAAAATCTTTTGTCATTGGCAAAAGAGGTGCTGTACCTACATCTGAAATCGAAGCAGAAGAACTTTTGGTTCCTACATTCGAAATTGCTGCTAACCCAGTAATTCGATACAGCGAAGTAAAAGCTCGACGCTTCTACATCGTTGACCGAGCACAAATCCGAGCAAAGGACTCCTTGCAGCGACAAGAGGATACAGAAGTATTCAAAGTCATCAATGCAGGTACTCCACAAGACCAAACAATCAACGTTAACGGTACAGTTCAAATTGAGCAAGTAAACCTCGCTCTTACTCTTATCGAAGAGCACGAACTTATCGGTGCTAAGATTGTTGTTCCTCCTGCACGATACAAGGACTTCCGAGGATGGGGCCCAGATGTATACGACCAAGCAACACAACGAGATATTCTCCAAACTGGTTTGTATGGTCACCTGTATACAGCTGACATCCACCTCTCGACAATGGTTCCAAAGAACTGTGTCTTCATCATGGCTCCTGCTCAATTCGTTGGTGCAATGCCTATTCGACAAGACATTACAGTTCTTCCAGCTGACGATACACGAAGACTCCGATTGGGTTGGGTTGTATACGAAGAATTGGGCTTTGCAGTTATCAATGACTTCAGCCTTTCGAAGATTCTTGTAAGCTAAAATCTTGCAACTTGTTTGCAGATAATTTAAAACCCTGGAGAAATCCAGGGTTTTTTTGTAACCTAAAAAAGGGAAATGAGCTTTGAGAAAAGAAATACCTAATACACAATCTGAAAGGGATTTATTATGAACAAACACAATCTGATGAAAAAGATGGCATCAATTGCCACAGAACTTGACCAAGCTGGTTTTGAGAAAGAAGCAAATAAAATTGATTTAATGATGCTTAAAATGGCGGAGTTTGATATAAGCAGATATAAAAATCCTAACGTAGAAAATGAATTTGATACAGAAGAAGAAGCAGAAGATTTTTACGCACGATTCCCAGAAATTAGAATGCAATCTCACCATCCAGGTTCACTAGATTACGGGCCAGATGATTGGACTATTTCTCGTACACCAGAAGGAAGGCACAAATTTCACTTGAGATATCCATCTGACGTAAATATTGATTCAAATAAAGTCTTTACTGATAAACTTCGACCAGAGGATTTAATTCCTACTGAAAAGTCTCTTGAGCGGTTTGAAAGAATTAAACAACAAAGACGAGAAGACCGAGAAAGGAGATTTAAATAATGAACAAACATAATCTCATGACAAAAATTGCTTCGATAGCCACAGAGCTTGATGGCCTTGGGTTAAAAAAAGAAGCTTCTACTATGGATGTTATTCTTATAAAATTAGCTCAAGATTACAAATGTTTAGAGTGTAAAAAGAAGTTTGACGAGGAGCCTTACAAAGTTACTGAAGAGGGTGAGGCATTTTGTAGTTATGAATGCCGAGAAAAAGATAAAGAAAAGAAAAAGAAAAACAAAAAGAATGTAAAATAAAGTTATGAACGAATATGATGCATTCATAAAGAAAGAAAACGAGCGAAAAGCAAATATTGACAAATTAGCTAATGCCTTAAAGTCAAACCTTGAGCCTAAAAACGCTGAAAAGATTCTTCCAGACGGAACAAAACAAATAGTAACTAAATCATTCAATCCATTTGGAAAAGAAGTGTATACCGCTAGCAGAGATGGAAAAAATGTAATGACTTTTTCTAATAAAAAACAACTACTAGACTATTTAGATGATTGAGATTAGCCCCCTTTCGGGGGCTTTTTCATTATTGTCCGAGGCCCCAGAGAGGATATTGAACCATTAGATTTGGATTAGCTCCAAGACCAACAGTGCCTCCTGTGAAGCCGCGAAGAGTGCCATTGTTGAGATTCATGCCAAAGGCAGGATTAACATTTACGCCATACTCCAATGCTGTAGGTGTGTTAGCAAGAAACTTACCAAGCTGGTAATACTTAGCTGAGCCATCAGCATGACCTACAATCACGCCTTGAAAAGCCGCTCGGTTTTCATCAGCTTGAGCATTTTGCAAACCTGAATAGTTAGCTGCTTGAAGCCCAAGCTCCCAAGCCCAGTATTCTCTTACAGCTGGAGGAAAAACAGTGACAGAATTGGATGATGCATCTGTGCCATAAGCAATTGGAACTACACCAATTTGCAGATTTCCACTTTCCATAAGTATGCCAGCGGCGGATGTATTAGGAATAGCTGTCATACTACCACCTAACCAGCTGTTTCTAAACATAGTGGCGGAGCCAGGAGCCCGATTCCAAGTATTCAATTGACCTGTAAGTGAGGTGTTTAGAAGATAGCTTCCTGTAACCTGACCGCATTGAGACCAGCTTCCTGCTGGACAGCTTGGGGTGGGTGCATTAACATTGCCTCTTGAAGTATTGAAATACAACTGTACGTTTTTAACATAAGGTTGTGTCCATTTCTGCCAAGAGAAGTGATTAACGCGGTGAGCAAAACCAGCGGAAACGCCACAGTTAACTGTTGAGCCAGCTGGAATTGTATTCAAATTACCATTCAAAGAGGAATTTGCAATACAATCATCATTACGAGGGTACATATCATCATTATCAGCACCATACATGGTGATACCAAGAGAAATCTGCTTTTGGTTACTAATACCTGCGGCTTTCTTAGCGGCAGCTTTGGCTTGTGCAAAAACTGGGAAAAGAATGGCGGCTAGAATAGCGATAATGGCAATTACTACGAGAAGTTCGATTAAGGTAAATGCTTTTTTCACAATTATATTATACGATTTTTAGGACAAAAAATGTCATAATTGTAAAGAAATATTATGAAAGTTTCATTCAGAAACTTAAACAAAAATGTGCCAGCTATAATTTCAGATTGTAGATGTAGCCAAAGATTTATGGAGCTTGGAATTTTACCTGGCAAAGAAATTGAGATTGTTGGAGAATGCCCTTTTGGAGGTACGGTAATTATCAATACACAATCTGGGATACTATGTGTAAGAAGGAATGAGCTTGATATTGACTTAAATACAAAGGAGGAGAAATAGAATTATTTCTATAAAAAACAACTATGAGCTTTTCTGATATTTTGAATAAACTTGCCGAGAAAAAAGCTATTCAAGGCAACTCTGATTTTGCCTATCGACTAATTTCTGTAGCCGAAAAAATGGAAGAAGAAAAAGAAGAAGAAGAAACAAAAGCTGAAATGATTAAAAGAGGCAAAGACAAAAAAGCTAGCACACTTGAGCAAATGATTCATAAATATGCTGGTAAAAAAGGCAAAGGCTCTTTCAAGAATAAAATTAAAGAAATGGATGGATTCTTGCGAATGGATGGCAAAGCTTTCTGTTTCCAAAATAATGCTCAAGCTAAAAAAGCTTTAGGTGTGGCGGAGCAAGCTGCTAACTTTTTGAATTGGCAAGTAATGCAAGGCGACGGATGCTTTAAGCTTATGGAAATGGGCAGAGACAAAAAAGCTAGCACACTTGAAAAAATGATTCATAAATATGCTGGTAAAAATTACAAAAAGGCAAGCAATGATTTGTTCCAAGAGGCTTACGATGATGTGATGTATGCATTAATAGACGAGGCTGCTGAATTAGGTGGTAATTTATCAATTGAACAAGCTACGAACAAAATTGATAGTAGTCCTGGGCTTCTGAAAAGAATTCAGTCAAAATATAGAGATAAAGTAGCTGATTTAATATACAAATCAAAGGGAGAAATGAAAGATAAAAATGCTGGTGATTTAGATGAGCCTGGAATGGGTAAGCAAAATGAACCAGATGACCAAGAGCTTTTTGACTTTTTGAAAAAAAATCCTGGTTATTTTGATGACCTTATGAAACCTATAAAAAAATATGAAGAACCAGATGACCAAGAGCTTTTTGAAAGATTAAGAAAAAATCCCAACCTTTTCAAAGAATCAAGCTTGAAAGATTTAATCAAAAAGTATGCCAAAGAAGATTGGGAAATATCAAGTGAAGAAGCTTATGAGCCTTTTGTAAATACAGATGTAGACCCACTTCAGTTTGATGATATTTATGATGCTATGGGAAAGGGGTTTGAAGATGGAAAAAGAGACCCAGAAACAAATAAAAATCCTTATGACCCAGTAAAGCATGATGATAGCTTAGTTAAAGCTTACAATGATGGATTTGAAACAGCTGCTTCAGACTTCATGGGGAGAGGCTCATACTAAAATGAACAAACTAGCACACAATCTGGCATCAATCGGTAAAGAGCTTTATTTGAATGGTTTTGAAAAAGAAGCTAAAAATATGCTGTTTACATCTTTGAGAATTGCTCATATGGACCATCCTTTACATGGTGTGATTGAAGAAATGGGATTTGATAAAGCTCAAGATGGCGAGCCAATGACAAGAAACTTAGAAATTTTCATTCATGTCCATCCCGATGGAAAATCAGAATATGAGCTTGTAAAAGATAACAACTCTCATGATTTTGATTCTTTTGAAGAATTAGTTTCTCACCTCGCTGAAGAAGATGAATCAGATTGTGGTTGCGGATGTGGCGGTAATTGTAAAACAGCTGCTGCAAAGAAAAAAAATCAAGGCAAGAAACTTAATAAGCCTTTCAGAACACCAGGCGGGCCTAAGAAATTTTCAGTTTATGTGAAGAATGAAAAAGGCAATGTTATAAAGGTAAACTTCGGAGACCCTAATATGAAAATTCGAAGGTCAGAACCTGGTAGAAGAAAAAACTTTAGAGCTAGACATAATTGTGATAATCCGGGTCCAAAAACTAAAGCTAGATATTGGTCTTGCAAATTTTGGTCGAAACCATCTGTTGGAAGTTTATTAAAAGGCAAAAAATAGTGAACAATTATTGCGTTTATGTTTATCTCAGAAGCGACAATACACCTTACTACGTAGGAATGGGCAGGCCAGAACGACCATTTGCTAAACACGCCCACAGAAAAGACAAAGGTGATTTTAAACCCAACTCAAATGATAAAATAAAAATTTTACATTCTAATTTGACTATTGAAAAAGCATTTGAATTGGAAATTGAATATATAGCTTTGTATAAGCGAAAATGCGATGGCGGAACTCTTATAAATTTGACAATTGGTGGTGAGGGTGCAAAACATAATGAAGAAACTAAAGAAAAATTAAGAAATTATAGATTAGGTTCTGTTCATTCCGAAGAAACAAAAAAGAAAATGTCTTTTTCTCGAAAAAATAAAAAACGCAATCCAGAATCAACATTAAAATCCTGGAATACTAAGAAAAAAAATGGATACAAGGTTTCGGATGAAACAAAGCAAAAATTATCTTTATCTCATAAAGGGCTATTGACTGGAGAAAAAAACCCAGCAGCTAGAGCAATTTTGGCCTTTTCTTTGAAAGGAGATTTTTTAGGCGAGTTTTCAACTGCCAGAGAGGCGGCTTTAAAATTAAATTTAGGAAACTGCTGGAAGCATATTCCAGCAGTTTGCAAAGGCCGAAGAAAACATACTAAAAAAATCATATTTAAGTATAAATCTGATTAGGGGTAAAATATGTTATTCAAACTTTCTAACACAATCTTACACAAACTGGCATCCATCGCTAACGACTTGGACGAGCAAGGTTTTCGTAAAGAAGCGAGCGGAATTGATGATTTGCTTATAAAACTGTCAAAATATAATGCTCCTAGAGCTGGCAAGAAAAAGAAGAGATGGAGTGTAAAATACAAGAAAAACATAAACTGCGACAATCCTAAAGGTTTTTCTCAAAAGCAATATTGCAAAAGAAAGAAACGCGGTGGTGGATATCAGTCCTAACTGTATAATTTACTCATGATTAAAAAAGGAATAATCCTTGCTGGAGGAACAGGCTCCAGACTTTATCCAGTAACACAATCTGTAAGCAAACAACTTTTGCCTGTTGATGATAAACCCATGATTTATTATCCTCTCTCAATTCTTATGAGAGCTGGTATCCGCAATGTTTTAATAATTACCACACCTCATGAGCAAACTTTATTTTGTAATTTACTAAAAGATGGTTCTCAATGGGGCATGAATATTTCATATGAAATACAACATTCTCCAGATGGTTTGGCACAAGCTTTTCTTATTGGCGAGCAATTCATCAATAATGAGGCTGTGGCATTGATTCTTGGCGATAATATATTTTATGGGGGGAATCTTATGAAAGAGTGCGAAAGGGCTGTAGAAAGCGATTGTGCCACAGTATTCGCCTATCGTGTTAACGAGCCAGAGCATTATGGCGTGGTGGAGTTTGATAAAAATAACAAACCTTTGAGTATTGAGGAAAAACCAAAAGAGCCAAAATCTAACTATGCTGTCACTGGTCTATATTTCTATGATAAAGACGTGGTAGAAATTGCTAAAAACATCAAGCCATCTGCAAGAGGAGAGTTAGAAATCACATCTGTTAACAATGAATATTTGCTTAAAGATAAATTAGCTGTGTCAAAATTATCTCGCGGATGTACTTGGTTTGATGCTGGAACTTTTGACAATCTTCTTGAAGTAAGCAATTATGTAGCGTCAATTCAAAATAGACAAGGCATGATTATTGCTAGTCCTGATGAAATTGCTTACAGAAATAATTGGATAACAGAATCTCAATTGGATGAATTAATTAATTCTTATGGCAAAAGTTTGTATTCCAAACAATTGAGATTGAGTATGGAGTAGGGTAAATTAAGAAATTAATAATTTCTTCTGACCATTGTTCTTATTTGTTCGTAACCAAAACCATCAAAATAATATTTAGCTATTGACAACGCTGCATCAAAGTCTTTTTCAGCGTAAGCCTCTTTAAACATAGCTTCTATTTTGTCTTCAGATGTCTCATATTTTGGGTCGCCGTAATCTTCTTGGCTAAGATAAGCATCATCGTCTTCAATCCCCTGGCTGATTACAGTGCGGACGATAGGTGTAACAGAAGCTTTCTTAAAAATTGCCATAATAATTATTTCTTTTCAGATTGTTTTGTTTCCTTCGAAACAATTGAGATTGAGTATGGAGTAGGGTAACTTAAAAACACTCTTTTGCTAGTGCTCTTATTTTTTGCAAGACTTGAATGATTTCTGGATTTTCTTCGTATTCATACATCATGCTTGTGAGCTCAGAATTAAATTTTCCTATACCGCTGGATAAATATTTATCCCATGAATCATCAATCTCTTTAAAATCTTCCGGATGCATTGAAAAATTATATCCGTGTTCATCATCTAACATCCCCTGACTGATTACAGAGCGGACGATAGGTGTAACAGAAGCTTTCTTAAAAATTGCCATAATGTTTATTTCTTTTCAGATTGTTTTGTTTCCTTCGAAGCAATTGAGATTAAAAGTTTATTACTTTTTGCTATTCAACAATGCAGCTTTTTGTGCCATTTTTTCTAAAAGATAAAAAACCTCCATTGCTGGTATAGCATCTCGATACTTTCCTTCTAAATCAGCTAAAAGGGTTGCACCATATGATAAAATATTTTTTTCAAAATCAGGCATAGGAGTTCCAGGGTCTTTCCCCTCAAGTGGATTTAAAACATCATATTCGCTTTTAATTCCTTGACTGATTACAGAGCGGACGATAGGTGTAACGGAAGCTTTCTTAAAAATTGCCATAATATTTATTTCTTTTCAGATTGTTTTGTTTCCTGTTTCATGTTTACAGCAATGCCCACCACTTGATAATAGTTTTTTCGCCCGATTTTATTCATTGTAAACACACAATCTGGATACACAATCTGAAATCTTTTTTCATCAAAAACATATTTTTCTGGCTCGCCAAATGTTTTAATTACTGATTTGAAATCTGACATTAAGCCCACACCTCTGTATTTCACAGATTTATTTACACCATAGGCTTGCAATGTAAGTATTGAACTTGTCTTATTACTAATTGCAGTAAGGAGATAGGCATCTCTTTCGAATGTAAATGATTGAAAGTTTTTATCTTCAGACTGCTCAACAGTGATAGGATTTCCAAATCTGTTTGTAATATCAACAAGAGTGGGATTCGAGCCAAAACCCAAAAACCCAGAAAAAGAAGCCAGTGTTAAAAATATAGACCACATAGGATTATATACGAAAGTTGTATAAAATAATTACATGGCTCTTGACAGATGGACTATGGCAGCTGTTGCCCAAGAAGAAGCAGCCAAAGCTTTACAGCAATATAAAATTGATGAAAAAATCAAAGCAATTATTGAAGCTGAGCTTGAAACAAAAGTAAAACAAGAAATTGAATTACAGTTTGCTGATATGAGAAAAGCTGTTAAAATTATGAATGAGCAAATAACAATTTTAAAAGATGCAGTGGAAACTCTCAGCAAAAAATACAATAAGTAAAGTAATTTTCAGCAGTCCGATAGCCTTGTTTTTAGGAGTGGGTGTGCTTGTTGCCACCGATATTTTACAGCCTAGTTATTTCAAAAATTTGCCAGTATATTACCCATATTTTATTGTGGCGATGTTTGTTGGTTACCTTGCAGTGTTTTTGGCTTCATCTTACATATCAGCTACAAAATCTAAGTTCAATGCTATCTTCTTTATGATAATTTTCATGGTAATTGAAGCATTATTTTCTGTTTTAGCAGTTTCTACATATTATGGAAGTCAGCAAATACCAATATTGAGAATAATTTCAGCTTTATGTCTTCCTCTTGTATTCAGTTTGTTTTATTTTTTGAAAATAGTAGATGTTGAAAAAAATGTAAAAGAAATAATAGATGAAACCACTCTTTTTAAAAATTTTGATGAGCTTGAGCGTAGCAAGCCTGATTTCTAGTTGTTCCACACCTGCTCCAGAAAAAAAGCTTATTCTCATAGATATTTCAGGGTCTAATAGCACAAATATTAAATCTACACTAGACAAAGTAAATGACATTTATTTAGAAAGCGGGCCAAAAGATACTTTTGACATCTATTTCTTTTCTAGCGTGAAGTATTTAGCTTACACAGGAAATAAGTTTGATAAAGACCGCGATTTTCTTCCATTCATTTTATTAGGTTATGAAAAAACTAAGCAAATTAAAGTGAAAGAAGGGACATCATTTGATATTTGTAAAACAATTTTAGAAAAATCAAGCAGCTATACATCTGCTTATATTTTGACCGATGGATTTTTTGAAGATTCTAAGATAACAAAAATCAAAACATCACCCAATCTGAAAATTAACATTGTAGGATTAAATATCCAGAACAATGAGATTGTGTTGAATGCGTTTGAAAATACTGACCAAGTTAAAATAGATTTTCAAGGTAATTAGTATAAAGCTCAAGAAAGTAAAGGTATGATTGACCTTTACTTATTTGAAATTAAATGTGCTGAAGAAATTGGCGATTTTAGGCTGGCTGATACTTTGGACAAAAAATTGGTAAGAATTGCAAAGTCTGACCACAAAGATATTTTGAGGAAAATCACAAGAAAAACTAAAAGTGATTCAGCTGTAGAAGATGTTTCATTTTCCAAAACAAGACAAAAGTTTGTTGTCAAAGCTAAACCATCTTTGAACGATACCTTAAAAAGAAAAATTAAAGATTTAGCAGGACCATATTCAGTATCTTTCAGATACAGTAGTAAGACAATAGATGAGCTGATGGGTGAATCTGAAGACCCTATGCAAAGACATTTAGACGAGCTTAACCAATTGGGTCCAGATTATATTGGGCTTGACAGAATGGATGAAATGGAGCCATCAGAAGCCGATTTAGAATACACCGCTGAGTTTCCAGCAGAAGATTCATCAGACGATGCATTAGATGAATTCTTGCTGGAATATGCTCGCAAAAATATGAGAAGCTTGCCTGGATATTAATCTTCTCTTGTAAAGAAGTCTTTTTCGAATGGTGGCTCATCAAGATTGAGTTTTGATTCAAGCTCTGCTATTCGGTAGAACTTCACTTTGTGAGCAGAAAGTAATGGTGTGTATGTAGCAAGATTAATGAGAAGCTCATAGTATTTTTCGCACAAAACTCTTACGATTAAAAATAGCTCAACTTTTGAGTATTTATCTTCTGTTAAATCTGAAAGAAACTTCTCAAGTGCTTCAGATTGTTTTAAATAAGATTTAGCCACTTCATCTGGTTCCATACTATATTTTATTCAATTTCGCTCTCATCCACCTGCTTTTGCAAAATGCTCAATGCCAATTGAATTTTTTCATACTTTTTGATTTCCATGTTTTCAAAATCTGACAAACTTAAACTTATAGTTCCGTTTAAAATATTTCTAGCGAGCAGAAGCTCGTAAGGCATTTTTAATTCAGTAGTTTGGCGTTTAAGATATTCTTCACACTCTTTGCTAAAAATTTCAATTTCTTCTTTATTCATGCAAAAGGAATCTCTTATGGCATCATAAATTGTTTTTACTAAATTAAATTCAAGATTTTTGTCAGGACATTCAGAGTCATAAAAGATTGTGTCGTTTTCAAAAATCTTAAACTGAACACAGTCTACCATATTTCTCATTTCAAAAAAAGATGAGAAGCCATCTTTATTGTAAGATTTATAATCAAGCTCTGCGGCTTTTTCTACATTTATTGGCTCGTAAATTAAATCAAAGATTTTGTCATTGATTGTTATTTTTAATTTGGTCTTGCGGATTGACATAAATTTCTCCTGTTGGTGGTCCGAATAGACCTTGGGGATTGACATCAAATTCATTTTGATTATAATAAAACGGAGATGGTGATTCCTGTAATAATGCTTGGAAATTTATTTTGTGAATATAAGAAGCGTTGTCAGCAGAAATATCAAGACTAAAAACCTCAAAAATTACATTTTTCATAGGGAAATAAAATGGTCCACCAAAATACATTATTAAAGTTTTATTCACTCCCGTTTGAAAGAGCGCTTGAAGATTTTGTGAAGCTATGAACTCGATTGTTCCAGAAACTTTTCTGCTTTTTAACGAAATATATCTCATTCCATCCAAAATATTTTTTGTAATTCCATCATTTCCTGTGTATAGCTCTTGAATCTCGTTATCGATATTCAAAGACATTGCATAAATATTATTACCCTGAATTAACATTGATTGGCTGCTCGCACTGTAGCTAGTGTAGAAATTATCGGAAGTTGTATTTGTTAGGTTTTCGTTCAAATCATTAGAATCTTTGAATGAAGCTTCTTCAACTACTAAAAGACAATCATAATTTTTAGCAGTTCTAAACACTGACCTAAATGTAGAATATGTTGTATTAATTCCTACATTTTCAGCAGCAAAACCCACTCCAGTAGTGGCTATTTCATCTGTATCATAATAATTTTTAAAATCTATCCAATTTTTGCTTTCATATAAACTTTTGGGTGCACCATAAGCAGAGCCGCCAGTAAAATTTAAATTGATGCTAACAGAGTCTGATAATGAAATTGAAAACTTCTTAACAAATAAAGGTCCGCCAATATTTTGAGGGTACACATCTGTGCTTAAAAAAAATGGAACAAACCAATAAACACCCAATCTCCAAATCTGTTGCAAAAACTTAGAATTAGGAGAGTCTGGAGAATAAGGCAATATTACAGGAATTGACAAACTGCCCGAAGTTTTAAGAACGTTATTCTGCGGACTAGCAATGTATTTAGCCCATGTAAACGTGTCTACTGGGTCATAAAACTTAATTTCATCAATTGATAATTTTTGAACTAACCCAAAATCATAATTGAAATCTAATCTAGCTGTAAGCTCCAAATCACCCTGAAGTGCTTTATTAAAGAAATCAAATGACGGAGTGAATTTTTTAACAGTGTTAGATGGAATGGTTGCACGATAAACATTCAAAAAAGGAATGTATTCAAAGTTTTGCTGGTAAAAGTTTTCTCGATTGTAAATCGAAATAGCCACTCTTTTTAGAGATGATGGATTGAATAAAATCATAAAACACCCCTCAGCCAAGTTTTGCAAATTAATTTTGCTAAATTGTAATTCATCGAGTTTATTGTAGAATTATCTATTGTAATTGCGTCAAGTTTTTCATTATCAGGAAACTCCACTCTTATAATTGCATTCAGTAAAATTTGGCGATATAATACCGAAGTTCTAATAAACGGCTTTCCAGTAATGTGATTGATGAATGTTGCTTCTTCTAAAGCGTTCGAAACAATTTCAAAATCCGGTCCTTTTGCCAAAAATTTCGCCGTGAATGAATTATTACTTTTTTCTGTGTTAAACTTTATTAAACCATTTGGAAGCTCTTCAAAACTATATTTAAAATCAAAACCATAAATTTGTTTATTATCGCTCATAAATTATCACCTTGTTCCATTTCAAATAATGGCTGCCCTTGCCTTTCTCTTGTAATAGCATCCCAATTGAATTGAAGATTTACATAATCTCCTTGGCTAGCTGTCATTTTGCCAGGTTTCCAGATTGTGTAAGGAATATTAAAAATTTGATTATTGAAATTCAAACTTAAACTTTTTCTTGTTGAAGAATTTAAAACTGGATATCTATCAAAGGTAGGTTGTGAAGACCGAAGCGCCATTACTGTCATTGTACCGTTTATTCTTCTTTGTTTTGAATAATATCCCACTGCAAAAGTTCTAAGCATTTGCTGTTGGATATTTGTATATACCACTTCCATTCCATTATCAATTGATAAAGAAAATTCTTTAATTGGAATAGAATTAAAACTTTGGGTTATAAGATTATCCATATAATCAAGTCTGTTCAAATCAGTAATGTCAAAAGAAGAAGTAATATCGTTTTGATAATCGCCAATTAAAATTCTTGATTTATGTAAAGGAATGATAGGAAGCTTAGAAACATTTATTGATGCCGCATTAATAAACTCATACCTATCAGCTCTTGAATAATTAAGTGAGACAATATTACAATTCATTTTTATATAATCTTGGTCTAAGCTCATAGAGATTTTGCTTATCATACAGGGGTAAAAACTTCCTTCTGCGCAAACAATTTTGAACATTGGCTCCATAAATGTTGGAAATGAATTAAGTGCTGGATTATAGCTCTGACCTCCATTAATAAAAACATCTACCCATGTGTTGTCGGGCCAGGGGCTAGGAAAATTACCAATCTTTTCTAATACTCCACTTGTACTCACTAAATAATATTTGAAATCATAATTAGGATTATTAAAAAGATTTTCATACATCAAATATTCATTCACTGGTGTGTTGTTAAAAGGGTTTGTATTATCGTTTCTAGTGAACTTAAATGGGGCATTTGTACCTTGATACGACCAAGCTGATAAATTAAAAAGCAAATCTACAGCTGGGTCTAACGTTCCTGTAACACTATTTGCAAATAAAAACTCCGCAGTGATATTTATTTTTCGCTGGTCAAGTAAAGTATAATTTACTTGGTCATAACCGCCAAAAAGTAAAGAATCTTCTATTGTTCTTTGCTCAACATCTACAGAAATACTATTAACTAATACGTTCCTAGAAGCTGACAATGCGTTACCGAAATAATCACATTTGAATATTTCAATATATCCATAATTACTTGGGTAGGCAAATAAGTTTAATATCATGGCAAAGAGTCAATTGTAAAAGTATCATAAATTGTCCAATTTATAACAGTGGTATTAGGTACAAAATTAACTCCAGTAACTAAGTCAGGCGTAACAAATACATCCAAAACAGTATCGAATAAATCAGCTTCATCTCCTAAAAGAATAGATGTTCCTCTACTTGTTCCTTTGGCTAAATTTCCAGTAAGAGTGGTTTGGAATCCTGTTAAAGAGTTTTCTGCAAGCACAGAAATAATCATAGAGTTTTGAATTGGTGCTGTAGAAATTATTTGACCACCAATTATTGTGGCGGTAGGGCCTACATCATTATAATTCAAAGTGCTTAAGTCAAGATTCGGCACATATATTTGTAGCCTTGAAGGATAAGCGGCTTTATCATTTGTTAAATACACGCCTCGTGACGAAGTTACTGTTCCTGTTGACCCCTGGTCTACGAATCCAAGTTTAATAATCTGAGAAGGAGAGCTTACAGTAGTATTCCATGAGGGCAACGAATTAGATGTTGCAAAATCAGTAGAAAAGCCGCTTGATACTTTAAACTTTAGTTGTTGATTTGCATTAAGAGCAAATGGAACATTCATATTGAATACTGCCCAATAATTTGTATTTGTATTCAGTCCTATAAAATTACTGCTACTGACTGGAAGATTCATCAAGTATGATGAAGAAATAGAAGCAATTGGAATAGGTTGAAGATTATGAATGGATGCGCCTTGTGGTTGTGTATTAGAGCCTGTATAAATACCGCAACTTAATTGAGACAACACTGCTTGTAATTGAGCACCTGAGCCGCCTGAGTTAGTTTCAGCATCAAAAACAGTTAAAGTGGGTGTGTAGGTATAGCCGCTTCCGAAAGATGTGACAACTACTGAGCCAATTCCTCCGCCAGCCACTGTTGAAATAGAGATAGAAGCTCCCAGCCCATTTCCAGAAATAAGAACATAAGGAGAAATATAGTTTGAGCCAGCAGAAACAATAAGGCAGCTTTGTATCCCAGTGAGCGGCGTAGGGTCTGTAATAAAAGCATTAAATCCTAAACCGCCTATAATTCCGCTAGTGCTGTCTGAGTTTTTAATTTTGAAAGCAAAATATGAAGAACTAACCCCTAAAGGAGTGGAAGATGTGTTAGATAAGATTGTGTCATTTAAAGTGTAAAGTTCTTCTTCAAATGGAGAAGTAAGTCTTTGTTGCTGAAAACCATTTAACTGTCTTACGTTTTTATAAACATGAAAAAATAGCAGATTTGAAATAGTTGATGATGTCCAGCTTAAATAGTTATTAATCTTTCTATCAAAAAAGAAGTTAGTATCAGCATTGAATGTTGGGGCATATTCACCAGCGGTAGTCACCGCTGAAATTCCATAAGAATAAGTGCCATTATTTATGATTGAATTTCCTGTAAAATCAACATAACTATTTAATGATGATGCTCCAGGAAATAAGCCAAGCGATTGACCAATATAAGCATTTCCTCCAAAAATATCTCCTCTAAAAACGGCATAGCTTCTAATTAAATCCACACCTTTGTAAAAATACCAAAAGTTCTTAAATCTATAATCAAAATCTATTTTTTGAAGTCCATCAAATCCTAATCCATATTGAAATATTCCAGTAGGCACAAATGGCTGAGAGTGCCAATATTGGTCAAAGCCTATAGTGATGGGAGAGATTGCATTAGTGTATGAAATAAAACTATTTACAAGTTTTGATTCGATGTCATAGTTTTGAACTGTGGAGTATGCTTTGATTGAGTTATTTACTGAAATTACAAAAGCATTGTATGAAGCGATATTTGGAAAAAAACTTGAAGGTGATGAATAAATTGGATATGGTTCGAAAAGTTTTATAACACCTAATGGGCAAGCATATGAGAGCGAGCCTGAGGAACCTGTAATGTCTACTGATGCTGATGCTAATATAATACCTGAGCTTGGTATTTCAATATCTGGCGGAGCGCCTGACGTGGCAAAAGTAGTAATATATTTGACCACTGGTTGAAAAATTAAAGTGAGTGTAGAGCCTACAAAAGCGTAATTACTTGGGTCTTGAGTGAGATAAATTAATTTGTCTGAAGAATTGATTGAAGCCACTCCAAATAAATAGTTATTAATATTTACAGATTTGAAATTGTTTAAATAATTGACATTAGGTAATTGGTCTACGGTAATGAGAGGACCAGAAACCGCTGTAATAGTGCAAGTAAAAACTGTGGAAGCTAAGTTAAAATCATTATAATCTAAATAAAACTTGAATAATTTAGTTCCCGCCGTATCAAGTTCTGATTTTACAGGACTAGATTGCGAGGGTAAATTTATTAAGTTTGTTTGAAAAAAAACTATACCAGGACTGAAAATAAAATTAACATCAAGTCCGTTATTTGAAAAAGAAATAGAGCTAAATGAATTGGCATTGTCATATACTCCAAAAATTGGTCTACCTGTGGTAATTATCGAGCCAATTTGTGATATGTTAAATAGCGCGGAATTGGGGTTTGTTGCTGAGCCCAAAACCTTACTTTTTAAATCATAGGAAATTCCAATTGCCTGTGATAAATCAACCAAAAAAGAGTTATTTACATTTGCCACTAATTCAATTTTCCGAAAAAAAGGTATAAAAGCCTTGTTCAGCTTAATCCAAAATAATCAATCAAAAACTGATGTAGAAAAAATGGTAATGTAGATGAATTAGCGGAATACCATGTGTTAAAGTCTGGGTCCCATGCAAGTGTATTAGCCCAGTTATAAACATTCATGTATGTGGTATTATATAAATTTGTTGAGATTGATGTGTTTAAATATAAATCAGGTCCAATGAATGCATTATTTGCTGAAAATGAATAAAACTGACCATAGCCATTATCCACTCTAAAACTCTGAATGTTTGCTCTGTATAAGGATGTTGGTAGTGCTTGCCAGTTATATTGATTTCCTTGCAAAGTGGTATTTTCCAAGTTTAATAAAATTAAAATCTGTAGATTTGAATCATTTACTAAACTCGACTCAAAAGTTCTAATTATTGAATCGTTCAAGTTGTAAACATTATCATAAGGTACTCCATCAGTTTCGAATGCTGAGGCAATTCCAATTATAGATGAAGTATTTTGTTCAATGCTAATTTGTATTGGCAAAGTTTTATCGACATAGTTAACTGTTCCGATTCCTGAAACTGGAAGCTCTTGTATTTTAATTAACTTTTGAACATCAACTGTTGTGCTAGAAGACAAGTTGGGAAAAACATTATATGTATCATTAAAAGTAAAAACTCCAGGCTGTAATTTAATACTATTTAAATCGAAGGGCTCATAAAGTTCAAATCCATAATTCAAGGCATAAGATGTAGAAAATCCATAATTGCGCAAAGTGTTTATGTTCGCGCTTTGTATTTCCAAAGCTTTTTCATATTTATAATAAAGCTCGCAAATTGGTCCTAATAGATTAGTTATTATAGAAGTGGTCATGATGTTCTAATTATAAATGAGTCTCCTGGTGGGTAACCAAAATTAACTGAAGTGGCTTCGTCTAAAGTTTGACTTATGTTTAAAAATGTAATATTGTCGATTGGAGCTCCTGAGTTTAAGCTGTAAGGAGTAGGGGACACAATCTGAGTGCCTGTTCCAATTCCAACTAAAGTATTTCCAAAACCCACATTCCAATTTATGTCAATTACAGCTGTGGATAAACTAAAAAATAACACTTTAAAATAAACTGGGTTTGCTCTTTGCGCCGTTGTAAGTGTTCCCGTAGCCACCGTATAATCTGAGGAAAGTACGCTAAAAGTATCTATTAGTGGCTGAGAGCTGTTATTAATATAAAGCTGAACACCCGATGATGTTCCAAAACCTATTGATACAGGAACATTAAGCGAAAGATTGCCAGTGGGCTGAAAAGTACCTTCAAAGATAGCATTTTTTGGATTTGTACCTGTTCCAATAAAAGTATTAGCTAGTCCTATTCTATAATATATTGAATCAGAATAGGTTTGCTGTGCAACATTGAAAATATTGAAGTTTTTAAAATTAGATTGTGTTCTATTCATCCAAGTTGCTTTCCATTTAGGGTTTGCAAACAAAGAAATTGGCCCTTCTTCTATCATCACTCCATTAGAATTATATCCTATATTAACAAAAATATCATGGGTGTAGCCAATATAGTTGTATCCCGGATTTGTTTCACCAACATAAGAACTATTGCTTAATGTTGCTCTAGGATAAATAGACAAAGGTTTATTTATAACTTGAGATTTATAAGCCCAGTATCCATCTATTTGCCTGAAGGGTGGTGTTTCTCTTAACCTATTTGGTTTTGCTAAACCAAACTGAGATGGGTCAGTATAATTGAACGCGCCAAAAATTTCTGGACTTACTTGATTGAAAATTTTATTGAATAAGAAATTGAAATTAACAACAGTGTTGCCAAAACCGATTTGTGAAGAAGTGGCCATGCCAATCTGCACTCCATCATACTGGTCTAAAGACCTTGACAAATAAACCTGGTCTGCATTTAATCTTCTTGAAAATGTTAAAAAAGTAGAATTAATAAAAGTGCTGGCTTGTAAATAAGTGGGAAAAGTAAATGCCACACCTGTAAATATTGTTGATAAAGATGAGGCTTGTACCGGACTACTTATTATAATATTAGTTTCTGAATTAAATGTAGTGGAAATATTAACAAAAATATCATTATTTTCCGCTGTGTAATTAGGATTTCTTCTGAGATTTATTATTACGGTATTTGTATCCGAAGCTAATACATTTGATGCAAAGACACTAGATATACCAATTGTAGCTTTACTCAAATCCAAATCATATCCAGAAGTAGAGATGCCGCCAAAAATAATAATGTTGTTATTATCATTATAAATCTGAGAAGATGAGATTGTGTAATTTGAAGTAGTAATTCCTGTGAATGCTCCTTGTATGCTTAAAAAACCGCCTGTAATATTTTGTTTAATTGAAATCCAATAATCAGCATTATCAAGTGTTTGAACATTATTTGTAAATACAAAACTCAAAGGAATATTCAAATCAGAATAACTATTTCTACTAAGCTGTGTCGTAAGTATTTTATCGGAGCTTGCCACTTCTGTTTTTTCTGTACCGTTGTCTGCGTAAATATGGGCAGTGATGTACCCGCTTGGATTGGCATTATTTATTTCAATAAGTTTACATCTTACTGTAATGTAACTCGTATTTTGATTTCCATAAGCAGCTGGTACAGTAAGTTTATTGAAGATTTCATTCTCGTACATTACATAATTTTGACTTCCAGCAGAAAAATTAAGGGCGCTTAAAGGTGTAACGGGATTCTGAAAATTGTTGTAATTCTCTAAGTCCCCAGGCTGTAAGTTATCACTGGCAATAAAGAAGGAATCGCAAGTAGGATAGTTATTAATCAAAATATCAACATCTACTGTAGATGAATAACCAAGCCCAACAAATGCTTTATTATTAAACTTAAATCCAGCATTATATCCCTCGGCTGGAGGAGAAGATTGTGTAAAACTTACCAAATTATAACTTGCATCAGTAGTCGCCTGAAAAGTACTTACATTGTTCATTATTAAAGAGATATTAGCATTTGTTGTTCCTATCCCAGTGGACGTAAATGGGACATCTGTAAGAAATACATCAAAATTGAAATAAAAATTACTCCCAGAGTTAAGTATCTCTATGGTTGCTGGATTTATTATTCCGCTTGATAAAATCTCATATCTTATTTGCGCTGGTTGCTCATTTGTTCTAGAGTTTATTGGCGGTAGCAACCAAGAAGTATAAGTGCCTGGAGTTTGCAAAGCCCCAAGAGAATTAACATAAACAGATTTTACAAAACAATTATTGCCCACTTGAACATTTTGAATTGTGTACGGTGGTAACAGAATTGGGCTTGTCACTATTCCAGAATTAATTTGCGCCGCCAGAGCTGTGAAGCCACTAGCTTCTCCAAGAGCGGAAGGAGGCCTATTAAATGGATTTTCAAGAGAATCATTCCAATATTTTGGCTCATTAAGAATGTAGTTGGTGGCACATAAGGAAATATCTTTCAAGTAAACGTATTCGCTTGGATGCACATCTAAATTAATTACATAGAATGAGTTACCTGCGTCCAAATATTCTTGAACAGCATCGTTAATGTCATTAGGGTTTGTGATTCCTTGGCTTCTTAGTAAAGCAACATATTCTTCGTAAGTATATTTTTTAGTGTCTTTCGGAGAAAAAGCTCTGTTTAGAATTGGCCTAACTACTCCGTCTTTTAAATCTGGAATAATCCCAGAATATCCATACAATCTAAACTCATCAATACTTGATACACTGTAATCATTATAATCTGTTGTGTTAGCATCCACTAAATAATAATAACCATATGTATCTTGGTTTAAATCAATTCTTGTTTGATAATCGCTCTTTGATAATACATACTTAGAGGCCATTAAATATAGAACTTTATTCAAGTAATTTTGATTGTCATATTGAAAAGTAAGATTCAAAGTGTAATCAAAGGCTAATCCTGTACCTTGATTATATGGGTCTATGCCATTACAGACTAAACTTATTGGTTTATAAATCTCAAAACCAGTGTTAACAGGCAATTTGTAATCATTGGTTAAACTCAACACGCCTTGATTAAAAATTAAATATTCTTTTGATGAAACAATGTTTACCGCTTGATAAATTGATTTTTCTTCAAACTCTGAGAAATTCAAGGGTGGTATATTTGTAGTTCCATAGGGTTGGGTAAAATCTTTGAGTGTATTTCTTGATACGAGTAAGTTATCTCCAGTAAAATAATCTTTTACATTATTGAAATTAGCTCCAAAGAAAAAATCTGCTATAAAATTATCAAGCGTATTCAAATAAACATTTATTATATCCTCTAATGTTAGAAAATAAATTTTTGCTGGCACTAAATTTGAAGCAAAGTATCTCCAAATATTTGGGTCTTCAATCACTTTTGTAAACGCTGAAGGGACAATTTGAGTATCATAAATTACAGAATATACTATTGAATTACCATTCAAATAAGATTTTTTAGGATTGCTTTGAAATACTGTCAGATTTTGTGAAACATTATTTTCATAAAATCTTTTCACTGAATTCAAGTTTATTAATTCTGGATAATTTGTTTCAAATAAACTTATAGCTGACAAGGTAGCATTTAAGCCTTGATTATCTCCTGTGCCTGATGTTATTAACTGGCTGAAAACATACTTATATTCTGAGTTGCCGCTTATAAACGAAGATAAATCAACATTATTTAAAATAGGATATCTCAATGGTTGTGATTGTTGAGATTGTGTTCCGTCAAATATAGTAGCATTGATTCTATTTGGTGCCCAAAGATATGGATTACCATCAACAAAAGAATTAGAAGTGTATCCTAGACTATAAGGAATTGTATTTGACCAAAAATTTTTTCTACCAGAGGTGGCAGTGATTCCTTTAGGAGTTATAACACCAGTCAAAATGCCTATATTATTTAAAAACCCGTTAGTACCAACATATTTAACATTTTCAGATACGTTATAATTAGTTGAAATAAAATTAGAATCGCTTGAGCCCCAGTAAATTCCAAAAGTGTATCCAAGGAAATAAGAAACTGAATAATTAAAACTTATCAATAAGTTTGTAACTTGCCCAGCATAAGACCAGCAATAATCAAATTGTACTAAATTAACATTTGTAAAATCTCCATAAGAAGCAAAACCATCAAAGCCAAATACAGCCAAATCTGTTGGTACATCAAAAATATGTGAATTGAATTGATTGCCAGAAATATTTAAAACAGATAAAGGTATAGAAATTACCGAATTATTTCCAATTCCTAAAGTGGATACCGTGAAAAGCTGACCTGATAAAAAAGCACTACTCATTCCAATATTGTAATTATCTAAAGAAGTAGAAATGTGAGTACACACGCTATAATTTGGATATGCCACAGTATTAGCTACACCTGATACAACATTTTGTAAACTTTGTTGTAAAAAATCTGTATTATTTGAGCTAATTTGGTCTGAATAGTTTCCAAACAAACTTGCTAAATCATAATTTTCTGTTATAGTAGACCCTACTACTTTACTGGCAAGTTCAAAAAAATTAGCGGACAATCCAATATTTTTATTCATATCGCCAATAGTGTTTTCTAATGCTTGATAAGTTATAGCATTAGAATGAACGATATTTTGGAAAAATTGTTGTTCTGTTGTCATTACACTGCATTCACATCCACATTGTTTGGACCAAATTGCTCCACACTTATAATTTCTTTCGCCTTCATTTCAAACTCAGCTGTATGGAGGAAGGCTTGCCCCATTCCATCATCTGAAGGTTTTATCGAGCCTACTTGAATATCTTGCAACAGCCTCATCAACTGAACATCGTTATTTACAACATTGTTCAAGTTTGTGTTCCAACTTTGATTGCCAGTGATTTGAGCTGGTTTTAGCCCAGCAGCCCAATCTGAGATAAACATTTGCACAGCTTGATAAGCTATTCCCGCCCAGTCGTAATATGGTGGTGTGGGTGTGGAATGAGTTTCTTGCCAATAAGTATTTATATTATTCACAACAATATTAGCGTAGTTATACATGAGCGTGGTTGAATAACCTACATGTCCTGAGCCTTCAGATAATGTGAAAGTAAGATTGGCATACTGATTCGCAAATGATGTAGTCTGTATGCCGATTCCTGATGATAAAATTGAATAATTTGTAATTTGTCCAGAAATACTTGGAGATAATTTAACCAAAGCTGTTCCAGCTAATCCTACATTGGTTCCCTGAATAGCTACATTATAACTTTGTGGTCCGTAGGGATAAGGTGGAGCAGATGGGTCAGCGGGAATTGTGGCCGTATTGATTCCCACCATTGTAATTGTTCCATTGTCAATGTAATGAATTGGACTCAAAGGAAACTTTCCACAAAATGGACATAAATCACAAATCCACATTGTCCTGTGATTTTTAAGAATTTGATGGGCTATTCTTGCCGCTTCTTGAACCACTCTCTCAGATGTTTCTTGGTCATCATTGCTTGTATAAAACATGATTCCAATCGAATATTCAATTTCTCTTAATCCAAAACCAATGTCTTTTACATTTATATTTGTGCTTCTTAATACTACACCCAAAGGAGCTGGCAAAACTTGTCTGTCGCCAAAAAACCATTCTTGAATAATTCTATCATAAACTTCTGGGTAGCCTTGTTGATTTTTGGGAAATTGAGACCACAAAATAGCTTTTAAAGTGTCGTAAATCTTTTCTACCATTTAGACTATCCACCACCCTTTGAACGTCCGCCTTCGGCAGGGTTTCTAGGCACACCTTGAAGAGGCGAGCGGACAAATCTACTTCCTCTGGTATTTCTGTTTCCATAAATCCTCAATTCGCCATTCTGTAGTTTATATAGTTGCTCGTATGCCCATTTATTTCTTTCCTTTATGGCATCAGACATTTGTCTATCAGCACCTTGTAATTTTTGCTCGTATATTCTAGCTGCGGCAAAAATAGCCACAATCTCAGGGATAGGTTTTGGATAATTAACTTCACCATCAAAGTTTACTTTTTTTAAAGGCACATCATACTGCGTGGCTAAAGCTCCATCCACTTCATCTGATGCCGCTTCAACAAAATAGTCTAAATCTATGTTAAAAACAGATTGTGGGGTAGGGTTCCTATAATCTGGTGCAGGATTGTCTCCTTCAACAACAATGTTGGGTGGTAAATATTTTTTAACATCTTCTTTCGAGCAGTATAATCTAGCCATTTATTTCTCCTTCTATGTTTTGCAAATATCCAGGCACATAGTCTGACCCTTCTTCTTCTCCCAGCAGACCAAAATTAGCAAGTTTTGCTCTTGGAAGCTCGGTGTAAACAGGAATGTCCTCAAGCTCAGAGCCACTTCTTGCCGCAGATGAAATGACCCTTGGATAATCAATATCTAAATCTTTATAGGCTTTAGAATGAGCATTGTAAATCTCAACAAAATCTGGCTCATAAGGAGTGGATTGCCAATTAGCTATTTCTCTAGCTAAACTACGAGACAAATCATAAAGCATTACTTTACCTCCTTGAGCTTTAGCTTGCTTGATAGCATCTTGAATATTTAGATTGGGTGGAATGTTTTTTTGAAGATTATAAAACACAGCTTTTACTTTATCTGCACTTGTGTAGTCTTGCCCAGGAATAACTTTCAAATCAATTCTATTATTAACAGCCTGTCTGCTAGCAATTTGCCCAGGCTCTACACCGAATCTGGAAACAATTCCAATTACATCCAGGCCTTTAATAATTGCAGATGACAAAATAGATTTAATTTTGGCTTCAATGTCTTGTGTAGATGAAGGCTCAAGCTCATCACCAATGTAAACACGTAAATCTACTCTCAGATTGTGTTTTCTTAGTGCTGTTTTTAGAAATCCTGAATACCACACACAATCTATTTAAAGAAAAATAACCTTTTAGCCTTCAAATTCTTTTGTTTCCGCATCCACCACAGAAGTTATCAGTGGCTAAGTATTTGCTTCCGCATGAACGACAAAATGTGTCTTTTACTGGAGGGGGTGTGGAATCGAAGGGGGCTTGGGACGGTGTTGTTAAAGGATAACTTGGTTCCCATGTCATATGTTTTCCTATTAATTTCGGAATACTGACATATTGTTCAGAAGCCATCTCATACTTTATTTTTCTTTCAGACTCAATTACTCTTTGTGGTAATTGATTTCCATTTTCATCAAATCTTAAAACTAAATCTACAGTTGCTGGTCTGTAACCTAAATGTTGATTTAGATTTTTAATCACTTCTTCTTCTGATAGATTTTCAAGTAAATCATCAGACCAATTACTTTCATGGTTTTCTTGTTGTGTTTCTGTGTCTACACAATCTTCTTCAGTATCTTGCTCTTGTGGAGTGAAATTAAGTTTTTGGCCGAGAGCGTCTAGATTTCTAAAAAGAAGCTCAGAGCCGCTATAGCTAATGTTTCCTGGCTCATAACTTTCAACATCTACTTGCTCACTTGGCTCAATTGCTTTTTTAGATGTGCCTGTAATTCCTGTAGTTCCTTTTTGAAAATTTCCCACTTTGTCTTTTGAAAATGATATTCTTGCTGGCTCTGTTGATTCGCTCATATTAAGATTGTGTGAATTGGTAGCCCTTAAGTGCAATTCCCTTTTGTCCTTTAATTTGATTTATTACTGGCAATACTTCATTCATGACATCAAGCTCACCAAGGTCTTTTGGGGCTTCAAGCGTCAAAGTAATTTTGTGTGTTACTTTTTCTGCCTCTTGAGTAGATGGAGTGGCAAAGTTTTTGATTTCTGGATTTACTCCTGCCAAAGGGTCAGCTTGTGTTGCCGTAGGTGCAGTAAGCGTATCAGTGGTTGTTTCAGTAAGCTCTTGAGCAATTTTAGTGAGCTCTTTTGAAAGTTGCGGTTGAGTTTGAGCAATCATACTAGCCGCTTTAAATAATTTCTGAACGTTCATATTATTGTTTTACATTTTTTTTGAAAAAAACCTCATGAAAAAAATGACCTTTACTAAGTTAGGGAAAATATATATATTATACTAAATTAGATTAAAGCTTACAGTACAAAAACTGAAAACTATCTGAATCAATTTTATGTATAATAAATTGAAGAAGAATTTCGTCATGTTATGGGAAAAAGGCGCACTTATTCTTCTTTGAAGTATAAAAATGAATCAGATTGTAGCTAATTATCTTTTTGATGAAGAACATTGTAAAATTGTTCCTTCAAAACCAAAAAGAAAGTGGATGGACGATACTGTAGATAAATATGCCTATAGATGCTTACCTATGAGTATTGTTAATCAATCTTCATGGGATGTACTTTGTCCATCTAGTGTTAAAGCTACTTGGAATGGAGGAACCTCAGTTTCAGATTTAAAAATAGAATATCCTGAGGGAAATAAATTTCAATTTGCTAAGTCAGAGTTCGGATATGGTGTGCTTACATTTCATACAGATTTTGTTCTAAGCACAGAAAACTCAGATTGTGTATATTGCAAAGGCCCCGCAAATCTACACAAGAAAAATATACAACCACTAGAAGGTATCATTGAAACTTTTTGGCTTCCTTTTACTTTCACTATGAACTGGAAGTTCGAAGAGCCTGGTGAAATATTCTTTGAAAAAGATGAGATTATGTTTTCATTTTTTCCAATTGATTTAAACTATATCGAAAGCTTTGATGTTATAAAAAGACCAATGAAAGTAGATTCGTCTTTAGCTGTAAAATATGAAACTTACTCAAGCTCACGAACTGACCATATCAATATTGGCAACACCGATGGGGAATCTTGGCAGAAATATTACATGAAAGGTGTATGCCCATTCTCAAATAAAAAAGCAAAAGGACACAAATCTAAAATAAATCTCAAAGATTTTAAATAGGAACTAACACAATCTGATAGGAAATAAATACTATGAAAGGGGCATACAAAAAAATATCAAAAATTGTGAATGATACTTATAGTATTTCTCTGACAGAAGACCACGGAGATTGTGATGATAAGGTTTCTAAGTATTTAATCGAAGAAGCTAAACTTCAAAGTATCATTAAAGTGCTTGTAGAGCATGGATACATTAATGAAAATCATCGAGTTTTTCCAGAGTTTACATCGTAAAGGATTATTATGAAATTAAAAAACATTCTTAAAACCACCCTCAGCGTTTCAATGGCATTAGCTATTGCTTTTTCATCTGTTGCACAATCTACTTTTGGCAGACCACATATCAATTCTGTGCCAGGAAGAGTGAATGTTTTGTTTAATGTAAGAGTGATTGATTTTGGAAGATTAATTTATCAAGGTAGAATGGATGTTAATCCAACAATTGATAGAGTCAGATTTGGTAGGAAATTGAATCATAATAACGATGGCTCGTTTTTTTCTAATTTTCAACGCAAACTTCCTGTAAGCCCTGACACACAATACTACCGTGAGTTTGTTCATCAAATGACTGGTTTTCCTTTTCCTGGCCCTCAGAGAGTGGTAATTGGAAAGCGAGGTGAAGTTTGGTACACTGGTGACCATTACAGCACTTTCTTCAAAGTGAGATAAAAACATGTATAAATAATACATGAGTGAGATTGTATCTGAGAATAAAGTAGTAGAAAAAGCACAGGCTGACAAAGTTATTCCAAAAAGAAATGAAGTGGGTGATGAGCCAGAAAAAAGAATTATTTACTTAGCATCTGAATTACCTGGGGTCCCAGAAGTAATAAATCTCACCCATAGCTATACATCCCCACCCTGCATTACTATTTTTGAGGATGAAGCAGATTGGCAAGCTAATGTTTATCAGGATGATTGCATTTTACAACGCTTGCGTCCAATATCAGGCTCAAGCTTAGATTCAAAAATTCCTAAGGAAAAAGATAAAACAACATTTCAAGAGCGATTATCAGATAAAAAAAATAGAATTTTGTCTAGAGCAATTTTTCTGATTAATCTTTTCTTTTTGAAGAAAGAATATTCAAATTTTTTCATGGATTTTCATAATTTAAATTCATTCCCAGAGCTAGTGCCTGAAGATGTTTTTCAAGCAAAAGTTTTGAACTTGACTAAGCTTAATCGCAACAAGTTGTTGAAAAAGCATGGCATAAGTGAAGCAGAACTCAATTTTATTGCCTTTGCTAGGTTTCGCTACCCATTTATAACAAGAGGCGAAGAAGAGTGGGTAGAAATTGAAAAAAACGCTTTCACATTCATTAAAAGAGGTTGGTTATCAGAAGACATTAGAGGTAATTTTAAAATAAATGTTGGAAATGTTTACGAATTTAGGGATAGCATTGTTTTTCCTAAGCAATTGAAAGAAATTGTTTTCAAAAAAGTTTCGCGTTCAAAGACCTTACATAAGATTTTGAGGAATATTGAAAGAAGTGCAAAAACTCAAGTTTACAATTATAATATCTCTCAAATTAGCAAACTTCCTTTTACACAATTCGGAAATACCAATAGCACCACACATCCTCCTGTCGGTAAAAATGACTTAAAAGTTAGCAAATCAATCAAAAATAAGCCTATTTGTTTCACAAAAGATTTAAAACATAAACCATTGTCGGAAAGATTGAAAAAAACTGAAACTTTTTCAAAGGAAGAACCGTCTAAGATTTGTAATACTAAAAAGGAATTAAAATGACAAATTCGCTTCGACATCCATATCCGGCCTACGCACCCTCATCGGGGTAGTGGCTCGTTGCGTATTCGACAAGCTACAGAACCCCGAAGGACTCAAATCTTTCGGGGTTTTTTCTTCTTTAGAACATTGACAATTAAATAAAATCTATGCGTTGAGGAGTTTGGCTTACCTCGCGTCCCTTGGGAGGACGAGTACGCAGGTTCAAATCCTGCCGCATAGACCAATTTGGGGGCATCGCATAGTGGCAATTGTAGGAGACTGTAAATCTCCCCTCGCGAGAGTTCGTAGGTTCGAGTCCTTCTGCCCCCACCAATTTTTTGCCGAAGTGGTGGAATGCATACACGCTAGTCTTAGAAACTAGTGCCTTAAGGCATGTGGGTTCAAATCCCACCTTCGGTACCAAATAAGCAAGTAGCTCAATTGGTAGAGCTTTTTGGTTGTGACCCAGAAACGTGTGAGTTCGAATCTCACCTTGCTGACTCAGTTTAAGGGGCTGAAGCTTATTAGGGAAAGCGTCTGATTTGCAATCAGAAGTCTTGCGGGTTCGAATCCCGTCAGCTCCACCATTTATAAATCATAGAATCTCTTTGGAGTGTATCTAAAATTAGTAAACTTCATAGGCTGAGTTTCTAATGATTCTTCAACAGGCTCTTCAACCAAAGGTTCTTCTGGAATTGCCTCTTCAATAATTGCTGGTGGCTCTGGAATGGGAGGGTTAATTTGTGCAGGTTCATTTGCAGGATTATTCTGTTTGAGATTATATTCTCTTGCTAAAGCTTTACAGACATCACAAGTGTTTCCTGAAAATTGCCAGATTGTGTTTCCGCCTGGGAGGGTTTCAATATAACAATTACATCCTTCATGAACTGGAGGGAGAATTGTTTGTTGGGAATACCTATACCACACAATCTGATTTTCAAGAAAAAAACAAAAAAACCTAATTTTCACAGAACAAAAAGGAGATTGTGTCGTATAACTATAATAAGGAATTAACAATGAAATTAAATTTGCAGGGCAGTATGGTAGGATGTTTTATTTGGTCAACCCAAGGGGGTAATGGCTAGAAACCTGCTGTAAGCAAAATTTCAACCAAAATCCCTGAAGGCAAAAACTTCAGGGATTTTTTTTATGTTCTTTGACAATTAAATAGTGAGCGATATTGGTGTTAATGGTTAGCATCACTGCCTTCCAAGCAGAAGGTGCCAGTTCGAATCTGGCATATCGCTCCAGATTATGTGGCTTTCAGGTGTAACTGGTGTGCACGAAGTGCTGAAAACGCTTAGGACATAGTTCAATTCTATGGGGAGCCACCACAATTTTGAGGAAGGTAATGCTGAATGGTTTTGGCGAATGTTTGCTAAACATTTCGGGCTGAAAGGTCTCTGGTTCAATTCCAGTGCCTTCCTCCATATAAGGGGAATTCGCATAGTGGTCTAGTGCGGCTGTCTTGAAAACAGCAGGGCTGAAAGGTTCCGTGGGTTCGAATCCTACATTCCCCTCCAAGTTTTGTGTTGTCTCTAGCTCAGTTGGTAGAGCGCTCCATTACGAGGAGAGGCGGAGGTTCAATTCCTTCGGGCATGCTAAAATTGATATAAGTGCAGGTGATTCAAACTTTTCCACAGAATATAGCTATATGAAGTGGAACGATGAAATGCTGATACAAGCTGTTCAAACGAGTTATTCATATCGCCAGGTTGCCATAAAGATTGGTTTAAATAGCAAAGGCAGAGAAGGGTATCGAGCATTTAAACGCAGAATGCGGGAGTTGGATTTAAGTATTCAGCATTTTATTAAAGGCGGCATGAGAGCGGAATTCGCTAAACCATATAAACATATGAACATTGACGAGTTGCTGAAAGAATGTAAAAGAATGAAAACCATTAAATCAAGATTAATCAAAGAAGGAATTCTAAAAGAAATATGCTCCGAGTGCGGGCTGGGTTCAGAATGGAATGGAAAAAAGCTAACTTTGCAAATAGACCATATTGATGGAAATTCTGAAAATAATATATTAACCAACTTAAGATTGCTGTGCCCCAATTGTCACACGCAAACATCCACTTATGGTTCTAAAAAATTAAAAAAAATTAAAACTAAGAAGGAAAGAATATATCAGCCGAGAGCCCACTTGAGAAAAATAGAACGCCCTTCAAAAGAAGAATTAAAACGTCTTGTTTGGTTAAAGCCAACCTCTACGCTTGCCAAAGAATTTCAAATTTCAGATGTAGCTATAAATAAATGGTGTAGGTCTTACGGCATTGAAAAGCCGCCGCGAGGATATTGGCAAAAAATACAATCAAAACGTAATACTGGCACTTAGATGTTGTGAGTGCACATAGGTAGCAAATTGCCAATTAATGCATCAGGTTCGAATCCCAGCGGCGGTGCCAACCTCACGACACAATCTTAATTACATGTGGCTCGCTGTCAGAAATGTTAAACACCCCATTTCCTAGTTCATACTTTTTACCTAAATCATCAATGTAGGTTTGAAATTGAGTTTCTGCTGTTTCAATCAATTCTTGATTTGATGCAAACTCAGATTGTATAGCTTGCATTTGTTTTTCTGCATTTCTAAGCATGTCAAATAAATCAGACCTTCTGCCTTTCAAATTGAGAATACCTGCTCTCATTTGTGTATACTCGTTGAATTCTTCTTTCGTTAAGGTTTTTTCAGATTGTGTTTCGGCATTAAACTTCATAATTTTATTTTACAGCTTTTATCTTGTTCGTATTAAAGTGAATGTAGCTCCAGTTTTATCGCACACTTCTCTGAGAAAAATCCATGCACTTCCACTTTCATCTATTTCAGCCACGCTTGCAGAATACTTTTTCAAACCATTCATCCAAACAATATTTTTACCTACTTTCATTAAAGCATAGTTTTTTGGTTGAAGTTTATTTATAAACTCTCTTGCTGGCACGATGGTTCTGCTATTTACCACTCTTGTTTTTCCATAAATAAACACATTATCTCCCAACGCTATTTCAAATACAGGATTAGTCCAAGGTGCTACACCCTCACCACTTATAATCAAATACTGCTTATTTACTGCCTCCACAAACTTAGCTTTATCCACTAGTTTGCCAGGGCAAGTTTTATTTGTTAATGGGTCGTCTCTATGAAACTTCAGGGTGGAAGGTTGTACTTTTAAAAAGTCGCATAAAAACCCACACAATTCTTGAGTGGTCTCAAATATTTCTTTAGCTCTGTGTGATGAAAAATCTGTTATTGTATCATAATCACCAAGCATTTCAATACCCAGTGAGTTTGAGTTGTAGCTTTTTGCATGAACACCAGGTTTATTCAAAGCCTGAAAAACAATAATGCCTTTATCATCAATGAAGAAATGCGGAGCACCGTTCCAGTTCATTACATGCTCGTAATAATATTTGAGATTTATAAGATGTTGGTCTGTAAATCCATTTGGCCTTTGCGAAAGATTGGGTGATGCAGTGTGATGAACCACAACAAATTGAGGTTTGAAAGAAGTGAAAGTTAAAGATTCTAAATAAGTTTTTAGCTCTGCAATTGTCATTCTTTTGCCAACATAAGGAATTGTGCCCATAATTAAAAAGTTCTAAATAAAATTCATTTTTCACTTTTCTTTTATAATCAAAGTATGACTCTTAATTGTAACATACCTCACTTTGAATGTTTTGTCAAAAAAGAATTCCTCACAAACTTTACACAATCTGATGCTTTGATTAAAGCCAAAGCTTTTGCTGCTTCTAGCACAAGAGGGCAAGTGTTGCAATTTCATGTGCTTACTGAGCATGGAGCTATGTTTTCAAAGTTGCCAGTGCATGCCTTAGTACTCAAAGAAAATTATGAAAAAATGGATTTGCATTCGTTAGTGACTTACGATACTTTTAGTTTTCATTTATCTAACATAACTTACGATTATTTAAAGTATTTAAGATGTACATATTTTGCTGGAGAAAAGCGGGAAAAATATGGGGCCACTTATTTCACCACCGTGGATTTTTATGATTCAGAATATTCTGACCATCCTGGCATAACCAAATGCTGTCATATTTTGTTTTTAGATAATGGAAACATAGCCGCCGCACCAAACAATAGAATTTTATGGAATGACACAGGTTTGAAGCCAGATGTTTCGAAAATTGATTATAAACCTCTCAACAAAATCTTCACAGTGGAATGAAAATATTTTTTGACCATGTTCTTTTTCAGCAAGCAAATCATGATTTTAATCATACATTAGTATCTGCTATTTTTGAAGAAAATGAGTATGATTACGCTTTGGACAATGGATGGTTTCCAATTATTTTTTGGATTGACCAAAACACAGAGCATTCCAAACGATGTGAAAGCCCAAATGAATTTGCGTGGGAGCCAATCAGATTATCTAGAATTGTTGTGAAAGATTTTGTCTTGAATAAAAAGTATAGAAGATTGCTCAAAAACAACATTACTACAGAATTTTTTTCATCCAGTAAAGTGGATTTTGAAGAATTGTATCAAGTGTATTTGAAATACGTAAACAATAAACAATTTGAAGATTTTCATAATGATTTTGAAAAATTTAATTTCTATTACTCCAGAGAAGATTTTCAACATTTTTTGTACAGAATCAACGGCATATTACATGGTTTTTGCACAGTAAGACAATTTGGAAATAGCTTAGTGTCATACCAATTTTGCTGGGACTATGAAAATCCAAAATTAATGCTTGGCAAATTTTCGCAAATACAAGAAATTGAATATGCTAAACAAATGAACTTAGATTATGTTTATTTAGGTTGCATTGCTGAAAATGCAGGGTTATACAAAAGCAATTTTCCAGGTTTTGAATATTTCACTGGAAGAGAATGGCGAAAAAAAGATGATTTAATAGAAAAATGGTTGAATAATGACTCTAATTGCACAACCATTGAAAAACTATGCGAGCTTGAAAAAGAGTATATTAAAGACTACCAGGTTTGAAATTAATAATTTTGCAATCATTTAATATGATTAATCTGTTTGAATATTTAAATTATTTAGACCAAAAAGGACAATTTAAGCAAGCAGACACACAATCTTCCATTTTTTTAAAAAGATTAGCAATGACAAGAGCTGAAGCTTATTCGCTATTAGATGCTCACCAAGGAATGACGCCTGATGAGATTAAGTCTGCTTATAGAAGAAAAGCTTTACAATTGCACCCCGATGTAAACAAAGAACCAGATGCCGAGGAAAGGTTTAAACTTGTCAATAATGCTTACGAAATGCTAAAAGATGCCCCATCTTATAGCTCATACCAACCGCCAACAGATGAAGAGCCAATCTATGTTAAAATGCAAAGATGGGAAAAAATGCTCGACAAAGACATGCCTATAATTAAACAAAAATTTTACGACACCATAGGCAAATCAGATTTGGTAAAAGAACTTTGGCAATCAAATGATTTGGACGAATATAGCAGAATAAGGTCTAATAGAAGGTTGAGAAATAAAAATCCTAATTTCACCACAGAAAAAATACAAGCATTACTTAATGCAGTAGACAAATTTTTTGACAAAGATTTTTACGCCAAATATCCCATAGCTTCTTATCATCCGCAAAACTTCATCACGCATTTGATTTATGTTAGACATAAAAACAAAAAGTATAGTGATGCGGCAGTGAAAACTTGGGTGAATGAATGTTTTGATTACGATTAATTTTTGTCTAAAAATTTTTTCCACCCAGGCCATTTTGATTTGTAGATTTTATTAGGGTGAGATGGTATGAAAATTGGTTTATTTTTTCTTTTACTTTTCCAATCTTCCCCCGATTTGATTCCATTATCTGTCATCCATTTTTTACATTCATCATAGCTAACAAAAACAGCTTTTTTAGATTGTATTCTATTTGTTCCAAGAAAATCACCCCAAGATACCCAGCCTTTTTTGCGGTAAGTTAAATTAGGTTCAGAAGGTACTCCCGAAGGTCTTGCTTCTTTTAATCTATGAAAGTCTTTGACAGATTTTATGTTTAATTTTTGAACAATGCTTCTGGCTTCTTCAAAACTTAGAAAACTTCTATTAATTGCAGTTTTTCTTTTTAATGACAAATCTATAACAATGCTGTGACTAGCCAAAGCGTTTACCAGTTCTATCTCAAGATTTTGTTTGTAAGTAATTTCAACCAAAGGAATATTGTTTTTTTGGCAATAATCTTTCTTGATTTTGTCCCTTTTTTGAGTTTGTTTTAAAGCCTCCTCTCCACCATAAAAATCCACAGGCTCAAAATGTTGAATTCCGTGAAACTCAATAAGCAATTTAACTTCTTGATTTTCATCAATAATTGCAATATCAAACGGCAAAGGCCTTAAATCAACACAATCTGAGAATGTGTACTGATGCAGATGGCTAATATTATTCGAAGCTAAAATACTACTGATAGTTTTCTCTCCCACACTTACATTTCTTTGATAACCAAGAAACTCAGGCCAACCCTCAAACTGTGGGTAAATGTCATAAGGGTGAGATGGAACAGGTGTTGTTTTTTTATTTTGAGTAATCCATTTTTGAAATTCCATAATAGAATTTAAATTCAAGGAATGGACAAACTTTATGCATTCTTCAAATGAAAAATATTCTTTGAAATGATAGTTGCCACTTCCTAAAAAATCACCCATTGAAATAAAATCTTTCCCGTAAGTTTTTCGTGGTGATGCAGGTATATTTTTTGGTCTTTTACTGGTTTTAGCCCATGCATAGAAGTCATTTTCGCAGCTGAAATTTAATTGCGACAAGTATTCTTTAGCCTCTAAATAACTTAAAAAGTTTTGATGCTTAGTTATATCTGCAATTCTATTTGTTCCTAAAAACTCGCCCCAGGATTTCCATTCTTTCATGTATGTCTTGTCAGGTCTTGTTGGAACTAAATTATTTATTTTAAGTTTTCTCCATGATTCAAATTTATCTTTTGAATCTACTCCTTGACTAATTAAGTAATCGCGACACTCTGTGTATGTCATAAATTGTTTATCTTTGGCCGCAACATTCCCATTACCTAAAAAATCGGGCCAATTCAAAAACTCAACATAATCTCTGTTTGGATTTCTCGGAATGCCCTGTGGAATTTTTCCATTTTTGAACAAGTGGTAATATTCTTTTACCGATTTTATTTTCAGATTGTGTATGATGGATTTTGCTTTTTCAAATTCTAAAAACTGCATATTTATATATACGCTTTGAAATATAAATCAACCTTGCATAATGGCTTATTTTTCAATAAGTTTATAAAAATGTTATTTTTGATGACAATTTGAACTTGATTAGGAGGCTCCATATTTAAAAAGAGCACGAAACATTCTGCTACGTCCGCCCGGCATTGCATATTCAGGTACAGTAATCGTCCCCATAACTGGTCTGACAGCAATTGGAAGTTTCTTGAGTAGTTCAAAAAATTCTTCTTTGTACATATCAGCTGTGGTTTTGAGATTGGCAACAGCATCAAATGAGCCACTTTCAGGGTCCATGACAAGTAATCTTCGCTCTCTTTGATTTAAACCAACAATAAGTTGTCTAATAAGATAGTAAGTGGCTCCTGATACAAGTGCTTGGTCATACCAATATGGCACAGCGGCTACTGAGCTATACTTGTTTGTTCCAGGCTGAGCATTGATAGCTTGAAGAGCAAGATAAAGAGCGTTGTTAATCTGTGTGTTAGTAAACATCTTAACATAGTACGTTACTAAGATTGTGTCATATTCTTGAACACTTACAGGGTTTCCGAGCGAATCAAAGAATAAAATCACACCTTGATTTGTAAATCTGTAGAACAATCCATTTGGATAATTATTTTGTAATGTGCTTGGGATGTCAAATGGGTCACTAAGTGATTGGTCTAAACTGTTATAGAATCCTGTGTAAGGATTTAGAATAAACATTGGCGAGCGTTGTCCATTATTCGTTGAGCAAGTGATTCTCACTTGTGGAGCTGGGTCTGTAACGATATCTCCATAAGCAAGCTGAGCACTCAATCTATTGTAACCAAATAATGGCTCTTCATCGTAAACTGGAACTCTTAAAAGAGCATTAAGCTCGTATAGTACAGATGACTTAATCAGAAGCTCATCGCCTATAGTTGGCGGAATAGGCACTACACTTGAATAATCAAGATTAGTTTGCACGATATAATAAACATCAGCTGGATTACCTTGTCCATCAATATATTCATTCAATGGTGCTTGAACAGATGCCAAATAGTTTAATGCTGTAGGAATGTATGTGATTCGATTGTTGTAATCAATAACCATTATGTTAAATTGATTATCTTCAGCCACTCCAATAGGATTATCAAATTGCTGATAGCTCACGCCTAGAGTGCCTACACGGTTTGTCACCTGACCTGAAATTGAGCTTGTTTGCGACTGTGACACAATCTGATAGCCCACTCCATTAAAACCATAAGTATCTGTATTTACGGTTAGACTACCACTAGCAATTACACTTACATTGTTGTTATAAGTATCTGTGGCAACAATGATTCCAAAATGATTGTAGATAATGTTTGACCATACAGCATCTTGTTGCTGTGCCATGACATAATTATTTGTCCATTGTGAGGAATTATTACCGAGCGAAATATCGCCATCATATGCCCATTCATACACATTATTAAAATTGTCATAGCATGCTATCTTTGAGCTGTCGTAGCAAGCAATTCCAATTAAAGTGGCTCCACTCACCACACCATTTGAAGTGTTTATGATTTGTGCTCTATTGCCTGTATCTAAATTAAAATCGCCCGTATATCCACATGCATACACACCGCTTCCATAGGTAAGATAAAAGTTGTAATCATCAATAGCAAAATACGAGCCAGTATAAATGCCAACATTTAAGCCTGTTACATCATCGTAAGAAATTATTCCTTGATAAGTAACAGATGAGTTTGAATAAGAATAAACATTAGCTTCTCCAGCTTGGTCATATCCTAAAAATAAGTATTCTGTGTTGCCATAACCATAAGTGGCAAATGTATTTGGAAGATAAGCTGGAAACACTCCAGTAATTAGTGATGTGCTGAAGATTGTGTTAAATCGTTCTTGTTGTTTTTGGTAAACAATAAAATTAGTTTGTGTGAGAAGATAGTTATATGTAACTCCAGCTCCGATTGCTATTGGCCTTGATAATCTCTGCTGAACACCGCTAGTTGAGAATGATGAAACAATTAAAGGAAATCTGTAACCAGAATTATCCACCCCTTTAAAAATTAAAGATTGTGTGGTGGAATAGTTTATGTTAGGGTCCCAAGATATATAAACACCAGGGTTTTCAAAAGAATTGTTATATAACCCAATTATACCTTGTTGATATGGAACTGCACTTGGCATAATATAATTTTATGAAAAATTTATATTATGCCTGTTATTTATTCTTCTTCTATCACAATTGTTTCAGCAAAATCTTCATCATTTACATCCACATCCATATCAAAGTCTACATCAACAGATTCTTGCTGAGAAACCATAGTTTGCTCATCGTATCCAATTGCATCCATAATGTAGCTTGTTTTTTCTTCCACTTCACCAAAATCTGAATTCATTCTGGCATCTCGATTGAAATTCTTCATGCTTGATTTAATTACGCCTGTGGTAGTATTTCCTTCACCCATCGGCACAGCATAGTACACAGACTTAGGATTTTCAGCAGTTTCCGCTTGTCTTGTTTGTGCAAGAAGAGCTGGAACAATATTTGGATTTGACTCTACCATGCTTGAAAACTCTTCAGCCGTGAGCAGGTCTCCTCTTTCGGTAGCAATGTTTTGGGCAATTTCAAATGCCGTAACGTATGACATTGGATGATTAGCAGTGCCTGTGTTATCAATTTCATCTCCAAACTTTCTTCTAGCTTTGTCAAGCTCAAAAGTGTCTGCCATCAATTCTCTATCATCAGCCTTAATTTTCTTATATTCGTTTTTGTTTTTCTGCTCTCTTAAAAGTTGTTTCTTTTCTTTTTCGTATTGAAGCTGTTGAGTTTTTTCATATTCTTTCTCATTAAGCTGCCTTAAAGTACCTTGCCGCAAAGAATTTTTCAAGTTGGCGGATTTTTTAATCAACATTGGGTCTTCCCATGTAAGGTCTTTTACTTCTCTAGGTCCCCAAGTTAAATTTATATCGCTACACACGTGATAGAATGGCGTGATGTTTTGAACTATAAATGATGGTCTTTCGTCTGTGCTGAAATTATCCATAAATTAATTATACATCAAAAATCTGTGAGTTTTTTGTCTCCATTTTTAAATTCATTTCCAAGCCAAAACTCATTTGACACAGCTTCTCTAGAATCGGGTGGTGCATCTTTTTTTCTTTTATTTGTTTCTTCTTTCATCCATTTTCCGCTATCTAATCTTTTTTCTGTTGCTCCCTGAGATTTTTGGTTTCTAGACCTTCCCTCTTTAGTGGCAAAAGAATCAAATATTCTTTTCATTGTGCCGTTTCCACAAGGACAGGGTAACTCAGGCTTGTAATCATTAATAGATAGGTGAATTTCATGGATAGAATTGTCGCAACTACATCTGAATCTAAACAAGGGCATGATAAGAAATTTGTACATTTTTATTGTGTAAAATCAAGAGACCACTTCAAAACAAATATTTATGAAGAAGTAACATTTAAAAATGGTAAAAAAGCTTTGAAAGCTATTAATCCATTAAACAACGTGGCTTCTTATTTGATAATCAAACAAAAATGAAGAAAAAAATTTTTTCGCAAGCATTAGCACCTTTGGTTCCTGCCGCCGCAGAGGCGGCTGAAGGCTTACTGGCAATTGAAGGAGCTAAAGATGTGGGCAAAAAAGTAATAGATACTGCTAAAGGGCTTTTTTCAGGTGAAAATCCAGCAGGAAGCGAAATAGAACAACTTACTGAATGGAATGAACTCGCAAACACGTTCAAAGATGTTTTTCATCTTACCGACCCCAATTTAATTAATGCCGAAAAGCTTAGAGCTAAATATCTAAACACTACTTTGGCAAGAGAGCCAAAAGAAATACTTCCATTAATAAAGCAAATGAAAGATACATTGTTTGCTGTGTCTGGATTTAGCGACCTTGAGCCAAACATAGCACAGCTACTTGCTAATTTTACAATTGATTTATTAGATAGAACAAGCAGTGCAGAGCAAGTAAAGTCAAAATTAAAAGATTTACAAGACAAAGCTTCAGATACAGAGAATCCCAAAGATGCTTATATTATTGCTCTTTTAAATGGTAATTATCAAACCGCCAATCTTCTTTTGCTCTTATCTGATGTTGGAAAAATTGTATCAAGACAAACTATGCAAGACATTACAGCTAATCAACAGTTAGCTAACAAAATGTTAGGCAAAAAATCTGAAGAGCTTATCAATGCTAAATATCTTGACAATGCCATAGCTGCAAAAAATGCTGCTGAAATACAAAAATCTCTGGCACTTTATCAAGTTATGATTCCTTTGGCTGCACAAAAAGCAAACTGGCAACGAGATGTAAATAACTATGCTACTAAGTTTTATAACAGCGACCAAGTTAGGCAAATAGCTGCTTCAGATACAGTTACATCATTAGGAGGACTCGTAGGGCTTGGACAAGGCTTGCAAGATGTATTCAAAGCTCCAATCAAATCTCTATTTAGGTAAATCATGAAGTTTAATTTTAAAAAATACTCACAATCTGCTCCGCCCACATCCACACCTACTCCAGCCCCACCAACACAATCTGGAGGAATATTGGGCGAACTAGATAACCAAGCAAGCTCGCAGCCACAATCTGATGCTGCATCCGCAAAATATAAAAAAGAAATAAATAGAGCTAGAAGGCAATACGATGCTGAAAATACTACTTTTGAAAAATTAACTGCTGCATTAAAACAAGTTAAAGATGCTAGCCCTTTTGCAAAAGTTATACCTGGAAGCGTAAAAGAAGCTTGTAAAGTATCAGGCGAAATGTTCAATTCATTTGTTACACCAGAGGAAATTGCAGATATTTATCAACAATACATTAACTCTTTTCAAAAAATGATAAGCACCTATCAGCAAACTATGAATTCTTGGCAAAAAGTTATTGATGAAGTGCAAAAAGACCCAGTTCTTCCAGATAAAACTGAATTATTTGATTCAGTAGAAAAAGAAATGAATACTCTCACTCAAGACATAAATGCTAAGAAAGTTGAGAAAGTTATTCAAGACAGACAATTTGCTCAATTTAATGTTCTTTATGGCGATATGTTTAATTACTATTCATTAATGACACAAATATGTGAAACAAAGACACAATACGACGCTCAAGTGGAGCAATTTAAAATGGGCAGTCCACAAGATTTTCAAGCTCTTTTAAGTTATTATGAATATGCTATTTCTTTACTTCAAACAATGACCCCCAAAGCAGCACAGATAGTTCCAAAAAATGCTGGAAATATTCAAAAAGCTTACGGAAATCTTATTAAAGAATACCAAGCAGAAATTAATAAACTTTCTTCTGGGCCACTCAAAGCACTATATGGTGGAGGATGATAATGTGGATTTTGACGCCTTCATTGAATTTTCAGATTTAGGGCTTGAAGATTACATACATAATCTTGACTGGGACATCAAAGCTAAAAAATTTCCCGCAACTAAACACTCCTCTGGTGATGTTCAATTTTTTACAAATACCAAAGCTGAAAAAACTTTTTCAAAAGTTTTTAAAGTTTACAATTATTTGACTCTTGATAAACAAATCAAAGAAAATAACGATATTGATGACAGAGTAGTAAATCAAAATAACAATTCGTTTAATCAAAAAACCGTAAATCAAAATAACAATTCGTTTAATCAAAAAACCGTGAATGAGATTTCATCTGAAACTTTTATAAATGAAGTAATAGAAAATGAAACAATAAATGAGCATTTTGAAGTAAAAATTGAAGAAAAAATGACAAATATTTCAGATATTTTAAATCAACAAATTCAACAATCAAATTCGATGACAATAGAGCAAATCACTGAGCTTGAAAAAAATATGAAAATGGTAAATAACAATTTTGTTAATTTCACAGAGCTAAACATCATACAGGAGAAAACACAAGAACAAAATGAAAAAATCAAGAAAGAACTCAAAGAAGAATTGAAATCACAAAAAGATTTTTTCATTGACTTTTTAAACTCGTAAAATGCCAGATTCCTACGTAAATCCAGACAAAACTCCATGTTTGGGAACTTACACCTGGGTTCCTACTACGCCACCTAATTTTGGTGGTTTGAATTTTACCACTGGGTTTTCTAATCTAATAATTGATAGAGGAATTTTTAGAAATTATTGGTACAAAAATCCATTAGAGAAAAACATATCTATCAAAACATTTTCAAACAACACCACTAGTGGATTTCCTTATAATCCAATACTGAATGCCACAAGGCCCTTGGCTTTAGGATTTCCAGTAAAGTTAGGCAATGGAAATAATGTTGCAGTGGTAAATATACAAGATGAAAACTTAATTCAATTTGATTTCACATCTGATAGTACAGCAAGACTTTCTTGTATTCAAATCAATTATGATTTGTCAGTTTGGGAAGGAGATTCAAATTATAATTTCGATTTAGACTCACCTCCTCCAGCCATCTTAGTATATGGAATTACTTCTTCGGGTTCACAAGAATTAATTTCCACGAATTTATTTAAAGGACTTGAGCTCACAAGAATACGAAAAGCTTCAAATGAAACTAATCTGGATACAGCTTCAGGAGCTTCTTCGCCAGATACTGGTCCTTATTTTATAAATCTTAAAATTAAAATTAAAGACGAGATTTTAGATAGGTCTAAGTTTCCTCAATATAAGAGTGTAATTTTTAAAACTAATCCAGCTGTAATTAGCTTACCTTCCTCATTAGCCTTTGTAATTAAAAAAATAATGTTCTTCACAGCAGACCGTGTTAATTTTAGGTTTGACCCTATTACTAAACAGTTGCCTTGCAAAGCATTAGGTTACTCTATGGCAATAGATGGAACTTTTTTCCCAAAGCTTTCTCCAGTTGCCACACTATTTGCAGGTGGTGGAACATTTACAGGCGGTGTTTCAGTGGGAACTATGGGATTGTTTATTTGGCCGCCAATTTTGCCAGATAATTGCAACATAGACGTGAAATTGTTTAATCCAGATTTCACCTCAAACTCCCCTGGGTTTGCCCATTCTTTAAATCTTCATTTATATATCTTTACACAACCTGTTTTTGGGCCTATAGGCGATGCTCTTTTACCTGGAGTAACTCAACCTCAATTCGGTGTAATAATTGGCCCCAAAGCATACACTCAACAGTGGGTTTTTTATGGGAACAGCAATAATAATAATCTTCAATTAGCTGTTATGAACTCCGCTTTGTTTAAAAAAAATTCAGGAGTGGTTAAGTTACAACAAAATAATCAAATAGTGGGGCAAGAAAAAAACATTCTTCCACTTGTGAGTGGCTACGAAACTGTTAAAAAAACACAATTTTATTATGAGCAGCTGGGTTCATCTGCTACTGGAAATTTTAAAAATATCTACACTGATAGTTTTGGTATTCCAAGCCAATCAGAGACATACAATGGCTCAGTACCCAGATTGAATTCCTTCAATGCATTAGAGGCCTCGGCTGCATTTCCCAGTACATCAAGAAAACAATTTGCATATTCCACATACCTATTTGATAAAGAGCCTAATCTTTTTGAATTATTTACAAACTCTGACCCTTGCTTGTTATTTAAATGTGATAGCCCAGACGGTTTTTCAAGCAGTATTTTTGTAGAATCTGGTTTTGTTTATGCATCAATTAATTGTTTTTCAACAGATATTTCAAGGATGTTCAATACTAAATTGGTTTATAGATTTTTTGTTATACCCAGAAATCTAACACCCAATCCTAATGACCCGTCTGCAAAAACTATAAAGATTGAAAAATCTGGAACTGATGAATCTTCTATTACCACTGCGGTGGTAGATGGGTCTTGGGATTTTTCAAACACCCTAGTTTCAGGAAATATTTTAGAAAATCTAAATAATATTGAAACATCAGAAATCATAAACAAACCAGTAAAAACTTTTAGTCCTTTAGATGGCAAAAATTATGATTTGTATTGTGCGATTTATGCCATGTCAAATCTAAATGATAGCTTTACTGGATACAAACTTGAGGATTTTTCTACGCTTGATGTTCCTACTGTCACCTTTTCAGTTAACAATGATTTCATAATTCAGCTACCAATTTATTACAGGAAATCAATTTCTAGAGGAGGCACAATACAAGCTCAAAGAGATTTTGGATTAAAAGGAGCTTATACTCCCGATAGAAATTCATACATCATTATAACAAAAACTTATAGCGGTGCATCTTTATCATCTACAGTTTACAATAAGACAATCAATTCAAGCACAGGCGTGAAAGATTTGTATACTTTTGTCATCAACAGTTCCGAAATAAAACCTGAAGATACAAGTTTTACAATTCAAGTGGGTGATTATATTTCTAAAACAGATTATGTACTATTGGTTGAGTCTACATCAAATGCAAGAATAAATACAGGAAGCTGGCTACTTAATTTTGATGTTGAGTCTGTTTCTAATTTTTCAAACTTAGAAACAAAATTCGAAGTGGACTTAGTTGATAAAACTACATCTAAATTAATTCTTAAAGTATTAAGTAGCGAGTTTGAGTCAATATTCTCGCCCCAAGGAGAAACACCTCCTTCGCAAAAAGCTACATCTGAAATCACTGTGCCTTTCTTTTTGCCGCAAACTGAAGGCTTATTGCTTGTAAGAATATATTTTAGAAGTAAAACAGCAACAGCCGTTAAAGTGAATAAAATTACTCTTGAGCAAAATACTTTAGAGCAATTCAATTATGTTCCTCAGCAAACAAGGAATTATTTAATTGGCTTTTATGAAGATTTACCAATACAACCTGATACATTTGTTGCTGGTTGCCAATCTTTTATTGTTAAATTAGACAATCTTGGAACTGTGGCATTTGACCCCCTAGCAGGATTAAAAATTTCAGGTGTCATTTATAGCCCTACCTGGGTGGTTGATTTACCTGAAAATATGGAGCTGAAATATAACGCCACCCAAATTAATAAAAGTAGAACTGGAAGTATTGTCAATGGTGTGGAGCCTTATAAGATATTTTTCAGAACTGGTTTGTCAAATGATGTCAAAATCATTGATACTAAAAGACATCAAAGCGGGTTGATTGTTACAATGGCAAACACAAAAACAAATACATCTGATAATGCTATCAAGCAGATTGTGTCTGAAAGTTTTTTTAGATTTACCACTTACACAGATTTAGTTACCACCCCTTTAAATAATCTTAACCTTGTAGAGCTTGATTTAAAAAATCCAATATTGTCTAAATCTGATAATCCAAATATAAGACTAGCACTTTCTGGTCAAGATTTAAATAATGCTGATATAAATACACTTTTATTTAACAATGAGGCTCCAGGTTATTACGTTTCTCAGCCAAGTGATGGTGGCACTTTTGTGCCAATAAATGACCCCGGAGCATCTGTAAATAAAACAGCTAATTGTGCAATCACTACATTTGATTTCAAAGATAATAAATCAAACAATCTTGGGGTAACAGCAAATGGAAATTTAGTTTTTTCATTTAATCAATCTTCAACCACGTCTAAAGCTACAAATTTTACTCTTGCAGAAGGAGACCCAGCAAACAATAATACAAATCAGGAGTTAGGTAATTTTGAAAACTTATATACTTCATCAGGCCCAAACAATGAATATGTTTATTTTGGCCTTGTTCAAGTTACTTTTCCTGGAATTTTACTTACTACTCAGAATTGTGTAGTGTTTTATATTTTAGCAAAAACAAATAAACTTTCTTCACAGGCAAAATCAAATAGAGATTCATTTAAAATCAAAGCTGGTACAGCTATTTATGCTAGAGCAATAAGTGGAAGTAGACTATCTCAAATATTTTTAGTTTTTGATTTTGAAGATTACTGCTCTAAAAATAGTAGCGTAAGTTTCAATATTGATGAGTTCCCGATTATAAATCAATTGACTGTTTGCAAAAATGACGTGTATACATATGGGGAAAGTTTTAACTTAGCATTTGATTCGGGAAACAAAATTTTTGTTCTTAGGTCTGTATTCACTCAAAATAATTGCTTCACTTCAGGCCTTGGAATTGTTTACGGAAACTTAGAAACATCAACAAATGTTACCACATCAAAGTTTAATCAGGCATTAAATCAGATGATTTCTAATTCTTCTTTGTATAAGTTTAATTACATAGATAGAAGTGGTATTGCAAAAAATTTCTATAATAAAGATTTAGATTTTTCCCAAAAAGTGGGCTTTGTTGATTTTGATGGAATTTATATGGGTATTCAATTCTATATCTCAAATGATATTTACGAAATAGTAATCGACAAATCTTATGTACTGGTAGGCGAGTACCGAAAAATAGGCGAAATTACTTAATAGGACAAAATGGCAGTAGGAACCGAAATACAAACACCACAAAATGATAATTTTGGTTTTTTAGAGACAACAAATCTTAAAACCTCACAACTTAACATAAGAGTAGAAGTGGGCTATCTAAATATTCCTTCTAGAGCTGGATTTGTAGCTGCATATGTTGAAAATTTTTCTGAAAGCCAATTTTACCCCACTCCTAGCGGAAAACTTGGCCAATCATTCGCCGCTAATTCACTTTTAAATCCAAATAAATCACAGACATTATCATCCACTGTTAACGGAGTGATGAATCAACATTTTGAAGTCACTGGAGCTCCTTACTGCACTTTTGTTGAAGGTACTCTTGAGCCTTCAACAGTACACCCATACTACAATTTGATTAAAGGACCAGAAGATGCCCCTACATATCAGGCTTCTTCTACTTTAGAATATGCTACAAGCAATCCAGCAATATTAACACAATTTTTTCAACAAAATTATAATCAAGAATCTTTGGTTTTCAATAAAGTGGGAACACCTTTTATCCCTGGAACAACAAAAACGTCTAACGCCGTGGCTAAAAAACTTACAGATGGCAAAATAAAACCTTTGACAAGCTATAATATTTGGGAGGTAGAAAACTTAGGAGGAATTGACCCAAGAGACGAACTTCAACGCCAAAACAAAACACAATATTTCAATTTTCAACAATATCTTGGATTTCTTCCCAAACCTGGAGCTACCCTTGATAGAGTGCAGCCTTATGCACAAACGGTATCATTTAGTGACACAGCTGAAATTCAAGTTTTTGCGTCAAACTCTCAAGTTTCTTTGAGAAGGTACTATCCAATCGCGAAAGATTATGCTCATGAAAAAGACTGTAAATACCTTATATATGACAGTGCTACTGGCGCAGCTGAGTTAAAAGATGAATTAACTAAATTGGACCAAGATGTTTATGTTGACCCAAGAACTAATCAAAAAAAGAAAGTGCCTGCTGTGGGTTTTGTTTTAAAGTTTTCATCTGTGGTTTTAAATAATATTCCGCCAACAGCCGCACAAGATAAACCAGATGTTCTCGCCACTCCCCAAATACTTGTGTCTTGGGGAAGGATAAATGCCAGCGAAGACGAGCTTCAAGAAGCAACTAAAAACAATTATGTTTGCAAATACACTTTAAAGCTCACAGCAAATGCTCAGCCAACATTGTATTTTAATATTTCAGACAGAGAGATTACCAATGATGTTCCTAGTCCAAATAGTAACTCTGTAATTCTGACCGCACTGAAAGGTTTGAATATTCAAGATAACAACACTGGTTCAAAATCTCCAAATAATTTTCAAATTCATGTTTACTACTCAGGCCCATACATGATGATAGGAAACTCAACAAATCCTGGAGAATGGCAAACCGTAGCACCACCCGCACTTTTATTAAAAAATGCTCCTTCTACCTTAGAACAACCAGAGAAAAAACTCAGACATTTTCTTGATAATACTTCTCAGATAAGAATATCAGCCCAATTCATTAACTTTACATATTCTTACGGCCCGCCTTTGTTTTCTCCATATGACCCAAATAACATTAATAAGTTTTCAGCAAATACGCCAAATACTTTGAATTTTATTTCAGGCGCAGCACCTATTGCTTCACAAGACCCAGCAACTACGCCATCTGTTTTCAATGGATTTATAACATCAAGTGGTTCTCAAACCTCAGTGCCTGAAAATATATTGAATAATGCCATTAGAACTTTTCAATCTGCTGAAGATTTTGATATTAATGTTACCCCAGACCAAGCCAAACAAGACACAACAGAAATTAATTCTCCTATTATGATTGATGCAAGAGCAAACATCAGCGTGGATGATTTTGTTTATAAAACATATTCTGATGATACTAAATTTAAACTTACATTCCCTAAAAATGCTGGCGGTTTTACTTTTAATAACTTTAAACCTGTAGTAGCTCCTGAGCCAAACATAAAAGAATTTTATTCCTTTTACGATTTGAAATTACAAAACACTACAGATACTCCATCTAAAATTTTGTCTAATGCCGTAACCAATGTTTCAATTACGAAAAATGTTGACAGCGCTACAAACTCAAGAATAGAGTCTACACTGAATATAGATTTTCTTAATTTAAATAAATCAGAAAATGGACTTAAAGTATTGCAATTTATGAGGCAAAATATTACCACCATAAGAGTTTCAGCCGGTTATGAGACTGTGTATCCATTTTTTGAAGGCATGATTGAAGATGTAACAGTTACTGAGGGACTAAGTGAGACAAAAATAAGCATCAAATCAAGCGATTTATTAAAGAAACTTTTTGTAGATGATGATACATTAATTGTATCTACGGTTTTTATGAAATTTAATGGAATGAGATATAATAAAGCAATCAACCAGATGGTGTATTTTTCTGAATTGAATAATCATTTCAAATATGCTTTAGGAGACCCATTTGATGAAAAAGGGCAAACTTTAGGATATGCTTTAAACTTTAACCCAAAATACAGATTGCCAAGAGTAGACGTTTCAGATTTAAATAAAGAGCTTTCTTCTTTAAAAATTGGTGCATATTATGATAAAAACAATACGTATTTTAATTTACTTAAATATATCAAAAATCTATCTATTCAAGTAGGAACGGCAAGAAATACCAAAAATGTTAGATTTGATGTCCCTATTTATTATTGGTACACAAGTGGAGCCGAAGACATTAGTTTTCAGGGAACAAAAGAAGTGGTAAGAGGTAATGGAATTGTAATGTCTTCGAGAACGTTGGAAAAAGATAGAGATATTTTTTATTTATCGAAAAAAAATATATCTAAAGCGATGACAGAGAATATTCAAGAACTTCATGGTTTATTGTTTGGTAATGACTCGTTCATTTCCAAGTCTAATTCTATGAACTTATTCAAAGAAGGAAGATATAGATATCTAGATGGCCAGCAAAGATGGAACAATATTGTAGTTACAAATGACAAGGATAAAGTAATTAGGGAAAATATTGGTGTGGCAACAGAAGCTTATATTGAAAATATAGAATCATATGTGGGCTACCAAAAGCTTATAATGTTTGACAACTCTCCGCAAGAATTTGCAGAATCTCAAATACCTAGCTCTCTCTTGCCAAAAAATGAGTATGCCAAAGACTGGGTTGAAAGAATTTTCAATTCTTCTTTTACCGATGTTTATGAAAATATTACTCTTAAAGCTTTTGTAACAAAACCATTAAAAGAATGGGGTAGTTTTTATGTTGCTTTTGAAGAAGAAAACGATACCATTTTCTTAGAAGATAAAAATAGAATGCCAGACAGATATTTATATAATGGTGTTACATATAATTTTGATTTGAATAAAAATCTTATAACAGCAGAAATTGATGCTTCTAAAAAACCAATTCAAGCTTTAGAATAATTCAAGGAAATTATGCTTATTTTTGGCAAATAATAAATATGAAGTTCACGAGCTTGTCAGAAGCAATCAAATTTTATTCAAGAGAAGACGAAGCAGTGACAAATGTTTCTCCATATTCATCTTTAGCTGCGGAATTGAAAATCATTCCACAAAATACTAATTACATCAATCCCCCTGCTCCAAATGTAATTACGTATGGTCAATCAATTTGGGGAATTGGAAGAATAACAGAAATATCTAAGCCTCAAATATGAATGTCACACCAATTTATCAACTAGGTTATTTTGTACCCAACATGACTGTTGGCGATAACTTGGATATGGATAAGAATCGTTTTACTACGATTGAAAATCAACTTTACAATGTTTATAACATTTTTGGAAATGGTATACTTGCCGTTTATGATACATCTGGCCAACAAGTTCCCTCTTGGAATCTTTCAGCAGTTCCAAATGAAAGAGCTGTACAGATTTCATCTGGTAAGGGGCATATAGCTTACAAGTACACAGAAACTGAAATTGCTGAAACAGTAAATCTAATTTTACCAGGCGGGGTAACATCTGGAAGCTTTTGGTACTACATATATGCTACATCTAATCTTCTTACACCCACAGAGAAATCTGTAACTTTTGTTGCTTCTCTTACTCAAATAGACGACCCCGTAAATTATATAGGCCTTGGAGCTGCTTTTCTTTTCATCAGTCCTACTGACGGCTCATTTACGATTACTGTTTATAATACAGCAGAATATGGAAGACAAGAAATATCATTGTTTGCTTCACTTACAAGTCTTGTAAAAAATCACGTGCACATTGGAGGTCCAGATAATCCTTCACCAATTGACCTTGGAAAACACGTAACAGGCTTCTTGTCATCTGATAATATAAACAACTTAGATTTAAGCAAGGTAACGTCTGGAACATTAGACCCAAATAGATTGCCTTTGATTAACCATAACTCTTTAACAGACATTGGCACTCTCACGCACGACCAAATTGATTCTTTACTTGCAGCCTTACAGTATCCAGGGGTAAATTATAATCTTTCAGATTATGGAATCGTAAACCGACTTCAAATTATTTTGGCATTAAAAAAACAATCTGGTTTTTTCAACATTGATGGTGAGCAACTTAATTCCATATTTTATCTTCCTTACCCTCAGCTAGAGAACTTTGTTGATACAGCAAATACCACAGCTGTTGTTAACAATGAAATACACAGAGTTTATGGTGTAACTGGACTGGCTAGGCAATCAAATGTAATCAAAATCAATACCACACAAGATTTTAACACCGCGCTTTTTTACGCCGAAGATTCAGTGATAAATCCTAGAGTGTCAAACATACAAGTGACAGGCGTAACCACAACATCACAGGCTGGCACAATCAACATGCCATACGGCCTGACAGGCTCCGCAAACACAATCTATGTGGCAAGCTCACAGGACTCATATGTTTCTGCCTTTAGCACTTCAGGCGTTTATATTAACAGAAGAATAGATTTTGACCCTAATTTAAATCTTAATTCACCTTTGGGTTTATGGTATGATAATGTGTCTGGTTACCTTTATATAGCTGATACATTCAATCACAGAATTATTGTCACTGATTCCACCTTTACTAATTTGATAGCAAAAATAGGGGCAAACAATGGCTCAGGTGTCCCTGGCCCAGGCTCAGGAAATGGATTTAATTTTCCAAAAGGCGTGTATGGCCTTGGCAATACTTTTTATGTTGCTGATTCAGGAAATAATCAAATACAAAAGTTTATTTGGCAATCAGGAAATCCAAATTGGCAAAGAACCTATCAATATTCAGACGGAACAATTCTTGGCTTGAATCAAGGATTAAGCGACCCTCGCGGAATTATAGCTACCACTTTCAATAATCTTAATTTTCTTTTTGTAGCTGATTACAACAATCATAGAGTACTTTGCGGAATTGAAACAAGCACCAAGTATAGTGTTTATCAAACTTTAGGTCAAAACTCAGCTGGCTTTGGTATTTATAATACAAACCTGATTACTTACGATGAATCTTTGAATGTTGTTGGTACAGGAGCTGCTTTTACTTTTAGTAATACAGTGGTTGGCACAATCTCAACAATAGGTGTGGCCAATTCTGGAACCAACTATTCAGATTTTGATACATTTATTGTTTACTACAACGGCAACAACAACGGACTTATAAATGTTCTTACAGATGGAGCTGGGCATATTACCACAGCATTTGTTTCTTACGGATTTTCCACTACCAATGATTTAGGATTTGACCACCCTCAAGGCTTGGCGTTTACGGGAAGAAACAACAGCATGAACTTGCTGATTACAGACACTGATAATAATCGCGTGGTAAGCTATAATGGTGTAAGCGTGGGCATTGGTACAACAAATAACCAATTCAGATTTGGTTATACTTTTGGAACGGCTGGAAGTTTAGGCGACACTCCAAATCTTATTTATTTCAGTAGACCTACAGGCATTTATGCTCAGCAAGGTTTTGGTACAGTATTTGTAGCAGATAGTTTAAACAACAGAATACACGGTCTCACAACTACACTTACTACTTTTGCTTCAAACACAATAGCTTCGCTGTCTACATCTACATTTGGAGTGGGAGACACCACTTTAACCAATGGAGGAATTACTTTAACTCAACCGATTGGATATCTTGGAATAGCCACTCCTTCTACAGGCACTACCACGCCACCAAATTGGTTTGTAGGCGAGCAAATTGTTCAAGGAACTCAAGTTCAGGCAGATATTATTGCAAGATATTCCTATGTCACATTTAGCACAAAAACTTTAGATATTCAAGATACTGTAGCAGTAGCAATTAATACACTGAATGAAACTGCTAATCAAAATCTTGGTCAAATTAGCTGTTACTTAATTTTTGCTGATAATTTTAGTGATGGGACAAATATTACATTTGCATTAACTAATAATTCAGCCAGACCAAGCATAAGAATCTCAAACCTTTACACATTAAGAGCACAAGGTCTTACTAATAGTCAGCTGTTTAATTTTGTGGCCCTTTCAAACTTTACCACACAACCAAATCCATCTGTAATTGGTTTTGGTTTCAAATGGAGCACAGAAACTGGCTGGGCTAACAGTGATGTATTCCAATTAAGTTGGTATTTGCCTGAGTTCGACACAAATCTTTTACGAGTGTCTTATCCAACAGTATTAAGTTATAGACAAAAGTATGGATTCACAAATTCAATTTTTGCTTTTAATGCTAATCGCTATTCTCCAAGCGGAGTTTTTGTTTTCAGGTTTGATTCAGGTGTGGGAGGTGGAGCTACTTTCGATTATGGAAGTTTTATTTTCGCCACGCCAATTTCAGCTAACGGAACTTCTTCAATTCAATTCTATTACAGAACAGCAAACACATTGCAAGAGCTAAATGCTTCTAGTCAAAAAACACAAATCTTCCCTGTATCTGGAGGAAGTGTGGCAATTAATGCCACTGGAAGATTCATTGACTTATTATTCTATTTAAATGCATCAAATATAGATACACTTGCCGCTCCAGTATTAAGTAGTATTTCTTTGTATTACACAGTTTTTGGACAAGCCACAGGAATAATTTATGACACAAACGTAAATAATGCTCCGGCTGGCTCATATCCAAGATTTAAATGGTCTCAAGGAACTCTATCGAATCTTGACATTCTTCCTGTTCCTGGAGACAATACTCAATCATACCAAATTGAGATTGCAAATACCGAGAACTTGAATAAATATACATTTTTATCGGCCAATAATTTACAATTTGCATCAGGAGATAATTCAATTGGTTTTGCCGATATAAATAACAATTTTTACTTGTCACCATATCAAGCTTTTGCTGGTTTAGAAAGTGGAATGCTTAATCCTCAGCACTACATATCAAATGGTGAAAATGGATATTTTGTTGCAGATACAAATAATGACCGAGTAATTGAGCTTGATTCAGATGGCGTGATGGTTAGAGCTATTCAAGGGAACATTAATTTACCAAGATGTGATAGAGCATTTGCTGTTTTAGGTGCGTTTTATAATTCTAACACCAAACAGCTTTATGTGCCATTCAGTCAGTATTTATTCTTCCCAACAGATTATTTACAGCAATTAGCACTTTATATAAATGGTGTATCTTATAATCTTTCTAACTCCACTTTCTTTGTTCAAAGCAATACAGGCTTGTATGCAATAAACTCAAACAACCAATCTGCTACTTTTTATGCAACAGCTACCACTGCAATGGATGCTATTATCAATGAGTACCCAGATAGCATCAAGTTCCAAATACAAAATCCCGAACAAAATCCTCCCTTCCAAGTGCCTACCACAGGTAGAAGTGACGGAAATCAACCAGAAAATGAAGTAATTACTTATGATAATGTAACATTTTCTGAGTTTGTAACAAATCAAAATGTAGGTGTAGGCACAATAATTAACTTCGAAAATAATGTTACAGAAGTGATTACAGACCCCACATCTTTTGGCTCAGCAGATTCTACATCAATTGTTTTATGGAGCTATTGGCAAGGCAATAATCAGTTTCCTAATTACTCAACATTTTATTCCATACCAGTACAGGTATTCCCAATATACTTTGATAATATTTTCAAACCAATTCATTTGGATTTCACTGATAATGAAACTTTAGTGGTATCCACTGTGGGCAATAATGCTATTAGAGCATATAATAATTTGTTTGAGCTAAATTACAAAATAAGCATTGGTAATTTTAACTTTAATGAAAAATTAGGAGGCTCTACAGTGGTACTAGACAGGGGTGCACTTGAGCCAGGAAATATTTTACTTGTTGCTAATCCAGGCATTGGAACTACAACGGTAGTTGGTAATGTTTTTGTTTACAACAGAAATACAGCTTCGCTTATAAACAGATATCAATATGAAAATTTTGATGCAGTAAAGGCATATCCTAATGATGATAATTATTTAATTCTTCTTAATGATAGATTGGGCAAAATAAGGTCAAAATTAATTGAAATTAGCCAAGATGGTACTAATACTTATTCTCTTTCGAATATATTTACAAGGCCTGTTTCCCTTGACATTCAAGAAAACGGATACTTTTATGTTACAGATATTACTGGTCAATATGGAACAATATACTTCAGAACATTTGTAGCTGATGGCTCAGGCAATTCTACTGGTCAATCTGGTGGACCTTCTGGTGGAGGTACTGGTGGCGGAGGAAATACTGGTGGACCTCCAGGCGGAACTTCTGGCGGAAATGCTGGAGGGTCTGTAATTGGCGGCGGCGGAAACACTGGTGGAGGCGGAGTGGTGAATCCGCCAGGTGGATAATTTGTCAACTATTTATAAATATCCCAATAAGAATGCCTTCAAAGCTTTTAGCTTTAGTCCATCAGAGCAGACCGTATTTAATGAATTTCCTCGTTATTCAATTACTTTTTATGATGACCAAAACTTCACATACCGAAGACAATCAATAAATGGAAAACCTGTGTTATCTAAAATAATTTCTGATGACTTTTATCCTTTCAATTTATCGTACACAGATAGAACAAATTACATATCAGGTCAAAGCAATGTCCTCAAAGTTTTTTACGCCAAAATACTTGTTTATAAATCTATATCCCAAGACACCGTAAATGCTACATCTACAGTATTTTATCTTACGAGAACACAAACTCTCGGAGTTTCAAAAACAGTATACTATTCAGTAAAATGTGTTGAAAAAAATGACCAGTATACAGTGTATTCTTCTCGTATTTCTTTAAACAATTCGGATTTTGTAAATCAATATGATGGTGAAGCATTCTTTACTTTAGTGGGAGATTTTTCAGTAAGTTTAAATTACCCAATAAGCTTAACAATAAATAATTCCGCCACTTCTTCAATTACAGAAACAACTACGTCTGCGGTCTATAACACTATTTCAACAAGCGTAAATAATTTGAATTTTTATGAAAACGTGCCTATTAATTTTGATTACTATCAATATTCTGATAGTTTTGATTTTAATTTTTCTCCCTTAACACTTACACTATCTGATACATTATTTTCCACAACAAGCACGATATATACGACAAATACAAGCTCAGGAACCTCAATAAGATTTAATTTTGTTGAAGGGTATTCTGTAGCATCGCTTTCTAATTTTGCTTTAACAATTGCAAATGATTCTGTAGGATTTAATCCCGCAGTGGATACACTTTTCACACTAACTTTCAGATTGAGTAATGGTGAGTTTGTGTCACTGAATGCATGCGAGATTTTCAATAACTTTGTAAGCGGATATTTTAACATTGTTTTTAATTTCGAAGGTATTTCTTGGCCTGATAATTTTATCAATTATTTCATTTTAGAAATTAAAACAGTTACCACTTTAACTCAACCATATGAAATTACTTATCTTAATTTTGTGAGCGAAGTGAGTAATGTTAATACATTTTCATTGAAAACTCTCTCAGTAAAAAATCAATCTGAACAATATGTATTTAGCCCAAATAATCAAAAACTACTATTAAGTAATCTTGAAAACCAAATGATAATTCAAAGCAGTGATATTTATTCAACTGTTGATACATTATTGAGCGTAAAAGATGAAGCAAACTATTTGATTTCCACACAATCTGGAGAAATAGAACTTCCTGAAAATGCTTTGATTAAAACAGAAAACATTTTCATCCCAGTTTTTAATTTAGAAAAAAACACAAAAGTGAAGTTCCAAGAAAATTACGAGACTATAAAAATGATTAAAGTTCTTCCATCTTCTTTCATTGATTTAGTTGATGTTTATGAAAACACAGATTATGTTTTGAATGGTTTCAATATTAAAAACCCGTTTTTCTCAAAAAATTACGAGAGAAAAATTCTAAACAAAAAACAGTATAATTCAGAGCTCAAAAGCTTATCTATAAATAACAATATTTTTCAACTTTTAAGTGATAAAAAATATGCCTTTATTCAAAAAGAAATAAACTTTCTAAGCGAAATATCAAACAAAATTGAAATTGAAGATGCTTCGGCCGTGAGTATTTCTATGCTCTTTTCTTGTTCTGAGCCTGTATACTTGCTTTGCGGAGATGATGTAAAAATAATTAGTGATAAAGAAATTATAAAAATTGACTTAAAAAATGATTTGTCACCACTAATCTTGAAATCTAAGAGTAGTTTTTCAATTAAAAAACTTTTGATATTGTATGTATTTTAATTTAGTCAAAATAAAAGAAGGTGTAGATTTAAGAATAGACAATCAATCAGTTTGTGTATTTGTAAAATCTCAACTTTTTGACAATAAAATAATTTCAGACAATATTTTAGTGAATTTCAAGCAAGAAGAAAATAAAATTACTTTTGAACTTTCAAGTTCTGAATACGATATAATCAATTTGAAATTTGATAAAATCAAAAAAATTAAAGATGGCTCATATTATGTTGAGATAGACGAGCAATTTATATCCATCCAATGTGAAAAAGCTTCTTTAATTTCTGACAAAAACTTGGTTATAAGTGTAAACGGAATCTCTGAAATAAGTTTCGAAGCACAATCTCCGCTTTTTAAAACAAGCTCATTTTCCACTTTATCATTGTCTTCAGATAATATCTATGAAAAAAATCTTCCGTCTTTTTCAATTACATTTTATAGAGATTTTCAGAACAATGAATTCAGCGGAAGGTTTGATTCTTATAAAGATAGACAAGTAATAAGTACAGAAACCTCTTCAGGTATAGAGCAAAGTGTGGTGGTTTTTGTTAAAGTCATTAGCCATTTTGTGGATAATCTACCAGCAGGAACAGTTAATGCAAACTATCAACTGGCTTTATATTTTGATTTTTATACAAATCCTGGAAATAAAAGATTAGCTCCTTTGACAAAAGTTCAAAACTCTCCAGAAGGCTCTATTTATTTTGCTCAGCTTTCATTTACTATTGCAAATTATGTAGATTTTTTTGATGGACTTAGAGAGTGTAGAGTTGAAGTTAACAAGTTTATCTTTCAAAACACAATCGGAATAAAAGCTAATATCGCTGGAGGCCCTAGCTCTCCACCCCCTTCGCCAAATGTTAACGCTTCTCAAGATACTTTAACAGCCCTGCCTTCACAAAATTGTTGTTATCAGTTTCTCACACAGTTTGTGTCTTCTCCTGGCACAGAACCAATTCCATCATTCACTCCAAACTGGCCTTCATTGACTTGGCAGAGTGATACACAAGGATATCTTTATGATTATTTAATTCCTGAAACCTCCACTAATCAAAAAACTTCCTTTACCACAAGTGCATCAGCCCCATATGAAAATGGAAACTACTATGTAGGCATCAAAGCAAAATATGTTTTTTCAGATTTGAATTACAGAAAATACAATTGGCTTTCTTTGTTTTTTGTTTCTTATTCTGACATTCAAAATTCAAACTTGAATTTGTCATCTTATATTTTAGATTTTTATTACTATTACGATGGCTTAGAGCAACCAGATGTTTTTACAGCTTGTGGTGACGATGGTTCTGTTTTATCCTTTACTAATACGGATGTCAATGATGGGGGGTTATATAATACCACTTGTTATGGTGTGCAATTCTATTATGATTTCAGAAGCAATTTAAGAAATGATAAAATCTTGTCAAAATTTGAAGTGCAACTACAAAAAACTACCACAACATTTCCGAACGAGTTTAGATTGTATGATTTCAAGATTTTTTCTATAAGTTGCTCACCATTGCCTACGCCATCTCCTTCTCCTTCACCTACTGAAGTACCGATTGTGATTGAAAGCTATGACATAACTTCTACTAATCCATTGGCAGTAAGAATGTCTAACCAGCCTAGCGACAATAATTCTGTTTCTTCTGGAACCACGCAGTATATTGCCAGATACAACTCAGACACGTCTATTCAAATTACTGCTCCATTAACTGGTTATTTTGTTGATAGAAATACATTTGAGGCAAAACAATATACATTTAATTATTGGCTTTTGAATAATTCTGGTTTGCCTAACTATAATAACGTACAAACATTGAGCGTTTCTACGTCAGATTTTCAATTATCAGCTTTTTATAATGAATCTGGAATTAGTCCTGGCACACCACCGCCTCCTACGGTTGTTATAAATGTCAAAGCTTTTGATTTAAACTCTGGAAATCCATTAGAAGCTGCGGTGTCTTGCTCACCACAAGACCTTAACAATACATTAGTTTTTGTTACTGAAAATAATCTTATTTATGCTTCTTCTTTAATAAACACAGCAACAATTACCACTGATGATGGAACTTACAGAGATTTAACAAATGGCAGCTTGAACCCTTACACTTTTCAATACTGGTCAGTGAATGGAGCGATTCAATATCAAAAGACTATTATTGTGCCCTTGAATCAGAACTCAAATTTAATTGCCTATTACGGAACAGGAACCACGCCGCCTTCTCCTCCTCCCACACCTCCTCCTCCATCTACGGGCCTAGACGCTTCTTGTTGGCCAAAATACGGAAAAGATTTAGCTAGCACTGGGCAAAGTAGTTGCTCAGGTAGCTCAGGAAATTTAAATGTTGTTTGGTCCTACTCTGTCTCTGGCTCGGACCTTGAGTTTATTAATACTAAAGTAACAAGTCCTGTAATTGATAAAAATAAAACTGTTTATTATTTTTCAAAAAAACTAAACAGTTCTTTGATGTATTTTGTTGGAATCAAAAATCAAAATAACAGCGCAAATGTAGTTTTCATTACACAGTTAGAAGCCGAGGCAATTCAATCAAATCCTTTGATTGATGTTAATCTTAATATTTACGCAATAATTGATGCTAAAGTTACGTGTTTAAAGCAACCAACTAGCCCAACAACACTAAATTCTTCAATTGTATGGAAATGCTCCGAGCAAGTTTTTGCTGAAAGTTTGACAATTAGCTCCGATGGAACAATTTATGCAGTTTCTTTAAATCAAGGACTTATTGCCATAGATTCAAGCGGAAACGTAAAATGGTCTAACTTTTTTGATTTCAATCAAACTATTCAAAAAATAATCACTCCATCTTATCTAATAATAGGAGCCGACAACAGAATTTATTTTGCTTTTGGTATTGCAAACAGAGTTAACCCCGACATTAACGTAGAATTTTATTTGACATCTACAGATTTTAATGGAAACACAATCTGGAAAAAGAAAATTGATGCTGGAGTTGGAATTTCAAAAGACATCATTTTTGTAAACCAAAACTCAAATGTTGTTCTAGCTTCATATGTTTTAGATTTTAGTTCTTATAAAATACAAATATCTTCTTATGACAACAGCGGTAATTTAATTTGGAATGTTGCTGGAATTACAGCTTACACAAAAAATAATGTTTTGCCAATTACTTATTTTACACTAAATCAAAATTATATTTATTTTACTGTAAATGTTTTTGGAATAGACTTAGGAGGGGGTGGTGGCGACGATGAAACCTGTGTGGTTCAAAGAGTATCTGTAGACGGACAGTTGCCTGATTATTGGAATGTATTATTTTTCCCTACAAATATAGCACCTTATTTGGCATCTTTTATAAACAGCAAAATATCAGTGGATAGCGGAAATACCTTTTATTTACCAAATAGCTCATTTAAACTTGAAACAAATACATACGCAAGAGCGTTATTTGGAGCTTTTACAATTACCAATAGGTCTGCATACGCAATTTCAGATGGCGTAGTGTTTAACTTGAGTGAAACTGGACAAATCTATTGTTATGGCGCGGCTTTGCCACCTACGCCACCTACTCCTCCATCTCCAACACCTACGCCTACTCCTACACCTGTACCTACTCCAACACCTACACCTACTCCAACGCCTACTCCAACCCCTACACCTACGCCTACTCCTACACCTGTACCTACTCCAACCCCAACACCTTCACCTACGCCAACACCTACGCCTACGCCAACACCTACGCCAACACCTTCACCTACGCCAACACCTACGCCTACGCCTACGCCAACACCTACGCCAACACCTACGCCTACGCCTACGCCAACACCTACTCCAACACCTACGCCTACGCCTGTACCTAGTCCAGTACCTAGTCCAGTACCTAGTCCAGTACCTAGTCCAGTACCTAGCCCAGGTGCTGTACCTGAGAGTCCAGGGGTAACACCAGCCGCCATAATGTCAATGTCATTCTGCGTAGCTTACGGAACTAAAATCAAACTTACACAATCTGAAATAAACATTGAAGATGTTAAGCCATCTGATATAATTTTAGGTTTGGATAATAATATGAATCCAGCTTATTTTTCTATTTCAGAAATTATTCATGCTAATGGAGAGTCTATTTATAAGTTTATTTTTGGAGATAGTTATCTTAGATGCTCTGAATCACATTGTTTACTTGATAATAACTCATCAACATTTAAACATGCATATGAATTGAATGTAGGAGATGCAATAAAAACATTAGATGGAATCATATTGATAGAAAAGATTGAAATAGAAAAATCCGAGCCTGTCATCGGACTGGTTTTAAAAGATAATGGTTGCTATTTTGCTAATAATCTTTTGTCTCATTCTCAAAATACGCATCCTTCATTTATTACAAACAGAATACAAAATGAATCAAGCTCAATAATTGAGTCTGCTGTAAAAAATTATTCTGATAGCCCCGTTGCTTGCGTGACTTATGGAGTACAAGTTTATTTTTCTCCAAACGAAACTAAAAATGTTGAAAGTTTTGAAATTGGAGATAATATTTTTGGTTTTATTTCCGAAAGCGAAGAAGCAATCTTCACAGTGCTAGAAAAACAAATAGTAAACAATCAAGTGGTTTATGCCATTTATACTGAAAATAATTATCTTGAATGCTCCGAGTATCATAACATTTTTTCTTTCACGGAAAATACATTTAGACATCCTTGGCAATTAAATAAAAATGATTTTATAAAGACTATAAATGGCATAGAAGCGGTGGAAAAAGTCATAGCCAAAGGTGCTCAAACCGTAGTGTCTCTAAAGCTTTCAGAGCCTGGAACCTTCTTTGCTGGAGGCATACTTTCGCATTGTGAGTCTAGTCCGCCAAATTATGATTTATCTTTAAGTCAGCCTCCATTGAATACATACTTTAAGCATTTAAACATAGATTCCACAAAATCTGATACAATTTCAAACGCGGTGATGGCATCGCGTGAAGTGGCGCCATTGTCTTCGTGTGCCATAGATTCAGAATGCTTAATCAAAACCGAAAAAGGTGATGTCAAGGCAAATAAGATTAAGAAAAAAACAAGCGTTTATGGTCTTGATTCTCAGGGGCAAGATGCACTTTTTATTGTTGAAAATATAATTGAGATAGTTCAAGATTGTGTTGAGATTGTGTTTGATGATAATTCTACCATTACACTAAGTAAAAATTGCCCGATTTTTTCAGAAACTAAACATACATTTGTTCAGTCATTCAGATTGTGTAAAGATGAAGAAATAAAATTAGATAATTGTATCAAGACAGTAAAGGCTCTCAACAGTATCAAAACAAATACTATATCCATTACACTTAATGAAGGTAACTTCTTTGCCAATCAAGTTCTTGTTCACAATCAAAACGCTCTTTCAGATTATGCTCAATCTCAAATAATAGCTAACAATGTATCTGAAATAAGTGTATCTGAAATAAACAAAGTAATAAAACCTTCTATGAAAGAAATACTTCCTCTTTGGAAATATAAAAACTCAGAAGAATGGAAGAAAGCTTTCTATTTACTAGATTTCAATTTGAAAGAGGAAGATGCTGGTTATTCATTTGGCCCAAAAAATCTTCTTATAAGAATGGAACTTGACATCAACAATCATAGCTCTGAAATTATAATGCTTAAACTTTTAGGAAATGAGATTAAAACACAAATAAACTTCAACAATTTAGATATAAGCGACGAAGCACAATTTTTCAACATTAATGATGTAACAATTGGCTTTATTACTTTAAACAGGTTATCATCTTCATCAATGAAATCTATTTTTGATTTTGAATTTTCTTGTGATAACATCGGTTTGCTCACTAATTTTAATTTGATTAATTCTGGCGAACATCAAGCTATTTTAGAATATTTTCAAGGTTATAAAGGTTAAATCAAGAATTATTTTATAGATGGCCTGGAATCTAAAAATAGTACCGAGAGGACTGCTGCTAAGTAAATATGTTAAAAATATTGTTTTGGTCAATCCAGACAATATGAAAGGTGTAGAGCGTAGCCCTTTACTTACAGACCAATATCAAACATTCAATCAGGCAAATAACACAGCTAACATAACTTTTCAGCTTGCTATTTTTAATAACAATCCTCAAAATGAAGAATCTGAACCCTCAATTGTTGGAATAAATTATGTTCAGATTTCAAATGACCCCACTTTTGAGCAAGTTTATGTACTGATTCCAACCACTTTTGCTTCAGCCTACAGCAACAACACAGATTATTTTATTGATTTAAACAACTATGATATAGCTGGATTTAGCCTGCCTGCAAGCCAAACCATAACATTTACCACACAATCTGGAATTGGAAATGTTAATATTTTGAACTGGCCTTTATCTGGCTCTTCTGGGGCTAAAAAAGTTTACATAGCGGTGAGTGTGCTTCTTAGCAATGGAGCAAGTGCCACTTACCCACAGGGCTTAGATGTTTTTGATGAGTTAGTAGTTTGCTCAAGTATTGTTGCTTCACCAGAAACTCCTAAGGCTATTGGAGCCACACAAGACCAATATGTATCAGCTCCTCTTTACTATGAAGCAAATACAGCAAGCAATGCGGGTAATACCTCAAACGATGATTCAGGAGTGGCATCATATTTCTGGGATGGATTAATTCTTAACTCTACATCAAACTTGGCCCGAAATAATTACTCGCAAGAGGGACTTCAGTTATTCAAAACAGCTAACGTATTAAACACACAACTCAATCAAGAAAATCTTCCAATAGCTTTTTCAACAAGCACTGTGCAACTTGCTTGGTCTCCAAACTTTTATAGAGTGTACCGAGCCGCTAGTGCGTTTCAAATAACCACATCTAACAACATTTATTTCTTCGAAGCTTTTGTAAATAATTATCAAGATAATTTGAATTACGTTGAGGGGCAAAACTTTTATTATGAGTTCAACATTACAAATAGTACGGGAGCTACAAAATATCTAAGACAGCAACTTGCTTTTAATAACTCTTTCAAAACTCTTACAATTTATACTTCGGTAGACGATGTGAATTGGGCCACTGACACGAGCAATATCCCCACCGCTTTTTATAACACTACAGTAGTTACAAATCCAGACATTGTAGCTCAAATTACAGGTGCTGGTATTTTTGTTACGTTAGTTGAAGTGCTAAGTGAAACAGATAAAATATATCAAGCAAAATTAATTTTCAAACCACAATCTTCAGATAATAATATAGTTATTTCTGAAACCATTTTTACATCTAATTTACTTACTACAAACTTAAATGTTTATGGTGAATTCAGATTTTACATACAAAATGCCACTTATACTGTAATTCTTGAATCTACTCAGTATGGTATCTGTCAAGGAACAATCTCGGCAGCTGTAATGCCAAATGATAAAATAAACACAGATTACAAACTGTTAGTGGAAAATAATACGAGCAATTTTTACACATCACAAAGCCTCAATACTTGGTTTACTTTGAATAATTCACCTTCAGCTGGTGTGACTAATAATGCAACAATAAACGGATTCCCTACGGTTCAATTTTATAACAACCAGGCCAATGACCCAGAAAATAATATTGCTGCCGCTGAAATACAATCTGCTGTACCTACATTTTCAAATGAAGTGACATTAACAGCATCATTCAACTTACCGACAACTAATCCAAATATTATCAACACAGCTTACTCATTTGATTCAAGCTTGGCTTTTGATAATTTTACTTTTGATGATTTACTCAAAACTTCGGCCGGAATAACTTTACCACAAAGTAATTCAAAATATAACTATTACTCAGCGATTAACTATTCTGGCTCAAATCAATTATTACTTAATGTTTTTGATGTTGGTGCTGGGCAAACGTGCTCAATTACTACCACTGCTACATCTAATCTTTTCTTTTATTCGCAAGAAAACACTACAGGCAATCTTACACCACCTTTTATTGTTAGAAGTGTAGGCAACCTAGCTACATCTGCTACATTTTCGGCGTGGATTGGAACGAACGAGCCTTACAACTATTCTACGTCCACTTTGATTACAAACTTAATTACAGTTCAAAATCAAGGCAATGTTCCTATTTCTATTAATACAGGTGTGGGGCTTGGAATAAATACAATCGCCCCTGGTCAGCCTTATGTGGCAACACTTAAATCTATAGACCCAAACACACCGAGCACATTTATTATTTTATCAAATGAAAACACTATTGCTAGCTCGGTCAACTTTTTGTATGATTTTGGTCAATTGGGAACCATTTCAAAACTAGGTTTAACAATTCAAATTGCCACTCCGCCAGAATGCCCAGCAAACTTACCAAGTTTTAAATATTCTGTTGAAGTTTCAGATGATTTTATCAACTGGACATATGTTTCGTCAGTTTCAGCAGAGGATACATTCAGTCCAACTACAGGGAATCTACAGCTTGTCTTCACTCTTAACCAAACAAACAGCAGATATGCAAGATTAAGATTATACTATGATGTAGCTGTTACTTTTGACCCAAGGCAATCTTACAGATACTCATTAATGACAGGTACACAAACTCCTAATTCTCTTGCAGCAAACTCAGGTAAGTTTATTGTTGGCTTTACAGATGTGAGTGCTAAAAACTCTTCTTTGGGTCAGCTCTATAATCAACCTACATTCATGAGGCAATATGTGTCAAACACTTCTGCTTATGTTGCGATTGTGTTTGATTTTTCTGATTATCAAACTGATGTTAAAGGGCCAGTTTATTTGAGCTTATTGACAAATCAAGGCGAAAAAAGATTCTATACCATAGTTTCTAATTTCAACATGGGATTGACCAACACTCATGTTGTTAATTTAACAATTTCAAAGAAAACAGTAAAGGATTCATTTTATTTACAGCCTCGCGTTAGCTTGTCTATTAACAATACAAATAATCCATTAACATTCAACTTAGATGACATTCTTACTGAGCCAAATGATACACAAAATCTTGTTTTTGGTTATTATCCTTTCTTCTCGCTTGTAGGAAACGGAAACGTATTTTTGCGTTCATCTTTGATAAAAGGAACTTATAATACAGGTCTTGATTACAGCAGAAGAAAATCTTATTTCTCATTATTCTCTGGAGAAAATGTAGATTACACTGCAAGTTACGGAAAAAATCTTCTTAAACAAAATACATTTGGAATTACCACTTATAATTATCCACAAGTAGATACATTCTTCCAATTTAACACAATAAAAGGTTTTTATTATGAAAATATTACATTTACGGTAAAAGCAGTTTTTACATCACCAGCTGGTTTGTTTGGACCCACTTACACAGATGGTGTTTATCTTGAGCCTTGTGATTATGTGCTTTTAACAGGTCAGCTTGATAAATCAGCAAATGGTGTCTATCAAGTTCAAACTAGACAATGGGTAAAGAAAAAAGCAAATCCCACTGGCTCAGGAAAAGTGGAGCCAACAGTTTTGGTAACAGAAGGTAATGTTTTTGGCGATACATTATGGATGCTAGATACTGTTTCTACTGAATGGATTTGTAACGCTGTAGCATGTCCTTTTGTACTTGATAATAACAACCTTCTCTTCACTGGCATTTCTTCCATTTATAAATATCCTCAATTTATCAAATTAGGTGTAGGTGTTAAAGGCGCATCGCCAGTGAATAGTTTAAATCAAGTTAAACTTAAACTTCTTAATTCACCAGCTGGATACATTAGAGAAACTGACTTAGCTACACAATGGAATTCACTTCTTCAAAATGGTGAGCTTTATTCTCTTCAAGAAAAAGCAAACTCTAACAACACAATCTTTATGAATTTTGGGATTTCAAGTTCTCAGATTTCAGGTATTTCTACAAATCTTCTTCCAGCCACTTATAACATGATTGTAAGTTTTGCTGGCAACTATATTCCAAGTGTAACAGCTAATTCAGATTTTATTCTTCCTGAATATGGTAAAGATTATAGATTATTTACTAATCCAGAATTAATTTATCAACTGTTTTCTACTTACGAGGCTGTAACAATTGGAACAGTAAGCACATCTATTGTAAACGCTAGCTTATATGCTTTAAGCGTTTCAAATGTAAAAACACCGCAAACAGGATTCAGTACAGATGTAGTATTAGACAATACTTCGCCAACTATTGGCATACTTTCAAAAGTGGCCGACAATGCTAAAAGTGTGTATTTAAGCATTTCCACCGCTATTGATACTGGAGCTGGATTATCTATCGCTCGAATTATTCAAAAAAATCCAGCAGGTGAAACACTTTATGGCTCTTGGTTTGGATTTAATACAAACAGTCTTACAGGTATTTCATCTGTAGTAGCTTATCCAAGTTTTGTTGCAAACCAGGCAGGTATTACGACAGGTGAGCCACTTTCTGGATATTATAGATATAGCTTGCAAGTGGCAGACAAGGTAGGAAATCTTTCCGAGACAAATCAAGTAGAAAGTTTTTATTTTGAATCAGCATTAGTTGATACACAAGGGCCAAGCGCCACTGTCAATTTTGTTAACTCAGATACATTCACTCCTATTTCATTTACCACATCTACAGTAATTACCACACAACTTCTTGCTCAAGACTCTTTGTCAGATGTAAAGGCCTTTAGATATAGAATACTTCCAAATGGTCAATTCGGAAATTGGCTAGACTACAATGAGTTTGCCCAAATATTTTTACCTGAGTCAATAGAAGACGGAATACTATCAATTCAATTCCAATTCAAAGATTTTGGAAATAATGTTCTATACTCTACTGCCACAGTTTCTGGAGAGCAAGTTTATGTCTATACTTGGAACATTGTTTCAAAACTAATTAGTAATGTTCTATTCACCGTTACAGAGTCCACTACATTTAATGATAATCCTGTGCTACTTGTCGGTGCTTCAAAATCTAGCCAAGCCACTCTTTATGTTTGGGATAATTCAAAACTTATTGAATTGACTTATCCTGGTCTTTTAGGATGTCAAGCAATTACGGCTATGCTGACTATTGGAAGCCAAGTAATCATAGCCACTGAAAATGGAAAAACTTTCGTTTACGAAAATGGAATTATGACGGGGCCATTTGCTTCATTCACTTGGGGCGAAACAGCTTTACCAATTTCAAAGTTTGAAGTGCATCAGTATCCAGAAGAATCAACAGAATATGTATATGCTACCACACTTAACATTCCAAGAATTTTCAGAACTCCAACAAGTAACTTAAAAAATCTTTCTTGGCAAGTGGTTCAAACTTTACCAGTAAGCGTGGAGAGAGTGGATGTGGTTAATTCTGGTCTTTGGTCTGGAACAAGCTTTTTCTATTCTATTTCATCAAGTTATCAAGCCGCCACCCTTACTCCAGCGCTTTTGTATGGCATTTCTACTGTGGTTATAACTAACACAGGCTCCAACATAAACTCAATTCCGAATATAACTGTGGGCGGACCAATGACAGGTGTGGGTTTGAGCCCAGTGCTACAAGGCTACATTTCTAAATTAAACCTGCTTGCTGGCGGCGTGGGATATACAGCTGGAGCTACTGTCACTATTCAAGCTCCTGCTTCTGGCGGAACTCAAGCTACAGGTTATGCTATTACAAACTCTAATGGTCAAATTATTTCGATTGGATTAAATGTTGGCGGACAAGGATATGGATATACAAATACAAATCCAGCAGTAATTATTTCTGGAAATCTTGGAATTGGAAGCCAAGCAGTGGCATCAGCAACCACTCAGTTTGATTCAATATATTCTGTAAATGTTACTTCAGCTGGAATTGGAACAACAACAAATATTTCATTGAGCGCACCTGGTGGAGCTATTCTTACACCAACATTTTTATATAGAGTTAACCAACTTAATATAACAAGTCCTGGATTCGGTTACACAGCTACTCCGCAGGTATTAGTTAATGGATTGTCTACAATTGCTTCCGCTACAGCAGAATATGGCTCAATACAATCTGTTTCTGTAATTGGAGCAGCCGCTACTTTCCCTCTTTCTCTCACTCCTACTGTTCAGTTATCAGGCGGTGTTGCTACAAATTGGGCAGGCTCACTTTCTACTTCCGCTATTTCATTTTCAACAGGAGCTTTGAACGCTTTTCCTGGTTTTGTTTTAAGCTCAGCGAGTTTAACAGGAAACGGTTTTGGTTTTGGCGTGTTGCCTTCAGTATCGTTCTCAACATCAATCAGTACATCTATTTATAACCCAGAGCTTAAGTTTATTTTATCAGATGATATTACATTGTATTCTAGTTCTGGTTCAATTTATGATATTAAGTCATTTGATAATAAACTTTTCTTTACAAGCTCACAAAACGGAATTATTCAATTAGGATTGAGTAGCGGTATTTTTAATGCTTCTCAGATTGAGTTGAATGTTTCATCTAACAACTTCAATACACTAAGTCCTTATCAATTATCTAAGTTTAATAATGGTCTAAGCACAAATCTTTATTTCTCTGTGTCTGGTCAGCCTTTTGTAGGAAGATTAAATAAGCAAAGAAAAGAATATATCTTCCAAGATTATGAAAATAACATTCTTATTTTCAAGCCTTACAATTTTGATATTTTATCAAACTGGCAACTGAAGAAAATTATTAATACTAATGGCGTAGGCACAGCTTCATACGGCCCAACAAATGACAGTTTATCAATTTATAGTAAAAATGCTCAAGTTTTTTACGAATCAACCAAAGATAACACTTGGTTTGAACGATGTAAAACAAGCTCAAATTACGCAATTACTTTAAACTTTGAAGCACTTGAGGGCACTCAGTGTTTAGAGATTTCTACTTTCGATTCAACTTTTAAATCAGCATTTACATTTGTTCCAGTAGTGAATGTTGGCCTTGGAACAACAAATAATGCTGGAACAAATAATCTAGCTTCTTATGATGTGACAAAGAGCTCTCTAGTTATTTCTTTTGGTAACAATAGTTATCAGCAGCTTATCATTGATGCAAAAACTGCATATAGCATTACTTTTGTTAAAAGCGGAAGCACATTGTATATTTACAACGATGGCGAATTGCAAAGCACACAAGCAAACTTCTTTACTTCTATCAGCGCCCAACCAGTTATCAGATTTGGTAATATTTTTGAGCCTACAACTTTAGTGGCCAATAATCAAAACATCAATACTTTTGGTACACCATCTCAACTCAATACTTCAAGTTTCATTTGGAAACAAATGAAGTTTACTTTCGATATTGATAATTTAGATTTAAATCTTGAAAGCTATTCCTTAAATCTTCCTTATGTTGTACCGAATGCCTCTTCGGTTAGGGTACTCAAAACACTTAATAATAATCTTTACGCAGTTACTAAGTCCATTGATGATGACAGAAGCACTTCAGAGCTTCCAGATGTTGGCTCAAAAGTTTATAGACTACAAAACGACACTTGGTTTGATGTTACTGGCATATTCGAAACTTATAATCCAAATGATTCTACATCGTTTATTATAACATCGCCAAATGACATAAATAATTTAAACAATTCGTTTTTCATTACAGGCACAATTAAAAATATTCAAAACAGAACTCCAAATACAAATGTATTGCTTGGTTTATCTACAAGTGTTATTTTTGAACAATCTGAAAACCTTACCTTAATTATTATTTTCCCAAGAAATGCAAACCCTGCTGGTGAATCAGTTAATGTTTCATCAAGCAATGATTTAATTTCTGTGCCAAATCCCGTTTATTTCCCAAGTGGTGTGCTTTCACAAGTAATAAGTATTGGAGTGGGCTCTACAACTACTGCCACCTCTTCTGTAATTTCTGTTACAGATGGAATCAATACATCTACCGCATCTGCAACAATTATTCCGATTGGAATCAGCAGTGTAGGACTTAACACATCTACATTCGTAGCTTACACAGATGACCAAGTTATAGCAAATGTTCAACTTACTTCGATTCCTCAATACCCAGTTTCTGTTAACATTAACAGCACCGACCCAACTTTGCTCAAATCTACTCTTGGAATTGTCACAGTTCCAGCTGGCTCAATTGGAATAATAACTTCGCTCACAGTAGGTGTGACTACCACGAAACCTAAAAATGTTTCGATTCTTGCTTCTTACAGAAGCTCAACAGGTATTGCAACAATTACAGCTCAACCATTTGTATTTAGTTTTGATGTAAATAATAAATGGTTTGTGGGTAATCAAGGAGTTACTTCAATTGCTGCTACAGCTTCAATCAACAGGTCTCCGATTGGTATTCTTACAGTTAATTTCAATTCTACAGGTCAGTCCATTCTTGGAGCTCCCACTACGGCATTTATTGTCCCTGGCTCATTTAGCACGAGCCAAACTTTGACTGTAGGAAGCGCGGTATCGCAAAACACGAACATTTTTATAACAGCTTTGATTCCTGGTTCTGTATCAACTAGTCTATCTACTGCCGCACCATTTACAATCACTTCAGCTACTTCAAGTTTGGCTCAACCAGTATTTGGATTGCAAACAGCTACAATAACCTTTACAATAAACTCCACTCCTCTTTCAAATGTTTTGATTAGGAATGTTATAAGTAGCACTTCAATGCTAAATATGGTGTTCCCATCCTTCTCAACGGTTCAAGCTGGTTCATCTACCACTTCTTTTGGTATTTCAACAGGTATTCAGTATGCTCAAGGTTTAGCTGTAACAGTGCAAGGTGCTCCTTTTGGTTTCAATACTTCACCTTCTACAGCTCTTACTTTGCTTAATGATAGATGGCGAGTGACAAACCTAATTATTTCCCCAAACAGTATTGTTGGTAGGTCGGCAAATGCTGATGGAAGCACACAGCAATTTGGAATAACAGCTACACTAAATGTTGGATTGGGTACAGTAGTGTATATATCTGCAAGCATTCCTCAAATTGATACAAGAAACATTAATTTTGGAACAAGTGGAACAGGCTCTGCCACTTCAATAGGGTATTCTACAGGTTTAAGCACTTCAGCAATTACAGGTTTTGCTATTACAGCTAGTGGTCCTTATGGGTTGACGACCACTGTCACAGGTCTTACATTGAATCCATTCTTGATTTCAAGTTTCACAACAGCTTATATCTGGGGCGGAATTACAACATCTAGCCCAGCTTATTTAGTTGGAGGAGTGGGGGCCTCAGCTGTAGCAACGGTAACTTTGAATGCGTATGTTCTCACTGGAGTACAAACAATCCAATTCTCATCTATTGGCACATTTATCACTAGACCTAATTCAGCAACATTAGGTGTAGCTTCAGTAAATGTTGGTTCTAACTCTACATCTATTTTCTTGAATTCACTTAGAGTTTCATCAAATCTTTCAACAAGTATCACTGCGCAATTAGTATCAGATGGTATAGCAACTAATTTGATTAATGTGCAGCCATTCCCAAGTTATTTTGCAGTATTTGACCCAGTATATCCTGGAGGCGAAAGTAGATTGTATATTTTCCCATCATCGCCTTTACCTGAATCGGTAGGAGTTTCAGTAACATACTCAAATGGTATTTCGGGCAACGTTCAACTAAGCGCAAATGTTATTGGAGTTAGCACATTCATTGATTTCCCAGCTTTTGGTGTAGGCACTGTTTTTCAAGCTCAGATACAAGCTTTAGGCTCAGTGCAAACTTATAGTGTTACTGGATACAGTACATTTGGTGGAGCATTTGGCGTGGGATACAATTATTATGGTGAGCTTTCTAAAAACTATCCTGTAATCGGCCCATTAAACGGCTCTACTCAAAGAGTGTACATGGGGCTTTCAAGTGTTTTGAAAGTAGCTTCTGGTTATCATCATAATCTTGCACTCACCACTCAAGGAAAAGTTTTTGGAATTGGTCTCAACACTTACAATCAGCTTGGCTACAATGGCATTTCTACAAATATTTTCTACCAGATAGGTTTGCCTACCACATTCAAGGCCCGTGATATTTTTGCACAGAGAAATAGTTCTTACGTTATTACAGCAGACAATAATCTTTATGCATGGGGAAGTAACAATTTGTTTGCTTTGGGAACTTCAACAATAAGCATTTCCACATCTATTCCAGGATTAATTAGCTCAAATGTACAATTATTCTCCGCTTATGAAGACAATGCTACATTTGTAACCTTGAATAATTCAACAGGAATACAATCTGTGTATCAGTTTGGAGCCGGAAGAACTATTGTTCAAGGATTTGCAATTACACAATTAGCTATTTTTGGTTCTTCAAGGCCAATAAGCAACTTGGTAATAGGCTCACTCGACCAAGGACCAACACATACTGTAGCTGCTGGCACTTGGAGAGATACAGCTACAGGCTTAACTTCAAATGGTGTATTTGCTTGGGGTTCGAATGCTTTTTATCAAACTGGATTTACAACAACTAATGGCATATCTACAGTTCCAAATATTCTTATAGGCTTTAACACTTTTAATCAAAAAACTATTTTACCTTATAATGAGCATATAATTGCAGACTATAATTTTTCATTAGTAGAGGGCGTTTACACCCCAACCAACCAATCATATGTAGCTCAAGTAGTGATGAGCGAGCTTGGATTCGGCTACACTGCTGCACCAACAGTTACCTTCTCAGCTCCTCCCGCTTCTATCGCTGCTGTAAATGCTATTGGCACTGCTGTTCTTAATAATTTAGGAAAAGTTTCATCAATTACTGTTCTTGACCAAGGAAGCGGCTATACTGGTGGTGCAGGTGTTACATTCTCAGCACCAACTGGTGAAACAAATAATCCTATTACTGCCCTTGGTACAGCAATAGTATCTGGAAACCAAGTGATAAATGTTCACATCACAAACCCAGGCTATGGATACACCACTGCTCCTATTATGATTATTTCTCCAACTACAGTGGGCGGCGGCGCGGTAGGTATTGCTTCAATTATCAAAGGACAAGTAACAGGTATCATTATTACAAATCCCGGATTTGGATATACACAAAATGCTCAAGTAAATATCACTTCTTCTGTTGGCTCTGGTGCTACCGCTTTAGTTAATCTTGCTTCATCAGCTAGAACAGTCACTAATTTTACTTTAGTTGGCGCCGCTACTTCAACAAACAGTGCTGGTTTTGGTTTAGGTTTTGCCGCCACAAATATTGGAAACACTCTCACATCAAATACTTCAAATATACCACTTAATAAAATAGTAAAAAATCCGTTTCATTATTATTGGTTAAATGCTGACGGTGGAGCAATTGTTTCCGGCGGTGCAATCCAAAATGCAACCACTTTACCTGCGTCAGTTATAAATCAAGACATTACATTGTTTGTATCACAAAATAATGGTCTTGAAAACTCTGAGCTTTATACTTATGCTTATCCTCTAACTGTGCTTGGAACTACAGAATACGTTTATAAACTTTTCGGTGTAGATTTTTATGGAACTAATGTTCCAAATGTGGGAAGATTCGCTAAGCCTACAAAATACACAATTCAACCGCAGCAATTTATTGGCGCTTACACTTTTGATAATTTTGGTGGGTTTGGAGCTTCTTTCGATGAAAGTAATTATCTAAACGCTTTTTACTATGACACAGTAAATGGAACATCTAGCTCATGGATTGTTAATACATTAAACGGCTGTGTAGACTTAACCATAGCTCAAGCCGATATCACACAAACTGACCCAAGGCAGAAAAGAGTTTATATAACAGCTCTATTAACTAGCTCAACTAATACAACAGTAAACATTTACACAGGTCAAGTAGGCTCAGCTTCCACAGCTGTATCATTAAATATTTATCCAAATCAATTTTTAATTTCAAAAGCTAATGCCACAGTTATCGCTGGTGCTTATCTAAATCATTATAGAAGTGATTTCTTTACTTATAATAGTGTAACTTATAATTGGACGAAGACAGACGCTAATTTCGCCATAGGTTATCAAGACGGCATGATTCAGCTTTATGGAAACGCCTATAATGGAACAGTAGACGGCGGATTTACTTTAATTTCATCTTGGGTTCCAAATGGAAGCGCAATTACAGCCTTAGACACAATCTGTGATTGGCAGTTTCCAAACAAGAAATATCTTATTGCTGGGACAAGCAATGGTGTAGTATTTAGCTACAATGCAGATGGTGACCCTTTAAGAACAAATATACAAACTGCTCTTGTGGCAAATCAATCACCTCAATTGCTAGGTAATGTAATTTTGCCTTCGCTTTTAGGTTACATTACAAATACACAGAACTTTATTGGCGGCGTTGTTATGTGCGCTACATCAACCAATTGCGTGGTCTTAATAAGATTAGATGATTTGAAAGTAGTAGGGTATATACCTGTCCCAGGCACTATTACATCGCTTACATCTACTGTTAATCCAGCAAACATTACTAATACTTTGCCTACTGACACTCCTGTAATTTGCGTTACAGCTACTTTTGGATACACACCTAGAGTGTATCAGTATTATGCCTCTAACATAATCAATTACGAAATGGCTATAGATTATGCTAATATTGCTGGAGCATACCAAACAATAACAGTGGATGGTACGGTTGTTGGCACTCCATCTACTTCAATTGTGGATATTTCTACTAACGATACATTTACAGTGATTGTTGATTCATCAAAACCTAATGGATAATCAAGGCAAAAGCACTATAAATCAAGAAAAATAGATTGAATGCTTACTGCCTCAGTATCAAATACAAATCTGCTTATATTTTCATCAGCTGCTATTACAGGTGTAAATACAAATCTGTTTTATGTATTTGACAATAACATTTTCAACACAATCTCAACATATTCTGTAGACGGTTTTGTTTTTAACAGCACACTAGCAAAATCTGTAAGTGTTGACGGCACTGTAAAAATTAATTTGTATCGAGGCGGAATCACCACAGCTGTGGGAGCTTATAATACATCTGTAATAAATGTCACTAACTCTACAGTATTCGAAGACAATACCGCTCCATCTTTGATGGAGATGATTGAGCAAAATAACTTTAATTTTACAAGCTATGTGTTTTCCAATTTTATCACTGGAATAACTTCTGAAGCTAATTTTCCAACAGCTAGCCTTACTTTAAAAAGAAGACCTCCTGTTGGCAAAGTAACAATTAATGAAGGATTTCTTGGGCCTATGATGGTTCATAGATTTGCAGCAATGTCAAGTAGTACGTTTAGTGTAACACCTTTTACACAAAGCTCAGTGGCAAGATACTTTGCTTTTAATTTTAATGTTTTTGGAGATGTTATTGTAAATGGATTGCAGATTATTCTTAATCCTTCCAGCACTTTTAATGCCACCACAAAAGGATACTTTACAATTAATCAAGATTACTTCGGCAATCCTTCGCAAGTAGTATTAGCTGAATCAGATGTGGTGGCATTTGCTTCTGGCTCAGCCGACCCAAGAGTTTTTACTTTTCCTTCTACCACGCTGAGTGCAGGCACTTATTGGTTTATATTTAATCCGTCTGTAGGAGCAGATTTTTCACCTGGTAGACCAATATTAATAAGCGGAACCACACAAAACAATTTATATTCAAGCACAATTAAAGAATCTCAAGATGGAGTATTATTTACCACGAGAGCAAATGTTGGCGCAGCTTTTAAAGTGGTCACAGAAAGAGGAATTGTTCTTCCGTCTATTGACAACATCTATAACCAACTTGATGAGCCGCAGAATATTCCTGTTGTTTATGGAGACCAGAGTAACTTAAATGTTTTCACTTCTTTGGCGGTTCCTACCACTTCGCATTATATTCAAAAAAATCTTTTAGATAATCAAACTCAGGTAGTAGCGGTGGAAACTTTAATTGATTCCACTGGCCAAAATCAATTTGAGGTAAGTGGTGCGATAAGAAACACAAGCGAAGTGTATTATTCGATGATAGGCAATAATCTTACAACGAATGTAGTAAGATTTGATTTTTTCAGCCCTAAAACATTGACTAGTTTAAAGTTAACAAGTTTAGGTGATTACTATGCCAAAGGAAGCGAAGGCACGTTGCTTTTATCAGCTACAGACTTCATGGGAGTGAGCACTGTGCAAGTGTCCACCTCACCAGAGTTTCCTGAAAGCGGAACTACAACTATTACTTTGCCCACTCCTTTGCAGAAATACATTGATAATATTTCATACAATTTTGGAGACCTTGGCAAAAAATTCAACACTCTTGAAGCCACCACTGGATATCCTATTAAAAAGATTTTTGCTGTAGTGGTAGATGGTGTTTCAAGTTATCTTTTAGTTTCAGATAGTGTTTTGAGTGTTTATGCAAATGAATCAGTAAGTGTGGTATATACACTTACAAACTCAATATTTACAAGCTCTACAGTGGGCACAAATGGTATCTTACTTACTGACACGCTTGGGAAAATTTATAATTTTTCAGAAAATCAGGTTACTATAATTGGAACATTAGCAAACATTCCCACAGCATCTGCCACACAATTAACAAGTAGCTACATTGGTGTGTCCACATTAAGAGACAATAGCTCCGCTCAAGCTAGAAGAAGAATATATAAGCTTACAGATGGCGTGATTACACATCAAACTTGGTCATCACAGATTCCAGAAACTCAAATTACTTTCATTTATAACACATCGTTTGGCTTAGTAATCGGCGCTTATGACCAAATAAGAGAAGTGGGCAAAATCTATGTTTACTACACATCTCTTTTAACATTGCTTTATACTACATATTTGAGACCTGACGCTGCATATTTTTCATCTTCTACAAACAGACTATATATTGCATTTGGTGGTTCAACATTGCTTTATTCAGTATTTGCCAATAATAAACTTGGCTCATTCCAAGACACAGGCGTGGCCCTTGCAGGTAATTTGGCAAGAGAAATTACAGCAACAAAAGCTGCTAATTCAATTATTGTTGTAACAAATTATTCTGGATACATTTTCAATGAAAATACATTTGTTACCACGCAACTTACTCTACCGGGATATACCGCAGATGACCAACAAGGACTTTTAGTTTCTTCCGAAACAGAAGACTTACAATTGTCAAGAAATCTATCTACTAAAAGAACACAGTCTTACACTAATATTAACTTTGACCCGTTATTGAATGGACTCAACTCATCTTTTGTCTATAATGCATCAGGTTACATTGTGTTTACTGGCGTAAGTACAGGTATTTCAACAAGTTTTTACATTCAATATCCTTCTAATTCTTTAATTTTGAGTGCCACTTTAGAAGGACAAAATATTTCACTTGAAAATAATGTTTTTTCATCCACTTTTCAGCCAAATGTTCCTAAAGAATTTACTCTGTCTATAAGAGGCATTGGAGTAACTGGAATAGGCACAATTGCTCTGTATAATGGTGTTTCAACATTTTCTCCGATTGTGGGCGTGGCTAGTTTTGTCGCTCCAAAAACTCTTAACTGGTATTATAGAACAGGAGGAACGAATGATGTATTTGGTTTTGCCGATGGCTCATTGAGAGAGGCAAACACAACAGAGCTTTCATCTAATCAGTACAGAGTTTATGCAAGATTTACAGATGTTAATGGTCTGACCACATATGAAGAACAGTATGCAACAGACGTTATTTATAATCAAATACAACAGCAACAAAATAATCAGGCTCTTCCTTCTGGAAGGATTCTTGAAATAAATCCAAATGTAAATACTAATAACATCACTCAGTATGTTCCGCCTGAAGGAAAAAATGATTTTATTTATGCTGGCACAAAAATTGTTAGAGAAAATGGTGTCTTTGAATCTGACCCATATTTTGCTTCAGATGTTGTTGCATGGAATCAAGTTCAAGTATTAGCTTTAATACCAGGTACAATAAGCGATGGCGAGCATGGCACATCTGTTACACTATATGTTAAAACAGGTTCATCTTTGGCTGATTTGAATGCGAGAATCTATACTAATTCATATCAAATAAGCACCATTAATAATGGCAATGATTATTCTGCTTCAGTGGTTTCAATTTTAGCAAATATACAAAGTTTGTCTGGAAAATGGATACAGTTTAAACTCGTACTTACCTCTGCATCAGAAAATGTTACTCCAGTGGTTAGAAGTGTATTGCTCACGTACACAGGTGCTGGCAAATCAGTGTTTGTAACAAAAACTTTTGATACTTCAATTCAATCTACTATTGACCCCACTCCTCTTATTAGAAGAGGTATTCTTACCGCAAACTTTGTTACTAACGGTGGTGAGATTGTGTTTGGATATACTACTGACCCAAATGATGGCAATCCACTAAATTACACTGTAATTACACCAAATCAAATCTTTACTTTACCCACTCCGTCGAGTATAATTAAGTTTGGTGTAATTTTAAAAACCGCTACTGATGAGCCTTGTTTCTTTGATGAGTTTGGGGTGCAACTTGACCTTGGGCCAAATGATGTTTACTTTATGCCTCCACAAGCTGCTTTCGAAATTGCTCCTTATAATGACCCTGTAACAGGTGTGGTTATTCCGAGAGCTTATGAGTTTGTAAATAAAACAATTGGTATAGTTTCTTCTTACAACTGGAGTTTTGGAACTTCATATCCTGTTGGCATTTTAACATATTATCCGCCAAATGAAGACCCATTAGTTGGGCCAGCAGCAAATAGGCTTAATCCAGTTGTTCAATTTACTGAGCCAGGTCCATTTACTGTTGGATTATTCGTAACTGGGTGGGTACAAAACAATGTTTTCTTTAATTCTGAACTATACACTAAATCTTTTATTGCAACATAATGTCTAAAATTACCCCGATTTATAATTTTTTATACCTTGAAGATGGAGACATCATTTATCCTGGCTATGACCAAGATAATATGACTACGGCTGAAAATCAGATTTATGGAATGTATGATTATTTAGGCCAAGGTATTATTTCAGGTTGGACTATACATTGGATGGGGTGCGTTTCAGATGCTTATGTTCTTCAGCAAAGACAAGCCCTTTTAGATGCCTACAGAACAGACCCTTTTTCTTATTTAGGTCTACAATATCAATCACTAGATTATCCTATTTCTGAAGACGATTGGAATCAATGTATTGTTATTTCTACAGGTTTAGGAATAGTGGGGGTTTATCATGCAGCTACTGAATATCCTACATTTTTCAGATTTACTACATCGAATCATTTTTATGTTTGGGCTGAGAAAAATGTTTGCACAAATACTGAATACCTTTGCTCTATAGTTGCTCCGCAATATCCAGATGAAGATTATGATTTAACAAATCCAGCTATTTATATTGGCGAAGTATTCACAAATACTGTTAGCGGAAATGTTACAATCACGCAAATTATTTATTCGGAAAGAAGAAGAGAATTGAAAAATGCTCAAGGCGATATTCAAAGAATATTAAAACAAGCTTTAGTAAATCACGTACATTCAGGCGAAGGAGATATGCCGAGCAAAATAAATCTCAGCACAAACTTAACGATAAATGTAACAATTACGGAGTTTAGCAATGTTTTTACCATTTCATATCCATCTGGATTTGTAGCATCAAACTATTCAATTCCACAAGTATTTCTTAATTCCACTCTGCTATTGCCAAGTCAATATCAGATAAGTGGTAATTTAATTTATCTTCAAAATAGTGTGCCTTTATCATCTACGCTTCAGATTGTTTATCAAATAGCACCAGGCCCAAATATTTTTATAACAGCAAGTCTTACTCCACCAAGAGCTGCCAGAGTGCTGGATTTTGACACTGTTTATTATTTGACAAATGGCTCAACTAGAGCATTAAATGAAGAGCAGCAAGAGTTTGTTGTTTGGTCATGGAGTGATGAGGAATATTCTAAAATACAAGTGTATTTAAATAGTGAAATATTAGACCCTACAACATACAATCTTTATCAAGTAAGCAACTCATCTAATAATGGTGGAAGATTACAATTTGTCGGTCCAATTCTTCCATCTATTTCTAATTTTTCTGAATTAGATATTGTTGTTAAGTTCACCACACCAAGTTTTCAAGTAGAAGGATTGCTTTCTTCTGACAGAATTAAATCAATTAATGCAGCCACTTTTACAAGAGGAACTGTTCCCGCATCCAGATTGGCAGGATTGAGCCATTTAGGATTACTAAGAGTAGATGACCCAGCAATTTTAGTTCCGTCTAAAAAACTGCTAGATTCAGGAGACCACATAAGATTTTATCCTGAAATTGACAGCTTAATTCAGCATTCTGATTACATCAATTACGCAAATGTTGTTAAGTATTTAAAACTAAATGGAGCTGAGTCTAATCCTCCACCAAGAGTGGTAGTTTCCACTCCAAATGGTCTTTATGCTACAACAAATTCACCAATTAATTTTGAAAAAATAGCACAGCTTCCTTGGAATACAGACAATGGCGTAGCTGACGTTTTTGCCGAAAACTATTTTGGCAATTTCATAGTTTATAAGTTGCCAAACTTCGATACACAATCTCTGAATCCAAAAAACTTTTGGGTATTGAGTAAATCTAAAAATCAATTTACAAATATTCTTTATATTTCTACTGATTTTGGAATTACTTATCGAAAAGTTAATTTACCATTCACAAGCTCAAATGAGATTGTGACGATTAATGATTTTATTTACACTGTAGAAGTTTTTCAATTTACCACTGGTGAGGTAATTCTCACTCCTAAACTTGATGTTAGATACCTCTACTACATGGCTTGCACAGATGGTCTTTATACTGCTACCTTGTCAAGAGTGCAAAATAAAACAAGACCTGTTTGGACCACACCTTCAAAGAATACTACAGATGCCGCCACTGGCTCAATCAACAAAATATCAGAAACTGTAAACATTGGCACAATTACCACTACTTACTCTGGCGGCCTTACTGAAAGAAATTATGTTAACTACAGAAATCTCTACGCCGCTTGCGATAATGGTTTGTTTGTATTTTCTGGAACCAATGGCACAATTTTCAACACAAGCTCAACAGAATATAATGCCAACGGTAGTGCATTTAATTTTTCTACGTGGCTTGGAATCGAAGATTCAAACAACACAATCTTCGGTGTAGTTTGGGGTGATGGCTATGGTATCTATTACTCTAACTCAGGTCAACAAATAACTACCACTTCTTCATCAGCTAATTCAAGTACCACTACAGTGGTTTACAATCAGCCGCTCACACTTTCAAGAACTAATTTTGTCACTGTAGCTTGTGCCACGAACACACCTCTAGTTTTGTCTGAAACACTGAGCACGATAGATGGCCACGGATTATCAGATGGTGATTTAGTGCTTGTTAAAAATCAAGAGCAGACAAGTGAAAATGGTATTTATATTTGGTCTGTAGCTTCTCAAACGCTGTTAAAGCAAAGTACAGGAAGCAGTAAAGTTTATGTCACAGGAGGAAATCAATCTGAAACTGAATGGATTGAACTAGACCCTGAGCAAAACAATACTGAATCAAGAAATTACGCTCTTTGGTTTGCTAATCTTGTGAATCTTGAAACTGGCGATTATGTTGTCGCAGCTACAAATGATGACTCTGGAAAAGTGGGTTATTATCATTCTTTCTTTGTTGCTACAACTAAATATATTTATAGAATACTTAATTTTCCTACACCGAACTACTATCCTGTAGTTGAACAAATAAATTGGGACTATGAAAATAATGGGCTAATTACCAATATTCAACATTTTGGTATTTCTGACCCAGAGAATGGATTATTAGTTGTTTTCACAGAAAATGGCATATTTAAATCTACCCCGCAAGCTTTTGTATACGGTCCGCTAGATGCTCTTGGGCAATTGATTTTACCAAACGATTCTTATGTGAGATTTATTAACAATTTTACTACTGCTCAGGCATCAGAAGCAAGTGTATATGATGATTTTACATTTGAAGAATATACTGGGAAGATTGTGTCAATAGGTCTCACTACGTCCGTAACATCTTTATCAGATGGGCAATATTTGAACCAAAGGGTAAGCGCTCAAGGAGCTTCAGGTTTTGGTCTAACTGTTGATTTAGAAGTGAAAAATAATCTCATAACAGATTTAGCTATTAATAATGCTGGAGCAGGTTATGATAGCGATATATTGCAATTGTTCACAAATGTTAATGGAATAGAAATTGTTAGATTGCAAAATGCTATAACTCAAGGTATTTTTGAAGCAAACGCCGCATCTCAATATTTCTTATTTAGCAAACCTGAAGGAGTAAATCCATCAAGACTGCTTTACGAAGTAGAATACAAAACCTTCTACACAAGACCTTGGAATAATTTTCCTTTGGTTCTTGTTAAAATAAATAATTCAATTACAGATTATACTTTTGGTTATAATGCAGAATTAGGTCAAATTAATTTTACATCCTCACTTCCAAAGCAATACAAAGATAATGTTACTGTAACACTTACAAATCAAGGCCAATATATTTCTAATGTCGGAATTACTCCTCACGGAGAGGTTTTTAATGTAACAATAGCTGATGCCTCTCCTGCTGCTGGAATATCCTCGGTATTTGACCCTTTAACTGCCCCGAATAATTTGCTATTCTTAAATAAAATTGATAATACAAAATGGAACTCTAGTATTTCAGTAATCAAAGTTACTGGCCAAAGAGCTCCCACTCCATCTGCTCAAGCTCAATCCTACACAGAAATTATTCAAGTGGGTGTTAGCACTGCTAATGGTCTGGCAGTTTATGTAAAATCAAAACCTACCACTTTGCCACTTACTGTTGGTTCAAATGTATACGTGGCAAGACCATATTCAAATGTTTTGGGTATTGAAGATAAAATTACATTATCCAAATCAAAACTTACCTATCACATGGACTCTGTAAGTCACGCTAATGTATATAATCTATCAAATGCATTATTGAATGTAATTCCAGATTTATACGAGTATCCTACATATCCAAATGAGATATTAACTGGAGTAAATCGCGGATTGCAAAACACAATCGCTTTGAATAGCCTGACACAATTCGACCCAGAAGCAACTTTTGTTGGATACACTTTCGGTGTGGACCCTTCATCATCTGACGTAGCAGCCGCTCCGTCAACAATCAATTTAATTTTAGATTTTACCTACGGCAATAATCCTACTTTTGCCACAGATAAAGGTATTTGGCAATACATTAGGTCGAATCAAACTTGGGTGAGACTTGATACATTGGACAACTCTGAGCTTGTTTATTTTGCAAATCAAACTTTGACAAATTCTTTGAATCAAGTAAATACTTATGCTGGAACAAATCAAGGATTGTATTTCCAGTATGAAGGCCAATATCAACAAAATCCGTTATTTACAGAGCCTCTTTTAAGCATATCAATGGGCTCATGGCTGTCATCAAATAATAAGTTCAGAAAAAGATATGAAGCCTACGGAAAAAATGAAAGCATGTCTTTTGTTTTAAGAACTGAGAATATTGCGACAGGAGAAGTGGTTTTCCAAAGTGATTATTTTGATGGATACAATATATACTCAATCTATTACGGTGTATTTAATAGATATGATGAAAAAGGAAATAAAACTGAGCATCCAGCTATTTATTTAGCTACAGATTTTAGTGCATGGGCTTTTACTACAGATGCTAAATCTGGCTCTCCATCTGACAGAGGAGCTGGGCATACATTGTTGGTAGGCAGACAAATGTTTGGCGACAACATTATTAGAAATCCTAATTTACTTAACCCTGGTGCTTTAGGATTGCCTGCAAAGATATTTACTATTGTTGAAGTGCCTTCAGGTGGAAGAGCTACTTGGCTTGCTTTTGGAACATCTAATGGAGTATATGTTGTAATAAATTGGAAACAATGTGATGTGGGTGACCCAGCTGGATTGAATTTCTTCCCGCAAAACACAAATAGCGATAATGCCAAAGGCAAAGAATGTTATAAAATCATTCCAAAGACAAGTGATACAACCAATTCCACTTATTTCTTGGCCACTGACACAGGTGTTTACAAATCAATAAATAGATGCTTTGATTGGACTGCCACTTCTAAGTTCAACGGTCTTGAATTATCAGTTAGTGACATTACGTTTTTCACTAACTCTGGCACAGGGTATGTTGTTGCAACCACAAATGTTGGTTTGTGGATTACAGACAATGACGGAGATTCTTGGACAAAATTAAACGAATATAATGATTCTAATTTACAGGTGGCATCATCTCCAACTTATGGCGTGTCATTGAATATAAACCCGAAACAATCTTTCAGTGCAATTTCTTCAGGAACAATTTCAAAAGCTTTTGTCTATTTGAATCCAATAAACTTGACAGGCATTACAACAGTTTATGCCTCGATTTCAAATGGCACAGCAACCACACAATCTGATTCATTTGTTACGCTCGGCTCAAGCAGTTACCCAGGCATGTATGGCTTTGCTTTCACTAGCACTCCCTATCAAGCAAATCAAACTTACAACTTAGGGATTATTACTGGAACATCTACTCTTTCCACTCAGGTAACTTGGGGCTTGTCAAATCTTGATAATCCTTTTTCTGGCGGAACAGCTTCTACATCAGGAGCAGTTATTACTAATAAAGATTTCTTCTTTAGAATTAATCTAAATACTCCAGCCACGCCAATTGAAACAATTGAGCCTGTAGGATTTTTCAGCACTTCTTATCCAGTAGGATTTGCTCAAGGAACTTGGTCGGGCGCTTCAATTTCTTCAACAGGTTATCTTTATTCTAATGTAGGAATTATTTGCAACGTTGTTTTAGATGTTTCTAAGTCGTTTGAAATTAATGACACAGCCATCATTACACAATCTGGAGTATCCACTTCGTATGTAAGAGAAGCTGTAATTAATTCACTTGTTCCAAATGGAATTGATACTAACTGTTTATCTACCAGGTTACAAAATGGCCTCGGCACAAGCAAATTCATTGCCTCAGTTTATGGTTTCAATAATAAAATCAACGATTTATTATTCTTTTCTACAGCCGAAACTTCAAGCTCTTCAAATTGTTTGAGCACATCATCACAAGTATTTCAAGGCTACACTAACAATACAACAGTGATTCAAAACTCAATAGATTATGTAAGTAATACTGGAAGATTATCAAGATTGTACGATGCAGTGCAGTATAACGCAAGACTTCAGTTTCCAGCTGTAATAAATGGATATTATGCACAAAACTTGAGCGAAGTGGACACAAACTTTCTTAATTTAGAAGCAGTGAAAACACAGTATAAAGCAGATTTTGAATTATTCTTAAGTTTAGACTTATCACTCGCTTCGGGCTCTACATACAACATTACTTATCAGGGTAACTCAAATAACTTTGTTTGGGTTAACGGCACGTATGAGTATAGCTTAGTTATTTATCAAGATGGAACATCTTCGACAACATCATACACTCTTGACCCAGAGGTGGGCACACTTTTAAATACTTATGGGTCCACACCAGTTTATCTGTATTTAAGTAAAAACTGGAGTTTTGATACAGCGATAGATGATTTATCCAATAGCACATCAGCTTGGGAATTATCGCCACAGGCTGTTAATTTCGCTCTTACACAATACGCTTATAGTTTCAAGCCTTTGATTCTTGTTACATCTGATGGAAATGACAACTCTCAAGCTACAGCCCTTGGAGTAAATAGTTCTTTGAAAGTAGCTTATAGTGGAGCTGGCACTCAAGTACTCGTTATTGAACCTTCGCAATCTGGCAATGAAAATGATTTGAGAGTAATGATTGAAAATACTGACTCTAAATTATTCAAATATACCACTTACCCAGAAAATGAATTAAAAAATGTTCTTTTTGAAGAAGATAGTTTAAGCCTGTTTAGCTCGGAATGGGTAAGAAACTTTGATTATGATAGCCCTACTTTCATTAGTTACATTTTTGCTTCTACAAGCACACCAGGTAATTCTACAGCAAAAGTTTCTTTCAAATGGTCTTCAGATAGAATTAACTTCAGCAATTTTATTGAAGTAAGTTCTAACACAAGATTTTACTTAAATCAAAAAGTATTGAGTATTTATTACAAAGTGGAGTTCACAGAAGACTACGCTTCAGGTCAAAGAATACTTCCTGCTGTTACTTCACTTTACCACGTTTTAATTACGCCAGCTCTCCAAACATATTTAAGTTATCCACAAGATGTCACTGGACAAGTTTTTGAAACGCTTGCCAACGCTTCATTTACAAATAGCAACTTGGTAAATATTACACCTATTGTTGGAAGAACTGCTTCAACAGACACGGCTTATTATAATGAAGTTCAATTGAATAGAAATAGTGCATTGCCTAATTTACAAACTTCTTATAGAATAATACCAGCACAAACTGTAAGCGGTTTGAAGCTTTTACCATTGGTAAACGATATTACAAATATTGGATATTACGTGGTTGATAGCTCAGGCAATCTTTATACTTGGACTATTGATGATACATTCAAGCTATTTTCGCTAGGAAATCAAATACCTTTGTCCCCTCCAGGAAATTCTTACACTACAGTTCCAGAGAGTGGTATAGTTTATATCAACGCAAATCTCTACAACCTTGTTGATGGCGTTTATCTATATGAGTCTTATTCCGTAACTATAGATTATGTTGAAAGAAAGCAAAGTATTATTGGACAGCCAACAATTACTTATGATTTCAAAACTTACTATTTCAGAAACGGTAGAGTACCAACAGATTCTCAAGTAGTAATACTTGTCAATCAAGAAATCTACAAAGGAAACTATATTATTAGCGCTTATGATGGGACAGTAACTTTTGCTAAAACGTTGAGCGCCACAGATTATGTCACTGCTTTTGTAAAGTTTGCTGACCAGTTCAGAGCGGGATTGCAAATTGAAACTTATTCTCCAAATACTTTATCATTACAAAGTTACAACTTTACGTACACTAATATTCCAGATTTACCTACCTATACCGAATCATTCAGCTATGCTAAGCCGATTTTGATTGGCTCTCCATTGCTTAGTCCAAGTTTTCCAAATCTTGACCAAAGACTTTCATTGTCTTATAATTATTTTGATGATTCGGCAGCTCCAGAAAACAATACTCAAATTACTTGGTGGAGACAACGTACTGGAATTGAATATGTTACATTTAATCCGGCTGCAAGTCTTACTGTCTCAGGGGCAAATCTGTCTGGAATAAATACAGTGAATGTTAAGTCATTCTTTAATCAATCTGATGCTCCATTTATTTTATCTGTTACAGTTAATTCTACAGGCATAGCCACAAACATTGTAAGCGTAGTTATCTCTGATAGGGGTGCAGGTTTTATTGGAACTGGAACTAACCTTGAAACAACAAGCACATTATCACTTTCAAATGGAGGCGGCAATGTAATTTTCACAAACTTTGGAGTGGCAATGACTGCGTTTACTCTTCAGCCACCTTACACTCCAGGATATGCCACAACAAGTGGTTTTGTTAGAATAAGTCCAAGCAGTCCAATAGGATACGCAAATACTATTTACGGTTTTGGCGGCACACCAAGCTTTACAGCCTTTCCAGATTATGACGGAAGATTATTTGAGCAAACCTCTGACATTGCCACTAAAACTTTATTTGATGCAAGAGATTTAATTTATACTCAAGTTACTCCAAACAATGGAGTTAATTTGGGTAACCTTTACCAATCAAACACTGTAACTATGCTTCCTTATTACACTCCAGTAATAACAAGCCCAACTATTCTTGGCTCAATTTCTACATTTAATGGAATTACAACAACATTATCTGTGAATAATGGCCAAGACCAAGTGGGTATTTATAGTTATTTTTATCCAGTAAATCCTTTTGTTCAAAATACTCACATAAGCTGGTACAAACTCTCTACTAATAATCCAGTGTTGATTTCAAGTGTAGCTACTCTATCAAGTAGTTTAATATCTGTGAGTGACCAAATCTATTTTACTGCTTTTCCTGGTGTGATAAGAGCTGACGGCTCAAAAGGTGTTGGTCAAACAGTAAGCTCTGATGTGTACACGGTAATTTAACACAGGAAAATACACAATCTTTCCTTAAAAAGATAACATGTCTGACAAGATTCAATTTATTCCAGATTTAAAAAAGAAAATCTTAAATACCGTAAGTGTGCTTACCGAGCAACAAAATTGGGGCTTGTCTTTTATTAACGCACAAGAAGCTTGGAGACATAGTAAAGGCGAAGGTATAAAAGTGGCAGTAATTGATACTGGCTGGACAGAGCATCAAGATTTAATGCCTAATTTTATTGAAGGACATGATGCAACAGGCAATAATGATTTTATAGACAGAGGTAACTTTCATGGTACGCATGTAGCAGGTATTATTGCTGCAAATTGTGGTCAAAACCTTGGCGTAATGGGTGTAGCACCAGAAGCAAAATTAATTCCAATCAAAGCTTTATCAGATGATGGCTCAGGTTCTTTTGATTATATAATCAGAGCTTTAGAAATTGCAAGAGACTTAGATGTAGATGTAATAAACATGTCTCTTGGAAGCCCTGTAGACCCAGGTAATCAAAAATTACACAACATGGTTCAAGCAGTGGCCGCACAAGGCAAAATTGTTGTGTGTGCAAGCGGAAATGATGGTGCTAGTGTTAACTTTCCTGCTAAGTATGATGAAGTAATAGCTGTTGCGGCTGTTGAAGCTAGCGGCCAACTTGCAAGATTTTCATCAAGAGGGCCAGAGCTTGACACAGCTGCTCCAGGTGTAAAAATCTATTCCACTTGGGGTAATAATCAATACACAAACCTGGACGGTACTTCTATGGCATGCCCCTGTATTTCTGGCATGGTGGCTTTGATTTTGTCTTGGTATAAACTTAACCCCAACCCTAATTTTGTAAAAGATTATAAGAACATGATTCGCTTGCTTTATGAGCTTGGCGAATCTACAATCATACAAACAAATGAATACAATATTGGTGTGCCTAAGTTTGCTAATTTTGACCCCTGGAAACCTGTAAATGGCTGAAAAAGTAAAAGATACAATACAGAAAGTAATTGAGGCTTCAGTGCCTGCATCTTGCACAATTTATTGCAAGACAAGGCAGCAGCAATGGTCTGGAAGCGGATTTCATATTGGTAATGGATATGTTTGTACAGCCTCACACGTATGTACTCCTGACTTAATGACAGAGGGTGAAGTAACGTTAACTTTTGACCAGAAAATCTTTTTAAATGCTGACGTTGTTAAAAGCGACCCAAATGTTGACTCAGCAGTGCTTGTAATCAAAGGTGACTATTCTAACATAGCTAGTGTTATGCTTGCTAACTCAGATTCTGTACAAGTAGGTGAAATTTGTGCTGTAATTGGTGCTCCTGAGGGCTGGAGCGATACAGTAACTGTTGGAAGAGTATCTAATACCAATCAGTCAATGGGCGACCAGGCTCCCACTCCTGCATGGAATGATGTTACGTTTGTTGATGCTAAGATTCTCCAAGGCGTATCAGGAGGAATGTGTGTGGGAACTGATGGCTTGGTCATCGGCTCAATTATCGGGGTCACTGGAATGCTTGCTGAATACGGGATTGGGCAAAATGTTATTTGTCCATCAAATAAAATCATCAACTTAATTAAGTCATAAACTGTATAATCTAATTGATGGATTATTATGCAGTTTTAGGAGTGGACAAATCTGCCTCTCAAGATGACATTAAAAAGGCATATAGGCTTATGGCTAAGCAATACCATCCGGATGTAAATCCTGGCAATCCTGAAGCAGAAGAGATGTTCAAGAAAGCTTCTGAGGCATACGAAGTGCTCTCAGATGCAGAGAAAAAATCAAATTATGACCAGTATGGAAACCCAAATGGATTCAGTGGAATACCACAAGGGCCATTTAACCCATTTGATATTTTTGGTGGAGGCTCAATTTTTGAAGAATTTTTTGGAAAGCCGAAAGCACCGATAACAAACACAGACTTATCTTTGGAGGCAAGCATACCTTTAAAAGATTTTGTTTTAGGCGGTCAAACAAAAATCAGTTTTGCACGAAGAGTTTTTTGTAAATCTTGTGAGGGTCTGGGTGGCTCAGATATCACCACATGTTCTCAATGTCACGGTAAAGGCACAACAGTTAGGTCTATCCAAAATGGCCCATTTGTTATGAATCAGGCAATTCAATGCGGTAATTGTCAAGGAAAAGGCACTTGGCCAAAAAATGTTTGTAACCCCTGTGCTGGAACAGGTAATGTGACGGTGCAAGAATCTCTGGATATTAATATTCCTAATAATTGCCCTTTATTTGCAACATTACAGGTGGCAAATTATGGTAATCAAGAAAAATCAAATCATCTACCAGGCGCCCTTTATATTAAATTAAATCCTGCACCTGAAAAGGATTTGCAATTTTCTAATGATGGAGATGTAGTTTTAAGTCAAGATATATCAATTCATGATTGGTACAATAATAATGTTACAAAGGTTAACAGGTTTGGAATTGAGTTTTTTAATTATGAATTAGCAAACCTTTCTAGTTCTTCTCAAAGAGTGAGATTTCAAGGAAAGGGTGTGACAAGTGCCAATAACAATAGAATTGGGGATTTTTTTGTTGAGTTCAGAATAAATAAATAAGGAGGTAAAAAATATGCCAATGATTAAAAGAGCAAGAACAGGCGAAATTGAAGAATTAGCCGGAAAAGACATCGAACCAGTACAAACAAGTGCGGGGATTGAGTGGGCCCCAGATGTTGTTATCAAAGATGTGCTTGATGTTCCCACATCGAAAGAAGCACAAATCGACATCGACTTAGATGCTGATGATGACAACGAAATTGCGGTTAGAGTGTAATTACTCGCCAATGAAATCGTAAATATAATTATGGTTTCATTTAAGTTGAATAACGATTATGTCACTGTTGTAGGAGAGTATTCTAAAGCAGCTTTAAATGCTATTGTAGATGAGTGCTCCTACACAGTACCTTCTGCTGAATGGTCATTGAAATACCAAACTGGTGGATGGGATGGAAAAATATCTTTGTTCAACAAAAGAACTATGAATTTTCCCACTGGCCTGTTGCCAAAAGTAGTGGAAAAACTTAAGAGTTTAAATATTACTTATACTGTTGAAAACGCAAGAGTTAAACCTCAAGTAGAAAAAAAAGCAGTGGTTGATTTAGGCCCGCATTCTTTCAGAGATTATCAAGAAGAAGCTATCAAAAAAATTAAAGAAAAATCACGAGGCATTTTAGCCATGTGTACAGGTGCTGGCAAAACTAAAACTTCTTGTGGAATAATTTCTGAGCTATCTGTTTATCCTGTAGTTTTTGTTGTTCCTTCTGTTTCTCTTCTAAAGCAAACAGTTAGAGAGTTTAATGAATCACTTAAACCTCTAACGGATGATTTTTTTGTTGGAGAAATCGGCGGTGGAAAATGTGAAATAGCTATGGGTGGAGTAAATGTTGCCACGTATCAAACACTTCTTACAGCTTTTGACCGAAAGTATTCTGAAACTAAAAAGAAAGTGGTGGATATAGAAGTTGATAAAACAAGTATAGACAGTTTAATGGGGCAACTTAAAATCTTGAGTATAGATTTAATCAACTCCCCACAAGCAAAGCATAAAGCAATAGAAAAAAAGATTAAAGAAGTGAAAAAGAAAATTGAAGACAAGCAAAAAATGCTTCATACCAAAGCAGATTTAAGAACTCTTGTCTCTCAATGCCAACTTTTAATTATTGATGAAACCCATATTGCGGCTGAAATTATTGAAGAGATTTCAATAAGAGCAAAAAATGCCTATTACAAATGTGGATTATCTGGCACTCCCCAAAGAATGGACAATCAAGATATAAGAATGTTTGGTGCAACAGGGCCAGTTATTCATCGCGTTACATCTTCAGACTTAATTAAACGAGATTTTCTTGTTAAACCTTACATTTACACTATTGATATAGATTTTGTGGATAAATCTGCCCCATCTTATCAAGAAACCTATAAAAACGCAATTGTAAACAATCAACAAAAAAATGAGCTTATAAGAGACTTAGCTGAAGATATGCACTCGCAAGGAAGGCCAACAATCATTATGGTTGAGAGAATTGAGCATGGCAAGATTCTTGAGGAAATGATTGAAAATTGTCTTTTTGTGCCAGGAGGCGATGGCTCAGATGATAAACCTATTCCAGATGAGGAATTAGACTATAGAAAATATCAACTAGATAGGCTGGAAAAGAATGAAATTATTATGTGCGCCACTTCGTGGTGTTTTACTGGTATTGATGCCCCGAAAATCAGTTGCATTATTCTAGCTTGCTCAATTGGCTCACCAAATACCATCACACAACAAATTGGACGGGGCTTAAGAAAAGCTGAAGGCAAGTCAGATTGTGTAATTTTTGATTTCAAACATAAAGAAAAAAGCCTGAGAACACAATTTTATTCAAGAAATAAAGTTTATAAAGGAGAAAGTGAGTTCTACATCAGAAACTTTAAGTATAATAGCAGTAAGGGTTCTTATGTATAAATCAGTTTTCTTTGGTATGCCTGAAAAATGTCCTAACAGAAATTGTAGGTCAGTTTTTTATCGTGATTCTCACAAAGGTTTTTTGCCAAAGAATGAGCTTGAGATTTATGCTGTCATGAGATGTCCCGCTTGCAGGGATACATTTTTGATTTCGCAAATGCTACATATGGTGCACGATTACAAAATGTCTTTGCCAGAAAGAAAGCTTGAAAAAAATAAAATCAAATTGTTTACATCTGAAGATGAAGTGAAGTTCAGAGAAGAGCTTTATTCGGACGACAATCCATTATGGATACTCTATGATGGTTATTTGCCTGGTTCAACAGATAATCCTCAAGATTGAACCTGTATAATGTAATTATGGGATTAATTATTGGATGTGACCTCGGAACCACAAACTCGGTGGTTTGTCACAAAGATAAATCAGGAAAATTCAATTTTGTAAAAGATGAATCAGGTAGTATTTTAGTGCCTTCTGTTGTTTGCTATGGAGATGAGCTATATGTAGGCAGAGAAGCTGTGGAAAATGAAGAAAACTTTCCCACACAAACTGTGAGGTCGTCAAAAAGATTCATAGGTAACTCATCATCTCCTGTAGATGCTACAAAAGTAGCATCAGAAATACTCACCTATTTAAAATCTATTACAGAATCTCAATTCAATGAAAAAATTGAAGGAGTGGTTATTACAGTTCCTGCTTATTTTAATCAAAATCAAAGATTAGAAACAAAGAAGGCCGCAGAAAATGCTGGGCTAAATGTCCTTAGGATTATCAATGAGCCAACAGCCGCAGCTTTAGCTTATGGCGAAGATACTAAATCCAATGAGCTTGTTCTTGTGTATGACCTTGGCGGTGGAACTTTTGACGTTACTTGCCTACAGCTTTCTGAAGATAATGTTTATGAAGTATTGAGCACATCTGGTGATACAAAACTTGGAGGAGATGATTTTGATAATTTGCTCGTAAATTACATTAATAACGAGATACCACATAATTTAAATGCGTTTAAAGATTTTCATGTTAGACTCAAAAAGTTTGCCGAAGAAATAAAAATACAGTTGAACTATAAAAATAAAGTGAGCAAAACTTTAAAATACTGCGGAGTATTAGACGGTAAACTTTATCATCACAAAATAGAAATAACCAAAGAAGAATACGAGCAAATGATACAGCCTTTGCTTGTAAAAACTAAATCTCACGTTCTCAACGCTCTTAACGATGCCGATAGAAAAATCTCACAACTATCTAAGATTATTTTAGTAGGCGGAAGTACAAAATCAAAATATGTTAGAGATTATGTTCAAAGTAATTTTAACACAAAAGTGTATTTTGAAATTGACCCAGACCTCACTGTGGCTGCTGGAGCTGCAAACTTAGCTCACACAATCTCAGAAAAAACAGAAGGTAGTGCTTTACTTATTGATGTTACGCCATTGTCACTTGGAATCGAAACCAAGGGTGGTTTACTAAATAAAATTATTCCAAGAAACACATCTATACCAGTAAGTTCTGCACAGGACTTTATTACCGCTGAAGATAATCAAGAGAGTGTTAATGTACGTATATACCAAGGAGAAAGACCATTAGCAAAAGATAATGAGTTTCTTGGTGAGTTTGTGTTGAGTGGTTTTGAAAAAAGACCTAGAGGGCAAACTAAAATTGTTGTTAAGTTTGATATTGACTCTTCGGGTCTTATTACTGTAACAGCTTTTGATAAAATTTCAGGAATACAATCTGAAGTTACACTTAAACCTCTTACTTCAGAAGATGTAAATAGACTTTTGGATTCTGTAGAGATTAATGAGCAAGATGATAAAGCTTTGATTCAAAAGATAGAACTTGAGCAATTAATTCAAGATGCCAGAACATTAATGTTTACAAAAAGCCTAGCAGGAGATAAGGATGAATATGAGGCTACTTTTGAATCTGTTAAAGACAATCTTGTAGCACTCAAAGTATTTATTCAATCGTTAAAAGATGCATAAAGAATTTGATGATAATTTAAGGGCAAAACATGGCAAACATCTTGTTGGCATAGATGAAGCTGGGCGGGGTGCATGGTGCGGCCCATTAATAGCCGCCGCTGTTTGCCTTTCTCCAGATTTTGTTTTAGATGGATTAACTGATTCTAAAAAATTGTCTGAAAATAAACGTATAGAATATTATGAACTCATTAAAGAAAATGCTCTTGCTTACAGCATTCAAGAAATTAAGCCAGTCGAAATTGACACACACGGAATTACTTGGGCAAATGTCCAAGCTATGGAAAGAGCAGCCAAAAAAGTGGAAGCTGAAATAACTGAAGTGAATTTGTTTGTGATTGACCAATCTCCTTGCAAATCTTTAAATCCCCATCTTATGATGCCTAAAGCTGATAGCACTTCTATGAGCGTGGCTGCTGCTTCTGTATTAGCAAAAGTATACAGAGATAATTTAATGTATGCATTATCTAATCAATATCCAGACTATTGCTACAATCAAAATAAAGGCTACATTGACCAAAATCACATTGATATTGTTAATAAACTTGGAATCATTAAAGGTCTGTATCGAGAAACTTATAATGTTAAAGGGTTCAATAAACCTACTCAATTAAAATTAATATGAAAAACGAAAAATTAGATAAAATCGGCGTATCTTTGTCAGCAATATGTTTATTTCATTGCTTGTTGCTTCCTGTTTTGTTGGCTACAGTTCCTTTTATATCCTTCCTTTCATTTCTAAAAACTCCAGTGGCCGAAGCTTTGTTGATTATTTTTGCTATATCAAATGCAATTCTTACTGTCACTATGGGTTTTAAAAAACATAAAAAGTTTATTGTTCCCACTTTCTTTTTATCTGGAGCAGTAATGCTTAGTTTTTTCTTTTTTGCACATGATTTAGTGGAAAAAAATGAATATATTATTTTAATTGGGGCAGCTCTTATTGGGATTGGTCATATTTTCAATAATTCTTTTTGTAAATCTTGTAAACGCTGTGAACTAAATGAACAATAATACTGAGCAATTCGAATTGGTAGAGTGCGAGCTTACTCAGATTGTGTTTGAGAATAATTCAGATTATATTGTGGCAATTTTGGCTGAAGACCAGGAATGGGGCATACCACTTAATAGTTACGATGGCACAATCCTTACTTTTGTTGATACTGGCTGTGCAGAACATGCCCATATCAATACAATGCATCAACTTTATGCTAAGTTCAAAAAGAGTGTTGGTTTTGAATTAGAAAAAGTGGTGGTGGAAGCTAAATATGGTGATGTTATTTATTGTAGATTACATTGGAAAAGCAAAAAGCAAGATATTTACAATATGTGCGGAATAGGTGATGCTTTAATTCTTCACAGACTCAATCTCACGCCTATGTTTATCACTAAAAATGTATTAGCTCAACTTGAAAAGTTTGATTCAGACGGATACTTTGAAACGTTTGAAAGTTAAACACCCACGTATGCTTTTACTGTAAAGTCTGTAGTCATAACACCTTCAGAAAAATTTGAGTTTCTTGTTGTGACCACAGCTTTGTTTGTAGCAAAAACTGGAGGCAATACTCCCGAAAGCGTATCGCTTCCAGCGTAAAAAATGTTAAAGTTTGTAGCTGTAGTAGTCAACTCACCACTATATTGAAGCGTTACATTTGATGCAGCAAGTAAGTCGTTAACATTTGTCTGATAAGATTGTATGTTGTTGTAGTTTATAAAATTGCCATTAGCGTCTATTGAAATCACTGCTTTTCCAGTAGCTGTAATTTCAATGCCACCCACCGCTATAAAGGGAAACTGCCATCCAGAATATGTTGGGTCGCCATCAGTATAAACCCCGCCATTAAGTCCATCCTGTGGAACTTGATAGTTATTTGGAAGTAATGTATTTCCTTGGTAAACACCTAAAAAGTTCTTGTCAGCTGAGTTAACTTTTATTTCAATGTCAGCGGCATCAACAAAAAAACAAAATCCGCCTATGTTGACATAAAAATCATAATTTTTAGCTACTCTTGCCCCGTTATTTAAATTAGTAGTATTTATATACCCCTGAGCTGTAGCTCCAGATGTAATTTCAAATACATTCACGGTATTATTTGGGTCTCCGTCTGATTTTAATGTAAGATTTACATTAGATTTATCAGTTCCAATATTTATTTTTGCTGTCTCTAGTAATGGTAAAAAATTATTGGGAATGCTGTTTGTATATTGCAAGTTTGCCAAATCCCAAATTAATTGAAGTCCATCTGACAAATCAGGTTGATTTGGTGGCGGAACTAATATTGGAGCGTCTATAGTTATAGTTTGAGCAACGTTTCCAATATCTAAAACTTTTGTAAGAGGTGTGCCTTGCATGTAAAACTTGGCGCTGGTTTGCATCGTGTCGCTTACTCTCAAGCTTTGAATAATATACGGATTCAATCCCACTACATTTGTGGAAATAGGTTTTGTTTTTACGGTAACAAACTTATAAACACCATAAAAATTATTATTTAAAGGCATATCTTATATTTAAACAAACAACACAATCTGCCCTTTACACAGTAAAAAGCATAGGTTGAGTATCTGGTGTGTTTGGAGCCATTCTGAAAAAACCTTCAGTGGTTCTTTCTATTATGCTTGGTGTGAGATTTTGTGAGGAGATTTTTAATACAGCATTTGGAATTGAAAATTGAATCGGCCCGATATTTCCATTAAAATTAAATCCTTCATACCAACCACCAAAAGAATAATTAAAAATGTCAAATACAGATGTTACATATTCTACTATCTTAAAGCTCACTGTCACACTTTTTACACCTGTGGAATATGGTCTATCTATACCCACTGGATTGTTTGGGTCAAAAGTGCAGTATGACATTAAAAAATATCTTTGGTCTATTTCTTTAGTTACACTAATTTCTATTTCGTGTGCATTTTCAAGCTGAGAGCCAGTTCTTGTGAAGAAGCAATCGTACCAGCTCAGGTTTCTGTAAATATTCAAATCATCAGCTGGAAAAGAAAGTGGAGATGTGTTATCAAAATCAGTTTGCCCAATCACATCCACAGTGATTTCTACGCTTCCTTCTTTTTTAGCTTTGAGTGTCAGCTTTTCTGCTACACAAACATCAAACACAAAAGAATTAGTGGTAGCCACGTAAGGAAATCTATTAGCGGTAAGCTCTGTGCTGTATGGATTTAAAAAGGTAGTCAATGTAAAAGAGGTGGTGTAATCTTGTGAAGCATTTATCAAATCTACCACAGCATCTTCTAAAGTATTTGTTTCAGATAATCTTGGGAAAAAACTCATGCTTCCTTTAATTATTTTTTTCTGAAACTCAGCCACACTTTTTCCAGGCCCACCTTGCATGTATGTGTTATTGAGATTTATATCCATGTTCATTGCCACAGAATATTGTGTGGTTTTTAATGGCTTATTAGAGTTAACAAGTATTGGCGGAGATAATACACCTGTTAAAAAGACCGACCTATCAAAGTGAGTAAACATCTCTTACTACTTCAAGCAATTTATCAGCAAATTTATAGTTTCCATCTTCATCTGCTTTATTTGCGATTTTTTCCCACTTTTCAACAGTAGAAGCTGCCGCAGGTTTCGCAAATGATTTTGCTAGATTAAATCCTCCTGAAATTAATGTTTTTTCAATCGCTTCAGGTGTAGTGATTTCATCAATGCTCACTCCTTCTGGAAGTCTTTCCCACCTTGTATCTCTTGTACGATTGTATTCTTCGTCTTGAATTTTTTCTTGTTCTGTAGGGTCTTCAGATGCTGGTTTTTCTTTTCGTTGGCCTTTTTTGCCAGCACCAAGCTCGCTCTCACTGCCGCCATACATTACCCAGATTTTATTAGCTAGGTCTGCTGGGTCTGAACCAAAGTTATTTTCAACAAATGTTTTTAAATCTAAATCAGCTAATATTTTCCCAAGACTATCTAATGGTGAATGAATAATTTTAAAACTTGGTCCAGCAGGAGCTCCTTCTGGCGCACCACCTGGTGGCCCAGCCATCGGCATCGCTCCCATATCTGGCATTTGTGCTATTCTCATCTTAGTATTGTGTTATAAAATCAGCTCTATGTCGCGGCACTCCAGGCACATTCATGTTTTCTATTGGATGATAAAACTCCCACGTGTCGCCAAAGAATGCTTCTGGGGAATTATCAGCATCTTTGGAAATCATCTTTTCTAAAAACTCATCAATTTCTTCTTGATTTGTAATTACAAAAGGTTTTGAATTGTCAGAATGCTCGAAAAAGTCTTGGAAAGCCTTAGGAAGAGCTTGCGCTTCTCGATATAAACCTTTACTTAAATCATTTATTTTTTCAAGAATGAGCGATGTGGTATTGTTTGCCAACCTTGTTCCACTTAGCTCGCTTTTGACATCTGCTACAATTATAGCTTTTTCATCAAGGGAAAGAGCACCCATAGTTAAAGATTCCACTATATCTAGTATTTGACTTTCGTGCATAATAAATATTTACCAATGAATTTATCAGAATCCTTCTTTTATTTGGTAATTTAAGCCTACGCCAAACAAAGTGGAATCAGGATACCAATTTGATACAGCTATTCCTAAAATAAATGTATCACTTTGTTTTGTGAATTTAGCTTGCTCATTTAAAGGTAGTAAAAGCGTGGAAAAATCAAAGTTGTCTCTGTAAAGAGGAATGTATTTAGATGAATCGTTTTGTGCAAAGTTTTGATATAGCTTGAGCATTAAATCTTTTGAGAAACACAAAGCTGGGTAGCCGTATTCATAAGGTACATAATAACTATTTGATGTGTAATTTAAGCTATTAGAAAAATCTAAATCTATTTTAATAACAAAAGTTTGACTCGGAAAATTATATTCAATTTCACTTTTTGTAAGATTTACCTGATTTGTAATTGACACAATCTTGTACACACCTGACAGCGAATCATTATTGAGATAGTTATTTATCAAAATTGTTTGTCCAGGTTTTGGTATGATTCCATTGAAACTACTTAATGATAGATTAAGACCATTGAATGCTATTGTCAAGCTGATGCTGTAATCTAAATAATAATAGAATTGAGATGAAGGTAGCTCATACCATTGAAAATTATTAGGTATAGTTGCCCCCTGAACTTGAGGCACTGCTAAAAATAATTTAGTAAAATTTGTGTCTGAGTATTTTACATACAAAAAGTTTTGCAAAGTGTAAGATGCAATAGGCCAAGCATAGTTCATACCAAGACCAAAACTACTTGTTTGCAATCCAAGTGGGTAAGTAGAAGTTTTTACATAAATATTCCCTGGGTTGCTTAAATTTAAAATATATTTAGAATCATTAACAAAATTGTTTGAAGAAACGGTATTACCCACTCCTATTTCAAAAGCTTGTATTTCACAAAGCTCAACTATAGTGGGCTTAGAAACATTTAAACACAATCCGTAAAATTGATTGTCATTCAAATCAAAGTTTATGTTAGAATAAGTATTTGCTGAATTACTGCTTATCAAATTTCCAGATTGTGTGTAGCTCAAAAACATTAGATTTGATGAATTAAATCCAGTGAGCGAAAAATAAAATGGGTCTGATGTAGAAATGCTAGCTCGTTGCGAACCATAAAATGACAAATCATCAATAATAAAACCATTGTTGGCATTTTTCAGTAGCACTCCGTAAGACATTACGCAACCTCCTGATTTACTGGTAAAATATTTGTAGCGTAATTAGCATTCAACAAAAGTCCTTCTACGCTTCCAGATGTCCATGTTGGAGGCTTGATAGCAATAGAAAAACTATCAGATTGTTTGATGTAGTTGTTATTCACATCATTTGGCAGAACAGTAAAACCAATCACTGTATCATTTGCGCCTCCAGTTTGTAAAGCCCAACTTGAAGGATTTTCGGAAATAGTTGAATTGATGTTAAGTTTACTAAATGAAAAATTAACTGTAGAATATAAATAGTTATTGCCCATTGTTGTGTCTGGATTAACATACCACACTTGATTAGCTGAAACTAAGTCTAAATCCCATTTAACTTTGAAAAACTGTTGAATAAAAATTGTTGAAGGATAAATTGGTTGAAAATAAACTTTTCCATTTGTGATTTTTGTAATCAAGTAAAGCCCTGATGTTTTTCCGCCTAATGAGCCAGCTCCATTTGTCAAAACATTTATAGCTATCACTTCATTTAAGGATGGAGAAAGATTTTGTGCAGAAAAAATTGAATAATTTAAATTATTTGATGGAAGTTCATTGTTAAAACTAATTCCATAATCTGCTGTAGGTAGCTGTAATCCTAGTGTTTGTGGAGCCCAAAAGAAACCGCCTGTATTGTAAAGACCATAATAATATTCTCCAGATAAATCTGCTACTTTTACTCGCGTGAAAATATAATCTTGATTTTGATTCAAAATCACATTGATGCTCGCCAATCCTGTTCCAGAAAAACTATCGTTTGAGTCATCATAAACTGTAATTGTGTTACCATTAATCGACAACACTCTGTAGATTTTATTTTGAGAATTACTTGTTTGATTTCTCAATAGAAAAAGACTATTTACAACAAGACTATTTGATAATACTGACGTATAATCTGAGATTGTGTATGTGTTTGGAGTGGAGGTAGAAGTGAGGGTTACATTTGTGTCTAAATCTGTAGCTTGCACTTCAGGAGCAAAACAAATTGTCGGAGATTGATAGTTTAAAAATCTGTATTCAAAACCATAATCAAATCCGTTTAAGTTGTAGTAAATTGGTCCTCTTGTGCAAGAAACACTCTTATCATTGATAAGCACATTTATTCCGATTGTGTTTTGGTTGTAAAGGTTAAACTTATATTGATTTACAGAAAAACTACTAAAAGCATTGTTGTTGCCACTTCCAGATATTTTGGTTACAGCCAATCTTGGCTCTAATATTTGATTATTAGATGCTTGATAAAGCTGCGTATCCTGTGGCAACGGTATGTCTGTAGCATTCATTATTTTCTTACTCTGAAAATACTTGAAGCAGCAGCAGAAAGTACTGACCTTTCTACTTTATTCATACAAATTGAAGCTGCCACTTCGTGTGTTTTACCTCCATTTATAGCATGAGCAAGACCGCAGCTATGCTTATCAAGATAAGGGTTTTCAATTTGAGACATGTCGCCTAAAAATACTACTTTTGAGTTCTTTCCACATCTTTCAATTACCATTCTTGCTTCTTTAGGGCTAACATTTTCTGCTTCATCAAGAATAATAAATGAGTTTGGAATTGACCTTCCTTGAATAAAAGCCATAGCTTCCACCTCAATAATTCCATCTTCAACCATTTCTTCAAAGCTATTGCCTCCAAACTTTCCATTGTCGTAGCCCTTGAATCCAGTAAGTTGAATAATATTATCCTTAATTGGTCCAAGCCATGCTGAGACTTTTTCAAGCTTTGAACCAGGCAAGAAGCCAATGTCTTTACCGCCAACAGCAACCATAGGCTTCATAACAATAATTCTATCATACTGACCCATGTTTACTTTTTCAAGACCCACAGCTATGGCACAAAGTGTCTTGCCGCTTCCTGCTGGTCCGCTCAAGCATACTAATGGAATATCGTCTTTAGCTAATGCCTCTAAAGCAAATCTTTGCTCAAGATTTTTTGCAGTAATTCCCATGTAAGATTCTTTCTTCTTATCTTCCAAAAACACAATCTCATTATGGTAGTTCCAACAAAGTACGGATTGGTTGCCAAATCTGAAACAAATGAATTCATTTGGATTCAAATCTACAAGTTGGTCTTTACAAACAAGCTTTGTAATATCGCAATCTTTTCTTTTTGAAAGATAATTCCAATCTTCCATATCGGAGATTTCTACAGTTCTGTATCCTTGATATTGATTTTGCTCATTAAGCAAATCATTTTTATAATTTTCAGCAATACAACCCCATGAAATTGCTCTTACTCTTAATCCTGTGTCCTTTGATACAATCACCACTTTTCTTTTAGCATTAGCAGCTTTAAGCGTAATTGCTGAGTCAATAATGGCATTATCTGAATTAACACGTGTTATTGCTGGTTTTTCATTTCTCATCAAAGGAGCTTCGTTGTTATAAACAAAAAGCTTACCTCCTCTTTCATTAATAACCACTCCTTTAGTCATCGCCTGAATATCATACTGGTCAAGATTTCTAAATACTTCTCTAGCCGCCCAGCCTGCTGTATCTCTTTTAGTTTTAATTTCATCTAAATCGTCAATACAAGCCAGAGGGATATAGATATCATGCTCATGAAATCTGTAAATACATTCGGGGTCGTGTAGTAGTACGCAAGTGTCGATTACGAATATATGTTTTAGCTTAGCCATTATTCCTCTCCCTTATTATTTGTGATACAAAGGTGTCAAATCCTTTACAGAAGCTCTAAGAAGTCTGCTGCTTTTTCATCAAACTCGGTGTTAAAAAGCTTGATATTTTCAAGATATTTGATTAACTTTTTATCTTTCTCAATTGCTTCTTCAGTTTTTTTAATTTTCAATTCATTATTATTTCTTGAAACAAAAGTACCATTTTTAATCTTTTCTAAATCATTTATCAGATTCTGTTTGTCTGAAAAATAATTACTGATGTCTTTGGCGTTTGAAGATTCAATTAAAATTTTATCATTGAATGTAAGAAGCATGGAGTTATCGTAAGCCACATTGGTTGTGGCTAATTTGTTGCTAGGAACAAACAAGCAAACCAAAACTGACAAGCTATCATCATTATGTATACTGCTTGATAATTCGGCAAGCTCATCACTTAGATTCTGCACATTCAACGAGAGAGTTTCATTAGATGGTGAGATTTTGAAAATCCATTCATATTCATGCTCATTTGATGTAGGCTTGAACACCGCTTTGATATTCAATTCATCTTGCCAACTTGAAAGTAATTCAAAAAGTTGATTACCAAGTTTGGATGCCAATGAGTTTTTATCAAAAGAAGCAAACTTATTATCATCTATTTTGAATGCCAGAGATGATTCACTTGAATTTTCTGTTAAAAGTTTTGACTTGCATTCAAGCAAAAACTTAAAATCTTTTTCACTTCCACCGTAATCGGGGTGTAATTTACGTGCGAGCATTCTAAATTGATTTTCTACAAGTTTGTAAAGCTCTTGCTTGTCCACTTTATCTTTTTTTTGTGGAATCATTTGCTCATCAATCTCTAAAAATGTTAAATAGAGCTCATTATCAATAAAATAATCACGCACCATTCTCTATTTGTACAGATAATAAACTCAAATCCACTTGGATGGTAGTTTGTGTGTTTGTGAAATAGCTAAACGCTTGGCTTTTGATTAAATTATAAATCTTTTCAGCAAACTTGTGGTTTTTGCAACTTTTAAATATAACCGAGCGGATTTTTCTTATCTCCATTTTGTCTTTATTTTTGCAAGTGAGAAAATATTTCATCAATTCATTTTCTAAGTCCATCAAATCGTTTTTATTAGTAATCATCTCGCTGAGTTTAAGTTGTAAATAGATATTTTTTATGTATTTTTCAATTTCTAATTTCTTTTTTAAATCCTGACATTTTAATGTTAAGATTGCGTTTGACGCGGTTGGCTCGCCAAATATTTGATTTAAACTATTATCTTCCACCAGAAATAATCTCATTACTTTGTTTTCAAAAAACTCAATTATCAAAATCTCGCCCGATTTTATTTCATCTGTTACAAGGCTTAAAGGTTGAAGATGGTCTAAATACATTGGCTCCAAAACTACAGGAATTGGATAGCTCACCTTCTTATAAGTTTTATTCACAAAGCATTTAAAATCAGACATTCAAAATATTATTGATGATTTGCTCGTCATATTCATTCAAATAAGTTTCAGAATTATTCCATTTGCTTTGCCACATTGCGTTAAGTTTCTCAAAAATTACTTGGCTGGTGACATTTTTTGAATTATCTAGGTGTTTTATATTAGATTGTATGAAGTTATTTTTTTCTTCGTTTCTCTGATTAAGTTTAAAAATCTTCTTAATTTTATTTGGTGCGAAATTAAAAAGCTCATCATTTTCAAGAAAAGACATTCTGCACAAATCAAACACAACCACACAATCTATTTCATTCAAAAACTCTTCCACACAATCTGCCTCAATCAAGTTAAAATACTTTTCATCTATTTTAGAATAATAATTTTCGTCTTTAGCAAACAAGAACTTAATGTGTCTTGTTTTTAATTTTGAGGTGTTGCTTAACACTAATCTCGGCACACCTTTTAAGTGCCTTAGCTTGGCTGCACACGCACCAATAAACTCATCTGAGCTTGTGTCATCTAGCTCATTTATAATTGAAAGTAATTTATTCACCTGATGTTCAATTTAAAAACAATTTCAGAAACTAAAGGTGTGATTAAACCATTTTCAGATTTATTTCTCACATATTTCAAATCTCGATATTTGTCTTTAAGTTCTTCACAAACAAAATTGATATATTTTGCTAAAGTTTTTTCATCAGGGAATCCACCTTTTTTCATAAAGTATCTTCTCTGAATTAATTTAGAAGCAATGTATCTTATCAATTTCTCTTCGTAGTTCATTGTTCTAGCTCTACCCACGCTACATTTTGTGATGGGATGCTCAAAAGTGTTTTTCTCAAATCTTGGTCTTCGAAGATTGTGTGGTGTTCTTTTGTTATAACAAGGTAGCCTTTTTTCTTTTCGAGTAACTTGTTTGGATTATAGATTTCAAAGTTCCAGACACCAAATCCCCTATTGTTAGATATAATTTCGTTAGCCACAAATAGTAATTAGGTTAAAACTTTTATCAAGCCTTGCTCGTATATTCTTTTAGAACCTAAAATATGAAAAAAAAGTTAGAATCTAAGCAAATCTGCACAATGTGCAACGAAGAAATTAAAACTGCCGACCCATTTGTTTTTTACTTGAATGAGGAGCAATGTTATTTCTGCAATAATTGTGCTGAGCCTTTTAAAGCTGGTCTTTCGATTGGACAACTTGAAATTAACTCAAAGTTTCTGTCGTTTATTGCCGATTTACCAGATTCTGAAGCTAAAGGTGAAATCAGAAAAGCTCTGTTTATGCTCACACCAATGTCTAAAATGACTCAATCTAATGAGCCTAAGCAAGAAAAACAAATTGTTGAAAACGATATTTTCACTCCAAAACAACTTTTTGATGAGATTGATAAAACTGTCATAGGGCAAGAGGCGGCAAAAAAAGCTATCTCAATTGCTGTAATTAATCACCTTCAATCAATTGAGGATTTTGAACCAACCAACCAAACTGGTAAGCATCACGTACTTATGCTTGGGAAATCTGGCTCTGGCAAAACTTTGATTGCTAATACCGTAGCTGGGCTTTTTGACCTACCTTTTGCGATTGGCGATGCCACAAGTTATTCTCCTACAGGTTTTCAAGGCTCAGATGCAGATTCTGTGGTTCAAGAGCTTGTTCATGAAACTGAAATGGATTTTGAAAGAGCAGAACGCGGAATTGTGTTTATTGAT